>Ga0307514_10000041_pt1 | contig 345587 bp, 318 predicted proteins | sample 16_EM_MG_FD_203088 | JGI IMG/M metagenome (GOLD analysis project Ga0307514, IMG submission 203088) | Populus trichocarpa ectomycorrhiza microbial communities from riparian zone in the Pacific Northwest, United States - 16_EM | ecosystem: Host-associated > Plants > Roots > Unclassified... | reverse complement strand
TGTACTCGGTGTATGCTGTACTCGGTGTATGCTGTACTCGGTGTATGCTGTACTCGGTGTATGCTGTACTCGGTGTATGCTGTACTCGGTGTATGCTGTACTCGGTGAATGCTGTACTCGGTGTATGGTGCACTCAGTGTTAACTCATGATTATGGCATGAAGATACACAGAGGGATGACTTTACTTTGTGTTCTTGAGATGATGGGAGAGTTGTGGACGAGAAAGAGAGATATGGTGGATAAAGATGAGAACGATATGCAGAATATGAGCGGCTATGAGAAATCAGGAGTACGACTTGCCTGATTGGGTTTAGAAGACCTCGTATCGGAGTTATTACCCGCTGGATGGGGAGTTGTACCGGCCGTATTGGTGATGGTCAATTGACTCGCACACGAAATTCTGTAAGTCCCAGTTTCTCATGATGATTTCCCCCATCTCCTCTGATCTCTCTCTTTCTTGTGCACAACTCTACGATCACCTAAGAACACGAGGTTAAGTCTTCCCTCTCTATCTCCCCATGCCATAATCATGAGATAACACGGAGTACAGCATACACAAAGTACAGCATCATCCCACGATTGACAGTGTCCTGCTCCCAGCCAGTTTCTCATCTCTCGGTGGATGCTGTACTCAACTCTGTTCATTCCCACAATTACAAATTAACCAATGAATAGAGTTTCAGCTGCCGTCGAGCCTCCCTTCAAATCGACCGCCTCCAAGTACTCCTCCAATCTCGCTCCATCATGGCCTGCAAGTGCATTTCCAAACTCGCTCGGGCACAGCCTCCTAGTGCATCTCCGAGTTCACTCCATCTCGGCCTCCAAGTGCATCTACAAAGTCGCTCGATTACGGCCTCCAAGTGCATCTCTAAACTCGCTCTCTCACGGCCCCCAAGTGCATCTCTGAGTTCACTCCATCTCGGTCTTCAATTGCATCTCCAAACTCGCTCAATCACGGCCTGAAAGTGCATCTCTGAGTTCACTCGACCTTGGTTTCTAAGTGCATCTCCAAACTCGCTCCATCACGGCCTCCCAGTGCATCTCCAAACTCAATCGATCACGGCCTCCAAGTGCATCTTTCAGTTCACTCGATCTCGGACTCCAAGTGCATCTCCAAACTAGCTCAATCACGCCCTCCAAGAATATCGTTAAGGAACGATAGTGGGTGTATGGAGATACAGAGGTAACGGAGGTGGAATGAATGACGCGGAGTATATGTTCGGGCAGTGGGTGTACAGAGACAAAGGGGTAACGGAGATGGAACGAGTGACGTGGAGTATATATTCGGACGGTGGGTGTATGGAGATACAGCTCGAACGGAGGTGGAATGAGCAATGCGGAGTATATATTCGGGAGACCCCGGGGTGGATAGACAGCATATCATTTTCATCTCATCTTGTCATACAACGAAATTACACACTCAATCTATCCCAACTTTTGCTCTCACTCGGTCTTTCCGAGATTTCGTGGCTTCGCGCAATGGTGTGGACCCTCACAGCCGGGTAGTATCATATCTTCTCACCTTGTTCCTATGCTCCTCGAGCTTAACGTAGAAGGAACGTGAGGAGAGATTGAATGGCGATCTGAGGGTGTTATGCAACGCGATGCGTGGTATTGATGCCGGGCACGGTGTAATCCGCCACCGGGGTGTCTCTGATGGCTCTGATGGACCTTGTCCACTCTTACGCTGCCATTCCACCCGGGCGGAAATGTTTTTTGCTGATGGATGAGACTCATCAAATATCCCAAAACTCCATGAACAGTGTGAGAGTTGGCCATTGCTTGATGGTTTCACTCTGGATAGAAAGGTATTGTATGACACAAGGTGGATACTGCATCGGTTTTCTGGCTCATCAAGACTGGTGTTCAGATCCTTGTGGGTGAGATTCACATTTTCTGCATGCCATAAGTTGATGAGTTGGAAATCTGTTGCAAATATCATCTCGTCAATGACACTCTTGAATGTCTCTGCAACTGCGGGCATTGTCACCACCAAGATTGGTTCAGCGACAAATGATAGCGCAGGACGCCCCTGCGGTGGAGTTTTCTGGATCTCTATCAGGAGGCGGGGCACTGAATTATGTCTCCGCAGTGGATACCATTTCCGTTCTTTACTGATTATCCCGGGAAAGTCGTTCTGTACCATATTCTCCCACTCTGCAAGGGTATTCCCCCACAAAATCGACAGCTGTAACCCCATTACAACTTTTTTAGTCAGTAGTTGGTTAATCATTGCTGCTGTCACTGAGGTGAAAGTCATTCCAAGACCCATTTCATCTGCCACCAGTGGTCCTGGCATATCAGCATCCCAAACCCACCTCCTCACGACGAACCAGATTGCCCAAACCTGGTGCCCTAGAACCTTCGTTCCAGCCAGGCCTGGAATTGAATACTTGTGGCCTGGAACACAGTTATCTATTGATTGACAAATTAGATGAGCATTCAGCAGCCTGACCGCCTCCTCAAGATACTCGTGTTCGAATTCATTGTTGATTGTATTGACAACAGCATTTAGTACTGAACTCGTAATATCTGGATCGAGGCCTTCCTCACCATCCACTTGCTCCTGAACCTCTCTTGCATCTTGGTCGGTCTTCTTTTCGTCCTGAATGAACTCTTCCAGTTGCTCCAAGGTAGTTTGGGCTGATGGGCTCATACTCCGGCACTCGTGAAATTCACTGCAATGTTAGGTATTTTGTAGACAAGCATTTGAACCCAACAAGTATGTGGAATATAATCCATTCTATTCACTCAATCAGAACATACAATATTACCACTATCAGTCTCTTTCCCACCAGCCTCCTCATCCACCTCTCTTCCATTTTCATTGCCTCCCTCCGAAGTCTAGGTATACGGATTAGCAGTGGGGCATATATAACCACAACAAGGGTAGAGGGGATTACCTTCATTGGTCTAATTACGTGCTGCACAATATCCTTCCCTGTAGCTGCCTTCATTTCAACCAAAAATAGTTTCACATTGTGTCCCAATTTCAACTTGAATGCATTAGAAAGAGAACTGTTGTATGAAATCTGACTAGTGTTAGGAACAGGTCCAGGTACCCCGCCAGCGGTCCAGGTTCGGACCAGAAAAACGGTTCGGTTCGGTTCCAGAACCGTCCAAAACCCCAATCTGCAGCGGCTAAGCGGGCCAAACCTGGACCCATACCCGTCAACCCTCGGGTTTTGCCAGGTTTGGCTACACCCATCATTTCCAATCTCCGGTTCTGTGTTTCGGGTGTTTCTATTTATGGTCGCATTTAGATACCCTACTGTTCATCGCAAAATATTAACTTTTGCACATCATTGACCTTTTCGGATGAATCGGCCGCCTTTATAACTAAAAACAAGAGAGACACGCTCCTTGCCCCATCCTGAACATGATTGTCAACGGCGCGTCAATGATTTTTGGACTCGCATCATGAATAATCTAGATGGTGATTGGATGCAAACGATCATAAATGAGGTATTGGCCGTATTTCAACCCAAAAGAGAAAGAAACACGCTCGCTGCCCCATTCTGAAAATGAGCATCAACGGAGCATCAATGATTTTTCGTCCTGTAAGTCAGGTTATTAAAATGTGAATTAATCATTGTTATCTATAATCATTGTATTGGCCGCCTTTTTACGCAAAAGGGAATGCTACACTCTCCCTGCCCCATCTTGACACTGAGCGTCAACAGAGCAACAATGATTGTTAGTCTTGAATCTTGGGTAATCTTGGTGGTAAATGATCGTAGACATCTATAAACAAGGTTTTGGCAGCCTTTCTAGGCTGATAAGCAAGAGGTTGTCCCGCAACAGCCTCCCAGACAATCGCAACTTAATTCATTCTCAATGCTGCAACTCAGTGATCCTAAAAGTTTTAGCCCATAAAACCAGTCAAAACTCCATATATAGACATTAGTGGCTATCTCGCGCTTTGATTAACCATTCAGCAAGGCCAAAGATCGTTGACGCTCCGTTGACCCTCATTTTGCCACAGGCGTATCCGCATAATGCAACCAGTTACTTTGCCCTAGATTATCAAGTACAGTGTTTTGACAGTCGTTCTATCCGTTTCATGTATGTTTTCATCATCACTATATTGTTCTTTAATTGTGCATATAAATATATCCTTTAAAATATACAGTAATGTGTTCCACCCGTTACTTTCAATCAATTCTCGTCCCCACCCTCAGGTTCGCCCAAAAGGCTGTTGTCGTCTGCAAATTCAATGTCAGCAGTATTTCCACGCAGCAGATAGTGTACTCAGCAAATCTGGAATATAATCTTTATCGCGCTTGCTTTCCTTGGCAAATGCATTATGATTGAAAAATTGAGTGTTTGGAAGTGGAGAATGCATATATACACACCTGGATGGCATACCTTCTATTTCATAACTTTCGTTTCCCTCAGCGTCACCTGGTGGCACAGGTGGCATTCCGGGCGGAGGTGCCGCCGGTTGTGGAGGAGGTGCGGTGGTTCCGTTGCGCCTCCAGCGGGTCACCTGATTCTTTGCTGTACCATTTTGGCATGGAAGGCAGCCGGCCTTATGATTTTGTAAACCATTGCCGGGTGTCTTCCCATCGCAGTCTTCACCTTGTGATGCCCAGGAAACTGAACTCCTTGCTTCTTCTCTTCTCGGACTTCGGCGCGAGGCTTCTTAATTAGATGTTGCGTTTCCTCTATTGCGGCGCGCGAAAACCTCCCTTTAGCCATTTTCGCCATATTCAAGGCAAGGCGCATGTCGGACTGTTCCAGCTGTACCCGACCTCCTTGCCTCGCCATAGTCGCAGACATGTTGAAAACCTACAAGAAATTAGTTGCTGCTTCTAAAATGAAGCTTCGGCTATTACCTCAACCATATACGACTACGTAGCGTCCTCTAGAGTCTCTAAAGCCTCTTTTGTCCACTCCCGGGAACCTTTATCACCAAATTTGTCTGCGAAAATTCCAGACCTGACAACATCATGATATTCGATTTCGCGGACTGTGCAGATAAATGCCTTCATCGACCATGGAGGTTTGCCATTGCGAGCAGCGATAAATTGGTCATGGAGCTCTCTACGTACACCAGCTGAACATTATATTGTTAGTTGACCGCCTTCTATATCGATATGGAGCTACTCACATCCAATAGCATGCTGCTGCCTATTATTGCTGCGTCCGGTTTTACGTACTTTTTTTAAATGTGCGTCCTGGGCCATATTTTTGGTGGCTGCAATTGCAGCATCGCGGTGGACTAACTGGTGTCTGCATTGCAGCTGTGTCTCAGCCAGGGGCGCATTGGATGAAGCGCCCGCCGTTTGGCTCGATTCGGATCGAATCACACCGGGATGACGTGTTTGTGGAGCCATGACTTGCTGTTGTGGAAAAGGTGAGGAAGATGATAACGAAAAGTGGAAAGTCCTGTGGAATATATAGTAAGCTACAGGTCACAAGGGAATAAATCACTGTCAACTTGCACGTTCTACTCAAGATACTTCCTGCTGCGTATCGCTACAAGTTGGAAGTGATTCCAACTGTCCCGCGATTTGCAGTAAGTTGGTTCGATGATGTTTGTTTGTTTGTTTGTGTGCAGGGATACATTGAGGTGAATGACAGCTGATATCGGGTGTTTCATAGATATAAGAAGGAAATTCTGCGACGAAAAGGTCGTCTGGTGATGTTTGTCTCAACACATAGCCGGGATCTAACATGAAACATACGCTAACTATCATGTCATAACGTACGATTAGTGTTACTATACCAACTGAAATGACGGTAAAAACGAAGATTTTGCTTTGTTCGAGTTGATCAAACGTACGAACCTTGACATAAAAGACTCGGCTTGCCTCCATGTGGTCCATATCTTGCAACTTCCAACATCACGCCCAACATCAAGGTCAACACACGATACAATGGTCAATGCTCCGAAAAAGAACTTTTCTCCACTTCCGGCGGGCAAATACGGCAAATCAACAAAGTAATCCACACGTTGACATCATCAAGCAAATGAAGGCAAGAGCGGCTCGGTGGCAGAAAGGGTCCAAGCATTGGGAGCTTTGGGCAGTTTGCGATCTAAAAAGAAGCTTGCGGCGGAGAAAAGACAGGAAACACACTATTTAAGCAATGAAGAGAAACAGAAATGGATCGAGGATTCTGTAGAGAGAGAGACCGCTGTGGCAAGAAAGCGAGTTCAAGACGCAGATACAGTGACTATGCAAGATATGACGACTGCTGAAAACGGGTGCGCGACAACCGGGAAGCCGGAAACAACGTTTGAAGAGATGTTGAATGCTATCGGAGACAGTCTGAGCGATCTTGGAAGTTCTGACGATGAGCAGTATGGAGAAGACGAGGAAGATGATGAAGAAGATACAGAGCTTGGCAAACTCAGTGATGATGATGAGCCTGGCTGGGTGATGGGCACAATCACTAAAACGGTACAGCACCACATGCAGAGCTTTTGGCAGAAGCAGATGAGACTTGACGAATTGACCCAACCGGGATGGGGGGATGCAGCTAACTACTTTCGTGAGAGAGATATGAGGTATGGGACTGCCGAATTGAATGTTCCGGCGGTTGTCCAGCCTCAAATAGACACGACTACAGACACACCATTCCCGATAACAGTTGGAGAGCATATGCAGACTCCTGAGATCGTCCGAGGACAATCGGAAATGCCAGCAGTGACTTCTCGACCAGGAAGTAGTCAAATGAGGCTGGGTTTGGAGAAACCCCAGTCACATATATTCATACCAGTTATTTCGCCCGGGATGGCGACCGATTCGATGCCGATTCAGGATGCAAATCCTGTTGAACCCGTAAGCTTTTACCCCTGCATGAAGCATCCCTAGTTAATTAAGATATAGAAATTGGATACGGACGAAGATATGGTGATGGCTCCCGCGTCGCCGGAGGTATAGATAGCCAAATAGGTAGTTTTGAAGACCTATCTTGCAAAAAAGCAATTTGTGTACCTACTTTGCTACGTGTCAGCTTTTTCCTGATTTCAGTGACCAAATTGTGAGACATGATATTCCATCAGAGTGTGTGCAAGGGTTGAACTGGCCATGCGAATGTTCTAGACTCCAAATCTGGTTGATAGACGGCCAGCAAACATGAGATCGACCTGCCAGTTACAGTTACATTAGAAAGCAAAACCTAAAATAGAGATGAAATATAATAACAAAATTTAATTCAGTGATGTCATACGAGTCATAGGACGAGCGGTTAGTGCGTAGTCTGAACTCGGATCAATGACCGCCGTCATGCATTATTGGTTCATGTAGCTAACTGCTTAACTGTGCGCTCAGACCTGCTGCACATGTTCGAGATTTTGAAAATTGCATATGGTACGTCATGGAAATCGAGGAAAACAAGCTGGAAAAATAAAGGTCAGGAAGTCGGGCTCTATATGTCTAAAATTAGTTGCTGGATCTGTATGCCGTAATTTACCGGCTAAAAGGGCCAAAACGCGAAGGAACCACGTCATTGATTGGACCGATGACGTGAATAGTGGTGTAGAGGGTGCGGAGAGAGCGGTTGCGTTGTCGGCCAGTCAGATTAGGTCGGGATTTCCGGCCAGTGTCCCAGCCCTGAACTGGATGGTACAAACTTATTGACTGTCAATAATGACGTTATGACCGTCATGTATAATTTGTGCACCCAATGACTGTTGGTATGTCTCTAAAGTGAGTGTCAACGATTTTAGTTTGATCAGTTCGGCAATCAAAGGGTTGCATCATCACATAAATCTACACACGAGTAATTGGCCGGCTTTCGATGTGAGACGGCAAGCGATATGCTCGTTGCCCCATCCGAGAAATGAGCGTCAACGTAGCGTCACCGATTTATGGTCTTGCATCTTGGATATTGACTAGGCTGTGTGACAGCATTAAGCCATAATGGCAGTATTTTCCGCCTTTATGGGCAAAAATGCCTACTACCATATCGCTACCCCCTCGTAAAAATAAGCGTCAACGGAGTGTCAACGCTTTTTAGTTTTGCATCATAGACAATTCAAGGGCTGTGCAATAGCATACTCCCATTATCATAATATTGGCCGCCTTTCTAGGCAAAAATGCTAGTAACGATATCACTATTACCTCCTAAAAATGAGCGTCAATGGAGCGTCAACGATTTTTGGGCATGAATCTTGGATCATCAGACAGTAATGCAGCGGCGATGACACAAAATCGAACTATTGGCTGCCTTTATGGGCAAAAAGGCTAGCAATGATATCCCAACCGTCTCGTCTTTGTATGCCCTTGTATTCAACTTCACAAATATGCATGCGATGTCTCACAGGTCTGACTTTTTCCTTGCTTGTAGCCGCAAAGTCAATATTTAAGAACCTGCGTTCTACCTGACTATAACGTATCCATTGACAGTCACACAGATCGAATTACGCAGAGTTCAATTTCTTATCTCAATGTCAGATACAAAATCTCTAAATACCTCGTTGCTAGAGGTTATGATATCTTCCAAAAACGAACTTGTCTTTATTCGTGATATAAGCGACCTTCCTTTACAAATCGTCTTCGATGCTTGGTGGGATTCAATGAATGTAGGCTCGAAGCGGCCTATTTCTTGGAATAACTCTAGACATACGCCTTCGTGGCAATTCTATTTACATTGCGGAATTGAAGAGACTGGCAGCCCCAGCATCATATGTATCGTTTGTCATCAAGTTCTGCGCCATCCATCAGAACATGGGACCAGCTCAATGGGTAAACCCTTGCTGGCAAAAGCGCATATCGCAAAGTTAAACCAATTAACAGTGTCAGAGGTAACCGAATTAACTAGTTCAACGGTCGATGAAACAGCTGGGGCCGTACTGAAGTGGCAAGGAAGTCGAGGAATTCCGATTGTAAGTTCACAAAGGAAAATCACATTGACCATTCAGGCTTTAAGTATACTTACTGAATTGACAGACAGAACGCTCTAAACTGGCAGCAAAGGACTTTCAAACTGCTGAATTTCACCAACACACCTGGAATCGGTACCTCATGTTAGGTTTTGTTTCGGCACATATTCCATGAAACGCAATATCAAACCTTGAGCTACGACGGTGATACAATGCATTACTAAGCGAGTTGGTGTTACTGTTAGCCAGCACCCTGAGTAATATTTGCTGGAGGGAATACACACTGACAGTGGATGCAATTAAGAAGCAATTGCCGTCAACAGATAAAGTTAGTTTAGCTTTGGACAGATGTACATCTACAAACAAATTTGCAAAAATGTCGGTCATTGCTTACTATATGGATCGAAATTAGGCTTTGCGAGAAGTACAACTGGCATTTGATGAGGTTGATAGCCCAATCTTTGCCTATTTCGAAAGCTCATTAAAGATTACAGGTCAAGGGTCAGCATATGGGAGCACGTCTAGCCGGATAATTGAAAGAAGTTCTTGATTGTTTCGAACTGACTGACGGCCGTTTACTTGAAATAACAATCAATAACGCTTCCTCAAATTACTCAATGACTCGTGAACTACAAACTACCCTTGAGGCATCCGGAATCGAGTGGCCCACATTGAGAAACCACATACCTTGCATGGCACACGTCATTCGACTGTCTTTGGGTGCATTTATGAGCTGTCTCGGTGTAAAAGGCCGCAGCAAGTCTTGGGAAGCCCATGAGCGCGATCAGCAATTTGGACAGTGTGAAAGCACAGACATTGGGAAGAGTCAAAGACTTCGAAAAGAGGGAAATGCTAGAATCAACAAGGTGTCGGCCATGAGACCAGGTTTAGCGAAAATACTTGACAAAGAATGTATTGCAACATATTATGAAAGTGCTGAAACTGACCATCATATAGCAGAGAATGCTTGCTGTATTGATTACGCAGACACCTGGACATCGAAACGAGTTTATTGACTGTCAAAAAGCCATAGTCCGGATTGCAGTACTGCCCATTATGGCTGTGAAGATACGTTGGAACTTGACACTGGAGTTGCTCGAGTGCGCCTACCAATTGCGTGAATTCACACGGGAGTGGCTTAAAAACCAAAAGTATAGCGACTACCGGCCGCTCTTCACGACTCAGGATGAGTGGACTATTGTCAAGTATGTGATGGAGGTTTAATGGCCATTCCGGTACTGGACCCTTTGGATGTCGAAACGGCATACCATTACTCTGCATCACGTCATCAGTGTCTACAATGACATGTTTGATCACATGGATTGCGTGATGCGAGCTTTGGCCAAGAACAAGACACAATGGAAGGAAGACTTATTCTTCACTGTGAAGTGTGCGCAGCAAAAGTTATCTAAATATTATACTGAAATCACTCCAACGACTGGTATGCTCCTAATTACGGCACACATCCTTGATCCCTTCCGGACGTTGCGGTCGTTTAGGAAGTGGGACAAGGGCATGGATATCAATCCTGAAGACGAGACTTCTTATACTACCCAATTCCAGGAGGCCTTCCTGACGTATGTGGAGAAGGAATACTATGCGAAACATAGACGATTGCTGGTTATTAAGTCCGATAACACACTGAACAATAATCTCAGCTCCTTCGAAATGGCTTCTACAACTGGTCAATCATCTTATGATCCATACGATTTGTCCAGCGATGAAGACGAATATTTAATGCCTACCAATGGCGCCAAAACCACACCCGGACGAAGCGATCGTGCAGCATGTTTATTGACAGCCGCGAGGCTCTATTTGAATTCACCTCCTGAAGTAACACAGAACTGGGGGCAAATTAATCCGAATCTTAATGATTACCACTCTGACCTAATGTAGATTAGTGGTACCTTTTGGTTACCGGATATCACCGACTGGTGGCGGCAGCAAGAAAAAACGCACTCAAAGTACGCCGATCTCTCCAATGTGGCATGGGACATATTCTCTATCATACCTCACGGTGTCGGAGTGGAGGCCAGTTTTTCCCTTGGGCAAGATGTGATAGGGTGGAGGCAGTCGAAAACCACTGGCGAGACTCTTCGCGAAGAAGTGGTAGTAAGGCAGTTTGCTTGAGCCAATAGCAGATTACTGGCTGGCGACGACCCAGTATTGGATCCAGACAGCACTGATAACGACATGGAGATGAAGAGAGAGGCGGAGGAAAAGAAGTTGCACAGAATGGCCAAGGTCCACAACTTTTTGGAGATGTGGCAGGGTAGCCAAACCCTACGAGCTACACAGAAGGAATCTCGTGCCCAAAATAAACAGATGACTGCCGTAGGTTACATTTCAGATACCGAAGAGATCATCAAATCATCCTGGTCAAACTTTCATCATGATGGTGTGGCTGCATTTAAATTGTCGGAAAAATCACGTGTGCCACCAGCTTTGTCTGCCAAGGACCTCCCTGGAGGACGAATTCAACTATTGAATGTCCACCGAATCAAACGAATCGACCGCCATCCTGCCAAAACTGATGAGGATAGCTCACCTGAAAGCATTTCAGACACCGAAAATTGGCTTAACTGGAATGGGAACTTGGATAATCCAAACGACAGCGAAGATGACTGGGAGGCGGATAATGAATCAGATATGGAACTGGACAACGGCAGTGAGGTTTCAGAAACCCTGGAGTGGCGGAATGTGAGTGCAGCACCGAATGTTCCTGGACTGATTCGGCCTATATGACAGTCAAAGAAGAAGGTAGAAAAGGTGTTAGTGACGGTCAATACAATGTGAACGAGGAGGAATAAGGGGATCAAGTAAAAGTAGGACAGAATGCGTCAATGTAGTATCACCAAGTTCATTATGTAGTTTGACAACGAATTTTATTTAGAGAATTATTATGGAAGAATGTTGACCAGTCGCGAGAGAGTATTCTTTAACAAACAAACCTGTAGCAGGCAATATGCATTATTTGGCATAACATATAAATTTTAACCGAATGAGAGCGACCACTGCTGGAATATTACTGGGCTCGGCTTTGCCATAGAGCCAAGTCGTAATCATGCTGAAAGGCATCCACAAAGTTCAAATATTTAAGATTGCAATTATTAATGGCAGCAGATCTTGACTTCACCGTACATTAAAATGAGCGTCAACGGAGCGTCAACAATTTTCAGTCTTGTAAGTACAGTAATTGAATGGTGACGTGGTCGGAACTATCCATAACGTGCATACTGACAGCCTTTCTTGGCAAACGAGTAAACTACACAATCACTGCCCCATTCTGAAAATGAGCTTCAACGGAGTGTCAATGATTTTTGGCTGTGCATCTTGGGTAACCTAAGTGCCAATTGGTTGTAGCCATTCATAAACGAAGTATTGGCTGCCTTCCGAATCAAAAATAATAGTATCAGGCTCCCTGCCCCATCTTAAAAATGACCGTCAACGAAGCATCAACGATTTTCAGACTTGTAAGTACGGTAATTGAATGGTGACGTGGTTGGAACTATCCATAACAAGCATACTGGCAGCATTTCTTGGCAAAAGAGTAAAGCACACGATCACTGCTCCATTCTGAAAATGAGCTTCAATGGAGCATCAACGATTTTTGGCTGTGCATCTTTGGGCCGATTGGTTGCAGCCATTCATAAACGAAGTATTGGCTGCCTTCCAAATCAAAAATAATAGTATCAGACTCCCTGCCCCATCCTGAAAATGAGTGTCAACAGAGCATCAACAATTTTTAGGCTTGTAAGTACGGTAATTGAAGAGTGACCTGGTCACTGCTATTCATAACCGATGTAATGGCAGCCTTCCTTGGCAAAACAAAGTGACGTTTGGTTGCAGCCATTCATAAACGAGGTATTGTCCCATCCTGAAAATCAGCGTCAATGGAGTGTCAAGGATTATTGGTGCTGGATCTTGGGTAATCTAAGTGTAACAATGTGGTAACAATTCATAGACGAAGTTGTGGCAGCCTTTTCAATTGAAATAACCCATGACACATATGTAACCCCATCATGAAACTGAGCGTCAACGGAGCGTCAACAATATTTGATCTTGCATATTGGGTAATCAAGGCTTTCTGCGCATAGATGCGCCCATAACAGAACTATTGACTACCTCTCTAGCCAAAAATGCAACGGGTAGAAGGCAAAACACGTATTCCAAAATAATCAATGTCGCAGATTGCAAAACATCCAAAAAGAGATAATTGGCTGTCAAATACCTAATTTTAATAATGTTCAATTATCCAACTCCAAAAACAAGAACATTATATAAATCTACAGATGGACCCGCTGGGCGACCCGCTGACAACCCACCCAATCCAGACAGGTTGGGAGATTTACATCGAACCGTACCCGAATTAACAGTTTGGGTGTATTGACAACCCGGACCACCAATTTGGCAATGGTTCAGTTCTGGCCCGGACCCGGACCCGAAGTGACCGTCCGGAACCGTTGCTAACACTAAATCTGACCATATAGAGGGTCATTGATTTGCCCCAATGCATATAATCCCATATACTCTTCGTCCAATTCTTCCCGCGTCAAGTTGCATTTGAATATCGTAGTCAGACTGTATGGATCTTCCAGGCTACAATTTTGTTCAATGAAATCAATCAGCTCCTCCCAGTGCCACACATCTGTGTATGAAGGTTAGAGTTGCATGTGTGATGAATGGTCATTGTTGCCGTTCGGCACTTGACGAATTACAACCATGGAAGTTGTATTAGCCAACTCTAGCAGGTTACCTCTCGACATTTTGCCTGGGCACTCACCCAAATTTGTCACTGGTGGCTTTTTACCTCGTCTTCCCAACTTCCCCGACTCCCGAATCTCGCTTGCACGTTTATTCAACAACATCTCCACCTATTGTCATCAAATCCATTCCGCATTATCACAATTTTCCAAAGGCAGCCAGGTTTCGAAAGTCTCCAAAAAATCAGCAACCGCTGTCTCCGAGTGCAGGGGACCATCTCGCAGCTGTTTGAGACAGTTCTGTCCCTGGATAATGGACCGTTGCTTGTTCTGAAGAAACCCAGCCACCCATACTGTCTTCCACCTGTTGAACTTACTGAAGTTGGGCTGCCCCATCCTTGTGGCAAATTGCTTCAAGGAGAATTCCGTCTGGTTCGAACTGATTGGGGCTTTGCCTTTGGCTCCGCCCAAGTCTGACGAATTGTCGATCTCATAATCTGCATCGTATTGGTTATAGGAAATCTCTGGCAATGGGGGCAAATGAGCAATCCCGGCAACATCTGTTCTGCACAGTTCCGCACCCGGCAGAAATCATTTTGTTGGGAGTGTAATGTGGGGTCTGCCAGGTGCGCTGGGACGTTTTTCTGGAGCAGTGAAAGCGGAAGAGGTCAGCCAAATGACTGGATTGTTTCCAGGCGGTGCTAGAAGCACTCGAGGTGGGCCTGGAGATGACGGCCCATGCTGTGCGAATTGCTGAGGGGGGAACTTTTGTGGTCCACCATATCCTCCTTGGGGGAAATCATATGCTGGCCATGATTGCCCATAACTTGAATATCCTTGGGTTGCACCAGAGCTTGGTTGTGAGCTTGCTGTCATGTTGAATGGAGCCTGGTGGTAGAACTGGGGAGCACCTGGAAATGGTGCCTGTGAAGGCGGGTAACTATACCCTGGTGGTGGTGGATGAAATTGATTCGCGGATTGCCCGAATTGAGTGTCTTTGTTCGGTGTATTTCCAGCATTATGAATTGAAGCTCCCACATTGCCATCTGCGCAGTATTGTGAGCCAACCAGCCCACTGGTTGGAGCCATATTGGTTGTCTCCGGCGGAGATCCATTCGTTGACATCGTATGTGAACAAATGATGAGAGTAACCGAATAATCAATTCAATTGGTGATTTCGAATGAAGTGGAGTATAGTTGAGAATAGTGAAGGAGGCAGTGACATTCGGCGGAATGAGGGCCTCTTATATCCATCTTCGTTGTAACGAACTGTGGTGTTTCACTTCGTGTTCAATCCCATGAAACCCAGCTGAGAAAAAGATATCATAATCACACTCGTCTCGCCTTTCTTTGTTATATACTCCAATTTGTATAGTAGAATCTTCCATAGAAGCTCACCTTTCTTCAGTTCATGACTGTAAAGGTCATAGAAGGGATACAACATGATATCTCCAGGAACCTAACAAGAACTATATCCGTTTGAAAGGTTAGCACGACTAGGCGTTTTATACTCAAATTGTGTTTGTACGACCTACTACTTCATTCATTATGAGGCCTGTTTGTCGAGCAGCAACAGTGATTCCATTCATTTTGAGCTCCTTGTGTTAATCCCGTTGTCTCCTCAGGATCCACCCACCGGGCAAGGATCGTTACCAAAGAACACATCCGACCAGCCTACCACTTCTCAATGATCATTGAGCGGGCATACAGTCATCTTGGAAACTTACCGATTAATTTTATTAAGCTAATGTCATCCGTTGTTCGAGGCTCGAGTGTAGACATAACCTGCACAATGCCGCAATGACATAGTATACGATAAGGCCGATCGTAGTAGCACCTGATCAACAGTGTTAAAAGTTGATCGCTGTGATGACATAAAAAGCTTCCATTGCTAACGATTATCAGTAGATAATGTTCAGCATCATTGTGCGGGACTTGATTGATATTATCCTAGTTTGGGAAGAAAACTGATGGTAAAGTGACTTTGTTTTACCCCTCCTCTACATTTGGTGGGGTGTGATGCGGCTTTGAATGTGATACGCTAAGCTGAGGTAGAGTTAGGTTACTTTCAAACAAATATCCTTGAGGCTCAAATCTAGCAACAAACCATACCCCCTAAAGCATCATCGAGATTCATCAGAACACTGAGCATTTCTCAGATATGGTCAACAATCGCCGGAAACATGTTAAATGCTTTATCTGCAAAAAGACATTGTGCAACGAGAACTGACTGGAACCTCACTATCAACAATATCACCCAATATTGATGAAGGATGGGCTATTACCCAAAGGGATTCAACCACCTGCAGGCTTCCCTTACCCTGAGCCATCATGGTTTGACTTCAGTAGGTGCACCTGAATGGTCATTGACAAGCTGTCAATTAATGATCTACTTATAGACAACGTACCAGGTGCACCACCACCTGAAGATACTCCCAACGAAGAACCAATAGACCCTCAGTTGCCTGATCTCACCTGTACCCCTGATTCAACCAAGACAAAGGCTCATAGGTAGGTCGTTGGGGTGGAAAATGCGGGGGGGAAAGCGTATGGCAAAGCAACTGGATTGTACAACAAGCATCGAAAGTACTCAGAACCATGGAATCCATGGCATCCATTTCGGTTCGCAAACGACTTTCAGCAAGCTCAATAGTTTAGCCAGCGAACGAAAACCTGGACAGATCAAAATCTCAGACGTGTACTGGACAACTTCCAAATTGAATCGTTCCAATCAGCAGATGCCATGCAAAAACTGCTCTCGGAACTCGATTTGGGGTTCAGCGATGATAGTTAGATTGAAGATGACTGACATATCTTTGGAACATTATACTACAGGGATATTTTGAAATGTATCCAGTTCCTCCTAGGGCATCTTCCTTTTCAGGCACACCTCCATTTCGAACTGGTGCTCCTCGCAGACTCTCAGGGTTGTCAAATCTACAGCGAGATGAACACGGGCGATTGGTGTTGGGATACGCAAGATTAACTTCCTACTGGAGCGACAATTGTGCCAGTCATTTGTGCATCTGACAAGACTCAATTAACAAATTTTTCGGGCGATCAGCATGCCTGGCCGCTGTATCTCACGATAGGTACTAATCAACAAGATATTCGCAGTACACCTAAAACGGGCACCTGGATTCCCATTAGCCTGATCCCATGTCCCGCGAAAGGTTCCAAGATCATTGAAGAAGCCTGGCATTCCGCGGTTGGAACAGTGCTGTCTCAACTTAGGCATCTGGACATTGCTGGCCCCGGCTTGAAATGGGATTGTGCTGATGGATTCCAGCGACAACGTTACCCGCTGTTGGCTGCCTGGGTCAGAGATCATCCGCAAAAGGTCATGGTTGCCCAAGTCTCATATAGTTCATGTCGGATGTGTGAAATTCCTAAAGGTGCGCCGTTGGGGCATTCAGCGTTTCGACCAGTCGATAACTGAGAAGACCATCATATTCATTTGGAGCTGCTGGAGGACATCAATATTGATGCTCTTCAAACTCTAGATGTTCATCCAATCCACAACCAGTTCTGGCAATGCCCTCTCTGCATTGTCTATCGGCGTTGGCAACCTGATGAATTGCATCAGCTGCTCCTGGGAATGGTTAAAGACTTACACCACTGGCTGCTCAAATACCTGAAAGCGAGACAGGTCAAGGATCATTTTGACAAACGATTCACATCTGTGCCTCGATATCCCGGCCTCCGGAACTTCTCTAAACGATTCAATTGTTCGAAAAGAGGCACCTGGCAAGGTAAAGAGATCCGTGGAATGATCAGAACACTGGCTGTGAAATGCGCTCTCATTCTTGCCTGCACCAAGGATGATAGGAAAACTGTGGCGGAAATAGCCTGCGATGAAATGGCAATGGGAGCAGTTGGGCATTATGTGAATTCTCTCCACTTGTTAGCCAACAAAATCACTCTAAACTATCCCTCAAAGCACTAGACGATGCCCTCAAGCGATTTTACCAGAAGAAAGCAATTTTTCGAGCACAGAAAATGTCAAAGTCTGCGAAGGCCAAAGTAGATGACCTGTTGGCAATGGAATGCCATCAGTTATGCGAATAAATGATTCATAAGATTCCTGCTGCAATGGAGGCCCTTGTGTATGGGGTTGAAATGGTTTCCTCAACAAAACGCAGACAATTTCAGGTGTACCTGAATAGAGCCTGGCGAGCAGCATCCACTTGGTCAGATGCTAATCATCAGAAGGCAATCGAGCGATTGGAGCACAAAATCCATCAAGTGATATCTGCTAAAAGCAAACATTTTGATAAATTATTCCAACATCAGGAGCAACAACTATTGCAGGAGGATGGGACCAAGGCAATCGGTTACAGAAGCATAATCGCCAAACAACTTGCACTAATGAAACCTGCAGCCAAAGACGAGGGTTACGGGGCGGCAAACATGACTACCGACAATCGACTTCAATTTGAGCTCCGTCTATCCGACGCTGAGACAGAAGCCACGACCTGGAGCATGGCTGACACAGAGTTCGTCACTTTCCAGCTGCAGAGAGGGATTTATGGCATCACCTTGAATGATCAGAAGCGGTTCAAGAAGGAATTCTCCATCCCCATGATCGTGTTTCAAGCTTCGTAGGAGACAATTGGAAATCAGGCAATTCGGAAAATGATTGAACAATGTGTAATCGATTTCGGATATCGGAAGATGCATCTTGTGAGCCATATATCGGAGTCAATTAGCTGAATTGGTTCTGGTGACAATTTCACCACCGATATTGCTGAACGGCTACATATTGCCAAAGTGAAAGAGGGATATTAATCTAGCAACAAAGTCAATTAAATCCGACAGCTGCTTAAGCATAATGACCAGTGTATCATTCTTGACTATATGTAAGAGACACTGTCATAGCTTGCACTCGAAGGCTGGTACAATGTTTACTCTGGAAAGGTTTTCAACCTACTGTCTGCTACCGATAAACGGCGAAGTACATGCAGAGCCCATCTGTTTCATCTCCAAACAATTCAAGACGAGCCCATTATCTGCCCTGTATCGCAGCAGGTATATTATTTGAGAGAAACGCATGTCTGCGGAGTGTGCAGAAGTATCAAATTAACCTCACTCAGAGATGCATCAGAAGCTGTCATAATTCCCAACTTTGGACGGCTAATCCACACCCAAATTGAAGAGGACTGGGGACCAGAAGTTTGTGGACTTGTGCTAGGATATGATCAGAATTTACTCATTGACAGTATATTTATTTAACTCCAGAATGGGCCATTGTACTACCGTCAACCATTTCACCACCCTACTTCTGTTCAGCAGCTAGGACTTGATTGCAAGGTAGAATATACCATTGCCAACCAAGGGATCATGCCTGAAGTTTACAACATCTGGGTCCAGTATACGCAAAGTGAAGAGAATGACCTCGATAACACCTTCCAAGGACGAATTCCTTCTTTTCCTGTATTATACCTCAGCTGGACTCCACCGAATCAGACCCTCAAATTTCAGGAGTGTCTGCCAGCCGCCAAAGGAATATCGACGTTTTCCAACAGGTGCAAAAACACCCAGCAATAGGTATTACATCCTTAAGCTCAAGAATATGCGGTGGTGATTCCAACAAAGTTCAAAGATCTTCATGGTTGGGCTGATCGTGTTGACGGGTTCATCCGGGGGGTCAAACAGATGAATAGGATGCATATTGTACCTGTTGGAGCAATAGTTAAACCGGCACATTTGGTGCGGGAGAATGCTGCATTGGGCAGCATCGATTGCGTATGCCTTGTAAATAATCATGTTGATTTAGATACATACTGGACTGTATATTAATTAGATTAGAATGCCTGATTCAGGTGTATAGCTGTGAGACAGTTTATCGAATTGTACTATTCGATATAGACAATATATATTATCACTCCTGGAGATTCTGGCTCCAGGTGCACCGGAATGGTCTTGGTGACAAGTGTCTTTGACCTAGCAGCTCCGAAATGTTGCCAACTTAAAGGCATCATTTTATAGCATTCTGAAGATGACTTCATACTCTGTAGAATATTCTTGTATTCCGTTCCGCAACTTTAGGAGCAGTGAGGAGCACCTGAAAGTCCCTGTCAGAGCACCTGACAAGCACATCAGTTTGTATTTAGCCTGTTCGGGAGCTTCTGGGAGCCTCTAGAAGGATCAGCGTGGCTGTTCAGAAAAGCTGAGTCATTGAGTTATGACTTCCGAACAATTTTACATTGTGCTGATGCACAACCTATATAGAACGCGCAGCGATGCTGACGCCCAGGCAGTCGATACTGAACTCTCATCAAGATATGTCCACCTAGGATTCAACATGTTTCGATCTATTCCCTGTATTGTAAGCGGCCTGCCGAAGTCCGACGTCCTCCATACATTGCAGATCAGAATGCTTGATCACTTCTGGAAGTGGATTATCCACTTCATGAAGATGTACAAATGGCTCGACCAGTACAATTCGAGTTGGTTATCCATGCCTGTTGACCACGACCTCACACCACAAAATAAGTCATTTGAGGAAGTTTCTTAGTGGAATGGAAAGGAGATGAAGACAATAAGCCGGTACCTGCTTGGTGTCGGAACCCAGTCTCTACCAGGCGGAATTGCGGCTCAGCATCCCATATTCAATCACGCCATAGAGTGCACATGGGCATTGTTAGAATTCTATATGTATGCTCATTATACATCTCACAATAATGCAGTATTGAGCTACATGGAGGACGCCTTGCATCGTTTTCACACCTTGAAAGATGTTTTCTTACTTGGGCGAGCCGGCAAAAAGGCGAAGGCCAAAGCTAATGCCCTGAGAATGGAACTCTTGAAGAAGGGAAAGGCAGGCGAGGAAACAAATGCTTTAACTTGGACACCATCCATGAAGCAGCATGAAATAAACCCCTGGCGGGAGTATATCAGCCATGAGATTGATGTTTCCAAGGAGTTAGATGCCGACTTCAACTATCCCAAGATCCACTTGATATCGCATCGGGCCGAACAGATTTGTTGATATGGAACCGTGCAACAGTATTTTGCCAAGAGACATGTACAAGCACATAAAACGAACCTCATGACCAGTTGCAATGCCTCCAATCACAATCTCAACTACCTGCCGCAAGTAATCACCTTTCAGTGTCCCATTCTCTGCTTCGCAGTCATAGAGTTCAGTATCCAAGCTCCCGCTCAGCGTGGGGCGAACATCGCTCACGTTTGCAAGGTCCTCCCTTCCGGTGCAGATCTGACTGCCCCCCTGAGCTTCCCGCCATATGCGTAGACTAAATTCACAGGACCCCAAAACCGCCGTGATGGAACGCATTCTTACACTATAATCAAAGACTTCAGAGCATTACTTGCCAACACGCCAGATGCAATGCACAGTGTGGCAATATACAGTGGCTAGCGGGAGTTTATCAAGCATAACAGTTGTAACAAGGTGTATATATCGGTTGAATAACTGCACGCAATGGAGCTCTGGATTCATCATGGTATTAAGGTTCAAGTTGATGGTATGGATGGTGAACGCATGTCTCGGATGTGTCGATAAACAGGAAGCCAGAGCCAGCGTGGAGGGGATCGATGGAACGACTGGGTGTGGGTAAAGCAATGCCCAGGGTGGTGTCATGGCGCACTGAATGGGCTTCTCCAGTGGCGACTGCAATGACTGTACAAAATCAAGCTCCTAAACAAGGATGGAGCTTTCGTTGAGTACTGGGAAGCCCTGGCGCTACTCACAGTATCTGAAAAGTTGGGTAACTTGGATCCTGTCACGAAATTTGTACAAGTCAGAAACCCACAAGCAGCTGTTGCTTTGCAAGTTTTCAGAGTGGGAAACATCGTCGGCTGCGCACACGGAATTCCACAGATAGCTACGAGTAGTAAGACAGGAGACTGAAAGAACAAACAATCGATTGGCAATAGCCATATTGATCTGGCGACTTCGAATGATGTGTATAATTCGTAAAGAGACAATTGCATGTTGTGCGCAGGTAGAAGAAACGTGAGGAGAGATTTTCGCAGCATCACCCATTGCATTGCAATTCTGTTGTAATCGTGTACAATATGAACCCATTCCAACATATGGTCACACCTGGCCACAGCGCCAGAGTGGTCGTTTAAAGTATGAGATCGATTGAGCAAGAAGAAATGGCAAAACTGCGCTTGGAGGGCGATATGCAACGCGAGGCTTGCTATTGATGCCAGGCGTGATCTAATCCAGCACCGGGATGTATCTGATGGCTCTGATGGAGCACGTCCACTCGGACACTGACATTGTGCCCAGATGGAAATGCTTTTTGCCGATGTACTATATCAATCTCTGCTTGATCCGTATGTGAAGGCCAACACTACAATTCGTCAAACTGTTAACTCTGGATCAACTGTTCATTGGAGGAAGGTAGCCCTGTACAACTAAACGATGAATGGATTGACCTGGCCAATTATCGACCTCACTTAACTCGTTATTGCCTAGTCATATGTTTGGACCTCTGCTTTCAAATCCCAAAATAGCTTCTGCATCATCAAGCACTGTCAAAAGAGCTGCAGCTTGAGAGCGAGTATCTCAAAAGACAGATTCTGCTCAGCAACTCTACAAGATGGCCGGCAACTCGCACTCACCCATGTACCGCACTTACTGAAAGAGGTCTATGTTCTCAGTACTTGGAATGTAGACTTAACTTGATTCTAACTAAATGTATGTTTGGGCCACCGACACTCGTATCTGAAAGTAGATTATTTGAACTTCTTTCCATTAGAAGAGAAGTGCTAAGAGAGCGACTCTTGAAAGATTGAGGGAAGAAAGTCAAGATCGAAGATTACAATTAACTGTCAGAGTAAGGCAAACCTCCAATCCCCAGGGATTAAATCTTATTGTAAGCATTTAATATTCGGTGCACCTCAATTCCCCAGTACTACATGCATGCCTGCAATCATTATTCATTTAAATTTACATTGTAGTAGAGACTCATAATGAATATGTGACTTACCAGTGTGCAACTTACTAGATATTAGGCGCATACTCAGACTGTCAGTGAGTATTTATGACTCATTTGTTAGCAATCTTGGCATCGACGAGTACGTGAATTCATATGATTACCCCTGAATCATCCATTGTACATGATCATATTATCTCTACGCCTGTATCTTCTTCGTATACCAAATTGTCTCCCTTCTCCATTGACTGCAATATTGTTCGGAAGGACTTTCTGCAGACGCGGTCCAGATGTCCACAAGAAACCAAAGTTATACTGACGATATTGCTTTATCGACGTCTGACTTCGCTGCACCATCCTGATACAATAGACTATCGTGAATATATGTTTGTCATTCCAGTGGATATACCTGATACGGTGATTCATAATTCTCCTCGAACAACAACAAACTCAGTATCACCCCTTGCCACTCAGCTGTCTCACATCGAGTTCTGTAGATTTTCAATGCAGCAGCTATTCCATGCCATGCGGTCACAACACATGGTTGAGCATTAACACATAATCACTTCGTATAGAGGAGTCATATGGAGGGGCACGTATTTTCATTCAGGTTCTCAGTGCTCCATTTAGCCAGCACCAAGGGTCAGTTAATGTCACGAGATTTCTTCCAGTGCATCTCGTTCAGGTGCCTCTTGTTGTATTGTATGTTCTTTGGCTTTAGCTAACCTCCAATTCTTGCATCCATACAGAGTGTTGGGGATACGAGTTGCTAACATTCAGCGTTAGGAATCAATCCATTCCCGCACACCTGACAACGAATCCATCCATTTCGCTGCTCCTGACAACATCCGAACTCGCAGCACCGGACTGCTGTCCTCAATATCAATGTGAACCATTCAAGTCATCAATCCTGAAAGCTTCATGGCGCGCCTTGAATTGCATCCTCCTTGACTATGTGCAACCTCTTGCTCCATTTATCCCATTGTTCTATTGCACTTAATCTCATATTTCCTGCTTATATACTATCTCCCACATTTCCCCGCTGACTATCTTCATTACAGCTATTGGAACCTACGCCTAGCCAGGTAAGGAATCACTATTCACAGAATAATCAAGAAGCACACCTTGAGAGAGCACTCGCATTCGTCAGAGCAGCCAATCTTCATTTTCCATCAAATTTTGGCCTTCGAATTATCTGCCTTTGTAATTCATATTGCGGATGACTGATATGCCTGATTTCATTAATGCAGCAGGATGTTGATACCGATCAGGACATCGGTGAGGGCGAAAGTGAGGGCGAAAGTGAGGGCGAAAGTGAGGGCGAAAGTGAGGGTAAAAGGGAGGATAGTGGAGAGTCCACTTTATCATCCGACATCGAAGAAGACAATTTGGATCACCAGCAGGAGATCCAACTTCTAGGCCAGGAATGCCAGAACAAGTCATTGTGAACTACAAGGATTCCATTGCGAAAGAAACGGAGCTATGCCAATAATGTGATTGCACGCCCTCTGCTTCCAAATTCCCGAAAACCACTTGGGTCAATTGCACCACCACTGCTCAAACGCCAAAAGTCAGCTCTGCCCAACAAATCATTCGAGTCTGACCATGCATCACCCGCGCAGGCATCGCCGCAAGCCAAGTCTAGTGGAGACCAGAATGCTCCACAACCCAAAGCCAGTGCCGATCAGGACATTCCCCAACTCCAAGACTCTACATGTGTGGTAGCGAAAAGATTCATGGAAGCAATTGTATTCACGAAGAATCCTTAGCCAATATTATCTTATCACAAGTACTCCTTGGTTGAAGAAGCTTGGAAACTTGCCATTAATGCTCAGGATCATCAGCAGGCATTAGCAGGTGCTCCTCCAGGTACACCATCGGTGTGTCAATTACCCAGCGGTCCATCTCTCAAAATTGATCCGCAAACACGAGAAGTTGTAAGTCATGGATTCTGTTTAATGCTCTTCTATCAGATTTACAATATTGACTATGCCCCAAATTATACATATTTCAAACTGAAGATAAGTACCATTCGAGGATGGTTGGCAGATGCGGCATGTCTAACTGTTCTCCTGAGTTTCCACTTGGATGTACTCTCTGAGCCTGAGCTTTGGATTCAGGATAACAAGCTCCGGTTTGACAATGCACATCTCTCCAAGGTCGTTGAGGGTAAGCAAGCATGGTTTACGCGAATGGATGTGCTTGATCTCATTTTCCATCAATTCTTCTTCACGGCCAATAGCTTGGGGTGCCAGCCAATGACATCCCAGTATTGCCAACCTCTCGCTGTGCAGACTTTAGCACAGGTAGCCGCAGCTATTTATTGTGCGCTGTCTCAACATGCCATGGGAACGAAGGCCACAGTTATGTTTTCTCAAGATGAATATCGAGGTACATTTTGCCCATCCCCTTTGATAAAGTTTACTCCAGAAGCCACTGCACTCATCAATGACACATTACTGGTCTGCTTCAAACCCCCCTTATCCCCCCCACCACATTGCACAACTCCGCTAGGTTAGGCGCTCCTTAATTACTGTCAGCGCTCCTCAGTCTAGATTCACTGTGTTGTATATCGTTCAGCAGTCAATTCCTCCTTTCTCAGCGCTCCTCTGCAGGGATAGACACATATCAATCCCCTCTGTCTTGATTGGAGCTGTTCTATTTCAATCCGCGATCTGTACCCTCATTTCCGCGGTCCTCATCCTGGGATGGGAGCTCCTCAATTTCCACCTGCGCTCCAAAATTGGATTCTACACTCCTTACCCACCCACTCACATTGCGGCACTCCTCTGCTGGGAGAGCAGTCCCCAATCGCCATCTGTGCTCCTTTACCTATATTGGCGCTCTTCTATTTTGTTCTGCACTCCGGACCTCCCTCCCCCTTTTCAGCGCTGCTCTGCTGGTTTGGATGCTCCTCAATCCCCATCGGCGCTCTGCAGCATAGATTTGGCACTGTTCCTTTTCATTCCAAGCTCCTGCAACACAGCACTTCGCCTCTGGCGCTCCTCTTTTCCCTGGTTGCTGGTCCCCTTTTCCATCCAGATATATCATATTTTCTTTCAAAACCCAATTTGGATTCCCAGCTGGCTAACATCTCCTTACACCTTTGTTAGTTATCACAAAGTCAGCCAAACAACATTGGAATTCAATTTCAGCTACTCACCAGGTACGAATAATCATTAAATACATGGAGCGCCTCCAACTTCTTTGCCCCATTGATGAATTATGTGTTCCTGCTTTCGTTGGCCTTGATGAAATGGGAGAAGTAGTATATGACATCGACACCGTCTGTGATTGATATCTTTTGACTGTTTTGTCGGGTTGTTGTTTCAGTGTACCTGCATTTAGGTCTCAATCAATTGCCTCTTTCTTTTGTATCATAATGTAGCGACGTAATAAATACAGTGTTGAAGAAGATGGTAGCGAGTATGATTCAGAATTGATATTGACCAAAAATTGATGTGTCATATTCGCTGTTAAGGGAAATCAATTGCTTGTGGACATCTGGAGAGTCCCAGATAATGCCTAAAGTTTTCCGAATGAGTATCCATGCGAACACAGGCATCTCTCAGAGTTTGTTTGTGATTTCCGCATTTGTTCGCCGACACATTCAGGTGCACCAAAGGTTCTCTCCGGCGATCCGACGTGTTCCCAAACTTATCACAATCACTCTTATGGTACTTCTGTAACAGTCATCAGAGATCCCAGTTACTCCTGTACCAGTCATCAGAAATCCCAGTTAATCTGAAGGCCGGCTGGAATGTCCTCCCAGGGTCTGATACTCTCCTGAAATTGGTGCTTCTAAGTTTACACTCCACAGCCTCTCAGGTACTCCTGGAGTCTTCCAGAGACTAAAATACAATTTGCTGACATGGTGATGATGATGGTGCGGATGCTGATGGTGATGGTGGTGATGGTGATAGTGGTGATGGTGATGGCGGTGAGGGTGATGGTGGTGGTGGAGATGACGATTGAAAAAAGGGGGTTGATGGAATGCATGCAGTATAAGCAATTTGCATCATTGTGTAATTCAATATTACATATGGTAAGATGCACATAACATTCTCATAACTCCGCTCTAATGGTCAAAGTACAGGGTTCGCAGTCATAATATATAAGAAGTAACTGTAACACAGTGGTCACAGGGATATTAAATGTCAGTTCCGGTTGCACTGCAGGTTTTCCAAACATATCTTCACTGGTGTGAGCTCGTACCACTGATCCTGTGTTCCAGTTGGGCCACAACTAATTAGGGGCGTCACTCATCTGTGGGCACCTACTGCTGAACGCAATACGTATTCCTTTGCAAGCAGGGCATTTCTCCAGTATGTTGCCGCATGGTGATCTCTGGGTTGTAGCACACCCCACTGCATTGTATTTGTTGTCAGTTTATCACCAAAATGTATTACAGTCCAGAAGCCATAAGCAAACCTCCCAGACACTCCGGTAGCTCTCGCCAGTGCTTCTATGTACTTCCAGATGCTCCCAGCCCCGCATGGAGCTTTGCAAAGTGCTTTCAGACTCTGCAAGAGCATTCTCACATGCTCCAGAAAGTACCTGCTGTAATGGTGGTGCATTTAGAATGCTGCGAGATTTGACTATTAGGATAGTCAAATTTTGGAGCTAATGAGACCTCTACACAGGTCTGCGGGAGACTTCGAGAGCAGCTGAGATCGCTGCACATGCTCTGTGGGAGACTTGGTGCTGTATTCTCACACCAGTGGATCTTAGGGTTCTATAACCATAAGGCATTTCATCGATCATATTGGTCCTTGTTACAGTTACAAGATTCGCTACATGATTATATGGCAAGTATTATTTTAGTCTCTTTATTGATGGACATACGGAGATACAGCGATAACGGAGATGGACTCAGCAACAGGCAGTATATATTTGGGAGACTCTGGGGTAGATAGACATCTCAGTAAATGAAATACACACTCTATCATTCCCAGCTCTTGGTCTCATGCACTCTTGCCGAGCTTCATAGATCCTTGCAATTTGTGTGATTCATCATGGCTGGATATCCCTTCATTGTCTCCCACCCTCTTCCAATGCTCCTCGAGCTAGAACCGCTCTTTCTTATGAATTCTCTTCGGATAGCATGCAAGGTGCGGGTGTGTGTTGATGATGGGCTGCGTGCCTACTAGCTCCACTGTTTCACCACACCTTGATCGAGTGAACTTAGAGATGCACTGCAAGGCCGTGATCAAGTTTCCAGATACACTTGAAGGGTGTAATCGAGCGAGTTTAGAGATGCACTTGGAAGCCGCGATCGTGCGAACTTGGATTCCATGATCGAGCGAGTTCAACTATGCACTTGGAAGCCTTGATTGAGGGAGTTTCGAGTTGCACTTGGAGGCCGCGATCGAGCGAGTTCGGAGATGCGCTTGGAACCCATGAATCAGAAAGTTCGGAGATGCACTTGGAGGCTGTGATCAAGCGAGGTTGGAGGGGCAATTGTAAGCCGTGATCGGGAGAGTTCAGAGATGCACTTGGAGGCCCTGATGGCGCGGAGTTGGTGGCCGTAATGGTGCGAGTTTAGAGATACACTTGGAGGCCATGATCAAGAGAGTTTCGACATGCACTTGGAGGCCCTGATTGAGCGAGATTGGAATACTAGGAGGCGGTCAATCTGGAGGCGGTAGTTCGGGAGGGAGGCACGACGGGAGCTGAGACTCTATTCATTGGTTAACTCATAATTGTGCCAATGTAGAGAATTGAGCACAACATGGTCTGCCGAGAGATGAGAGACTGGCTGGGAGTGGGAAACAGTCAATCTTGGGATGATGCAGTACGCGGTGTATGCAGTGCTCAGTGTATGCTGTACTTAGTGTATGCTGTACTTGGTGTATGCTGTACTTGGTGTATACTGTACTTGGTGTATGCTGTACTTGGTATATACTGTAGTCGGTGTTAACTCTTGATCATGGCATGGAGAGATAGAGAGGGATGACCTAACTTCGTGTTCTTAGGTGATGGCTAGAATTGAGGACAAGAATAACAGAGATGAGAGGGTACGGGGCAAATCATCATAAGAAATTGGGACTTGGAGAATTTCGTGTGCAAGTCGATGTACCATCCCCGATTCAGCAGGTATGAGTCGCGATCTGTCCTGTAATCACACCGATACGAGGTCTTCGCAACCAAATCAGGCAAGTTGTACCCCTGATTTCTCATATCCGCTCGTAATCACATTGTTCTCATTGTCATCCCCCATCTCTCTTATTCTCGTCCACAACTTTACTATCATCGCAGAACACAAAGTTAAGTCATCCCTCTCTATCTCTCCATGTCATTATCATGAGTTGACACTGAGTACAGCATACACTGAGTACAGCATCCGCCCAAGATTGTTTGTCTTCCCTTCATTCTCATGTTTACGAGTTCACCCCTGAATGTAGCTTCAGCTTCCACTGAGGCTCTCTACACGATCGACCACCTTCCGGTAGCTCTCCGTGAGAGCTCAAAGGTAAAGTCACCTTGTCATAGTACCACGGTTGCAAGTTAACTAACTGATGAAAGGAGTCTCAGCAACCGGCGCGCTGTCCATCGACTGCTTCCCCGTACTCGTCGAAACTCGCTTGATTACGGTATCCAACCTCACTCAATGCCGGCCTCCTAGTGCATCACAACACTCTCTCGATTACAGCCTGCAAGTGTATCTACACACTGGCTTGATCACGGCCTCCAAGTGCATCTACAAACTCGCTCTATCACGGTGTCCAAGTTCATCCCCAAACTCGCTCGATCACAACCCCGAAGTGTATCTCCAACCTCGCTCGATCAACGCCTTCAGGTGTATATCTAAACCCCCCCGAATACGGCCCCCAAGTTCGCATGATCACGGCCTCCAAGTGCATCTCTATATTAGCACAATCACTGTCCCAGAGTGTATTTCTGAGTTCACTCTATCGTCATTTTCAGGCGCACCTCAAATTGCTCTGAAGCACTGGCTGCAGCCAGTCCAGATATACCATGTCTAGATAGGTAGCTATATAGATACATAGATGCATAGATGAGACTACAAACTGAATACATGAGTATTAAAAATTGTTGTATGATAAGTAGTAGCGATGATTTCCAGGCGCACCAGCAGCATCCTCAAAGACGATGTTGTTTTTCCCAGACTGCTCTACTATGATTCGAGGTGCTCCCAGACTTGTCGCTGCCGCTCCCAGGTTTGTCACTGGCGCACCCAGGTTTGTCACCACCGCACCCAGGTGTGTCACCGGTGTACCTAGGTTTGTTACCGGCGCACCAAGGTTTGTCACTGGCCCACCCTGGTGCTCCCAGGCTTCTCGTTGGCACTCCCAGGCCTGTCGCCAGCGCTCCCAGGTACTCTGATAGCCGGCAGGAATGCCCTCCTAGGGTCTGATACTCTCCTGAAATTTATGCATCTAAGTTTACACTCCACATCTTCTCAGACACTCCTGGAGCCTTCCATTGACTAAAATACATTTTGCTGATGTTGTCAAGTCATGGCCACAGTTATACCCACATTTGGGCTTGGTATTGCACAGTTCCTCTATGTGGCCTATCCACAGCAGAGCTAATGTCTGGTGTCTGTAATGGGCTTGGTCGAACGTAGGTGATATTGGACACTCAAATGAAATATTGGAAACAAGACAAGAGGTGCTCGAAAATTGTATTGAGGAAGTTGGGACCTGACAAGAGTCAAAACTGTTCTGAAGTCGTAACTTGCTTCATTATACAATAGCAAAAGCATAGAGAGAAGAAACGAAAACCTCCAACGCGAATGACACATTCTTTATGTACAATTTCTCTGCCACCCTCGAACCATTCCTCATGCTCCAATGTACCATCCTAATCTCAACCCATGATCTGACACACCACTAACTATCTCCTTATCAGTACAACCATGCCACATCATCCAACATCGCAACACTTCAACCCTCTTCCATATCACACTTAATTATATTGCAACCATTCTGCCACACTTCCCACGTCTCCCAACATCTGCCCCTCTCCGTAGCACAATTCCTTTCACACAATCCCACAATCCCCATTCTTATTCCTATATAGCTATGAACTTCTTCAAGCCATGACAGTATCAGCATCCAAGATCATTAATGGCTTGCCATGTTACCCCATGTCCACCAGCTTGATGGCTTTAATAATGAAACTCGGTGCCAACTGGCCTCCCTGTAGGAGAATAACTACCGATAATGGGGTGATTTCTCCATTCCCCCCTCTCTCCCTGATGATGTGAGGGTCAGTCAGGGATTTAGCTTGGGTGGGGATCGCTATGGCCTCGCTCTCTGCTTCACATTAACCTCACATTATCTGGAGGCTGTCAGTACCATTATCCATTTACCACATGGGAGGTACTGTACAGATCTGTAACCGTTCCCAAGACTGAATTTCTTCAACATCAATAACCCCTTTGTCAACTGTTCTCACCACTGTGATGGGGATACTGCACTAACAGAGAGCTATCTGGGCTGTGGCATTTTGGCGTGTGACTGCCGTGATTGTGCCCTTCGCATTCTTCTGTGCAATCCTGATCTTAATGTGGGCTGGGGCCTTCCGGTGAAACAGTACTCCATTGATTTCAGATGCAATTTCTTGGACTATCTTATTGTGGAGTGGCACACTCTAGTCTTTCATTGAATTTATGCATCTCTGCACCATGCTCGATTCAGCTGTTGCAGCAGGGCCTGTGCCAGCAAGCACCTTCTGAATCACGGTTTGTGGTTTGACTGTCTCCCACCTTCTGGTTGGGGTGGGTATAAGCTAAGGTTTGGGTTTGTGTTGTGGTTCAGGCTGCTGTTTAAGTTGCAGTTTTTGGTTTGGGTTTCAGTTGCTGCGGCAGCTGGCCCTTCTCTGGCTCTCCATCCTGCATTGTGCCTACATGCCATGAGGCTTCTAGGTGTCAGCCATCTTGCCTTGCAGTTTCATTCTATTCTTTATTTCTCGCTTTCTCAGCTGGGGTTCTGAATCTACTCTTGCTTTGGTTGGCGCCTCCACAGTCATTTCCGTGATGCCCATCCCCCATTGTATATTGTAGTTGTGGCGATCATCCCACATTCTCTCCTGTTCCTGAAGGCATGATTCAATTCCGAGCCATTGTGTCTCTTCATGCGCTGGGTGTACTTCGGGGATTCGTGCCATCATGTCGATTGCATGGTGCACCCAGATGACCTCACGGGCCATCTGCTGCATTGATGTCTCCATCGGAATTCTACAGTCTCCCGGTTAGCATGCCTCCTCTGAGGTTTCACTTTTCTAACTTGTGCCATTCCTGGTATGGTCACACTGTTCACTTCCAGCAATGAAGAAAACATGTACTGTCTTTCCCGAGATTGCGCCCGTCATGCCCCTAGCCTCTCCTATATTGGCCATGTCCATTTCTCTCTGACTTGGGGGTTTTCCGACCATGCCTACAATAGGGCTTTTACCCTCTTGGGTCGCAATTGTTGCTAGTATGCATGGCATCTCCTCTGGTAGCTCACATTCGTGTTCAGCCTCCTTTGATCATCTAGATGTCCCGGATGAGTGGTTCTGCAGTAGTGTGAGCAACGGTTCCATATTTGGAACCGGCCGGTTTTATAGGTCTGTGTGGCAACGGCCTTACCACATCAAAAATCGACGATTTTTTAAGCGAACTGCCCAATTAAGTCCACCAATATTGATCAGAGAATTTAGAGCTTGGTAAGTGAATTATGCAGCTTTGCATGGCGCAACTTTTGGTGGTCTCCAAGTTTCGATATCTTCAAAACTCGGCAAGCGATGGTGCAAAAACATGGTTTTTGGCCGAAAAATCACTGTATTTTCAAAGCTGCTTGCTGACTTTGGAAGATATCGAAAATCGGAGACCACCAAAAGATGCGCCATGCAAAGCTGCATAATTCACATACCACAGTCTAAATTCTCTGATCAATATTGGTGGACTTAATCGAGGGAACAGTTTGGCAAAAACCGGAACCGAACCGGCCGGTTCCGGGTTTTCTTCGACCTGCTATAGTAGAAACGGTCCCAAAATGGAACTGTTGGTAACACCATTCTGCAGTCAGCCCAATGCTAGAAATTGAATGCCAATAAATTTATTCAGTTCGTTGTACCCACAAACTCAACCACTGAAATCAAGGTTTCCCTCCAAGATGACATTGCATTTATGCTCTACAGTATATTTTGAGTTGTCCCAAATCTTTGTTCAAGCATCACAACCAGGGTACCCACTATTTTGATTGTATTCAATAGCACTATACAAATGTTTCACACTGGTTTTGCAGTGTTACAAATGATCGCACTGCAGACTTTCATGTCATACAAATTGATGTCTGCTCATATTGATGATAGTACGTATTAATTAGGGTCAGGGTGAGTCATGGCAAACTGAAATGGGAAATGATATCAACAACAATTGCAGTCAGCTGAATGCGGAATGCGGCAAAGGATACCCAACATCGAACTGACCCTGGAACACTATTTCCAGCATATCCAAATCAACAGAGAAGAGTAGGCCAATCATGGAAAGAGACCACGCACAGAAATCGATGCAATTGGTTCGATTCACCAAAAGTTATTGCGAAGATTTGAACACAGAAAGTTCAAGGCAACTTAGCAATGGCGACCTAAAACGACATTCTGATACTGTCATTAGATTTCTATCATCTCACTAACTGGAGTAGAATACTCCCAGCCTCCCTCGATGATAGTAAGAGGACGAACGTTGTTACGGGGGTAACAACACTTCTGAAAATATACTTGCTGACTTGTATATGTACTTAGTGCGTACGGCCGTAGATCCTATTCCTCGCTAAAGATCGATGTAACCTCAGCATGTATTTCCTTTAACCTTTGCTGTCGATCGCGCTCAGCTTGGTTTCTGGCTTTTTGAAGACACTTGGTCTTTCGATTCTTACGCAACTGCTTCTTAGTTTGTGGCAATGGATTTACCCGATTTAGCTGCCACTGATTTCGAGCTCTACCCTAACTAGCTAGAAACCGTTCTGCTTTATCAAGTATGTTATGGAGACGTTGATCTTCCGCAGGGTCTCTAGGCGTAACTGATATTTCTCACTCGTTATCAATCTGGCCGATCCTATCGGAATGTACTTGTTCCTCGTCCTTCTGATCGTGATTTGTACTAGCACCTGATGTGGCTTTTGAAGCTGTGTCTGATGTGACGTTCTCCCGACTTTTCAGATTATCGATGTGGATTACTAATCCCTGTTGTAGACCTATAATTGAAGCTATTCACCAGATACTTTGCGCCAGGAAAATGTACTGATTCTCTCGGGCGTAAGAGATAATCTTTTGGAGTGCCTAGATAATAATGTCGTTATCGTTCTCGAAGGTAATCCTCATTCACCCGTTATCTGATGTCGTACTGTTCGTTGCTTCAAGGTGCGGGGCTGTCGCTACAGAAAGCTAGTAGATTCTAGGCATAGATATAATAGGAATAGGTATCATAAAAACGAAATAATAAATAAGGATATTTCTCCACTGGTAGGTATCGTTCCGTCTCAAGTTATTCGAGCTTGTCTTCTTCACTGCTGGAACAATGTGATCTCTTTATAGCCCCTTGGCTTACTCCAACTGGGACTATGATTTAATCCCTCAAATGATAGCCTCGTATCTAAGGGCCTTACGGCCCAATGCCCGCGCCTTGACTAGCGATGGCCACGCCTCCCTTTGGTCATCGTGTTCATGCATGATATCATATCAGCTCATAAATCAGATCATAACGTCAACTTTGACATCTTGCAAACGTCGACGAATGGTAGTTGGAACGCCTGCTCTTCCGAGACACATCTGCGTTGATTAATCTTCAATGAGATTAATAACTCATAGTCTTACGTGGTTAATATCCACTGCTATGCCAACGTCGAACATAGGGCGCGTTAATCAACTCATTGATTAAGCATTGCAGAACCAACTCCTCAACTCAATGCCGAATGTCCGATCTTGGCCTAGCCAACGCCATATTCCCTCAGTCATAATGTGCTCAGGTCTCCGCATTACCGGTTGCAACATCACCCGGACGTGCCCCGCATCCAAGAGGCTTGGATACAGGACAGCCCTTTACTAGCACGACTGCCGTGCACATACCGTGCAACCACATATTATCTGAGAATGAATCTGGTTGAGGACTACCGCTCGGCAGGGCCTAGCCCTTTCGATTTGGCTAGTAGTTGCATCATCAAATCAGCTGCCGCAGCACTTTGCATTCAATGAATCCGCCAAGCCACAAGCTTGCCCAATCGAGACGTGATTAGTATGACCCCGCTAAAGGCCATACCACATGGTACAAGTACCACTACACTGACAGGAGAGAACCCCTGACATCACCCCCTTCTCTAAGATCGGTGACCCAACGATGCTCCGTTGTAAGAAGTAGACTTTATATCTTTTCCTTCCTTCTCTTTTAATATCCTTTTCTTTGATAACAATCTTATGCTTAAAGGAGATTCTGACAGTACGGGCTTAGCATCGCTTTCGATGATCCCCTATCAGTATCACATAGATTCGATAGTACGGGCTTAGCATCACTTTCGATGATCCCCTATCTTATCTTTATCCTTTTTAGCTTTAATGGGTATAACGTTTATTGTCCGTCGACACATAATAAAATAATGAAATTCTTTCTGAATAGAACGACTATTCTATAATCATTCTATAATTTCCTAATCTCTTTTATCCTTCTCTTAGACTTCGAGACCCGTAACATCACCCCCTTCTCTAGGCGCGGTGACCCAACGCTCTCTGCCGTCGATGCGTAAGATCTAGTAAGTTAATCCTAATTTATTAAGAACAAAAAAGGCGGGAAGTCCGATACTTGCCCCAAAACCACATGGTAGTGTGATTGGAATAACTTGTAGCGCAAATCCAATTTTCTCCGCTGGTATACATAATCTCTTGATCATCTACTCCAACATTTCCTTTACGCGCGCAGCATTGCCGGTCGACGTATTGTACTCTGTTGATACATATGATCAATTGATCATCTACTCCAACCGTCTAACTGAATACCATACTCGTGCATGGATTTTTCGAGACTTTTAACATTTTCGAAGCGTAGTCCATCTACTTCGATGTTTCGTTTAAGCGCAGTTTTTCAGGCTGTCGACGTATCTTACTCCGATCGATACATATAGTCTGTGCTTCTAGATGCTTTCGGAAATATCTCCAAATGTATAAGAAACGTTCCAAACAATCGACCATCTTCGCTGTGACAGTATCACCCGCAAGAGGGTCAGATGGGACAATTTAGAACGCGCCCGATATGATTTAGTTATGTCTCCTAAAGTTTCGACCCATAGTATCATTCCACAATCAGTGATAAGTTTAATTAGAACCCAGAGGTACCAGACATAGGCATTCATTAAATTATCTCTGATTGTTTCCTGGACTATCTTAAATAAGATAATGGTAGCTTAAGTCCTCGTATTCGAGAGTACCTGGACATTACGTAGTATATGTCCGTCTCTATAATTTGTAGTAATCTAACCCTAACTGTAATTTCGTTCCATAATTAGGTAGGTGTTACTTAGCTTTGTTATAAGTGTGATGTCGTCGTAATAGACGTAATCCTGATTATAACTGTATCTTTATCTTATCATGATTGGACGCATAGTACTTAAGTTTTATTATAAGTATGAGACTTCTTGAAGACAACATAGGTTGTCCTCGCTTCCCTTAACAAAGGTTTATTCGAAGGTTGATGAGAATACCTGAAGACAACGTAGCTTGTCCTCGTTTCTCTTTGTCGAAGGTTATTCAAATATTGAGGAGAATACCTGAGAACATCATACATGTCCTCGTTTCTCTTTGTCGAAGGTTATTCGAATGTCAATGAGAATGCCTGAAGACAACGTAATTTGTCCTCGTTTCTCCTTGTCGAAGGTTATTCGAATGTCGTTGAGAATACCTGAAGACAACGTAGGTTGTCCTCGTTTCTCCTTGTCGAAGGTTATCCGGATGTCTATGAGAATACCTGAAGACAATGTAGCTTGTCCTGGTTTCTCCTTGTGAAAGATTATTCGAATGTTGATGAGACTACCTGAAGACAACATAGCTTGTCCCCGTTTCTCTACATCTTCGTTTCTTTTTGTTGAAGGTAATTTGAATATCAATGAGAATACCTGAAGCATACTTTGTATAACTTCGTTTCTCTTTGTCGAAGGTTACTCGAATGTCGATGAGAATACCTGAAGATGCCATACACATCTTGGTTTCTCTTTGTTGAAGGTAATTCGAATATCGATGAGAATACTGAATGAGAATACCTGAAGACATCGTACATGTCCTCGTTTCTCTTGGTCGATTATAGTTCGAGTATCGAATGAGAATACCTGAAGCCGACTTTGTATAACTTCGTTTCTCTTTATCGAAGGTTATTCGAATGTCGATGAGAATACCTGAAGATGCCATACACATCTTGGTTTCTCTTTTTGAAGATAATTAGAATATCGATGAGAATACCTGATGCATACTTTCTATAACGTCGTTTCGATTTGTCGAAGGTTATTTGAATGTCGATGAGAATACCTGAGAACATCATACATGTCCTCGTTTCTCTTTGTTGAAGGTGAGTCGAATATCAATGAGAATACCTGAGAACATCATACATGCCCTCGTTTCTCTTTGTTGATCGTCAGTCGAATCATCAAGTTCTTTATTAAAGATAATTCTTATTGTATTAGTATCCGTTTCCTCTCCTGCTTTTATTTGCTCTTCACCCTCGAAAGGGATCTCTCTCGGTGTATACCACAATAAGCGGGAGCTTTTATTATTCAGGAATAGTACCGGATCATCAATTTCTTCGGTTCTTTTCCTAAAATTTTGTAAGTTTTACCCCCTTCTTTTTATGACGATTTTCCAGTCGTCATCATAAAGCATCACTCCTTTCTCAAAATAAAGTAAGATTTAATAATTTTCAGGTGATATTTATAATATCAATGAATTTATATCGAATGGTAATATCAACGAAGTAATGTCGAAGATATAAATTACCGAAATCATATGAAAGGTAATATCAACGAAGTAATCTCGAAGATAAAAATTACCGAAGTAATATGCGAAGGTAATATCAACGAAGTAATGTCGAAGATATAAATTACCGAAGTAATATGCAAAGGTAATAACGATGAAGTAATATTGAAGATATAAATTACCGAAGTGATATCCGAAGGTAATATCAAGGAAGTAATGTCGAAGATATAAATTACCAAAGTAATATGCAAAGGTAGTATCGACGAAGTGATATCAAAGATATAATTACTGATGTAATATGCGAAGGTAGTATTAACGAAGTAATGCACTCACCTTGGAATTGGTGGTGGTAGCATAAAGCTGCTTTGCACCATGGTCTTTTACGTCAGCCAATGATCTTTTATAACTTCATAGAAGTGACATCCTACACCTTTAACAGCAATTATCTCATAATCTGTGTTAGAACAACACTCGCTCGATTTGTATCGGGCTATTAATCACGCTCGATGGCATTCCCAAGCTCATCATCGGGCTGATTCTCAAACCATTCCCGTGACTCAGTCTAGTTAGAGTCTCTTTTATGTTAACCGTAGGACGACCATTCGTCATCTATTTCCGGGTCCTCGTATTCTTCTGCCATTTCTTCAGAATACTCATTATTCGCGCCTTCCTCCTTCCATTGTTGTTTAGCTTCCCTAAGCTCTCGTTCGAATATTTTTTGGTAATATTCTTTGGCTTCATCCCAGCCATTATCATGCCCGTCCAAGAGCCCTTAGTTATAGCCGTCGGTATAACCGCTATCTTTTCCTTCGTTATACATCCTTCAATCGCGAGGGGAATATTTATCTATTTTCGCATAAGCGATTTGAATAGATTTTTCGAACTGATGAATCCATTCCGGAGGTGCCGACCATACATTATCCTGCCAAAATGTATAGTTCCGCATGAGCGTATATTGCTCAACAAGGTTTCAAAATTCAATCGTTATAACTGACAAGGCGATAATGATCAATACATCGTAAAGTCGCTCCATCGGAGGACAGGTAAGATCTACCACTGGCTGCATTTTGCCGATGATTTATTGTCCTCGCAATAACACCACTCAGTTTTATTGTTTTCTTTGCAGACACAGTCCCACTCGTCTGCCCATGAGTGATATTCTTTCCAGTGATCTTTGAACACTGGATCGTCAATCGTAAGTAATTCTCCGTTAATAGCTGAGTGTCAATAATTTTCAACCCAAGGCTTGGGTGTCTCGGGTTCTGCGTGGAATATTGCATTACTCCAATCATTTTCTGGTTTCTCAGATAAAATCGTATCTATTGAGCCAAATATGTTAAGAGGCTCGTATTCCAATAGATTGAGAGTATATCCGGCTAAATTGAATACGTTAATCATATATCTAATTCCATCCAAATATTATGACTCCTGTCGGATCTGCACAAATTGAATTTTCCACACAGTATTCAATTGGTGGTTTTCGAATATTAGGTCCGTGGTAATATTCGGGGACGTATTTATGATGGTTAAGATATTCAGATGTTGTGACTGGTATCCGAAATGGTGACGTAACCATAAGGTTTGGTAATTTGGTAGAGACCACTACCAATCCGAATTTTGGTGAACGTAGCAAGAAAGCTCCTTGCTTCTCAAGTCCTTCATAGGCTTTAAGCTCTTCTTCTTGCGTCCGTCGTATAATAAACCTAGGAGCGTAGAGTTTATTTATCATACTGTTACGGGGGTAACAACACTTCTGAAAATATACTTGCTGACTTGTATATGTACTTAGTGCGTACGGCCGTAGATCCTATTCCTCGCTAAAGATCCATGTAACCTCAGCACGAATTTCCTTTAACCTTTGCTGTCGATTGCGCTCGGCTTTGTTTCTGGCTTTTTGAAGATGCTTGGTCCTTCGATTCTTACGCAACTGCTTCTTAGTTTGTGGCAATGGATTCACCCGATTTAGCTGCCACTGATTTCGAGCTCTGCCCGAACTAGCCAGAAACCGTTCTGCGTTATCGAGTATGTTATCGAGACGTTGATCTTCCGCAAGGTCTCTAGGTGTAACTGATATTTCTCACTCATTATCAATCTGGCCGATCCTATTGGGATGTACTTTTTCCGTGTCCTTCTGATCGCGATTTGTACGAGCAACTGATGTAGCTTTTGAAGCTGCGTCCGATGTGATGTTCTCCCAACTTTTCAGATTAGCGATGTGGATTACTAATCCCTGTTGTAGACCTATAATTGAAGCTATCCACCAGATACTTTGCGCCAGGAAAATGTACTGATTCTCTCTGGCGTAAGAGATAATCTTTTCAAGCACGTAGACAATAACGTCGTTGTCGTTCTTGAAGGTAATCGTCATTCACCCGTTATGTGATGTCGTACCGTACGATGCTTCAAGGTGCAGGGCTGCCGCTACAGAAAGCTAGTAGATTCTAGGTATAGATCTAATAGGAATAGGTATCATAAAAATGCAATAATAAATAAGGATATTTCTCCTCTGGTAGGTATTGTTCCGTCTCTAGCTATTCGAGCTTGTCTTCTTCATTGCCGGAACAATGTGATCTCTTTATAGCCCCTTGGCTTACTCCAACTGGGACTATGAATTAATCCCTCAAATGATATCCACGTATCTAAGCGCCTTACGGCCTGATGCCCGCGCCTTGACTAGCGATGGTGACGCCTCCCTTTGGTTATCCTGTTCATGCATGATATCATATCAGCTCATAAATCAGATCATAACTTCAACTTTGACATCTTGCAAACGTCAACGAACGGTAGTTGGAACGCCTGCTCTTCCGAGACACGTCTGTGTTAATTAATCTTCAATGAGATTAATAACTCGTAGTCTTACGTGGTTAATATCCACTGCTATGCCAACGTAGAATATAGAGCGCGTTAATCAACTCATTGATTAAGTATTGCAGAACCAACTCCTCAACTCAATGCCGGATGTCCGCTTTTGGCCTAGCCAACGCCATATTCCCTCAGTCATAATGTGTTCAGGTCTCCGCATTACCGGTTTCAACATCACCCGGACGTGCCCCGCATCCAAGAGGCTTGGATAGCGGAGAGCCCTTTACTAGCACGACTGCCGTGCATGTACCGTGCAACCACATAGTATCTGAGAATGAATCTGGTTGATAACTACTGCTCGGCAGGGTCTAGCCCTTTCGATCTGGCTAGTAGTTGCATCATCAAATCAGCTGCCACAGCACTTTGCTTTCAATGAATCCGCCAAGCCACAAGCTTGCCCAATCGAGACGTGATTAGTATGACCCCGCTAAAGGCCATACCACATGGTACAAGTACCACTACACTGACAGGAGAGAACCCCTGACAAACGTGAGCAACTCAAGTAACACGACAAGACATGAAGCAAACCACCCACAATTGTTACCCAAGAGCGCAATTCTCATGTTGGAGGATTAATCACAAAACCCGCAATTTAAAGAGATATGCTCATGGCGGGTAAATGAGAGGCCAGCAGCGCAGCTCGCCAAATGTCAGGAAAGACACTATATCAGATCTGCCTGGCTGCAAGACAGCAGTTAGTGTGTCCCATGAATGGGCAATAATTGATAAGCGAGACCACGGAGTCAGTGAACCCACCATGTAACTGAAGGAGTCAAATGGAGAGAACAGTGGGGCAGCAGGTACACTTCGTAACTCTACAGCACTGAACTATCGCCAGGATGTGTACCGCCGGATATCCGTATATGGCCGCATATGAGAGTATATGAGAAGATACAGTTGCACACGTGGATGTGGTACTGTAATAGAGTAGTTGATAGGCAAGATTATCGCTACCAATTTCAGAGAGATCATGAGTTGTCTATATAAGGACTCAATTACCCGGCCATTGCCATGTCTCGTGCCATTGCCGAGAACTTAATCATGACTGCCATTACATCATCCCCCCCTTTAGGAGCAGACCCCCTGGGCTACCACATACGTATAGATAACAAGAAAACCCCAAGAAAAGAAACACAACTAATGCGTACGCCTCCGCACGGCTTAATAAGTCCCACAACCGATCAGTACCCTATGAGCAGCCTCATGGCGGATTCGGTGCAAGGGGAAACTCCACCTCCACTTGACTCATCTCTGGAGGTGGTAAAAACCTTTGCCGACATCATTTCTACTGTGCCAAGATCTATAATGAAGTAAACAAAGTAAAACACCTGTAAATCATCAAATCGCATTCCTCCAGGCCAATCATCGTCGAGGCTTCCTCGGATGCTCTTGGCGGAACAAATCAACCAATTACTGCGCATTCCCGAGATTCTCCGCAGGTTCCCTGCAAGTCCGTACGTAACTGTAACCTGCCTATTGTACTAGCTAATGTAGCTTCCGGTAGCGTCGCTTAGAGTCGAGGATGGGGTCAATCTCCCATTTGTCAGAGTCGTCGACGACTCTCGGCTGCAGTTCAGATGGCAGCTGGCCGGCGGTCAAAGGTGTATAGCAGTCGAGCAAAGTGATGTGGAAAACGCTGTGCGTTCGGATTGTTTATGGAAGGTCTAATTTGTACGCATTCTTATTGATGACTTTACCTACTGTGTACGGTCCTGTATGTTTGGAATCCAACTTCTTTGATGGTCTTGTCGTCCGGAAGTGCCGCGTTGAATGCCAGACGAAATCTCCAATCTCGAAAACAACCTGTTTGCCGCCGGTGTATTTCATCTGAATGGCTTGAGCCTCCTCCAAGTCCCTACGGAGAGTTTGGTGAGTCTCTTCCAAGCCAGCCACGAAAGTATCTGCTTGGATTTCCGAATTCAGGCTGGATGGTTGCTTCGGGGCGTTAAACTGCGTCACCTGATGGTAGTGGTAATTCGCCCAGAATGGAGTCATCTTTGTGGATGTGTATATCATGTTATTGTAAGCAAATTCGGCTAGCGGCAAGAGTTCGACCCAATTGTCCTGCTCGTAGTTGCAGAAAGCCCGGAGATATTGCTCCATTGTCTGGTTTTGACCCTCTGTCAGTCCATCCATCTGTGGATGGAAGGGTGTTGAGAGCCGATAGTCAGTGCTCAAGTGAGAACACACCGAGGTCCAGAATCGGCTTGTGAACTGGGTGCCGCAATTTGTAACTATGTTTTCCAGGACGCCGCGCTTGCAGATGAGGTTTTCAAAGAAGAGCAGGGCCAATTCCAGTGAGTCGATATCCTTCCGCCACGGTAAGTAGATTGCCATCTTTTTCAGTCAAGCCACGATAACGAGAATGCCGGTGTGGCTCAATGCCGTTGACTCTGGCAAGTCAGTGACGAAGTCCATTGTGACGGCTTCCCCTTGCCATGATGGTGTCTCGAAGAACAAGTTGTTTTCATGCCTCGCATGCCAAGGTACTTTGATTCGGTGGCATACTTCGCAGCCGCTCACATACTTACGTACACGCGAATCCATTACTGGCCAGTAGAAATCCCTAGATACCAGCTGAGTAGTGTTAGGAGCTCCAAATTGACCGGACTCAGGGTTGACATGGAATAGACTTGTCACTTTGCCACGTAGAGAATCGACTGCTCGAACGGATATCCTCCCTTGGTCAGTCAAAACTCCCGTGACGCCTTTCCAATGACTCTCCTCTTTGGGAGTATCTGTGCCGTCTATCATTGGTCGGTCGACAACGTTTGCTGAGAGGTCAACAGCCGAAGGGTCCGAAGCCTGGGCTGTGATAATCGCTGGCATGAGATTGTTATATGGTTCCACTGAGATGGTTGCCAATAGTCCTGCAATGGGTGTTTCATAGCCAATCTCGTAGTCAGGTTGTCTGGATGGGCTATCGGCAGGGTCTTTGCTGACTTCCAGGAGCTCGATGACCAGGTCGTCAGCCGAAAGATTTTCCAACCACCTGTCTTGTCTTCTGGAGAGTACTTTGGATGTCTGGAAGTATTTGAGGTTTGTGTGGTCGCACCGAATTAAGATGTTGTAATTGGCACCCTTGAGGTGATGCCGCCACTGTTTTAGTGTCTCCATGACGGCCAATAGCTCCCAATGATCACTGTTGTAATTCGGTTCACCTGGAGAGCACTTCCGGAAGTAGAAATTGACTGGCCTGGGAACCCTGAACACGTCGTACAGATTAAGAATGGCCACTGTGGCAAATCCACACGCGTTGTTTTGGAGAATGATCGGCCTGGCCGGATCGACATGCTGGAAGATTAGTGCCTCAGTGAAGGTCCTTTTCAGTTTCCGGAATGCCAACTTGGTTTCCCGAGTCCATTCCCATTTGGCCAAGGCTTCTGATGTCTTCCCACGATATGTCTCTAATTTCTTTGGTAATTCCATCAGTGGAAGGGTCACCTTGGCATATTTCCAGATAAATCTTGGGTAGAAGTTCATGAATCTGAGCAGTACCTGGACATTTCTAACTGATCTCGGTGTCGGCTAGTCCTGGATAGTGGAGATTCGGTCTGATTCCTGCCGACTCCATCGGGAGTGATAACAAACTCCAGGAAGCCAACTTCGGAAACTTGGAATTGACATTTCTCGCCTTTGCAATAGAGGCAGAATTCCCTGAGTCACTGCAGCACATGAGGCACATGCTCCTCATGCTCCTTCTGATTTGTCAAGTAGATGAGTATGTCCTCAAGGTAGCATACCGCGAAGTCGTCAATGTATGGCCTTAGGCAATCATTGATATAAGACGGGAACTTGCAGGTGCTTTTCTTGGACCGAATGGCATGATCCGGTATTTGAATTGGCCATAACATGTTTAAAAAGCCGTCTTGTATTCATCACCTTCCTTGCTCCGGACAAGGTTATAGGCACCTTGGAGGTCCAGTTTTGGGAATATCCTGGCGTCATGCACCTGGTCAAGCATCTCTGAGATGAATGGATGGGGATACCGATTCTTCACGGTCACCAGATTGAGCGCGTGGTAATCCACACAAAGCCTTAACACTCCATCCTTCATTTTGCACAGAGGATTGGCGCTGCTGCCGCCAATGATGATTGCTGAATAAACCTGTTGGCTAGGTGTGCCTTGATGTAAGCCTTCAACGGTCTCAACTCAAACTCCGATAGGTGGTAAATCCGCCCATCCGGCAAGTAATAGCCGGGCTCCAAGTCAATTGCATGGTCGGTTGACCAATGCGGCGGGAGTGTCTCTGCCTTATCCTTGCTGAATACCTCCACAAATTCTCTGTATGTGGCTGGAATATGTCCTCCATCTTCTGTAGGTACTATCATTGTCATTGTGCCAGCTCCATCTGCTTATGTTAGTTCTCAATTCATAATAGATATGGAGCGGTATGGAGGAATATCCAGGAGCCCGGATTGAAAACAGTTCGCCTCAAACGGGCCAAGCCCTGCTGTCCTGTACTCCCTTCGTGTCTCAGCGTTCGGGTAGCAGTCAGTCAAGGTTCCCATGTGGGCGCTCTTCTGCTGCAACTACCACAGCTGCTCCCTGCTCGCCCGTCCAGCTCCTGGGACCTATCTCACTCACCATCAGTGATGCCTTCCACGGTCGCTCCCAGCATCCCTGTACAATCCACCACTCCTAGGGAGAATGACCCAACAACCTGCTCACTGGCCAGTAAATCGTCAAACGCAGGTGCTCCAAGTAATGGAATATCTGGAATAATGCTGCCTCCTTCGGAGCACGCCTCCTCCTTAGCAGTAGATTCTGGTAAATTCCCGGGGCATTCATGATGGTCTACCCGGTCCACTACCACTACTTCCGCTCCCGCTTGGGTTCGTAGAGCCAAAAGTCGACCGCTCTGTTAGTTGACTTCAGGATGCCTGGACTGGAACCAAAGCAATCCCAAAACCAAGTTGTAAGCCTGCATGGGCACAACTATCACCTCCGATTCTTGAACCGGTGATAATTGCTCCATATACTGAACCATGAATGCCATTTTTCGACTGTCGCTCGCCTGAGCCTTTACACGGGCATTGAGGCGTAGAGTTGTGACGTATGCCGGTTCGTCCACTACACCAAGCTGTTTTCACAGTCTCGGTGCCATGATGATGCTTGTCGCTCCGCAATCGATAACAGCTTGCACGTGTTGCATTTCCCCATTTTCATCTCTTATGAAAGCCTCATGAATAATATGGGACATGTCCGGTCCAGATGTGCCGCATAAGTACTAACATGATATGTGAGCTACTGAGCTCTCCAACACCACTCTTGACTTCAAAGCGATCCGATGTGGTTGTATGCTGTCCACCATCACGATCAAAGTCTGCATTGCCAAACTGTCTAACCCCAATTCCACCTCGTTGAACCTCTCGCATCGGGCCAGATGCCGAGAAAGACCTATTAGTTCTTTGGCTGTTCATTATCGAAGGACTTTTGTCGTTTGATTTGGAGTCCTCCATCCCTAGTTGGAGCTAGTGTCTGGTCCTGCTGTTGCGGTGGGTTACCTCCTCATGAGTATTTGGGGCAGAAACTCGCTTTGTCGTTCGGAAATCCTCATCGTTACCATTTACCGGTAGAATGTCGGCCTTCGATGATGTTCATTGGGACCCATGGTGCTGGCATTAGTCCTGAAAATTGTCCTCCGCAGCCTGATTTGCCGGGTATGTTTTCTCCCAATTGGCCGCGTACGCCGCCGCTGGTGGTGTCGGCTGGCTCAGTGATGGATGGCCACTACCCTCGTTTGCCACCTTTGGAAGACGAGTCCATAGGCTGTTTCTGGTGCTGTTACTGCTGCTGTTGTTGCTGCTGCTGTGTATTCATGTATTCGACATGTGTAACTTCCGAGGCCGCGGCCTTATCGAAGAATTTGTCCAAGGTGTCACATCTGCCGCAGGCAGACGTCATCGGTCCAACATTGTGTTTGAGAGAGTTGCGGAGGCCTGCCCAGGCAATATCGTAGAGGACTTCTTCATGCTTCTGTAGATTCCACCCAGCCTTTCTCCAATTAGCTTTCAAACGATTTGCATAGGCACTGACTGATTCTTCTGGATGTTGTATGTATCCTGCATCAGCGTGATCACTGCCACGCATCATCAGTTCCTATCCCAATCAACCTTGGCCATCCCTTCGGAAACGAGGTCGCAGTCCTGTTGGCATGGGTCCGATTCTTCCGATATGTTGCCCACCCATTCCGCAGGGCCTCTAATCGCCGTCAGTCTCAGTTTCCAGTTTTAATGATTACTCCAGGCGTCCAGGGGAGAGATCACGTATTTGATGTGATCGGGTTCACCGCATGGGAATACTTAGCCATGGGAGTTGAAATTCAAGCGAAATGCGTCCAGAAATCGGTCTAGCTCTTTTGCACCGCCGCAGAACCTGATGGGTTCAACCATCATGTAGATATTCAGTCTTGGGCCTATGGTGCTTGATTACGGGAAGTTCGGTGCTTTTGTCAGCCCATTGATCCCGTTCAGCAGGCATTCGTTCCAGTTCAGCCGCCATCCCCTCCCATTAGAGTCTCTGTTCGCCTTTCCAATGGGGTTGATTTTCCAGCAGCATTTGCAGCATGAAGCGGTTTGAATCGCCACATCTAGACGATCCTCGTCGGAAATTTTGGAACGGAGATCACCACAATTGTTGTTGATCGGGCTATCTCAGTTTCTCTGACCTCCGAGGTCATCATAGAGGCCATCGTCATCGTCATCGTCAATTTCTGCCTCCGGTAAGATCGTTGGAGTAGTGCATTTGGGTGTCGATGCCGCTGGCTGCAGAGTGTCATCACTCTCATGGATCTCAGTGACTCGCAATTGAGTTCTGGTAGACTTCTTTGGAGGCATGTGTTTTGATAAAACACGCTATTTTGTGACAACGCGTTGAAAGGGGTACATAGCGAGATCACGTGAGCCAAACATATCAAATTGATTAAAAGTGATAATAGTGTAAAGCAGTATATCTGTATATGGCTGCGTATGAGGGTATATGAGAAGCTACAGTTGCACATGTGGATGTGGTAATATAATAGAAGAGTTGATAGGTGAGATTTTCGCTAGCGATCTCAGAGAGATCGCGAGTCGTCTAGATAAGGTTGCGGTCACCCGGCCCTGGACACGTCTCGTGCCATTGGCAAGAATCTAATCATGAATGCCATTACAGGATGGCCAGAGTGCTAGAAGTATACATGGCGCATGTAATCACAGAATGGCTCATTATGAAATAATGGCTTGAGAATTGGAAGACAGCATGGGATAATTCCAACAAGGACAACATACTATGGGGGGCAGGCCACGTCGATATGAGCGCAATGGTGCTGGGCCAACCAAGTATACTCAAAGCACCAATAGCCCAGGAATGTAGAAAGGAAGAAAGAGACAAGACTGCAAGGCAGGATGGCAGAGGCCTAGAGGCCTCTCATCATGCAGACACAATGCAGGGTGGCAAGCCAGAGAATAGCCTACTGTAACTGCAACCAAAACCCAATCCCAAACTGCAAGTCAAACAGCAATCACAATAGCAACGCGAACCCAAACTGTAACCAACACCCACTGTAGCCTGATGGTGGGAGTCAGTCCAACTCTGAACACAGAGTGTAAAATAACCCACAAGCCCATGCCCCAGCCCGACGACTGGATTCAGTATAGCAGAGTGACACCAAATTTTAGGAAAAGGTGAGTGTGTACCTGTGCCCAACACAATTAACTGGGAAAATCAGTCAGCGTTCAACAGGGCACTTTTCCACTGGAAGGAACAGGCACACATGCAGATTATAAATTCAAAAATGACTGGGAAGGAAGCAATCTTGGCCATTACCGACTGAATCACATCGGTGGCGATGGCACTTCCATAACATGACCTCATAGTCAACGCCCCATGTATGGTCCAGACAAGCATTATCAACATTGAAGAAAACAAATCTTGGGAAAGAGTGAAAGTTCATGCAGTATTACTCATGAGGTATATGTGCAAAGCCACAGACAGCCTACTAATGATATGTGAAGAAATCTATTCTGTGAACGAAGGAGTGGTGATCCCGGTCCAAGTATGATGGCTGGTGAACCCTCACAGCATCAGGAAACGGAGAGCAAGGGGGGAAATCTCCGCATCCTCACTCATCATCATCGGAATGGGAAACAAGGTAGTACGGAGACTGGTCATAGATGGCATCAAGGGGGCAGAAGTGTGGTACAACTTGAATCATTCAAAAATGTACGCCCAGTCAGCGGATGTGAGCATTGCAGCAAATGGGGCCACATAGAGAGCAACTGCAGTGGCAAACCAGCATGCAGCTACTGCTCAGGGCTGCACTGCACCAACACCCATAAGTGCAACGTCATGGGGTGCAATGCAAAGCAGGGCTCTCTCTGCAGCAACACACAAGAGAAATGCCCAAACTGCAAAAGAAACCACATCACATTCAGAAGTAGGCGCGCAAACAAGGCGGAAGTCACCAGAGAGGCAAGGGTGAGAAGGACATGAGAACCAGGAAGATGGGCAATGCCGATCACGAGACCATTCTCAGGAGCAAAAAAGAGAGTGCTGGGCATGAAGGCAAGAGCACTGCATGGAAGAAAGAGATGTCGGAGCAAAGAGAAGATGGCCGATGCAGAGGATGGGGGAGTGGAATCGGAAGTGATCAGAATTGCAGAGAGCACAACACCGATTACAAAAGCATCGCCGGCACAATCCACAACAGGAACTGCGTCTGCTGCAGGGACCGTGATTACAGCTAAACATGGAACAAAAGTTGCTGCCCCCAACATTGAGAGCGATCTTACACAACTGAGTTAGGTCATACCTATAGGCCATGGCCGCACTAAAGACTAGGGTGGAACAGATGATGAGTGTGGAGTGTCTGCAAGAACCACTGAGAGAAAGAGCAGGAACCAGAATCAGCCACTTGGCATACAGTAATGGAGAAGGAAAGAAGGTGTGGACAGCCATGCGCAATAGAAGCGGGCTTACAACCAATAAACGAAACAACCTGAGCAAGAATGCAGGTGACAACATAGGTGCCGTTGCGATCACAAGGAGGTAACAGAAAGTGCCATTGGTCATGAAAATTCACGATCAGAGAGCAACACGGTCAGTACGGAGACCAGCGAAGTGACTACACTCCAAGAACATCATCAGGCAGTGGGGAGGCGCCACGGTTCGATGTTATTGCTTATTCATACTGTGTGCACTGTAGTGAGAGTTTGACAGAACCAAATGCCCCCTCCGCCACCAGGCAAGCTGGCTAGATGGCCGATCTCCTCTCCCCTACCCTTTTCATCCCCGCTGATATATATATGAAAGTTGAGTGATTGAATAGGAGCAAAAATAAACTGAATACAAGGAGAGAATAGGAAAGCAACAAAAATGAACAGATATATACCCTCATCGCCGCTGCCCCCCGCACATGAGTCAGTCTCGGCGCTTCAACCATACCATCATTCATCTGGGTGGGAAGTTCCCAACTTCAGTAGCCGCCAGGATGTCCATGAGTACTTGGTCGCATTCTTCCACCGAAATCAGCGCAGACATCTGCAGGTATCTGCATCTGCCTTCTCCCAGCCCTTTGCCTTTCCCACTGCCTTCCACAGTGTCAATTGCTGGTATCTCCACAGGCTGAAGTGGTGGAATAGGCATTCCGGTGTCTGGGTCGCAATCCTGCCACCACGGCCGCACCACCAGCATTTGTCGTCCTCTCAGTGGCTGAACCATTTTAGGTAGACCTCAGTGGGTGCATGCCCGCACTTGAGTCTGTAGACCCTGGTAGCCAGCGACTTCACCCCTGTCATCAGTACAAGTCTCCTGGTTCCCATCATGCCATTGGTTTGGTAGTGGAAGTGCTTGCTGCACATGTTCGCCTCCCACATCGCATTGGCTTCTGACTATTCTTCCAAGATTCATTCAGCTCTATTCGAGGCTGAGTGGTATGGCCTCTGTTTCACTGTGTCTCCGCTGGCGTCCCGGGCCAGGTTTGCTTCGTGGTCTGATTCTTTGTTTCAGGAGATGCCAGAGTGGCCCGGAAGCCAGTGAATGTTGGTCGCGATACTGTGCACAAGGAGAGTCTGCGGTCTCCAATTAATCTGCCCTGCTAATGGCTACCCCAGTACTGGCTCTTGGTGTGCTGTTAGTCGAATTGCGGCTTGTGAGTCGCCAAAGACTGCCACTGTTTCCACTCCTTGCTCTTGAAGTCTTTCTCTTCATTTGACTGTCTCCCCAAGCACGAGTCCAATCGCCCACTGCTTGGAATCAAAGACCTCCATACATCCAGTCCCCAGACAAGTATGGTGGGCCCTCCATGCATTACCATGGTTGCACGCTGCTTCTGCTCCCACGCAGCCGTCATCAGAGCATGACCCATCTGTCCAACACATCCTGACTGCTGCCCCAACTTTCCCTTCCTTCTCTCTTGCCCAGTGTTGCGCGGCACTTATGGCTATGCATTTGTCCTACAGTATAATGGTCCTAACCACTGGTTCTTAGCCTGGGGCCTGCGAGCTCATGGTTTCGGATGTCTGGGCGTGATCGTGTTTTGTCTCGGCTACTTGGCATATGGTTGTGCCAGAAGAAGAGTCTTTGCATACCTCCTTCAGTTTGCTGCTGCATATGTTTGCTAGCCCGGCTGTTAATCGTTTTTGCCTGGAGTCCAAGATCACAGGCTTGGGTGTGACCCCTGACTCCCTCATCAATGCTCCCCTTGGGGTTGTGGGCAGCGTGCGCATGATGGTCCTGGCTTGTCGATTGAGGAGAAGTTGGAGGTCGTCTCACCTGCCTACTCCATTGGGATCCCACCAGAGCTCGCTTCAATATTGTGTGACTGCTTGGACGCAGGCTACATGGACACCCCTCAAGCTCTCTGATACTACCCCGTGTGTCTTTGTAAGGGTTCAGAGTCTCGCTTCTGCTGCCCTGGCTTTCTTCATTCATTGATTTTGATACTCCTTCAATGTCAGGTGTACGTCAATCCAAATGCTCAGCCAGCGCATCGTCTGTTTGTTAAATCATATGAACCCTTTCCTGACCTGTATCTTCATGGTCAGCTTTGGCTAGAGGTGTTTCTTGTGGCCTTGGCTGCGAAAATACAGCACCGCTTCCATCTTTGCTGTATCAAACTGTTGTCCTGAACTACTTGCCTACTTGATGCTTTTTGCTGTGCATATCTCGAGTGTCGTGCCGACCTGGTCGACATCGCTTCCAGTCACCACCCAGCCGAGATCGTCGACAAGAGACATCCCTCCTGCTGAGCCATACTGTTCGACCCATTTGATCAGTCCTGAGGTGTAGACCACAAAGAGATTTTGTGATACAGCTGAGCCCTGCGGGACCCTGGGTTGCACTGGGTGTCTCTCCATGGAGTTACCCTCGATTATCAACGCCACCATTTTTTCCCAGCCAAATCTCTTGGTCCATAGTATAAGGTCTTCATCCATTCGTCTCACCTTTATTAAGTTGACTACCCTTCCTTGTACCATGCTTGGGAAGGCTGCCTTAATGTCCATGAGATGCACGCTTGTTATGTGGCCAGGTGTCCAGGCTGCATGAGCTGTATCAACCTTGATGGCCGCTGCGTCGATGGCTGGCCACCCCTTGGTGCTCCCAGATTGTCCGCCGCTCAGTACCTCTTGTCATTGGGCCTCTTCTGACAATATCTCTGCGACCACTTTTTCAACCGCTTTCCACATGCAGCTCAACAGGGATATGCAGTGATGCGCCTTCACCTTTGTATAGTCATATTTGCCAGGCTTGCGAATCACCACCCTGCGAGTCTGCTTCCATACCAATGGGTGTCTTCCCGTGTGAATTGCCGCCTTTGTCAGCCCCTGGATTATCTTTTTATCCCAATTCCATAGTAGTCATATGACGCCAAAAGACATCTTACCTGGGCCCAGGGCATTATTGACTGATTGAGAATATAGGGCTCGCTTGGCCGCTTGCTCGGTGATGTATGTGTATGCACTTCCGGCATTGCGTACCTCGTAGTACTGGTCGTTGTTGTTTGGGGGGAATGATTTGCCCATCAGCACCTCCTATTTCTCCATGGCTGTATATGCTTGCTTAGCTTCGCAATCCGTTGGGACCTCCATTGTTATCCCTGCTCGAGGGTTGGTGTATTGTGCCGCTCTCGACATCTCAGCTCTGCAGAGGTTCTGGAAGTAATCACTCGACACTGGGCTCTTGGACTGTTGAATCAACGTCTGGAGCTCTACCTTCGCCCAGGTGGCCTCCTCTGAATTCTGTTCTCTTAGTTTTGTTCTTCCAAACACTTTCCTGCTCTCTTTGATGTCAGCATTCCACGACCTCCTTGAATTGGCGCAGATCCTGATCATCGTTGCTGTGGTGTTGAGAACCCTGCTCATTGCTTTCTGACACCATGCGGCCTAATGATCGACCTCGTCTTCTGTTCATTGTGCATCTGGGTGAGCTCTCTCATTCGCTAGTTTGACCAATAGGTTCACTGCTGCCTCCGCGTCCTCCTCCATCATCAGAACAATGTTCTACCCTACGACCCTCTCATGATCTACCTCCTTCTGCCTATCCGCGGCTACCTCCCACTGTATAACCTGATAGTTAGATCCGGTGGCATGGTCATCAGCCAGTATGAACCATTTCATTGTCAGTCAATTCATTCACGTCGAGTCAATAACTGACTCCCCTTTGTAGTCCTCTCTTGTCCAGTTGTGTATGGTCTGGCGATCATTCCCAACTTCCAGTCCATTCTAGTTAAACACATTATCGCAGATGGCGGCGTTCCACTGCACACGGCACCTTGGGTCCCACCGACTGCTGTGTTTATTGAAATCTCCTGCAAGGACACTTCCGCCCTTGGGAATGACTCTCTGCCAATTCAGCATTGCTGCCTGTCACGCTTCTGACTGCATGTCTCTTTGATCCTAAATATTGACAATCCTCGTTATCTTCTCTCCTCTCCTCCTGATGTTAGTGACAATGACATCCTCTTCAGCTCCCGTGCGGTAATCAATCCACTCATCAACCACCAGCCCACTTCCCTTTCGTATCGTTGACCAAAATCTTTTTCTTTGTCTTATTTTATATGCCAAGTGGCTGATCCCAACACCCCCTCTTTCGCTCAGTGGATCCAGCAAGCACACTTCTACTGCCTTATGTTTGACCCCTGGCTCCTGCGCCACAATGATCCACTTGTACAACCGGCTGCTGTTGTGCTGGATTGCGCTAATCATTGGTAGCCAGGGCTCCAGTTTCAGTCCCAGTTCCAATTTCAGTCGCGGCCGTATTCGCAATCTCTGTTATTGTAACATCTTTCACCTCCCTCTTTGCCTCCTCTTCCTCAGCATCAAACCAACTCCTCTTCGCTTCTCTCCCCTTCTTTTGTAGTTCCCTTAGGCCTATGTCTAAGCACCACTCTGTTCGTCACCAATGCCACGTCACTAGCTGCATTTGCGGATACCCGCCCTGATAGCCCTATTCCCCTGCTCTGCGGCGCCACCTTGGTGGCTTCAGTCTTCTTTGCACATCTGTTGCTGAACTCAATGAGTTTTCCTTTGCTTTTGGGGCACATCTCCAGCGTATGACTGCAGAGTGATTCCTGCTTTGCCATGCAGCCCATTATGTTGCACTTCTGGTCGCTTGTCTGGTGATGACCTGAGCAGTAGCCACATGTGGACTTCCTGCTGCACTTGTTCTGCATGTGATGCCATCCTCAGCTCAGCTCACATATAATGTTGGGGCCCAAGTTGATGTATGTTTTGACTCCGTACCACACTCCTGCCGTCTTGATGCGCTTCTTGACCAAGCCCTTTGCCACCTTTCTTCCCTATACAACAAAAACAAGTGACAATGCGGCAATTTCTCCATTCTGCCGCCTCTCCCTGATGGCGTGGGGGTTCGCCAGCGACCATACTTGGGTGGGGATTGTTACGCTTTCGTTCTCCGCTTCAAATTCCTCTCGCATCTTCTGCAGGCCTTCCTTGCCTTTTCCCATGTATCTTACCACAGCTAGGCCAGGTATCTTTAGCCTTTCCCAAGAGTGATTTTGTTCGACATTAACGACACCTTTTTTATCAGTCCTCGCTCCTGGGATGATGATGTCACGGTATTGCAGAGCCATCTCCATTGTTACATTCTGGTGTGTGATTATGGTGGTTGCGCCCTTGGCATTCGTTTTTGCTTTGAGAATCCTAATGTGGGCCGGGGCCTGCTGGTGGAAGATAGCTCTGTCAATTGCGGATGCAAGTTCTTTGTTCATCCTATTGGGGGGCGACACACAATCGTCTCTCCATGAGAGTAGGCATCTCTCTACCATGCTCATCCAGTCATTGGGGCGGGGCCAGGGCTTGCAGGCGCCTTCTGACTCTCCATTTGGGATTAATCTGTCTTCCACCTTGTGGCTGGAATAGGTGCTTACTTAGGAGCAGGTTTGGGTTCGTGTTGCAGTTCAGGATGTGGTGTGCGTTGCAGTCTGAGTTTGGGTTTCAGTTGCTGCTGCGGCTGGCACTTCACTGGCACTCTATCCTGCGTTGTGCCTGCTTGCTGTGAAACCTCTAGGCCTGCCCAATCCTGCCGTGCAGTCTCGTCTCTTCCTCCCTTTCTCGCTCCCTGGGCCACGGCTGCTTTGTGTCCTCTTGCTTTGGCCAGCACCTCCGCGGTCATGTCCCCAATGCCCATCCCCCATTGTACATTGTCCTTGTGGCGTTCATCCCACTTCCTCTCCCTATTCTCCAGCCATTCTTTCAACCCAAGCTATTGTGCCTTGTCAGGCACCGCGTGCGCTTCTAGCATTCTAGCCAGCCTGTCGATGGTTTGGTGCAGCTGAGTCACCACACGCACCTGTGGCCTCACTGTTCACTCCATTCGACCCCTCCAGCCTCTTGGTGTGCTCACTTGCTCTGAGGTCTTGTTCCTCGGTCACATCTGATTCTTGTTACACTCCCACAGCTCGCTTCCAGCCACAAAGGACACGCGTGTTGTCTTTCCCATTCTTTGGCCAGCTGTGCTGCTGGCCTCTCCTGCGTCCGCGATGCCCATGTCTCTCTCAAATGGGGGGTTTTCAATTGTTCCTCCCTTGAGGCTATTGTCCACTTGAGTAGCCATCGTGGCTGGTTTGCTTGACATTGCGTCACACCTGTGGAGCCGCCTTCTCTTGTCCTGAGGGGCTGAAAGTGTCATATGAGTGTCAGTTCGATGCCAGAAGTGGAGTGCCACTGTCTGTATGTCGCTCGCTGTCAGGGTTGCTGAGTTATTTGAAAGTCTCTATTTTTGATCTTCTCTAAGAGTTTTCGCGCATCCACACAGTTGCATGAATTTCTGTGCGCGTTAATTTCTGCTGATGTGCTGACTCGCCTGCAACAGTCCATGTGTGTTTGGAGTCTCTTTCCACGCTCAATTTGACATTAGAAGTGCATCGTCACCGTCCATGTTCTCATTACTATCCTTGTTGTTGACTTGATTTTCCATTTTTGTTAGCCAAAACACGCGTCGCTGTTGAGTGGGTCTTTTGATGTGGTGGCAGCAGGGTTCTTGCGGATGACTTCAATGCACACTGCCAATGCTGGGACCCGACTTGCACAGAATAGGGGGAAGGCCCCTACTGCAAAGACATTATAGATTAGCACAGGCTTGTATGTGGGAAAGACAACTATGCCACTCACTAATGGTTGAGACAACGAAAGCGAGAGCACACAATCATAGACACAACCTTGGCTAACTGACCATTTGGAAAATACAAGATTTCAGATGGGAATCATGCCACGGAGTCTGATCATGAAATCACAGAATAGAAGGTGGCCATGGAGAGGCTGGGGGATGCAGGCTACATACATGTCATAGGGTGGAACCTAGTGGCCATGTCCCAGGAGGACAAGAAGCAGGCTGAGAAACAATGCAGAGAGCGGGCAATGGAAAGAACATACTTTTGAGTGGAAAGCCCAGGTGATGACATGCACAGCGATGTGAAGTGGTGCCAAGAAGCACTGGGTATGGTAGTTGACACCACTGCCAAGAAAATCAAGATCTGTGCTTGGTCAAAATGCTGCTGATATGGCTACATTACAGAGAGGTGAACCAAATTGCCTGAAAAATGAGAAGAAGATACACATTTGCGGTGATGGCCCAGGCCAAGGCTGAATTGTAGAAGTCATTTTGGGGAGCAAATGTCAAGATGTGGAATGACTACCAGAAGAGCCTGAGGGCAGCTGATGAGTGGAGAGCAGCAAGGTTGGCCAACCGATGGGCAGCAGCAATTATGGAGGCCCGAACTGACAGAAATGTGTAAGTGGCAGATCCCATCACCAAGACAGTGGAAATGTTGAGACGAGAGTCCAATCCCCCAAATGACCACGACAAGTACTTCCAACTACACTTGTTGGGGCATGCACTGCATTGCATCACTGAGGAAGCAGATGGATGAGCCCCATTTGCGCAGTCAGTCAGGAATGCCCCAGACCAGGGCAAGCTGTCATTTGGAGCCATGCGCCTATTTGGGAAGTGGGTGAAAGATAGAATTGTGGAACTAGGGAAGGCAGTCGACCAAACAGGCTGACCCGCAGCCATCTGCAAGCAGTTTAGTGCGGTTATAATTTGCAGGCCAGGACAGAATGACTACAGGAAACTTGAGGCGTATTGCTTCATATTTCTACTCCAGTGTGTGGGGACAGTTGTCAAAACAGTGATTGCAGAGTTACTGGCTGAAAAGTCTGAGAGAAGGAGACAGTTTAGGGACGGCCTGGATGGAGGCAGAGTAAGGCGGTCAGCAATCGACATGGCAGCAATCATGTTTGACCGAGCACAGGCTGTCTGGCGTGACAACCACATAGTTGGTGGGATTCCATACAACATCAAGGAAGCTTTCCCGAGAATTTCGAAGGGGAGACTGGTCAGCACAATGAGAGCAAAGGGGAAAGATGAAGGGCTGATTGGATGAATGGCAATTTGTCTCAGAGACCTAACGGTCGAATTGTTAATCAGGGGGAACACTACGGAGAGACCCCCGGTGGAAGCGGCTATACCAAAGCGTTCACCAGTGTCTCCAGTGCTTTTCGCAATTTATACATCACGGCTGATAGAATTGGTTGAGGTGACAGTCTCCAGAGTGGACAATCTGTCATAGATCGATGATATCAGATGGGTGGCGATGGGAAACAACCTACAACAAGGCATTAGAATGCTGGATGCCTGCGCCAGAGTGAGCATTGCCTGGGCAGAAAGCAGGGTGCAGGAGATTGACACCGCCAACACCGAAGCGGCACTCTTCAAGCCTGGGTATGGCAATATGAAGCGCCTACGTCTAAAGATTATAGTGAATATAAGAATTTGGAATCGTTTTATCAGGTTTAAAAAGAACATGAACAGGTGACTTGGGGTCTGGATAGATCCCTATCTAACATTCAAGGTGCATGATAACAGATGCACCAAGACAGCTAGAGCTACAGACGCATGACTCTTGTAACCCCCATCAACATATAGAGTGATACCAGCATGTGTGAGAGCAGTACACATAGCCTGGGTCCAGGCCGTCGCACAGTATGGATCCAAGGTCTGCTGGGATCTGAAGGAAGGCCAACACTGAGACAACCGTCAGCTTCTTCTGAATTGAAATCCAAGTCGACCATGGGAACATAGCCCCCAACACAGAGAGGTGCGCAGATGAGAGACTCGGGGCTCACGCATTTGGTGGTCGCCCATGACGCCAGACAACAGTATGTAGCAAGGCTAGCAATTGCTTGCGACTGCTCCATATCTACAGAGCTATACGATTACCTTACGCCTGGTGCGCAGGTAGGCAGAGTGGCTGCTATAGAGCATATGCACAACAGGAGAGTAGAGATAATGTGCTGGCCAGACCTTGGAAATGAGCCAGCGGTCATGACCACTAGACTGGAAATGACCCCACCGCCACAAGAGCCGTGAAGCCATGTGCAATTAGAACGGAAAGCAAGGTGCAAACTGGTATTTTGTGGTGGTGAAATGATGGATCTCGAACAGGCAATGGAATAGTACGAGCCGTAGCGGTGTGCTACAATGAGGACAGCTGGGCGGTCTTCTGCAGCAACCTCAGTACAGGACAAATGCAAGTGTTTGACAGTATGCTCCGGGCTATCAGTGTTGCACTCCGAAAGTCCTTTGTAAGAGAGGGGGCGCTATGAGCACCCAGTGTCATGTGAGTGGCAGTGTTCATTGATTTGCAGGCAGCCATCTGATAGACAGCACTCCTGGACCCAGGGCCAGGACCGCAACTAGCAAAAGCAATCAACAAGTATAATATGGTCCTTCATGCCCACAGCTGCAAAGATGGGATCCACTGTGTCCCAGGACACATGTTCATCCGCAGGAACACAGAGGCTGACCACCGGGCAAACAGAGAACGAGAAGACCAAGGCGACACAGTATCGGAGACAGTATGCATCTCTGCGGTGAAAAGAGCATGATTGATCTCCAAATCCAGGACAGCTGCAACTGTAAAGTGGGAGACCGCCACGTCCTCCGAACCTTACAGATATAGACTGAAAGGAATTCCGGGAGCGATAGATCCATCTCAATGACACGTGTCCAATCACGGGCAACAAGGTTCTAATGACTGATATGCTGGCATGCGCTGACTGGATTGTACCTAAAGCAGTTTTGACACTGAGAGGACTACAAATGCTAGTGGTGGTGCGGAAACAGACCAATACTAATGCGGGAGTATCTGTTCCGCCACAGCAGCCAGTGGAGTGACCAGCAGAAAGCACTCTCGAAGATGGTGGGAATGGGTAACGATAGCAACGGGTCTGGGTAACCCCCCGGCTGTCCAGGTTGCGAACAGAAAAACAGTTCAGATCGACTCCACTCTTCTCCCAAATCTGGAATAGCTGTGCACATTGCGGTCCAAACTCCGACCCGCACCTGTCAACTGGTGGGTTCTGCCGGGTTTTGCAAGACCTGTCTGGTCCTATCTCCAGTTCGGCATTTTGGTTTGTTGTATGTATGATTGAACTCAGGTACCTTACTGGGAATCGCAAAATAGTAAAAATGGTACGACATTACTTTTTTTGGATGTACTGGCAGCCTTTATGATTAATAAATGAAGAGACACGCTCACTGCCCCGTCCTGGAAATGAGCATCAACGGAGCATCAACGATTGGTGGTATTGCGTTTTGGGCAATCTGAGCAGCGATTGGTTGCAAACAGGCAAAACTGGGGTATTGGCCACCTGTATATGCAAAAAAACCAGCAACAAGCACCCGGCCCCAACTTGAAAAGAAATGTCAACGGAGCATCAACGATTTAAGGTCTCACGTCATGGATACTCGAAGTGGCGCCTGATCATGTTATGGGGGGACATATACCTTAAGGATAGGTACTTAGTATCGCCCTAGACCCTTTCATCAATGTATACAGATAATGGATCGGTAGGTACCACCTGTAGCCGATTCCTCTGCTGCTTGGTTGAAAGCGTGAATGCAACCTTCCCAGATGTGGTTTTATGTAACGGGGTAGGATTTTTCTTCTGATTAACAGCCCATCGTTCTTTCCTTGACTGCTGTAAGGAATCCTCGGCGTCCTTAAGCACAGAGTCTAATGCTTGTTGCACCGAATGATTATTTCCAGTGTTCAAGCTTTGAATCCGAGATGCCCGTTACAGATGAATATTCGTACCCCCAAGAAACTGCATATCATTAACACCCTTCAATGTCGGCAACAATGGTTCCTTGTCTCCAATATCGTTTGCGCTACCGCTGGAATTATTAATTCTCAGATCCTTTTGTAAATGTTTTGGAGTTTGAGATACTTCTCGATTCTCAATATTGGCTCGTATCAGGAGGTTATCAATATGTATATTCAACTCTTACTGCAACCCAATGAGTGAGGCCAACCACCACACACACTGTGCCACAAAGCTATACTTATTATGCCTCGCACAGGATAGGAGTTTCTCTAAAGCATATAGGAGCATGTGGTGGTCATTCACGAAAGTAATTGTCAAGTGGCTTAATGGATTCTATCCGGAGTAGTATTTGTCAAAGCTTCGGGGCTGCCGCTACAGAAAGCTACAAAATTTTGTGAATAATGATAGATATTGGTATAATAAAGACACAATAATAAATAAAGGTCTTCTTTTGCTGGTAGGTATTTCTGACTGTTTCGCTGCTAGAGCTTCTCCTTGTCAGTGCTGGAACAACGTGACATCTTTATAGATACTTCTCGGGATGTTATGCATGTGCACCCATATTTTGTTTCAATGATTTTAATAGCAATGTGCTTTACAACTTGCATTCCAAATGAATGCACAGAGTAGAGATTGCCACACATCCCTTAGGTTATCATGATGATGCCGGTGCTGTATTAAAACGTTATGTTCCTGATACTGATCTGGCCACACGCCCACAATATCATATATCAGATCATAACTTCAACTTGGTCATCTTGCGCTTGTATGTTTCGGTGATTGGAACACATATCTGTTCTTCGTCAGAATGCGCTTCCCGTAATAACATACAATTGTATGCTCGCGTCACAGATTCAATTGTCGACCAACCAATACTATGCCAATGTAGATCAAATAACAGCTTGTATGTTTCAGTATTTGGAGCACATATCTGTTCTTGGTCGGAACACGCTTTCCGTAATAACATACAATTGTATGCTCGCGTCACAGATTCAATCGTCGACCAACCAATACTATGCCAATGTAGATCAAATAACATGTACACCTTGTGTTACTAAACCTGTATATGTTGCAGTTGCCTATTCCAACACAACTGAATGTGTGGGGATGCTCCTGGCCTCATTGCATCAGCCAATGTCATGATCACTCAGTCACACTATGCTTGGACCGAGACCATTCTCTTTGACTGGGAATTGCCCAAGTTGTTCCGCTCTAACATAAGATTGGCTTGGAATCCCACGTATTCACATATTGGCTTGTGACTAGCTAGTCTGCAGGTCAAGGTATTCTTCAGTATGATTGGATGTATCTCCCCTAGTATCTGAACGTAAATCTGGTTGAAGAGAACACGCTCGGCAAGATTGTAGCATTTTGATCTTGCAGTGTTCTTGCATCATCAAATCAGCTGCCGCGGGGTAAGCTACAATGAATCCGTTAAGCCTCAGCTTATTCAATTGAGATGTGTCCCACTCTTACTCTGCTAAAGCTCATCGTGACTGGTAAATGTTTTGGAGATGCTCCCCAGGGTTGGTGTTATGCATATCACATGACCTAAGTCACGTGACATGTACCCCTGAGTTATTTCAAGTACCATAGTCAATTCTAGGAGAGAACCTCTAACAGATCACAGACCTCTATCCGGAATGTGTTGGCAGCATCGCTAGGCAGGTAAGAAACCAACATTACCGTGACACCCTCCTAGACAGTACGAACTTATTTCATTTACAATGATGCAACGAAGAGTTCAGGAGAATTTTAGCAAAGAGAAGTGGTCAACAACTCGTATATGAACAATAACCGACACATCGCACTAAGATTACCCATAATGAATGGTCAGAAATCATTGATGCCCTATTGATACCCATTGTCATGATGGGGCTGGGAGTGTGTCGCTATCAAATTTTCCTATACAGGAGGCCAATAGTACCATCATATATAGTAACAATCAAATCGCAATTAAATTTCCTGGTGTTCAAAATCCACATTTGATGACGCACTGTTCACGCTCAATATCCAAATGGGGCAGGGAGTGTGTCGCTCTCTTTTTTGCCTATAATGCCAGCCATTACCTCATGTATGAATCGCCACAACAAATTGCCACTCAGATCACCCATGATGCAAGATGCAACATCCTTGACACTGTGTTGACACTGATTATGCCATCGGCGTATCCACAATATGTTATCATGTATTGTGGCCCAGCATAGCGTGATTGGTATTTTAGCAGCCATTTTACCGTCTTCATGTACTTTCTCATTCATCAATCCATTGTTCTTGAATGATACATATAATATATTCTGTAAAATAGACTTTAAACTGTCTGCTAATTGTAGATAATAGTACACTCAAAAATCCCATTCCATGCATTCATTTCTCATCTTCACTGTCCGGATCGATCAATAGTCTGCTGTTGTCCATAACCTGAATGTCAGCTGCATTAACTCACAGCTGATAGTGTACTAACCAGTGGATGGGCCTTAATCAGGCAGCATATCAGGATTCAAATCATTATCGCCCTTTCAATTCTTGGTATATCCATCAAAATTGAGAATTGTGTTAGGGGGATTCCAATGACCTATGTATAGGTACTTTGAACGGCCCTAGATACCTTATCCTACAATTGCTGGTTTCTTTTTGCTTTAGGGAAAGGAGCAGTTCCTTTTTCTTTCCGCAGCCACCGGAAATGATCAAGTGTCTTATGGGCTCCTCACCGGTCTCCTGGCCAAGCACAACATTGACACTCTCCTGCTGCCTGTCTGCAGGCTAACTCGGACCTATCAATTCCCGTTGCTTGGTCCTTGTAACTTTTCCGGGGTTTCTTCCGTTGAGGAAATCTCCCAGAAATTTCTTTAATCATTTGCAGGGTTCTTCTCGCAACCTTCTCTCGTTGTTGCTTGGATTGTTGACGGGGCTCATCGCAATTATCCAGTATCTGATCGTGTAAAGAATCCTCCGAAGTACTTAATTGTTTGGATTCGGATTCACCTGAGTCCCGGCTGCTACAGTAATTGGGACTATCCAGCTCAGGTATCGGCTTCTTAATTCGAGATATACGATCAGGATGTATATTATCCCTATCATACTGGTTGATACTAGGCGCTTGATAGGCCTCCGATCGTTCCCGTAGGTTATCGATATAAATAATTAAGCTCTGTTGTAACCCAATAATCGATGCTATCCACCAAACGTTTTGCGCTAGAAAGATATACTGATTCTTCCTGGCGTAGGAGATAATTCTTTCGAGAGCATATACAATTGCATTGTTATCAGTTTCGAAGGTGATAGGCATTCACACAAGAATACTTATCCATGGTGCGGGGCTGCCACTACAGAAAGCCAATAGATTTTTATGTATATATAATAATAGGTATAGGTATCATAAAAACACAACAATAAATAAAGGTCTTCTTCTGCTGGTAGGTATCGCTGACTGTTTCGCTGCTAGAGCTTGTCCTTCTCATTGCTGAAACAATGTGACCTCTTTATAGAGAATTTTTCGGGATGTTACGCATGCGCACCCATACTTCTTTTGTACGAAAATATCAGCAACGTGCTTTGTGTCGTACTTCCCTATTGGATGCGCCTGGCAGAGGTTACCACGAATCCCCATGGTTATCGTCTTCATACAATTGCGTTATTAAATCATTACACACCTGATAAGAATCAGGCCACAACCGCAAGATATCATATATCAGATTTTAACTCCAACTTCGACATCTCACACTCGTATGAGTTGGTAACTGGAAACAACTTCCGACATTGCAAACAGCGTCTTTATGACAACTCATACTGTAGTAACATTGCATTTATAGATTTACGTGGCAACCCACCACTACTATACCAGCGTAGATTAAATGACTCGCAGTTGCCATTCCGTACACGCCAATACACAGGGATGCTCCAGGCCTCATATCAACAGCCAACGTCATAATCCCTCAATCACACCATGCTCAGGCCGGGATCATTCCCTTTGGCCGGGGAGTGCCCAGTAACAGTCCTCACACAGGAGGCCGGACTTAAGATCACACTTAATTGCATATTGGCTGACGATTGCTGTGCCAGCGGATACGAACTCCTTTGGTCTACTCCGATCAGACATAATCACTCTACAGTCGGAAAATCAATCTGGTTGAAAACAACATGCTCGGCAGGGTTGTAACCCATTCGATCTGGCAGTGTTGCTACATCATCAAGAATGAGTCTGCTAAGTCTAAACTTATTCAATCGAGACATATCCCACTCGTACCCCGCTAAAGGTACTCATGACTGAAAGTTCTGCAGACGCCCAGGGTAGGTGTTTGAATGTATGCATGTATGCCAAGCAAGTCATATACCCCTTTTAATTGGCTAATCTGACGTTAGCATAGACACTGCTAGGGGAGAACCCCTAACAAATTGTAGCCCAAGGAAGAGCAGTATGAATATACAGATAACCTGGTGGCACACCTTTGATTTTGGAAGCATGACCTCCATCATTCTCACCGGGTGGCAGAGATGGCGTTCCCGGCTGACATGGCATCAGTTGTATTGTCAGCTGTTAGAGTCAGTCTGGTGGAGGTGCACTTGTGCCTTTACGCCTTCAGCATATCTGGGGATCAAGTGCTGGGCAATTTTGGCAAGAAAGGTAGCCGTCTGTTTGATTTTCACGATGCATAGCCTGGTGTCTTACCATCGCAGCCTTCTCATTTTCATGTCCAGGATTGTCAACTCCCCACTACTTCTGTTCTCAAACTTTGGCCAGAGGTTTTTTGTTTAGGTGTTGCATTTCCTCCATTGTGGAGCACAAAAACCATCCTTTGGCCATTTTGGTCAGGTTCAAAGCAACACGCACATCAGACTGTTCTAGCCGTGCCCAACCTCCTTGCCTTGCCATTGTTCCAGATGTGTTAAAAACCTACACGAGATTTGTGGCTACATCTACATATGAGATTCGGCTATTAGTCTACCATATACACTTCTGTAGCATCCACTAAGGTGGTTGAAGTCTGTTTCATCCACTCTTGGGGCTACTTATCACTAAATTTAGGTACAAATATCCCAGTACTGACAACATTGTGATGGTTGATTTCGAGGAATGTGCGGAGAAATGCCTTCATGGACCATGGAGGTATTCCATTATGGGCGGCTATAGCTTTGTCAAACAGCTCTCTACCTACACCTGATAAATACACTATTGGTAATTGACGGCTGTCTACCTCGATATGGAAATTGTCTCATCCGATTGCATGGTAGTTCTTATTCTTCTTGCTTTCTGTTTTCCGGGCCGTTTTTCACTGTGAGTCCACGGTTATAGTATTGGTGGCTGCATTTGAATCATCGCAGTGGACTAAGTGGTGTCTGCATGGTAGTTAGGTCGCAGCGGGTGAGAAATTGGATGAAGCACCCATCATTCTGCCCCATTCCGATCCACTCGTACTGTGCTATGCTGTTTGTGGAGGGATGATTTACAGGTGTGGCAGTGAAGTGGAAGATGATAATGAAAAGAAGTGGGAAGTTCGAAGGAAGATGGTAACAACAAGACGTGGGAAGTCCTGAGCAATATATAGTTAGCTTCAAGTTAAAATGGAATGAATAACAGCCATCTTGCAAGTTCTACACAAGTGGAATCCTACTGCGTATAGCTGCAGATTGCACAGACTTCCAACCTTCCTGCGATTCACATCAATTCGGTCGCATATTGTGTGTATGTTTAAAGGGATAAGATTATGTCAACAACCGCGGAAATCTCGTATTTCGGAGTTATATACAGTACATTAATCGACTGAAATGACATATGCTGATGTATGTCTCCAACTATCCGCGAGATCATATATATACCGATGCTAAACATCATGTAATGGTGTACAGTTAGCATTGCTATTCCCAATGTTTTCACGGTCAAAACGCAGATTTTGGTAGGGTCGAGTCAATTAAGCATACCAACTTTGACATAAAAGACGCAGCTTGCCTCCATATGGTCCATATCTTGCAACATCCAACATCTCGGCCATCAATATTTTCAACACAAAAGACAATGGTCAATGCTCAGAAAAAGAACCTTTTGCCACAACCAGCTGGCAAATTCAGCAAATCAACAAAGCTCTCCACACGACGACATCATCAAGCAAATGGAGGCAACAGTGGCTTGAAGGCAGAAAGGTTCTGACCCCGGGGGGTATTGCTCTGCTAGCGATCCAAAACGAATCCTGCGGTGGGGAGGTGACGTGAAGCACACTTCTTAAGCAACCATGTGAATGAGATAGGAATCGAGGATTATGTGGATAGCAAGACTGTTGTTGCACAAAAGCAAGTTTAAGATGCAGAGACAGCAATTACTCAGGAGAAAGAAGATATGGGAAATGCTAAAAACATGGGAATCACAACCACAAAGCCTGAAACAACATTTGAGGAGATGGTAAACACAATCAGTGAGAGTCTGAACGACTTTACAAGTTCCAGTGATGGCGAGGATGGGGATAACAAGCAGGATAATTCCGATGATCCTCACCAATATAAGCTGCGCAAAGACCATGAACCCAACTGGGTGATGCATACAAATCCAATACAGTACAGTATCAGATGAAGCATTTTCGGCAGAAGCAGATGAATGCAGATGAATTGATTCACCCAGGCTGGGGAAATGTGGCCAACAACTTTGGTGAGAGAGGTAAGATGTATGGGACAACTGAATTGAAGGTTCCCACTGTTGTTCCACTGCAAACGGCAGAATATGCAGCCTCATCTAGACCTACCACAGATGGTAGGCCTATGGAGACTCTTAGTAGCATCCCCGGAAAATGGCGAATTCCACATTTGAATTCTCGACCAAGAAGTAGTCATATGAGGCTATGTTCTGTGGAACCTCAAACACCCAAATACATCTCACCACTCTGGCACGACAGATTGGCCGATTTGTTACCGATTGAGACATCAAATCCTCTTAAACTCGTAAGCTGTTGCCCCTGCAAATAGCGTCCCAAGCTAATTACCATATTGATAGTGGATTGGGAGAAAGAAATGGTGACGGCTTCTGTGTCTCCGCAGAAGTGAATAGGTAAATTGATATATTTGACAATGTATCTTTCGGGACAGTGACTCTTGAACTACTTTTGATAAGCATCAGCATTTACTTGATTTCAGTGACCAAATTGTGAGACCTGAAAATTTGTCTGCACATGTGCAAGGGTTAGATGGGCAATGCCAATAGTCTAGATTCCGAAGCACATTGACTGACGACCAATGAGTGTGATATTATCCTGCTGGTTACAGTTAAGACAGAAAACTAAAGCTAAATTAAACACAAAACTCACCAACCACATTTATGCCAGTGATGTCATACGAGTCATACATGGAGTGGTCAAAGCAAAACACCAACTGGGATGAATGACAACCATCATGCTGCATTCCATCATATATCCAACTACACAACTGATTGCACAGATCTGGTGCACATTGTCGAGATTTTGTACATTGCTTCTGGTAGGTCATGAACATCATGGAGAATGAGCTGGGTGAGGAAAGATGAGGAAGTGAGACTATATATATCCAAATGAAGGCTACGGATCTACATGCGATTGAATGCTGGCCGACAACACAGTAATGTGATCGGCCGACATCATTTGTGACTCAGATGACATATCCAGTGGTGGATCACAAATTGAGAAGCATCAAAGCATTTGTATGCAAAGGTTTGTACATAGATATGATGTATTGGCTGTCATTAAAGAGTGTATGCATTTTATCTAACAACTGTTGAGCATCCAATCACAATTAGTATTGCATTGAGGTGAGCATCAATGGAGCATCAATGATTTTTGATCCTACATTATTTGGAAACACAGAGCTGCATGTTATGTCCTTCCAAAATGATTGTATTCGCCATTTTGATCGGTGAAAAGGAAGTGACTTGCCGGATGCGCCACCTTGGAAATGAGCGTCAACAATGCGTGAACAATTTTTTGCCTTGTGAGTCTGATAATCAAAAAATGACTTGGTCGCTGTGACACATAACCATTGCATTGACCGCCAGCACAGTCAAACATACTGGTGATGACAGTGCTACAATCTCCAAAAAATGAGTGTCAACGGTGCATCAACGATATGTGTTCTTCAATCTTTGATAATCAAATTATTAGGTGATTATATTCAGCTATAATCGATGTGTTGGCAGCCTTGATTTGAGAGAATGGGACTGACATTATCGCTACCATCTCCAATTAATGAGCGTCAACAGAGCGTCAACAATTTTTGGTCTTACATCATGGATAATCAATGGGCGATGCAACTGCCTCAACCCATAATCATTGTATTTTCCACCATTATGGGCAAAAATGCAACTGACAATCACACTACCACCGGCTGACAATATGATTCAACAGAGCATCAACAATTCTTGGTCTTGCATCTAGGATAATCTGAGTGCTATGGAATAACTTTGATCCACAATCCTGCTATCGGCTACCTGTATGGGTAATAACGGGACAGCTGATATTGCTCCCACCTCCAACAATTGAGCGCCCATGCAGTGTGAATAATTTATCTGGGGGCTCAGTAAGCTACACATCAATGAAATGCATTGTATTGTTAAACAACTGAGTTTTACATGGTCATCCTTTTCAATATGTCCTTGCATACCACTTCACAAATATGCATGGCATGTCACACAGATTCGACTTTTTCCGCTTATAGCTCTAGAGTCAATATTCACGACCCCGCATGGTGCTTCACAATAATGTATCTTTCAGCAGGCTCTCGATGTGTATTTCCGAGCATTATAATGTTCACAACCATGTCCGATTCAAAATCTTTAAATACCTCACTGCTAGTGGTTATGATATCTTCCACAAATGAACGTGTCTTTATTCGTGATTTGCATCAGCAAAATGTATTTTAGTCACTCGAATTCTCCAAGAGTGTCTGAGAGGATGTGGAGTGTAAACTTAGATGAGTCAATTTCAGGAGAGTATCAGACCCTTGCATGGCATTCCTGGCGGCTGTCAGAGTAACTGGGAACACCAGTGTTACAGGGGTGCTTAATCCCAATAATCAATACAATATTTATTGAATCTTAAGTACAACCGCCCATCTATTTCTCTCTATTTTCCTTGTCATATCCTAAGACTCAACCTCTTGTGTCACTTGTCCAAGAGCGTCCCAAATTAAACCTTCCCCACAAACCGTTTCCGATATATAGGAAGACTAAACTTCCCTGTCGTGCAACCACTCTTCAGCCCACTCCTCGAATGGTAATGCGCCGGTGTTCAAATACCTCAACACCTGGTAATCGATATTCTCGAGTTCGGAGAAACGAAAAACCACTTGGTAGGTGTGCGTTAAACAGACCTCTGCCAAGTGATAAAGCAGATCTCCGAATGACTCGACTACTCGTTGTAGAGCGTATTCGGATTGTGTCAAATGTCGACCAGACATGCGTTGTCTGATCTCGTAGGTGGATAAGGGTAGCAATAGTTATAAGGTTTTTTTTTTTTATAATAGATAGAATTCTTAATAATATTTTAAGATCGTCTTCGGTGTTCTGACTGTTAACTGTGGATAACTGTTCGAGCTTGTCTTCTCATAGCCAGAACTATGCCATCTCTTTATAGTCATCGTCCAGGTTCCGTATAACCATATTCTGGACGCTATGACTCCACTATTAACAGATACGTGTTACGTCAATGAGGTATTAAAGCTTTAGTGCTCCTGATAGGAATCAGGCCATCCATTGCGTAAACTACGCGTCATGCAGTGTGTCAGATGAAACTTGAACTTAGACATCTCGCAATCCGTTTGCATCAATAGTTGGAACATTTGCCGATCCTGGTTGGCAGTGCTTATCGCAAATTAATTCCTCACCCTTCAGGCTATTTGGCTTGCGTCATAGATTTAATCGGCGACCAACCGATACTATGGCAACGTAGATCTTGACGCGTCAGCTCATATCAAATATGAGTCTGACGTTGCAATGCATACCAACTCAAACCAATGAGCAGGGTTGCTTCCGGCCTCATATCTTAAGCCAACATCATAAATCCCTCAGTCACGTTATCCTTAGGCTGAGACTCTTCGCTTTGGCCAGGGAGTGCCCTGATAGCTCTTCTAGCCTGAGGCAATAAGTCGAGGATCTCGCGTTATCGCATATTAACTATTGACTGTTGTGTCTGATAACACAAGTCCCGCTAGTATCATATAAAGTGAATGTCGTTGAAAACTATACCCACGGCTAAAGCAAGCTTTCCAGCAATGGCGATAGTTGCATCATCTTAAGTGAATCCGCTAAGTGTTCCTGGTCACTGATTCAATTGACACGCGACTCCTATGTATCCCCACTAAAAGACATAGGACTGGCCAACTTGCACGTCATGAACAGGTGTGATACATATCACGTGACTATACCGAGAGTAACTCCGTGATATGTATTCATAAGCCTTATGCAAGTACTGTTATCGCTGCTTTGGGGAGAACCCCTATCATCACCCCCTTCTCTAGGACCAGTGACCTGAATGGTGCTCCGTCATAACAAGTAGAAAAGCAAATATACTAGTCAACGTACCAAAGAGATATTTCCAAAGATAAAAGAAAAATAAAACATGCTTTTTAATGCCTTTTTTCCTTATAACGCCCATCTCTTTCAATTGCTGGATTCTTACCATAATATTCTTTTAACAAATTCAACAAACATTCCAAAACATTTTCATACGTTTCCCACGTATTTTCATCATGCGAATATCCTTCCCACTTAACCAAATAAACATGTTTCCTTGGGTCTTCGTCGGAAGGTCCGCTAACGATGAATGATTGCATTTTCCAACCAGCATCGTCGGCCTCAATCTCGACAACTTGTTTCTTCCGGTTGGTTCCTCGATATTGTTCCAACAGAGCTATATTAAACGTTTGGTGAATTCTCCAAGATTCTGGTAGCTTAAGCTTGCAGTATCTTCCATTTTTTCCAGTATTGACAACTTCGAAAGGTCCGTACATCAGATCTTCGAGTTGCTTGCATCGATGTTTGGCGCAAATATTCTTTCCGTTTAACATAATCAATTCCCCATTCTTAAACGGTTCGATTGACTTTCTTGTCTTATCGTAGTATTTCCGCATTGCCTCTATCGATTGTTCTAGCTGCTCAGATAGCTTCGAATGTACCGAGGTCATATAATGACAATATAATGCCGAGGCAGAGTTCCTGAAGTGAATCTCCGTAGGCCAGTTCGTTCGATGTTCGAATCCGTAATTAGCGTAAAACGGGGATATCTTCGTAGCCGTATGTTTAGAATTGTTATATGCCAATTCCGCCATGGCTAACATAGATGCCCAGTCGTTCTGTTCGTAGTTGCAATAAGACCATAGGTAACTTTCAATCACCTGATTTATTCTTTCCGTCTGACCGTCTGACTGTGGATGATAAGCTGTGCTCATGCTTCTCTTAATACCCAAATAGTTGTATAAGTCTGTAAAAAATTGTTCTGTAAAGATTCCGTCTCTATCCGAAACCACATCCTCTGGAAACCCATGATATTTCCAAACATTTTCCAATTCAGCCCGACCAACCATTGGGCTGTCCTTTTTCTCAATCGGAACAAAGTGAGCTATTTTCGTGAAACCTTCCACTACCACTAATATTATCGTAGCACCTTCTGACTCAGGCAGATCCGTTATAAAATCGGTGCTGATATGTGTCCATGGTTTGCATGCCATCTCTAGTGGATGTAACAACCCATGCTTAGCGTGTCGAGGTGCCTTCGTTCATTGACAGTTATTGCATTCGTTACAATACTTCCTAACATCTATCTCCATGTCAGGCCAATAGAAATTTCGAGTGAGTAATTCCGTCGTCCATGCTCGTCCGAAATGTCCTGCTAGCTTGGAATCATGTTCCGAATCCATAACTTGTTTCCTTAACGCTCTCGGTACATATAACCTGTTCTTCCAACACTATAACTCGTCCTTTATCTCGTAGTGGTTGTCAATCTTTCCTCCGGAGCTGAGTTGTTTGCAAATTGCAATATAATCTTCATCGAGCATTGCTTTCTCCTTAATTCTCTCTTTTGCTTCCGGTAATAACTGCTCGATATCAATTGCTCCAATATTAATTTCCTAGTGGTCATTATTATCCAACTGCATTGCACTTATTTCAACTCATTGTTCTTTCCGCAACAACGTTTGCTGTCCAGCCGCTGTAGTACCCCCTTCTTTAGAGGTGAATGCCGGGCACCTTGATAATGTATCGGCTTTTTAGTTAGAAGAACCCTTTCTGTAAAATAAGTCAAAGGAGTAAGATTGAAGTTCTTCCACCCATCTTGCTTGTCTTCTATTTATAGAGACGGCCGTTGTAAAGTAGGTGAGATTTTGATGATCCGAATAAACAACTGTTTTATGTTGAGTCCCTTGCAAGAAGTACCTCCATTTCCGTAATGAAAATACAATCGCAAGCATTTCCTTATCGAATACATCGTAGTTATGTTCCGGCTGTGAAAGATTCCTGGATATGAAGCTAACGGGACGCAACTTTCCATCCTCAAACGTTTGAGAAAGTATGCCTACTATGGCGAAATCCGAAGCATCTGTTTCTACTAAAGCTGGTCGATTAGGATCATAATGCCGTAAAATGGGAGTTTGTCCTAAAGTAAACAAAATGGTAATCTTTAAGAAGGCCGCTTCTTGAGCCTCTGCCCATTTTATATTTTTGGTTTTGTCTCTAAGTAAATCCATAATCAGTGCCACAATAGCGGCATATCCTGGAACACATCTGTGGTAAAAATTCCATAATCCCAATAATTGCTGAACTTCTTTAACATTAGTAGGATGCGGCCAATCGACAATGGCTTTAGCTTTTTCGGGGTACATTCTCAAGCCGGACCCACTAACCATAAATCCTAAAAATGGTACTTCTTTTGCATTGAAGATGTACTTTTCAATATCGACACACATATGGTTATCCATAAGTAACTGGAATGCTTTGGATAGTTGGCGATGATGTTTTTCGAGAGATCCTTTAGTGGCAATGAGAATATCGTCGATGTAAGCCACAACCACCATCCCTCCATCGTCATTAATGGCAAGCTTCGTATTGAAAACTAATTCCATTCCCAACAATGGTCGTAGTATTCAATAAATCTCCCTTTGGAATGTCGCAGGAGCGTTCGTTAATCCGAAAGGCATAACCATATACTCATATAGCCCGAACTTAGTTCTAAAGGCCGTATAATTTTCATCGTCCATGGCCATTCTCATTAAATGGAATCCTGCCTTCATATCAATTTTCGTGATGAAGTCGCAATCCCTCATTTTTCTGGATAACTCATCCATAATTGGTAAAGGAGTTGTATCTTTCTTTGTATGGTCGTTAGGATGCCAATAATCGACGCATAACAGAAGCCTTTTCCCATTAGGCTTTGATACAAAGAGTATCAGACTTCCAACTGAGCTGCTAGAAGGTCGTATTTACTTTTCTCTAATCATTTTTTCAAGGTATTCGACAAGTATCTTTTCCTTCTCCTGAGACAATTGATAAATAGGAGCCATCCGCAACTGATCATCGGAAGTGGTAAGTTCAATCCGATGGTCGCATCCTCTATGATCAGGTAACTTTTCCGCATGTTCTAGATCGAATAATAGTAAAAATTTGTGGTACTGCTTTGGTAGTCGATCCAACATGGATGGCATAGACTGCACTAAGGAACAAATATGTATAGCATCTTTATTTAGTGCTACTCGCCTGTCATAAGTAACAGAATATTCAGGATGTATTTTGCCATGCCCAAAACATTGTGGCCCACAATGCGGAAAATGCAAATGTGACGTCGTCGTCCCGCTTGCCTTATGTTTCTCAAGATCCCATGCTGGTATAAGACAATCGTAATCAGAAGATGTCTTCATTACCTCGAAAGCATGATCCTTCTCATCATAAGTTCGATGATTCCTGAAGGACAATCCTAAAGGAACAGTATGAAGTCCTTCGGTAGGAATTTCTCGTCCCATAACATTGTTTGAGCGGACCTTGTTGGTTCTTTTTACCATAGGTATTTTGAATGCTTTGGCGGCATTAGGTGAAATAACAAAGCTGGTACTGCCAAGATCCAGTATACACCGTAATGGATAGTATTTTCCGTCGTAATTGACAAAGAATTTATATATAGGTCTTTTCCCAATTTTCGTAGGTGATACTTTGGTGATTTTTTGTGTTTTTCTAGAAGGTAGATAATACACAAAATCGTTTGAAGTGTTGTTGCATTTGACCTGATGGTCGAGCTGACTGGTTGCTTTGCGTTTCAACATTGCTATCCTTTCCACAATAGCATAACCACAATGAGTTAAATAAAGGTATATGTCGTTTTTTGATTGGTGCTTGTTGATTTTGTTTGCTATAGTCGTATTCCTTTACTGGCCAGCAGTTTCGACCTTCCAGTCATCCTCAGAAGGAAAATAAAAAGGAAACAAAAAAGAAAAGGTCTTCCAATCATAGATTGGTGTGTTATAACATATATTTTCGACCTATAAGCTCAATGTGGCTTATTCACTATCTGGACCGTAATCATCCCACCAATTCGTCTCTGGACTCACCGATTCCTCCAACTCAGATTTCTGTTCTGAAAATTCTTCTTCCAATTCCTCATCTTCCTGATGGTTTTCATCCTCGCTAGATTCCTCATTCATAGCTTCTCCATCATCTGTCGTATACAGATCTACTTCCGATTCAGATCCTTCTTCCTGGTTGTAAGCTTCTACCTTGAGCTTCTGATATTCTTCATCCTTCGGGAAAGGCGCAGTTCCAACTTCCTTCCTAGCCCATCTAAAACAATCCATCGTTTTATGGGCCCCTTTCCTGCCTGCCGGCCAAGCACAGCTCTAACATTCTCCGGCTGCCTTTCTTCAATCCAACTCGGACTTATTAATTTCCTGGGATTGTTCGGCGTAAGTCTTATTACACTCATTTTTTGGCTTGAACTTCTGATCAGACTGATTCTGATTATTTCGACGTCCTTGAAACTTGTTTTCAAAAGATTTAGGCTTATTGAACCGACTTTCTTTTCCCAAACGAGGTGTCTTCCGAACTTCATTTCCCACATCCGAGATAGACTTCCTTAACCCTAGATTCTTGTTGGCTTCATCCCATTTTTCCACAGTCCTACTCGCAATAGTAATAATGGTAATGATTCCAATGTTCGTTTTTCCTGTCCGGTCGATGGTATGCATCTGCTCAAGAATCTTATGTGGTAACCGATCCAGAATGATCTTCTTAAGCGCTGCTCCAGTGACTAGCGCTTTATCCTTATGCATCTGTATCTGGGTGAACATATCCCTAATGCACCCATCATAACGAGCTTTTTCCAAGGCCGCATAAGCTTCGTCTCTAGCATCCTTATCTTCGAACCGATGTTATAAAGCCTGGGTGTAACCCATAATTGATTTAGGATGTTTGCCGGTCATAGTCCCCTTAATCCATTGAATATGCCATGCTGCACCATACCTGTCCATAAGCGACCCGATCCAATCGATGGTTCTTTTGTTCTTTGGAAATTTTTCTGGTTGATCATGTATATATACTTCAACCATTATCCACCAAGTTTCGGAATCATCTCCGATTTTCCCTTCGAACTTCCTTGGTTCCTTGATTTTAATCGGCTTCACATACTGGAGTCCTGAATCATCCTTTGTCTCCTACTCATGCGGGGGTTGTTGGCTTTATTTCCGTGATCTGAAGGTGGTCCAGAACCTGGAGGCGGAGGGTCTCCTGCTCCTCCTGCTGCTCCACCGGCTGCTCCTCCGGCTGCTCCACCAGCTGCACCTCCGGCTGCACCTCCGGCTGCTCCTCCGGCTGCTCCAGCAGCTGCACCTCCGGCTGCACCTCCGGCTGCACCTCCGGCTGCACCTCCGGCTGCACCTCGGGCTGCACCTCGGGCTGCACCTCCAGCTGCTCCTTCGGCTGCACCTCCGGCGGCATCATCACTTCCAACGCCTCCCCTGATTCTTCCCAACCAACTAACTTCACTCTCAGTATCTCTCTGGCTTGACGCATCACTCCCGAAATATCTTTGTCTTTCTGGGTGAACTGTACTAGATGGTCCTGCTTGAGTTACCGGTCGATTGAAATTAAAAGAAGCAGATTCTGAGAACTTAAATTCCTCCATGGCCGTGGTTAGACCGGTATTCAATTCTCGGGATTGCGCAAGCTGATCTTCCATAACAGCTGCATGTTCTCTCAACTCTCTTTTGCTTGGAATTCCTTTCAATGAATTCTTTATAGAATCCAATACCTCATTAACTTTCACGATTTTTGAGTTCATATCTTTCACAGATCATTGAATGCCAATATTAGTTCCCTTAACTAATAATATCTAACTATTGTGATCGGTGAGTCTTTTACTCAAGGCTTCTAATTCACTTTTCTGAGCCTCGAAAACTGAATTGGCCTCCTGGACAATCTGATTATCTTGAGTCTGTAAAATGTTGATTCCTGATCTTATTTCTTGCAGAACAGCCTCTTGCAACTGCATTTGACTTCCTACTCCTGCTACTTCCATATCAACTCGTTGTTTATCAGTATGGATTCTGAGCACCAAGATCTCGATATTGGCCCGAACAGATTCAAACTCGTCTTCAAGAACTTCTTTTTCCTGGTTGCAAGCTTGTACTATATGTACCACCTGCGGTGCGAGTTCCGACAATTACCTTTGCACTAAGTTGGAATTTGCGTCGGGCTTTTCGAGTTCCCCTTGGCCTTCCTCTGCCTCTTCTGGGTACTCGATTTGCTTGATTTGTTGATGATCTAGCAGGGCCTGCTGGATCCGGCGTTGGTAATCTTGCACCCATGCTGGAATCTCCTTGGCCGCTGGAGACCGAGGCTTCTCTACTTGGGACCCGCTGGGTGCCAGCGCACTGCTCTTCCATGTCAATCTGCGCCTCACAGCCGCCATTGATTAAATGACTATAATCGGGTGGCGGAATCAGTCGAGTTAATTTGACTGTTGGTTTGTCTTTGTGAGGACAATTTAGGAGATAGCAATAATCTATACAGTGTCTCTGTAAAATGTAAGATCGCCTGCCGTTAATTTGTCCCAGATATTTGTATGCGTAACACTCTCAAAGAAAGCTACACTTCTGACAGAGTACTGCGGGACTTTTCTCCTCGATATTGTATAACTGGCAGCTGACGCAAAAGCAGTTCTGTCTGTGACAATGTTGGCTGCAAGTCCTCTGGCCCAAATAAATGCAACAGAAGTTGTCTTTGCACTTCTGGCACTCCAAACTTATAAATATTCGTCAACATAGGTTTGTCGATGACTATAAGATGTAGTTTGGGATCGTTTGGGTATCATATATAATAAGCTCCAATCTTTGCCGACTCTTGGTAGAGTTTGAACAACTCTTGGTAAAGTTTGAACAACTCTGGCGTCATATAATCCTCAATCAGATACAGTGTAGAGTACTTAAAATAGTATACTGTTATGGGGGTGCTTAATCCCAATAATCAATACAATATTTATTCAATCTTAAGTACAACCGCCTATCTATTTCTCTGTATTTTCCTCGTCTTATCCTAAGACTCAACCTCTTGTGTCACTTGTGAAAGAGCGTCCCAAATTAAACCTTCGCCACAAACCGTTTCCGATATCTAGGAAGAATAAACTTCTCCGTCGTGCAACCAATCTTCGGCCCACTCCTCAAATGGTAATCTGCCAGTGTTCAAATACCTCAACACCAGATAATCGATATTCTCGAGTTCGCAGAAACGAAAAACCACTTGGTAGGTGTCGGTTAAACGGAACTCTGCCAAGTGATAAAGCAGATCTCCGAATGACTCGACTACTCATTGCAGAGCGTTTTCGGATTGTGTCAAATGTCAACCAGACATATGTTGTCTGATCTTGTAGGTGGATATGGGTAGTAATAGTTATAAGGTTTTTTGTTTTTCATAATAGATAGAATTCTTAATAATATTTTAAGATCGTCTTCGGTATTCTGACTGTTAACTGTGGATAACTGTTCGAACTTGTCTTCTCATAGCCGGAATTATGCCATCTGGTAATAGTCGTCTTCAAGGTTCCGTATAACCATATTCTGGACGCTATGACTCCACTGATAACAGATACGTGTTACGTCAATGAGGTATTCAAGCTGCAGCACTCCTGATAGGAATCAGGCCATCCATTGTGTAAACTACGCGTCATGCAGTTTGTCAGATGAAACTTAAACTGAGACATCTCGCAATCCGTTTGCATCAATAGTTGGAACATCTGCCGATCTTGGTCGGCAGTGCTTATCGCAAATTAATTCCTCACCTTTCAGGCTACTTGGCTTGCGTCATAGATTTAATCGGCAACCAACCGATACTATGCCAACGTAGATCTTGACGAGTCAACTCGTATCGAATACAAGTCTGACGCTGCAATGCATACCAGCTCAAACCAATGAGCAGGGTTGCTTCTGGCCTCATATCTGAAGCCAACGTCATTAATCTCTCAGTCACATCATGCTTAGGCCGAGACTCTTCTCTTTGGCCGGGGAGTACCCTGATGACTCTTATTGCCTGAGGCAATAAGTTGAGGATCCAGCGTTATCGCATATTGACTATCGACTATTGTGTTTGATAAGACAAGTCCCGCTAGTATCACATAAAGTGAATGTGGTTGAAAACTATACCCACGGCTAAAGCAAGCTTTCCAGCAATGGCGATAGTTGCATCATCTTAAGTGAATCCGCTAAGTGTTCTTGGTCACTTATTCAATCGACACGCGACTCCTATGTATCCCCGCTAAAGAACATAGGACTGGCCAACTTGCACGTCATGAACAGGTGTTATGCACATCACGTGACTATAGCGAGAGTAACTCCATGATATGTATTCATAAGACTTATGCAAGTACCATTATCGCTGCTTTGGGGAGAACTGCTAACAACCAGGGACAAGCCAGGGAGCGCCAACGACAATCCTGGGAGCACCTGGGAGCGCCGGTGACAACTGTGGGCGCACCTCGAATCACAGGAAAGCAGTCTGGGAAAACCACCATCTTCTTCTGCAATGCAGCTGGTGCGCCAGGAAATCATAGCTTCTACTTATGGTTCAACAATTTTCAAAACTCATGTATACAGTTTGGATTCTCATCTGTGAATAAATCTATCTATATAGCTTCCCATCTACACGCGATATATCTGCACTGGCAGAGAGCAGTGCCAGGTGCACCTGAAAATGATGATCCAGTGAACTCAGACATACACTATGAGGCCGTGATCGAGTGAGTGTGAAGATTCCCCTTTGAGGCAGTAATTGAGCGTATTTAGAGATACACTTGGAGGCCGTGACTGAGTGAACTGAGAGATGCACTTCGAGATCATGATGAAGCAAGTATGTAGATGCACTTGGAGGCTATGACCATGCAAACTGGGAGGTTGTAATGGAGTGAGTTTGGAGATACACTTGCAGGCCGTGATCAAGGGAGTTAGAAGACCATAATCGAGTGAGTTTGGAGATACACTTGTAGGCTGTGATCAAGCGAATTTGGAATTGCACTTGAACGCCAGGATTGAGCAAGTTTGGAGACCGTAATCGGACTGGTGTGGACATGCACTTGGAGGCCCCCATTGAGTGAGTTTGGAGATGACCTTGGAGGGTGTAATGGAGGGAGTTTGGAGATGCACTTGGAGGCCGTTATCGAGTGAGTATGGACAAGTACTGTGAGGCAGTCCATGGACGGCGCGCAGTGTACTGAGACTCTGTTCATCAGGTAGTTAATTCGCAACCATGCGAATGTGACAATGTGACTATACCATTGAGCAATCATGGGGAGCTGGCTGATGATGGTCGATCGTGTTGGGAGCCACACCAGAAGCTAACGCTACATTCAGAAGTCAACTCATATTCATGAAAATGAAGGGAAGACAAACAATCCTGGGTGTATGCTGTACTCGGTATAAGTTGTACTCGGTATCAACTCCTGATTATGACATGGAGAGAATGAGTGGAATGACTTAGCTTTGTGTTCTGCGATGTTGGTATAGTTGTGGACGAGAAAGAGAGAGATCGGGTATGAAGATGAGAACAATTTGGACAATTACGAGTGTATATGAGAAATCTGGGGTACGAGGTACCTGATTGAGTTTAGGACCCCTCATATTGATGTTACTACACATGGGATCGGAACTAGTACCTGCTGTATCGGGAATGGTTAATTGATTTTAATACAAAATTCTCTGAAGTCTCAGTTTCTTATGATGATTCCTCCCATACCCTCTCATCTCTCTCTTTCTTGTCCTCAACTCTACCATTACGTAAGAAAACTGAAGTAAGTCATTGCGCGCAATCTCTCCACGCCATGCCCAAGGTTTAACACCGAGAACAGTACACACTGAGTACAGCATACACCGAGTACAGCATACACTGAGTACTACATACACCGTGTACTTTATCATCCGAAGATTGACTGTCTCCCGCTCCCAGCCAGTCTTTCATCTCTCGGCAGAGCATGTTGTACACAATTCTCTACATTCGCATGATTACGAGTTAACCAATGAATTGAGTCTCAGCACCCATCGCGCCTCACACCCTTCCGAACTACTGACCCCTGATTGACCGCCTACTGGTACTTCTCCAATCTCACTAGATTGTGGCTCCAAGTGCTTCTCCACACTCGCTCAATCACACCCTACAACTGTATCTCTATACTCACACAGTTACAGCCTCCAAGTTGGCACCATAACGACCTTGAAGTGCATCCCCACACTCCCTCGATCACGGCCTCCAAGGGTGTCAGCAGACTCGCTTGTTCAGACACTTCAAGTGTATCTCTAAAATCACTCATTTACGGTCCCCAAACTCGCTGAATCGCGGCCTCCAAATGCATCTGCAAACCCGCTCGATTGCTGCTTCCAAGTTCGCAAGATCGTGGCCTCCAACTGCATCTACACACTCGCTCCATGACAATCTTGGAGTCTTTCCATTGTATCTCTAAATTTGAACTATTATGGTCTCCAAGTTCGCATGATCACGGCTTGTAGTGAATCTTCAAACTCGCTCAATTACAGCGTGAAAGTATATCACCGACCTCGCTCGATTACGGCCTCAGAATGCAACTCTTAGTTCACTCGATCACGCTGTGGTGAAATGGTAGAGCTAGCAGGCAGACAGCCCATCAGCAACACTCTATCACACCTCGCATGGTCTGCGAAGAGAATTTGTGAGATTGAACGGTACTAGCATGAGGGGCCTAGGGAGAGGGTGAGAGGGTACGAAGGGATACCCGGCCATGATGAACCACACAAATTGCTTGGATCGACGAAAGCTCGGCAAGAGTGCATGAGACCAAGAGCTGGGAACGATTGAGTGTGTATGTCTTATATTAATATGATGTCTATGTACCCTGGGGTGTTCCAATCATATACTGCCTGTAGCCGAGTCCATCTCCGTCCTCCCTGTATCTCCATATATATACATATAGCGAGACTGAGATAATACCAGCCATATTATGGTGTAGCAAATCTTGTAACTGTAACACACCAATATGATTGATGAAATGCCTTGTGGTTATGGAACTATAAAAACTACTGGTGTGAGAATACAGCACCAAGTCTGCCCCAAAGATTGTGCAGAGGTCTTAACTGCTCTCGACAGCCCCTGCGGACCTGCGCAGAGGTCTCAGCAGCTCCAAACTTTGACTGTCCTAATAGTCAAATTTCGTAGCATCCTGAATACACCTCCATCAGTGCAGGTGCTTTCAGCAGCACTTGACAATGCTCTTGCAGAGTCTGAGAGCACTTTGCAAAGCTCCAGGAGGGGCTGGGAGCAGCTGGAAATACTTAGAAGCACTGGTGAGGGCTACCGGAGTGTCTTGGAGGGTTGGGTATGGCTTCTGTACCGAATTACATTTTGCGGATGTGAGCAAACTTACTTTACAAATCATCGTTCATGCTTGATGGGGTTCCATGCATGTAGACTCGAAACGTTCTATTGCATGGAATAATTCCAGACATTTGCTTTGGCAGGAACTTAATTTGCACTGGAGAATTGAGGAGACCTGCAGCCTGAGAATCATATATATCGTTTGCCATCAAGTTCTTCGCCATCCATCACAATATCAGACCAGCTGAATGGGGAAACACTTACTGGCAAAAGCTCCTATTGCGAAGTTACAAGAATTGACCAGGTCGGAAGTGACTATACTGACTAGTTTGGCGATCGACGTGACAGTATTGACAGTCCTGAACTTGCAAAGAAGACAAGGTATTACAGTAGTAAGTTTGCAGAGGAAATTCATATTCGTCATCCAGGTTTGATCCATACTGACTGAATAGGCAAACAAAAAGCACCAAATTGGCTGCTAAGGACGTTGAAAAGTCCGAAATTCACCAAGACATGTGGAGTCGCTACCTCATGGTACAATATGTTTCGGCTGATATTCCATGCAACCCTGTATCAAATCTGGAGCAACAACACTCTTACAATGCATTACGAAGTAATATGGTGCTGGCGTCCACCTCAACTCATAGCAACATTGGCTGGAGAAAATAATTATTGAATGTTGTTGCAATTAAAAAGTAATTGCCATCACGAAATATAGTTAATTTACCTTTGGACGGATAGACATCAAAGATCACATTAGCCATAATATAGGTCATGGCTTACAATATGGATTGAAAATGTGCATTACGTGAAGTGCAACTCCCTTCCAATGAGGTTGTTTGCCAATTCTTTTCCGGTTTCGAATGCTATGTTAGAATGATAGTTGAAGGGCCAACATACTGGAGAAAGCCAAGCTATATATTTGAAGGAAGTTTTCGATCATTTTTAGCTTACCGATGGCCGTTTGCTAGGAACCACCACAAATCATACTTTCTCAGATTGCTCGATCGCTCGCAAGCTTCAATCAACCCTTCTGGCCTCTCGAATTGAGTGGCCTGCATTGAGGAACCACATACCACGAATGACGCACATCATACAGCTGCCTTGAGGTGCATTCTGAAGCAGTTGCGGTGTACATGGCGGCACCAAGCCTTGGGAAGCCCATGCGCGTGATCAGCAATTCGGAGAGAATGAAAGCATAGACATTGGGAAGAGTCAAAAACTTAGAAAAGAGGGCAATGCTCAAATCAACACAGTGTCAGCTATAAGAACAGGTTTCGCAAAGATAATTGAGAAAGTACGTATTTCACGATATATTGGAAGTCCTCAAACTGACCATCTTATAGCAGAGAATACTTGGTGCATGGAGTATGCTGACATATAGTTCTCGAAACGAGTGCATTTATTTTTAAAGGCCAAAGTCCACATTGAGGTACTACCTATAATGGAGGTTGAAAAATGTTGGAAGTCGACTCTGGAGTTGCTGGAGCGAGCCTACTGAGTATGTCAATTCGGTTGTGAGTGGGTCCAAAATCCAAAATACGGTGACTACCAGCCACTCTTCACAACACAGTCTGAATGGACCATTGTCAAGTATGTCATGGAGGTATTGAGGTGTTTTCAATACTGGACCCTGCGGATGTCGATGAGGCATACGGTCAGATGGCATTACGTTATCACTGTCTACAATCACATGATCCATCACATGGATGACATGACGCTTGCATGGTGAGTAAGAGGACTGAATGGTAAGAAGACTTATACTGTGCCGTGAAGTTACCACTATGGATGCTGTCCAAATCATTTGCTGAAGTAACTCCAACAACAAGTACACTATCATATCTGCACCAATGCTCGATCCATTCAGGAAGCTCCGATCGTTTAGCAAGTCGGACCAGGAAATGGATATTGAACCTGAGTATGGAACATTCTATACTATCCAATACCAGCAGGCCTTTCTGAAGTATGTGGAGAACAAATACTGTGCCAAACATAGACATGTGCCGCTCATCAAACCTGAAAGCGTACCAAGCAACAATCACTTCCCTTCTGCAATGGCTGCACAATCAGGTCAAACATCCATTTATCCATATGACTTGTCCAGCAATAAGGATGAAGACTTAATGGCTAACAATGTGGCTGCAATGACACCCTGATGAAGCCAACTGGCAGCACACTAAATGACCACTGCCAGGCTCTATTTGAAATCACCGCCAGAAGCACCAAAGAACTGTGGGTCAATTAATTAAAATCTCGATCATTACCACTCCGACCCAACGGAGATTACCAGCATATTTTGGATACCTGACATAACTGACTGGTGGCACCAACAAGAGGAAACGCACTCAAAGTACATCAATCTTTCCTGTGTGTCACGGGGCATATTCCCTCTCAAAACACATGTTGTCAGAGTGGAGGCCAGTTTTTCCTTCGGTCAAGATGATATCGCCTGGAGACAGTTAAACACCACAGGCAGAACCATTCGCAAAATAGTTGTGTGGGGACGGATTTGATTGCGGTCATCACGAGGGTTGGTCTAGGGTTGTGCGCGGTGAAGCCGCATGCACTTTAGTTTTTGTGTACGTGTCAATTAGACTTAGCGATAGTCAGTGAGTGTTAGGTCAATAGAGAGATTCAGCACAGAGGACACAGAACACCGGACACCGTACAACAGATTATGAGCCCAGGCACTTCGCTGATTTGATGAACTCGACTCAAATTGCGGCATCATCGACTCTGTCTCGGAGGAGTCCTGAGTGACTCGACATGTCACGAAGATGGCCGAATCGACATCGATCAAGATTAAACAGTTTGATGGTACGGTCTACAAGATCTCGAGTTGGGAAATCGAAATACTCTTGGAACAGAAGCAGGTTCTCAGCATTGTCGACGGTACAGAGGAAGCACCGGATGCAAAGGACGGGACACAGTTTAAAGCATGGAAAAAGCAACCTGGAATTGCACGTTCAACTATTCTCCTCGCGATGCAGAGGTCATTGCAGCAGCAGTATGGCGTTCAGAAAGATGCAAAGGTGCTGTGGGATCAGTTGAAGGAGGACTACAAATCGAAGGTGAAGCTGAATGTTTGGGCTTCGCAAGATGAGATGTCAGCTGTGAGATTGAGCGATTGCGAGAATGTACAGGAGTACGCATCGAAGATTCAGAGTTATGTGAACGTTTCCAACCTCTGTGCCGACTCAGACAGTTCAACTGGTATTGGTACAATGCTGAAGAGCAAGCACAGCTACTACCTGATAAAGGGAATTCCTAAGGATGAAGATTGGCGGGTTTTCACCCAGTTGATGTATGACAAGATCAATACACTGGCCGACAAACCGGAGGAGGTTATTATGAAGATGAAAGCCCACAAAGCGCGGCAACAGCAGGAAGTCAACTTGGAAAGCATCGAATTGCTGGCACTGGCTAATACACAGATGAAGAGCGATAAACGGAGGCAGACTCGGAAGTCCCGGAAGTCCCGTGATAGCCACAGTGAGAGTGATGGTAGTAGTTCAGAGAGTGAGAAGCATTGCCGCAGGCGTACTCAGGAATGCTACAGATGCCATCAGGTGGGGCACATTGCACGGTATTGTCCAAGCACTGCACTGCTGGAGAGCGGAGCACCGACAGAGACAGCGGCAGCGGCAGCGACGACGACTACATCAATTGAGAACTATTGGATGACAGTCACTGGCAGATCCCCTGGGAAGGAGGGCTGGTACTTGGATTGTGCCACAACTTGTCACATTTGCGGAGATCGGCGAAAGTTTGAACGGTACACAGAGTAGACCAAGAGAGAAGAGAGGGAGATCGGCGATTTTTCTGGAAGAGTAGCAGGCAAGGCCATCGGATATGGAGATGTACGACTGAGACTTCCACTACCTGGAGGCAGCCACCGTATACATGAAGTAGTGGTGAGAAACATCTTGTATGTCGAAGGAGCACACAACTCGCTGTCACAATTGCGGCTTATGGATCGGGGGTTGCGGATTGTGCCTGTCAACGGCTATCGGATCAAGATATACGACAAATCCCCAGCAGAGGACAGTGCTCGAGGTCCAGGTCGAGGAAGTCTTGTTGACGTGCCACGCCAGATTGGACGGCTATTTCGACTGGATGTGAAGGGGCTGGATGTGAAGTTTGCAGGAAAGAGATATAGTGCGAGAGGATAATTGTTTCGGAGGAGCTTTACACACGGTTAATTGTTTGGGAGGAGCTTCAAGCAAAGCTCTATCTTTTCTTTAGAGTTTAGCACTGACGGTCGTGATACCGCCCGGGAGGAGTGTGGGGACGGATTTCAGTCGGGTCATCACATGGGTTGGTTTAGGGTTGTGAGCGGCGGAGCCACATGCACTTTAGTTTTTGTGTACGTGTCAATTAGACTTAGCCAGAGTCAGTGAGTTTTAGGTCAATAGAGAGATTCAGCACAGAGGACACAGGACACCGGACACCATACAACAAGTCGTAGTAAGACAGTTTGCTCGCGCCAATAATGGGATCTTGGCAGAAGATGACCCTGCATTGGACATGATAAACACAGAAAGCGACTCGGAAATGAAGCAATAGGCTCAGGAAGGATATTGCATAGACTGGTTATGGTCCACCACCTTTTGGAGACGGGGCAGGTTAACCACAATCTACATGCTACACAGAAGGAATCACGGGCTCAAAGCGTGCAGATAACAGCTGTAGAATACATTTCAGACACTGAAGAGATCGTCAAAGCATCCCCAGCACTTTTTCACCATGATGGTGCGGCTGCATTAAAATTGTCTGAAAGATCATCTTGGCCACCAGCTGTGTCTGCAAAAGACCTCCCAGGAGGACTGACTCAAAAACTAAGTGTTTGCCAAATCAGACAGACCAACCATCATCTGATCAAATGCAATGCAGACATCGCACCTGAAAGCATTTGAGACCCTGCATATCGGCTTAACTGGAATGTCTACATGGATAAACCAAATGACTGTGAAGACGATTGCGATGCAAACATTGAATCTGATATAGAGCCAGACAACGGCATTGAGAATCCGGATACCCCATAGCAGCGGGATGTGAGTGCCGCACTAGATGTTCCTGGATTGAAGTCTGTCAACACGGATGTCAGACAGTCAGGCTGAAAAGGTATTGGTGATGGTCAATGTATTCGAAATGAGGAGGAATAAGGGACTCAAGAAATAGACAGACAGAATGCGTCAGTGTTTCACCATCTTCTTTATGTTGCTTCACCGAGAGTTTCAGTTAGAGATACATTTTGGGCCAATGGTACGCAGTGGCTTGTGAAAATTAGTTGATAAATAGATGTATACCAGGCACAATGTATTTTTTGGCAAGATATATAAATTTTAATAGTATGAGAGCGAACAGTTCAAGAATTTTATGGCGCACAACTTTACCACAGGGCCAAGTCTCAATCTGTCACAATGAGAATCGAGAAGTTCAAATTATCATGAAAACAATAATCAACGACAGCAGATGTTGAATTGACAATACATTAAACTGACTCTCAACGGAATTTCAATGATTTTTGGTTTTGTAAGACCGGTAATTGAATAGTATTATTCATCGCAGTTATGCATCACCGACATGTTGGCAGCTTTTATAGACATTTGAGACACCAATATAGTCTGTGCCCCAATCTGAGAATGAGCGTCAACAGAGCGTCAATGATTTTGAACTTTTCATGTTGCGTAATCCACGTCCAGATTGTTTGCAGACATCCAATGATGAGATATTGCCAGCCTTCGGGGGCAAAAACAACAGCAACATGCTCCCTGCTGCATTCTGAATATGAGTGTCCCCGGAGGGTCACCAGTTTCTGCTCTTGAATATGTGGTAATGAAGGCGTTGCACAGATCGTCGAGCACATAACAGAATTATGGCCTGCCTGGATATGCACAAATAGAACATATCAAACGAAAAACACAGATTCCAAATTAATCGATATCACCAACTGCAAAACATTCAAATACGTCCTGTCGGTTGTAGATTACGCGATTTTGGTAAGATACTATTATCAAACTACAAAAATTGGAGCCTTATATGAATCTATAGATGGAACCACTGGGTGACCTGCTGGGAACCTGCCCAAACCATATGGGTTGGGTGATTACCATTGAACTGTACCAAAGTCGACCATTCAGGTGAATTGACAACCCAGAACCCCAATGGGGCAACCGTTCGGATTGGACCCGGACCTGAACCTGAAGGGACGGTCCTGTAACATTACTCAGACTAGGGAAGACCGCCGGATAGAAAGTGGGCAGGTGCCAGCAGGTGGAACCCTTTGAGCGTTTCTCCATGGACAATGCGATTAAGTGGTGATGGACTGTATGGCAGCTACCGACAGGGGGGAGTTCCAATGCAAACCTGAGAAGGCGCCCGTGTAGAGGGAGCAGGAGATGAAGTGGCACGGGTAGGAGGTGCCCGGGCAGAATACAAGGGCTTTGGACCGGGGGTGGTCTCTCTTTCTTATCATAGATCGCTTTGTTCTTTGTTAATTGCAATTGTCAGCAGTTGATTGATTTTCCTTTCTCACAGGTGATGATGGGTAACAGGTGGAAGCTCTGCCATCCTATGGGCCTACCTGGAGGTGGAGGGGTTGTCTTAAGCTCTGTCAACATCTAATTAGAGTGAATACTATATGAATAAACAAAAAGAAAAAAAAACCAAAAACCAAAACAATAATGATGATAGTACTTGCTCCATTCATTTAATCAGGTGTATAGTTCTTTTTGTTAAAGACCATCATGGCTGAATTTGATCAATCATAGTTGCAATGCAGTAGTGGTTTATGATATGTAATATCTTCATATGAAGTTGTTCAGTACCATTCAGTTTTTCAACCACGATGGGAGGGTTATACCACATCGCAGCTATGATTTTGAGGATTTGGGATTACACTTCAGTAAATGATCAGGTCCATTAGATTTACTACTATTATAATACATCGACGAAACCTAGAAAAAATAGTATCAAACAAAATCCCACATCTGCACACTGACACCAATCCTAACGTCCAAGCAACATGCCATGCTCCACAATCATACTTCTATAAATAAATCCGGTATTTTCAACTCTGGTCATATTGGTGATATTTGTGATGTCATTGCTATTGCTGTTGGTGTAACTGCAGGGGACAGGCTGACTGCTGCTGGAGATGGCAAACCCACCAACACACAGAATAGCTGAGAATTGCCTTCTTGCTTTGGTGGCAGCTACAAAGCTACACTGATGGTTAAAAGAATTGTTGGACTGCACTATCCGCTCCTGCAGGTCCTAATCAAGAAAGTTCTCAACAATGCGGCCCAGATTGTTGTCATGTTTTGCAATTGCTGAGTCCACAACGGGTAAGTGAATTCTTAAGCAAATCTCGCTGCGAATAGTATCCAACACTACAGCTTGAACATCTGGTGAGAAAGAAGAAAATTCTACATCAAGATGACAAAATGCATCTCAGCATGCATTATTGACCAACTGATTGATTTGTCTTGCATGGCACTTACATTTTGCTCAACCTCCTGGACCGAAATCTGGCAGGACCCTCTACTTTCTAATATTCTTGGCGGACAGACAATGGTGGAGGGCCATCACAGGAAGAGCAATAAATGTCTGGTTACCATTATCAATCAATAATCTATCTTCATTCTCAAATGTCATATGTGATAGATGTATGTATGCTCAATCTTATCCACAATTTACATTGCTGCAAATCAAAGTTTGCATTTCTGAATTGATTATCAAGACAACAATTAAACAAAAAGGGATTATTGTACTTACTTTACAAATATTTGTGGGGCACGTAAATTACTCCTATGCATATAGCCTCGCAACCATTTTCCAGATCTCTGCAGGCGATTGTAATCAAAATCTGTAAACAGAGTCAGTCCAACTAATGCAGTGGTATACCATTGCTGTACGGCAGCAAGCAATCTTTTCGAGAATCGGATGAACACTGTCCGTAATCAAAACAATTGTTGAGATTGCTGATTCACTATTGAAATGTACGCACATAGAGTGTCAGATTCTCTCTCGGCTGGATCAATTGGGTCAATGTCTTTATAGGACGAACTATGAATATGGGTGGTCTTCGCCACACTGATTCCAAAGGGATTCACACAGATTGCAATTGTCTTAGCATTGGACTTCTCACGTCACATGACCATCATCAGAACGCCTTAGAGTGTGGACTGGGACTTGGAGTCTGCGCTGTGAATGAGGCTCATTACATCGGGAATACAGCGCTCACATTGCCAGATGATTTCAGCATTCTGTGCCACCAATTGCTCACCGACTTCATTTAAATCCGTTCTGTAGCAAATATATACATTGGCAGGCGAATTCAATATTATAAACACTTTATCAAATGGCTTCTTGGATGCCTACTGTGCAGGCTCAGGTTAATCTTCCTCCTCCAAGATTATATTGACCTCATGATACTCATGATGAGGGCTGCGCCTATAATGAGGTAAATTGAGTTGCTGTGACTCATTTGCAAAAGATCGATATGAAGGCATCTTTCACTGGCTGTTTATCCATTGCTTTCCAGGATTGTCAACGAAGAGGCTGGTGATCGGAATCTGAAATGTCATGTCAAAGACCATGTTCAAAGTTGGATATCGTGCTGAGATCGTGATTGAGATCCTATTTGTTGATCTGTTGCTCACTTATCCTGGTGTGGGATAGAAGATGAGGAGGATGAGAAGAAGTGCGGCACTTTCATGTCATGATTTGAATAGATGGCTAGTCCTGCCGCCCATACTTCCAACTCCACGAATGGACATGAACTCAGAACTACCAATGGTAGATGATGAGCATGCCACAAAGTTGTTGATTGGCTTTCATTGATGACAATTACTATTACAACAAGCCAAGAAGTGTTCACCTTTCACTGATCATTCAGGCTGACATCTGCTCGTGAAAGCTACCGAACTATCAAGTTCATGATTGTTATAGGCACAGTTCTCTCGCTACCACTAGGCAATGTACAAAAACCAACATCTGAATGATGAATCCCAACATCATGAACACTCAAGACAGTTCTTGATACATGAATATAACTGATGTAATATCATAACAATCCAAATACCAATAAGATACCCAAAACCTTTCTAAAAAACTCCAAATTGACAACTATCCTTCCACCATCCAAAGTGCCAGCAACAAAGCCACCTACAATGCAAAATCTTGAACAACCATCCTGCAAGTGCATTCCATCCTGACAACAACTGACTTTCCATGGGGAGCCTGCATGAACACTGCCTATTAGCCAAACAGCCCGCAACAGAAGGATTAACAATTTGATAGTGCTCATTTAGCGAAGCTACATCCTTGTCAGCAACACTACTTTACTCCAATCAGCAATAATACCATGAGTACAGTTTTGGAGAACTTCAACATATTGCTGCTGTCTGATAATCCTCATTTGAAATAGTCTTTTGAACATTTGGATGTCTTTTTTCGTTGTCAAGAGACTTCTTTTGCTCTGGCACGGTATATCAGCATTACAGTCCGATTTTTTGCCAATATAGTGCATCATATCCTTGGCTGAAGTTGGGAGCGTATCATCGCAAGGAATGTAGCTGTGGCCACCACGCATAGGGGCCTGGGCACTCAACAGGCCATCGGCTTGTTGGCTGCAATAAATAATGCCAACAAGTATTGGGTTGTCTATATTCATCGCCACCTAAGCCCATCCCGCAGCAGATTTGTAACCGAAGTTTAGTGTAACATTACGGTCTTGGAGATCACAATGTCCATTGGGTGCTTCCCGCCAGCCCCAAATCTTGTGGACTTTCCCTCTGGATGCTCTCAGACCTGCATCTGCAGGATTAACAATTGACAAAATTGTCATATAAATGACTGATGTGACAATCAGAAGTATCAATTAACCATCTGCAGGCCAGTGCCATGAGACTTGGTGATTATTGCTTTGACCTACCCACTTCCCAGCAATGATGGGATCCACATATGCAATGCTGATGTTAAATGGCTCAACAAGAAAATCTGTTCCCTCATTAAAGCATAATTGCATAAGCCAAGACGTGTGATCTGAATTTTCTTCATTGTCACCTTCAGTATCTACACCTGATTAGGAAGAACACAACCAGTATCAGGGAGATGGAATACGTATGAAGATGAACAAATTTTTTGTTCTTAGTTGGGGTTTTATCATACTGCGTCTACCATGGGCCAACGCCAACCTCCATAATCTTGTCCAGTGCTGTATTCAGCTTCTTTCAATTAAGGTTAGTATTGTCTGCCATGAACTGTGTCAAAAGCGACCGATTAGATGTCAGATCACTGATTTGAGAAACGAAAAGTTTGATTAAGAGATCCCCTCACTTACAGCATCAGCAGCAAACAAAGTTTCCATCAGGAACACCTGGGTGTTCTTGACGGCCCTGCCAGCTCTGACCGGACCTCGTACTGTCTGACCGTGAATTAAACACAACCCATCACCCAAGTGACAGGTTGTGTTGCATACAGCCCCTGTGGCGGCTATTATATCATGTCTCTTATTCTTGCCAAGGGTCGTGTTGTATATTACCCTGTGGATGCTCACCGCCCCACTGTTATGCTTTCTTTGCTTTGCATCGGGAATGTGTTGACGTATGTGCACCATCGGAACGACACGTGTGTTAAACTCTTTGCAAGGGCTCCACTTATGCTGTAGCCCTTTTCACAACACGTAGCACTGTTTATGCCTCTGTCCGGCTGAGTGTCACATTTTACCTCTCTGCTATTGCTATATATCTGATGCCGCACTCTCTGATATATGTTTAACTGTGATATCTTGTCACTTTGTATAATACAGTCTTCGCTTCGGATACATCGCTTGCCGTTGCATTTGCTTTGCCATTATCCTATTTTACAGGTCTGAAATATACTTTCCAATCTTCACACTCTGCAGAACTATGCCCTCAGTGCTCCAAAGTCTGCAATGATCCATCATTGGCTTGCAATGCTTCTTCCGCCTTATCCGCATTCTCATCATGGCAATCGTCACCCTCATACCTGTCGACATCACTGCTTCCCAGGTCAATCCTCTTTGAGTTCAGTCGTTGCCCATCGTTGCAGGCTGGTGGTGGTGCTGGCATTGCACTAGTCAATTTCGTCACCTCCATCATCAGAATCCTCACAACCCCCTGCCATCCCGAAATGCAGTTCGTCATCTGTATAATTGTTGTCCATCTGGATATTTCCGTCTGTGCCTCTGATCTCAGGCTCCTCAAGCGCCACCTCTGAGGTAACATAGTCAAGAAGAATAACATTTTCAATACTTGTTGCTTCCATGCTGATCACCTTTGCAGGCGTTGGGTTCTCCGCCTGTTGGATATAACACTTCACTGTTTGCAAGAGTGATTATATACACCCTCTGGTGGTAGCTCTCCGGTAGTGTATTTCCGGTATTCATCAAGAATCTATACATGTCTGCAACGCCAGGCGAGGTTAACACCTTGCGACCAGTTGCAACGCAGCAGGATGCATTGTTCCCGCTGTCGTTCGTGTCGTTGAAGTAGTTTGAGCCATCAGGTCTGTCCACTTTCAGCTTTGACTCAGAAGCTTTCCGATGATCACTTTTGTTTTTTTGCCACTCCAGGAGAACATAGTGCAACACAGTGCTGGTAAACATAATCAGTGGCAAGGGTATAGGACCGTCGTTGTCGTCAATCATGCAATTATACAATCCATCAGTATATTTACCGGGGTTATTTGCCGGATGATAAATTTTGATGGAGATACACCCCGGGATTGCTTCCGCCATGTAGTAAAGTGGACCCTTGCCATTCGTTAGCAGCTTTTGACACTCGCTGTGTTGGATTTTGACCGCGTACATTACCATCCACACGGTCTACCACTGGAAAAAGATACATATTGTCTGCGAGAAGGGATTCAATGAATTCCAAACTCTGTGCATCGGATTCAAAGGGGTGGAGATCATAAAGCTCTGGTATGTGGTCCCTTGCTGATTAAATTGGATGGGATGTAACTTTGTCGACATGTGCTCAAACCTGGTACCAGTTTGAGCGTGTAATACCCAATATGGGCCATTGCTTCAGCATACCTCTTTCAAGATCTGCTTTGTGCATGCCTCAAATGCTATGGACCAAATGTTGTTTTGCTGCATAGCAGTGTTCCAGGACTTCTCAATTATCTGCGAGTGTGGGGCTTCCGTTAATGATTCTGCAGCACGTCGCGTTCCATAACTTACCATCTCCAAGTCGCTTGCACCCATTAACGGCTGTCTGTTCCAAATATGGAGCTCCATGAGTCTGCCTATCGCATATACAAGATGCGTCATGTCGGCGTGACCAAATTAATGTATGGTGCGACTGCCAGAGACCACTGATCGAGGTGTTGCCACCACCTGCTGTTGCAATTGCCACTGCCTCTGTCTCTGATCCCTTGCTGTAGGTCGCGTACACAATGGATTTGTAATGGTCGTGCGGGGTTCTAGATTAGGAATGAGGCTAGGCAAATTTTCAAGAGCACTGAGAGCAGTGGGAGTGCCACCAATGCCGGATGCAAGGCTGGATACATCGCGAGGTGTTGAGTCTGTCTGTGAGGTTTCTCCAGGAGCTGATGTCCTACGACTGCTTGTACCCAGCATGGCGGTTGACGTAATCATCCACCGTCTCTTTGTAGCGGATGGGGCGGAGGTCATGGGTTGAATGATATCTGCCATGACAGAATTGTTCAGCAAAGATGAGGGGGTGGAGTTCTGACCAGGAATTGTAGAGAGTACAGAACTCCCTCCTTGAGACGAATCCCTCATGCTAGCTGCTGTCGAAACGCGTCTCCTAGCGGGAGGAAGCTGAGTATTCCGCGAAAACCATCACCTCGGTTGTTTCAGAACAATTCATACAACAGGGGTCCTGTCAGGGTGAGGGCATTGGGAAGGCATAGTCCAATATCGATGTTCGACGTGAAGAATGTGGGAAAAATCCCCAATGCATGCAGAGGCAACAGCAGGCGAGGTAGACTCCCATTTGAGCAATCAGGGAGGAGTTCGAAAAAAATGGGAGTTGCAGTGTCTACCAAGCTAGACTCTAAATCACTATCGCCCGTGACGATTCTTGGGAACGATATCCCTTGAAAGCCATTCAATTATGGGGTGAACTGCCATCAGATTAAACTCAGATTAAACTCAGCATTGATATTCACTGTTACAGCAACATTTGAAGATCTGTTTGCACCACTTGAAGGGTACTTATGCCTTCTTGGCTCAAATAACAAAATATTGCATGCGTTCTAGGCACAATGCTTCGAACCATCGATTGTGTATATCTTTGGCTTATCGGTGGAAATCCCCATTTGGCAGAGTTGAAAGCATCAGAATCGAACAATGACATATTCTCTATTCTATGAGATCAGTTGCGTGTGCGTTTTCCACCACTAGGTGTTGGAAGCTGTGTTGGATGGTTGTACAGTTGCGACAACAGGAGAACTACTCAGTTTGCTCCGAGATGCACAAGGTCTGAGCAGTAAATGTTTTATGTGATGCCACAGCAATGCCCGGCATTGTATACTTTCCTAATCGCGAGTATTAAATCTTGTTTCGAGGCTCCTCATTTTTTAGGCACCTCATGATTGGGCAAGACGAACACTGGGCCGTTTTGTGTTCGTTAACCAATAAAACGCACCAGTTGAACCAAGAAATCGCTGGAATGCAAGTTTATGTATCACTTGTTCCCGCCAACACCTCCTATCTATTTTCCTTCCGTAATATGCACACCGCCAGCATCCTGATCTCGACATTACGTCGCTTGCACAAAACAACGCCTCTCATTCCAAAACACACCCAATAACCTACACAACCTTGTACTTTCCTTCTGGGCTTTTTTATGTTACATGCAACTGTATTATGATGCTGACACTTTGGATGTAGATTCATTTTCAACTTACAGCGATGGCACCAAAGGGCAGCAGCAAAGGAATGTGGAAGGCTAAGGCGTGGATACCAAAATCGGTTATGAATTGAGACATGTAGTTGGATCGGGAGCCTATAGTACTCACACGGATATACATTCTTTGCGGCATCAAGGATGAGAGCGCATGGGACCTCTTTTATTATATAATCTTTCTTGATCCAGTTACGACTAGCCACTTTTCACAATTCCAGCTGATGTGGCCACACCGCAGGAGCAGGAGTTTGCCTGTTCGGGAGTGGTGGGCTGCCTTCTGCTCATATTTGGGGCAAATGTTTGACAAAACCCTCGACCAAATGAACAGTTAAGAGGTGGGACAACCCCTGTGTCTTTGGGGATCAACTCCATCGCTCCATTCCGCAGACAACAAGCTCGGGGAAGATTAAATGCACCACTGAGCCTTTCTCATAGTATGGTATCAATGATCTCAGGGCAATTATTGAGCCGCAAAGCTGCCGGCAGTACAAAGCAGGCCGCTTCCTGCCCGTTAGACCACTGAATTGGAATGCGATAATCGACCAGGATGGTGACGATGAGAACTGGGCGGATCCCAGAGTGCCGAGCGGTGGAAGGAGCTGTCCAAGCGATGGTAATGACAATGACAATGGCGAGGGTAAGGAGGATACGCAGGGTGGTGAGAAACGGTCCTGGAAAGAGAAGAGAACAAAGGATGGGAGGGGGAATGGGAAGGGGAAGGGATACGCAATGGAGGAAGAGAATGGGAAGGGGAAGGAAAACAGTAAGGGGAAAGGTATCGTTAGACAACCCCCAGGGGGAGAATGCTTTCAGCGCAGTGGAATGGCTACAGGGAGCATGGTGAATGAGACGCGGAGGACTAACTAAAGCAGGTATATTTTGAGCCAACCGCTGTGTCAATTTCTTCAGATGATGATACCGAGTCTACAGATGAGTCGGACGCCGAATCTGACACAGAACATGATCCTGATGTGGACATGCCCATGCAGGATGATGACGATGCCTCGTACAGCTTCGATTTAGATGGCAATGCAGATATGGAAAGGGACAGTGATGATGAAGAGGACGAACCTGAAGAGGAGGATGATGAGGAGGAAGAGGATGAGGATGAGGGTGAGGATGAGGATGAGGATGAGGATGAGGATGAGGATGAGGATGAGGATGAGGATGATGTCAAAGAACCTCGGACGATTGTCCAGGGGGAGATGGTAAACACAAAGGCTGACGATGCAGTTACCATGGAACACGATCAGCCAACCTTGTTAACTGAGCAATGCAAGGAGATGCGCAATCATACGCCACTGCCATAACCTCTGGTGCCTGTCCCACGGCCACAACATGTGGCGCCTGCCCCACAGCCACAAAGCCCGCAGCCTCACTCACGACCAGGGACTCCAGAGACTCATCCCCTCCGTGCACTGGAGTCTTTCGGGCTTCTGACACCGCAAAAATCTCGCTCAGCATTGCTAACTCTCCCACAAGATGAGGCAGCCGGTGATGCCTCGGATGATGATGTGCAGCAGCAGAGACTCAGCAAATCGCCAGGTGGCGATAGTTTCCCCGATGACTCTCTCCCTGATATCCCTCTCCCAGATGTCCCAGTCCTAAATGTCACTCTCCCTGATGTCCCTCTCCCGGATGTCCCTCTCCCCAATGTCCATCTCCCTGGGGCACACCTGGATTGCTCGGTAGGGGAGGAGTAATCCAGACCTGGCCTTGCAGAGGAGGCATGTGTTCGGGTTACGGTCGAGTTCATGTCTTTTGAGTTTCCTTTGCTGTGATCTTTTCATCTCAGGCACTGATTGAGGCACATGTGGATGTGATTTGTGTGTTTGGGTCAGGGGTGTGGACTTGTTTGTTTCCTTTGTTCTAATCAACGTATCTCAGGCATTGATTATTACACGCGTCGCGAGGTTTTTGGATTGGTCAGGGTTTAAATTTTATTTATTCATAGTGTTAGGGGTCATTGCGCATGCAGTGGTTTTGCAACTTATGGCTTTTGGGGATCCTCCTTGTGATCGTGTTGAGGCTCAATCAATCTCTCAAGTTAGCTGAGAGAATCCTGAGCGTATACCCACACCAGATTGCTCAGGCTCAGCTCCAACATTCGTCCCTTTCTACCGTGAATACTCCACTGCTCGCCAGTCATCGACAATGTGAGAGAAGACCCCTTTCTGTTGTCCCGAATATTCATGCCGATAGAAGTTCCACTCAGACAGCTTGCGACTTAAACATATCAATATTACACCATCCTGAACACCTTCAAGTTGCATGCCAGAAGAATGAGACTATTTTCAGCGTGGCCTGACAAGTTGAACCCGATCAGCATCCTGAATTCAATGCTAACAAAGAATCAGTCGAAGGCTTGGATGCGTTTCCCTCAGCTTGGACACCGTGAAAACATTGCTGACTCGGACACCGAAATACCGCCACCTTATCTGGTGCGGATGGAACCAAACCTCGGCGCTGGTTCTCTACTGATCAATAACATTTCTGAGCCATAGGAATGCTACGCTTAGGGTTGCCTTGAGACGAACCTACAAAACAATCCCTACTACCCTTTTCCAATGCGTGAACAGTACAAATATATCCAGTGTGCATTCACGCAGAAGAGCATGAAGACGTACTATCACAACGTGCTGAAGGAAGAAAACACCACGCTGCATTCCCCCAGCTTCAAAAACGGGGATGGCATCCATTACCACTTGGCTAGCATACCAGATGATCAGGCTCTCGGGGAGTGGGAACTACACACTGTCAAGGATATGAAATAGAATGACAATCACCAACGCCGTATCAAATACTGGAGTCGAGACATCATCAAAAGCATGACATGGTTGCTGCGGCACCCAGGATACACTGAGCATCATATTTATGCCCCTCAGTGTTGCTTCAACAGCGATATGCCACCGAAACGCCTGAATACCAAAATTAACACTGCAGAGTAGTGCTGGAAGAGATAGGTACGAAGAGATACCCGAGGATGATGATGTGCTAACCGATGTTAAGTCAACCCTCCAAGGGGGGCATACACTGGTTGCCATAATCTTCATGTCCGAGGGAACACATCTCCCAAATTGTGCTATTGACACGAAACAGTGCGCTGTATATATGACAATAGGCAATCTATCTTCGAAGATCCGCCACATACCCTCAATACTCACCGTCATAATGGTCGCTCTCCTGCCGATTCTGATCACGAACAGAAATGTTCCTCAGAAGCGGCTGGTTGAGCAGCGGTAAACAAACCCATTGGTGCTGAACAAGGAACTCTGGCGGGTACTTTAGCCTCACAGCTGTAAGCATAATCCCAGCTCCAAGAGCAGGTATTACAAATTTCTCTGTGCAGATTGCAACTTCAGGCGTTGCAAACTGGTTTTAGCAGCATGGCTTGCAGATTGCCCAGAGCATAGAGACCTACATCATCTCGAGCGGCATGCCTGTTTTTGGTGTGAGTGTCCAAAGAATGAACATGGAGATTATGTCACACATGCCAAGCCACACCCCTGGCAGGATTACAACATATATCAAGTGCTCAGCAATGCGAACACCAAACAATTCAATGCCATACTCCTGTCGTGCCATGTTCATCGATGATTCAACATCTTTCGAGATATTGCCTGTGTCGTGAGCGACTTCCTGATGCCTGACCTCCTCTGGACAATGGAGATCGGCATGCTTGATTTCCTCCAGAATTGGCTTTCCCACTTCATGAACACGCACGAATGGCTCGACAAGTACAATGCAATATGGTCATCCGTGCCAGGCTACCATCACCTCACACGAAAAACTAAGTCATATGAGGAAGTTTCTCAATGGAATGGAAAAGAGACGATGGCAATGAGTCGGTACCTGCTTGGAGTTGTAACCCAGAGTCTATGAGGAGGAAGCCCTGCTCGGCATCCCATATTCGATCGCGCAATTGAGTCCACAAGGGCATTGTTAAAATTCTATATGTATGCTCGATATGAATCTCACGATGATGCAATATTGAGCTACATGGAATACACCTGGCGTCGTTTTCACACATTCAAAGATAATTTCTTACTGGGGCGAGCCGGTAAGAAGGCGTAGGCCAATGCCAATGCCCTGAGAACGGAGCTCGTCAAGAAGGGAAAGGTAGACAAGGAAACAAATGCTACAACTTCGACGCCATCCAAGAAGCAGCGCGAAATGAACGCCTGGCGGGATTATATCAGACACGAGAGAGATGTTTGCATATATTTGGATGCCGACTTCAACTTTTGGAAGATCCACTCAATGTCTCACTCGGTTGAACAGATTCGTTGATACGGAGGGTTGCAATAGTATTCTGCCAAGGAACCTGAACATGCACATAAAATGAATTTCAAGAACAGTTGGAACGCCTCCAATCACAATCTCAACAACCTCCTGCAAATCATCACCTGTCAGCATCACCTTCCCTGCTTCGAAATCACAGTGCTCAAACAACAATCCCTGGGTCATAGTGTTAGCAACAGGTCCAGGTAACAGCCAAGGGGTCCGGGTTAAGACCAGAAAAACGATTTGGTTCAGTTCCAGATCTGTCCAACAACCCAATCCCCAGGGTCTTGGCGGTCCAAACCCGGTCCAGTACCCATCAACTGGTGTGTTTAGTCAGGTTTGGCTAGACCCTTCGGTTACAATCTCCAGTTCTGTGTCTCGGGTTTGCTTATTTATGGTTGCATTTAAATACTCTACTGCTAATCGCAAAATATTAACTTTCGCACACTATTCTCCTTTTCAGATCAATCGGCCACCTCGATAACTAAACACATGAGAGACCTGTTCCCTACCCCATTCTGAACATGATAGGCAACGGCAAGTCAATGATTTTTGGTCTTTCATCATGAGTAATCAAGGTGGCGATTGGATGCAGCCGATCAGAAATGCGGAATTGGCCGTATGTGAAAGCAAAACAGAAAGTGACATGCTCCCTACCTCATTCTGAAAATGAGCGTCACCGGAGAGTTCACAATTTTCAGTCTTGTAAGGAAGGAAGTTCAGAAGTGACTTGTACATTGTTAGGCATAAGTGATGTATTGGCTACCTATAAAGGCCAAGGAGAACGCGACATGCTCCCTGCCCGAACTTGAAAATGAGCAACAATGCAGCGTCAAAGATATTTGGCCCTGCATGATGATTAGTCAATAAACCAGATGGCCGCTAAGGTCTATATATGGAGTTGTGACCAGTTTTATAGGCTAAAACGGTCATGAGGACTCAGTTCCAGCACTGAAATCGAACTAAGTTGTAATTGTCCCAGAGGCTGTCATGGGACCTCCTCTCGCTTATCAGCATATACAGGCTGCCAAAACCTTGTTTATAGATGTCTGGGATCATTTGCCACCAAGATTACCCAAGATTCAAGACCAAAAATCATTTTCGCTCTGTTAACGCTCGTTGTCAAGATGGGGCAGGGAGAGTGTAGCATTTTCTTTTGCCCAAAAAGGCGACCAATACAACGATTATAGATAACGACGACCAATTCACATTTTAATAACCCGACTTACAGGACAAAAAATTGTTGACGCTGTGTTAACGCTCATTTTGCCACAGGCGTATCTGCATTATGTAACCATTCCATTTGGCGTAGAACGTCAATAACTGTGTTCTGGCTGTCATTCTATCCTGTTCATGTATGTTTTCATTTCTCACTACATTGTTCTTTAATTGTGCATATAACTATCTCCTTCAAAATGAACTTTAAAGTGTCCGCTGATTGTTGATAATGATAATACTCAAAAATCCCGTTCCTTTCAATCAATGCTTGTCTTCACCCTTAGATTCACCCAAAAGGCTGTTGTCATCTTCAAAATCAATGTCAGCAGTATTTCTACGCAGCAGATAGTGTAGTCAGCTAATCGCAAATGAAATCTTTACCACTCTTGTGATCCTTGACATATACATTATGATTGAAAAATTGAGTGTTTGACAGTGGAGAATATATATACACCCCTGGATGGTATACCTTCCATTTCATAATATTCAATCCCGTCCATGTAACCTGGTGGTGCAGGTGGCGTTCCGGGCCGAGGTGGCGTTCAGGGCCGAGGTGGCATTCTGGGCCGAGGTGGCATCCGGGACGAGATGGGGTTCCGGGCTGAGGTGGTGTTCCCGGCGGACGTGGTATTCAAGGCGGAGGTGCTGCCAGTTCTGGTCGTGTTGCGCTGGTTGCTTTGTGCCTCCGGCATGTCTGCAGATTCTTTGCTGTACCATTTTCGCATGGAAGGCAGCCAGCTCTGTGATTTTTATAAACCATTGCCAGGTGTTATTCTATCGCAGCCTTCACCTTCTCATGCCCAGGAAACTCAACTCGTCGCTTGTTCTCTTCTCAGACTTCGGCGCAAGGTTTGTTCCTTAGATCTTGCGTTTCTTCTATTGCGGCAGGCGAAAATGCTCATTTGGCCATTTTCGCCATATTTATGCAAAGGCGCATGTTGGATTATTCCAGCTGCACCCGACCTCCTTTCCTCGCCATGGTAGCAGACATGTTGAAAACCTACAAGAAATCAGTTGCTGCTTCTAAAAGGAAGATTCGGCTATTACCTCAATTATATATGACTTCGTAGCCTCCCCTAGAGTCTATAAATCCTGTTTTGTCCACTCCCGGGGAGCTTTATCACGGAATTCATCTGCAAAGATCCTGGAGCTGACGACATGATGATGGTCGACTTTGCGGACTTTGCGGACAAATGCCTTCATCGACTATGGAGGTTTGCCATCGCAGGCAACGATAAATTGGTCTCGGAGCTCTCTAGGCACACCAGCCATACATAATATTGTTTGTTGACCGCCTTCTATACCGACATGGAGCTACTCACATTTAATTGCATGCTGCTGCTTATTATTGCTGCGTCCAGTTTAATGTACTTTTTTCAAATGTGTGTCCAGGGCCATATTTTTGGTAGCTGCAATTTCAGCATCACAGTGAACTGAATGGTGTCTGCGTTGCTGCTGTGTCTCAGCCAGGGACGCATTGGATGAAGCGCCCATCGTTCGGCACGATTCAGGTGTAATCACACCGGGCTGAGTTGTTCATGGAGCCATGAACTGCTGTTGTGGAAGAGGTGAGAAAGATGATAACGACAAGTGGAAAGTCCTGAGGAATATATAGTAAGCCACAGGTCACAAGAGAATGATTGACAGCCAACTTGCACGTTCTACTCCAGATTTATCCTGCAGCGTATCGTTGCAGGTTGCAGGAGATTCCAACAGTCCTGCAATTTGCAGTAAGTCAGTCCGATGATGGTTGTTTGTTTGTTTGCAGAGATACATTGAAGTGAACGACAGCTGATATCTCATGTTTGATAGATATACAAAGGAAATTCTTGGACAGAAAGGTAGTCTCGCGATGTTTGTCTCAACACATAGCCAGGATGTTGCATAAAACCCACGTTAACTATAAAGTCGTAACATACGATTAGCGTTACTATTCCGACTGAAATGCTTGTCAAAACGGACATTTTGCTTTGTTCGAGTTGATCAACCATACGAACCTTGACATGAAAGACTCTGGTTTCCTCCATGTGGTCCATATGTTGCAACATCCAACATCTCGCCCAACAACAAGGTCCACACATGATACAATGGTCAATGCTCCGAAAAAGAACTTTTCTCCCCTTCCGGCTGGCAAATACAGCAAATGGACACTGATGTCCTCACGTCGACATCATCAAGCGAATGAAGGCATGAGCAGCTGGGTGGCATAAAGAGTCAGAGCGTTGGGAGCATTGCGCAGCTTGCGATCTAAAAAGAAGCTTTCGGTGGAGAAATAACAGGTAACGCACTTTTTATGCAATGAGGAGAAAGAGAAATGAATTGAGGATTATGTAAAGAGAGGGACCGCAGTGGCAAGAAAACAAGTTGAAGACGCAGAATCAGCGATTATGCAAGAGCTTAAAGATATGACTACTACTAAAAACAGAGGGGCAACAACTGGAAATCCCAAAACAACTTTTCAAGAGATGTTGCATGCTATTGGAGACAGTCTGAGTGATCTTCCGAGTTCCGACACTAATCAGGATGGGGAAGATGAGGAAGATGATGAAGAAGTTAGAGACCACGGCAAGCAGAGTGATGATGATGAACCTGGCTGGGTGATGGGCACAATCTCCAAAACAGTAAAGCACCACAGGGAGTGTTTTCGGCAGAGGCAGATGAGGTTGGACAAATTGACTAAACCGGGTTGGGAAGATGCAGCCAACTATGTTTGTGAGAGAGATGTGAAGTATGGGACTGCCGCATTGAAGGTTCTGGTGGTTGTCAAGCCCCAAGTAGAAACGTTTGCAGCCACACCATCTCCGACAACATTTGGAGAGCATATGCCAACTCTAGATATCATCGGAGGATAATCGCAAGTGGGGCCGTGACTTCTCGACCGGGCAGTGCTCAAATGAGGATGGGTTTGGAGAAACCATCTTCATTTGAGATGGAATCTGATACGGACGAAGATATGGTGATGTCTCCCTCGTCGCCGGTGTTGTAGATTGCCAAATAGTTGGTTTTGAAGACCTATCTTTTGGAAAGCAATTTGTGTACCTACTTTGCTATGTGTCAGCTTTTTCCTGATTTCAGTGACCAAATTGTCAGACATGATATTTCATCAGTGTGTGTGTAAGGGTCGTACAGGCCATGGGAATGTTCTAGACTCCAAATCCGGTTGATGATGGCCAACAAACTGATATGGACATGCCTGTTACGGATACATTAGAAACCAAAACCTAACATAGAGACGAAATTCACTAACACAATATATTTCAGTGATGTCACATGAGTCATAGAATGAGAGTTCAGTGTGCAGTCAGAACCCAGATGAATGGCAGCTTTCATACAGCATTGGTTAATGCAGCTAACTGCATAACTCTGCAATCAGATCTGCTGCCGATAGTCAAGATTTTGACAATTGCTTATGGTACGTCATGGAAATCGAGGAAAGCCAGCTGGAAAAAGAAGGGTCAAAAAGCCGGGCTGTATATGTCTAAAATTAGTTGATGGATCTGTATGTTGTAACTTACCGGCTGAAAGCGCTAAAATGCGACGGAGCTACATCATTTATCGGACTGATTACCTGAATATTGGTGACACAGAAACTGAGAGGCCACGATGCTTTTGGATACAAATAATTCTACCTGGACATGGTGTATTAGCTGTTAATAATCACGGTTTGACTTTCAAGCAAAATGATTGCACACTGAGTGACTGTTGGTATGTCTCTAAGGTGAGCGTGAGTGGAGCGACAACGATTTTAGTTTGATCTTTTCAGCAATCAAAGGATTGAATAGTCACATCACTCCAAATAGCAGTGATTGGCCGCCTTTAGACCTAAAGAGGCAAGCGACATGCTCATTGCTCCAGACAAGAAATGAGCATCAACGGAGCATTACAGATTTCTGGTCTTGCATCTTGGATAATGAGTGGGCTGCACAACAGCTTCAAGCCATAATGACAGGATTGGCCGCCTTTATGAGCACAAAGGCCAACGACCATATCACTACCACATCCTAAAAATGAGTGTCAACAGACCGTCAACAATTATTGGTCTTGCATCATGAATAATTCAAGGGCTGTGCAATGGCATACTCCCATGATTATAATATTGGCCACGTTTCTAGGCAAAAATGCTAGTGACAATATCGCTATAACCTTCTCAAAATGGGCGTCAACGGAGCGTCAATGATTTTTGGACTTGTATCTTGAATAATCAGACAGCAATGCACTGGCGTTGACCCAGAATCATACTATTGGCTGCCTTTATGGGCAACGATGCTAGTGATGATATCGCAACCTTCTCACCTTTGTATGTCCTTGTATTTAACTTCACAAATATGCATGCGATGTCTCACAGGTCTGACTTTTTTCTTGCTTGTAGCTCTATTGGCAATATTTATGAACCAGCATTCTATCTGACTATAACATATCCTTTGACAGTTATCCAACTCGAATTACTCAGACTTCAATTTCCTACCGCCAGGTCAGATACAAAATCTCCAAATACCTCATTCCTACAGGTTATAATATCTTCAAAAAATGAACGGGTCTTTATTCATGATTTAAGCGACCTTACATTACAATTCATCGTCCATGCTTGGTGGGCTTCTATGAATGTAGGCTCGAAGCAGCCTATTGCTTGGAATAATTCGAGACATGTGGCTTCGTGGCGATTCTATTTGCACTGCGGAATTGAGAAGACTGGCAGCCCCGGCATCATATGTATCATTTGTCATCAAGTTCTTCACGATCCATCAGAACATGGGACCAGCTCAATGGGCAAACACTTGCTGCCAAAAGCGCACATCGCAAAGAGAAACCAAATAACAGTTTCGGAAGTAACCAAATTAACTAGTTCAAAGTTCGATGAAACACCTTTGGCTAGTGTTACCAACAGTTCCAACCCGCCAGAACCGTTCCGGGTTGAGATTGGAACTGGACCCAAACTGTTGCAATGGTTTTACCACATGAAAACTCTGGACCATTGCATTTGGACTGGGTTCCACCTCCAAACCCGGCCATTGCAAGCCCGGATTTCTCGCTCCAAAATAAGTACTTGAGTTCTGATCGTATTGTGACATGATCAATATGTAGATTGTGCAGATTTAGCAGCGTTTTCACCTCCCGCTTTGAGATATGTGATATGGCCAATATTCGCTGGGTCGCAATCAAAACCCCACGAATTTCACTTGAAATTCGCCCTGAATTCACATCCACTGTACAAAAATCAGTCGTATCGCAAATCTGAAAGCGCGAAGTGAAAGAGCGCCTAAAACTGCACAATCTACTTAATGATCATGTAACAATAAAATCAAAACTCAAATACTTAATTGGAGCCAAAGCTGCAGGAACCGGCATTATTGGAACTGCAGTCCGGTTCCAACCCGGCCAAAACCCCACAGTTCTATGTCCGGTCCAGGTAACAACCCGCCAAGACAAGAGCAGGGCGGGTTGTTGGCCGGGTCTGAAACTGAACCAAACCTAACAGCTGGTCAAAGCCTGGACCACTGGTGGGTTTCCCGGACCCATTGCTAGTGTTAGCAATGGTTCTGTTTTCGGACCATTTCTAATATAGCGGTTCATATAATACCCAGCTCCAGCCGGTTCGGTCTTGGTTTGTACCAAATGGTTCCCTCAATTAAGTCCATGAATATTCATCACATGATTTAGTGTTTCGTATATGAAATATGCAGCGTTGGACGGCGCATCTTTTTGTTGTCTCCGATTTTTGATATCTTCAAAACTCAGCAAGCTGCTTTGAAATTATTGCCGTTTTCGGCCCAAAAACGAGGTTTTTGGGCTACTGCTTGCTGAGATTAAAAGATATCGAAAATCGGAGACGGCCAAAAGTTGCACCGTATGAAGCTACATATTTTATGTACCAAACACTGAACTCTCTGATTAATATTTGTAGCCATAATGTGAAGGTGCGCTTAAACAATCGTCGATTTTTGATGGGGTAAGACCATTGCCATGCAGACCTATACAACCGGCCGGGTCCAAAACTGGAACCATTGGTAACACTACCCCTTGCTAAATTTATCTTTGGCTGTAGTCAAGCGGCAAGAAAGTTGAGGTATGCTGATTGTAAGTTCGCAAATGAAATTCAAATTCACCATTCAGGTTTTAGTATACTTACACAATTGACAGACAAAACGCTCCAAACTGGCAGCAAAGGACTTTCAAACTGCCGAATTTCACCAAGACACCTGGAATTGCTACCTCATGTTAGGTTTTGTTTCGGCTCATATTGCATGGAACGCAACATCAAACCTCAAGCTACGACAGTCACGCAATGTATCACGAAGCGACTTTCTGTTACCGTCAGCCAGCACACTGAGTAGGATTTGCCGGAGAGAATACACACCGACAGTGTATGCAGCTAAGAAGCAATTGCCGTCAAGAAACAATGTTAGTTTAGCTTTAGATGGATGGACATCGACGAACAAATTAGCAATAACGTTGGTCATTGCCAATTATGTCGATTGAGATTGGGTTTTGTGAGAAGTACAACTGCAATTCGATGAGGTTGATAGCCCATTCATTTCCTATTTTGAAAACTCATTAAGTATTACAGGGCAAGGGTGAGCAGCCAAGAACACGGCTAGTCGGACAATTGAACGAAGGTTTTGACCGTTTTGAGCTGACTGACGCCCGTTTACTTCGAAGTACAACTAATCGCGCTTCCTTGAATTACTCGATGACTCGCAAACTGCAAACTACCCTTGAGGCCTCCAGGATCAAGTCTGCCGCATTGTGAAACCACCTACCATGAATGGTGCACGTCATTGGGCTTGCTTCGGGTGCATTCATGAGCAGTCTGGGTGTAAATGGCTGCACCAAGTCTTGGGAAGCTCATGAGTACAATCAGCAATTTGGAGAGAATGAAATCACAGACACTGGGAAGAGTCAAAGACTTCGAAGAGAGGGCAACGGTGGAATCAACAAGGTGTTGGCCATGAGACCAAGTTTAGGAAAGATAATTGATACAGTACGTATTTCATCATATTTTGAAAGTGCTGAAACTGACCTTTATATAGCAGAGAATGCTTCCTGTATTGATTACACTGACACCTGGTCACCGAAACCAGTTCATTGACTGTCAAAAAGCCAAAGTCCGGATTGCTATACTAACCATTATGGATGTGAAGACACGCTGGAAATCGACACTGGAGTTGCTCAAGCGTGCCCATCCATCACATGAATTCATGCGCCAGTGGCTTGAAAACCCAAAATACAGCAATTACCGGCCACTCTTCACAACACAGGATGTGTGAACTATTGTCAAGTATGTCTTGGAGATTTTGCTGCAATTATGGTACTGGACCCTGTGGCTGTCGAAACGGCAAACCGTTACTCTCCATCACGTCATCACTGTCTACAATGATATGTTTGATCTCATGGATCACGTGATGCGAGCTTTAGCCACGAACAAGACACAATAGAAGGAAGACTTATTCTTTGCTGTGAAGTTTGCCAGGCAGAAGCTGTCCAAATATTACACTGAAGTGACTCCAACAACTGGTTTGCTCCTCATTTCAGCACATATCCTTCATCCTGTCTGGAAGTTGCCATCGTTTAGGAAGTAGAACAAGGGAATGGATATTAATCCTGAAGACAAGACTTCTTATACTACCCAATACAAGGAGGCCTTTCTGAAGTATGTGTAGAATGAATACTGCACTAAACATAAACATATGCCGGTCACGAAACCTGAAAACATACCGAATATCAATCTCATCTCCTCCATAATGGCTTCTAGATCCAGTCAATCCTCTTATGATCCAGATGATTTGTCCAGCGATAATAAGGAATACTTAATGTCTAACAATGTGGTCAAAACAACACCTGGATGATGCGATCGTGCAGCACACTTTTTGACAGCCACGAGGCTCTATTTGAAATCACCTTCTGAATTAGCACAGAACTGGGGGCAAATTAATCGGAATCTAACTGATTACCACTCTGACCCAATCGAGATTGGTAGTACATTTTGGTTACTGGATATCACCGACTGGTGGCGGCAGCAAGATAAAACACACTCAATGTACCCCGATCTTTCCAATATGGCACACGACATATTCTCTATCATCACTCACGGTGTCAGAACGGAGGCCAGTAGGTCCCATTGGCGAGATTTAATCAGGAGGATGCAGTCAAAAACGACAGGCGAGACCCTCCGCAAAAAAGTCGTTGTAAGACAATTTACTTGAGCCAATAACGCATTACTGGCTGGCGATGACCCAGTAGTGGATGCAAACAGCACTCATAACGACTTGGAGATGATGATAGAGGCGGAGGAAAAGTAGTTGTCCAGAATGGCCAAGCTCCATGACATTTTGGAGATGTGGCAGGGTAGCGAAAACCTACGACCTATACAGAAGGAATCTTGCGCTCAAAATGAACAAATTACAGCTACAGAATTCATTTCGGATACTGAAGAGATCGTCCAAGTATCCTGGTCAAACTTTGAACATGATGGTTCAGCTGCATTTAAATTGTGAGAAAAATCACCTGTGCCACCTGCTTTGTCTGCCAAGGACCTCCCTGCAGGACGAACTCATGTATTGAATGTCTGCCGAATCAAACAGATCAACTGCCATCCTGCCAAAAGCGATGAGGATAGCTCACCTGAAAGCATTTCAGATACCAAAAATTGGCTTAACTGGAATGGGAACGTGGATAATCCAAACGACAGCGAAGACAACTGGGAGGCAGACAATGAATCAGCTGTGGACCTGGACAACAGCTGTGAGGATTCAGATACTCCGGATCAGCAGAATATGAGTGCTATACCGAGTGTTCCCGGATTGATTCAGCCTATATGACGGGCAAATAAGAAGGTTAAATAGGTGTTGATGACAGTCAGTATAGTGGAAACAAGGAGGAATATGGGACTCAAGAAAATATAGGACAGAATGCGTCAATGTATTATCATCAAGTTCGTTATCTAGTTTGACCGAGAATTGTAATTACAGAAATATTATTGAAGAATATTGAGCAGTCGTGTAAGAATATTGATAAACAAACAAAGCTATCGCGGAAAATATGGGTTATTTGGCATTATATATGAATTTTAACCGGATGAGAGCGACTAGTGCAGGAATGTTACTGGGCTCGGCTTTGCCATAGAGCCAAGTCCTGATTACGCTCAAAGGCATCCACAAAATTCAAATATTTATCAATGCAATTATTAATGCCAGCAGATCTTAACTAGACCATACATTAAAATGAGCATCAACTGAGTGTCAAAGATATTTAGTCCTGTAAGTACGGTAATTGAAAGGTACCATGGTTGGTGCTATCCATAACCAAAATACTGGCAGCCTTTCTTGGCAAAAGAGTAAATGACAGAATTGTTGCCCCATTCTGAAAATGAGTATCAATGGAGCGTCAACGATTTTTGGCTGTGCATCTTGGGTAACCCAAGTGGGAATTGGTTTCAGCCATTCATAAACGAGGTATTGGCTGTCTTTCGAGTTAAAAATGATAGCGGCACGCTCCCTGTCCCATCCTGAAAATGAGTGTCAATAGAGTGTCAACAATTTTTAGTGTTGGATTTTGGGTAATCTAAGTGTCGCAATGTGGCAATAATGCATATATGATGTAGTGGCAGCCTTGTTATTTGAAACAGTGCATGACACATACGTTACGCCATCATAAAACTGAGCGTCAACGGAGCATCAACAATATTGGGTCTTGCATATTGGGTAATCAAGGCTTTGTGCGGATAAATGAGCACATAACAGAACTATTGACAGCCTCTATAGCCAAAAATACAACTTATAACAGGAAAAACATATATTCCAAAATAATCAATGTTGCCGATTGCAAAACTTGCAAACAGAGATTATTGGCTGTCGATTACCTAATTGTAGTAATATATAATTATCCAACTGCAAAAACAAGAACATTATATAAATCTACAGATGGACCCGCTGGGCGGCCCACTGACAATCCGCCCAATTCAGACAGGTTGCGAGATGTCCATCGAACTGTACCCGAATTGACAGTTCGGGTTTATTGACAACACCAACTGCCAATTTGGCAACGGTTCGTATCTGACCCGGACCCGGACTCCAACTAACAGTCCGGAACGATTGGTAATACTACTCGCTCTGCATCGAGTGAACATCGCTACCACCTGCAAAGTCCTCCCTTCCGGCACAAATCTGGCTGCCCCCCTGAGGTCCCAGTCATATGCGAAGCCCAAATTCATGGGACCCCAAAACCGCCGTGATGAAAAGCATCCTGAAGCTATGATGAAAGACTTCAGACCATTACTCGACAATACGCAAGACGCAACCCACCGCATGACAATGTACAATGGCACCCTGGAGTTTATCAAGCATCAGAGTCATAACAAGTCATATATATCGGATGAACAACTGCACCTAATCGACCTCTGTATTTACCATGGTATAATGGTTCAAGTTGAGGCTTTGGAAGGTGAACGCATAGCTCAGATTTGTCAATGCACAGGAAGCCAGAGCTGCCATGGCAGTAACCGACTGAATGTCTGGGTGAGGGTGAAACAACGCCCCGGGAGATGTTATGGTGCACTGAATGGTCGTTTCCCGTGGCAACTGCAACGACTATTCAAAATCTATCTCCTGAATGAGGATGGAGCTTTCATTGTGTACTGGGTAGCCCTGGCACTCACCACAATACCTGAAAACCCAGGTAACTTGGATCCCATTTCGAAATTTGTACAAGTGAGACAATCACCAGCAGCAGTTACTGTGCAAGTGTTCAGTGTGGGAAACATCGTCGGGTGCATGTACATAATTCAAGAGATAGCTACTAGTAGTAAGACAGGAGACGGATGGAACGAGCGATGGATTGTCAATAGCCACATGGAACTAGCGACTTGAAATGATATGTATAATTAGTAAGGAGAGAATTGCATTGTGCGCGCAGGTAGAACGAATGAGAGGAGAGGTTTCCGCAGCTTTCCCCATCGCATTGAGATCCCTAACCAAGCGAGTGCCCAATGAACCCATCCCGAAGTATGGTCAATGGTGGCCACAATATCAGAGTGATCGTTTCCAATAAGAGACTGATAGAGCAAGAAGAAACGGTGAAACTGCGATGAGAGGGCAATATGCGACGCGGCGCCTGGAATTCACACCGGGCGCGGAGTGAACCGCCACAGGGATCTCTCTGACCGCTCTGAAGGACCCCGTACACTCTGACGGAACCATTCTTTGCGGACAGAATTATTTTTTGCTGATGAGTCAGTCCCGTGCATGTTGCTGATTTTGTTGAACAGGGCAATTCCTCTCATGCACTCCCTTACTGGATTTTCCATCGATTGTGTTGTTAAGGCACCCTTATCCTGCCAAATCACAATCATTTGTGGAGCCCATTGCCTGATTTTAATACCGGCATTATCGGCCCTGATGTGGAATTGGGCGTTTGGCTTCTGCATTGTATTATCATCTGCAATGACATATTTTGGTGACCAGAAGGGATCCGATTACATTGTTGGTTATCAACTGTGCTCACCTATTGAGTGGTGGATATGCAATGCTAGTTACTTTAAACACACATCAGGAGTGTTCAATATAGTATCATGGGTAATTCAATGTCATAGCAGAGGTGAGGAGTGTCTGTTGCAGGTTCTGCTGGCTATAAGTAAAATCAGCAGACAACAGGAATATACATATGCACTTGGAGGGATTTTTTCAATTCAGCGACATCATGTTGGCTGCAATAAAGCTAGGCAACAATTTCTTTGACTACATGTATCTGCTCTGACTTGTCAAATGAACACTTATGTTAATCACAAAGACAACTTAGAGTATGCACTGCAGTCATATCTCACTCGATTGTCCTGTCTCTAATTCTTGTACTCTGCAATAATGTCACTGGTTTTGTATTTAATGAGAATGCAGGGTTCATGTAAGGTATGAACTTGACAATCGGTAACAACCATATATCACTCAATTCACATAGGAGGGTATTGGGAAAGTGCAAAGAAATCACTGCAGTAAGCTGAAAGCACATGCAGTAGGTATATCGTGATCGAAGCGAAATTCAAAATGGGAGAGCAATAACACACTTTGCAAATGAGAGAAGAAGGATCAGAGAAATCCTATGTGAGGGGTGGGACTCCATTTTGGAAATACTAAATCAAGGTGCTCTACTTTTCTATGGCCAGCGAGCTTACAATGGTATGTGCAGCAAGAAGACCATCATGACACTTCTTACCATTGTTGCAACATTTCATTCCACTAACAAAACCCGGATATTTGTCAATACCATCTTTTCAGCGTAAAGGCATATTCCTATATTAGTACTTGCGTCACTCACCTCTGTCACGACCACAAAGAAAGGATAGTATGTATATCCGCCGAACATCTGCCAGCTGATACTTTTGAGATTCTGCAAGATCGTATTCTACTTCCATTTATTCATAAACCACATTAAGACCCTTTTCCTTTCCTTTTCAATAATGATTCCAGTGATACAGAAACCAATAGCGAATCACATGTATCAATCCAGATCAACCCCCTGTTCGGACATGTATATATGGTACTTCACAGTTGCTAATCCATGTAGCTGGCAATCCTGGTTGGAACTGCTATTTCAAGATCGTCAACAATCAAATAGATCTATGGTCACTGTTATCTTGCAAGGAGGAGGATCAATCAGCACACTGCTGATTCATGCAGAACTTGTGCAGAGCTGCTATGGAGTAGCATTTCAGGAACCGAATGATAGCAACTGTTAGCAACTTCATTTCATCCCACACTTGATTCAAATCGTTCAATGAAACATCATACACAGTGGGTATTGACTAATGGAAATAGGCTAAAGTGTATTATAATGGTTTAGCCAAAAAACCTTCCAAATGATAATTACACATGTTTCGTTATCTGCAATTCAGTAGAATGCATTGAATGCTATACTCAACAGCCTGTGTTCAGGGAACATATGTCGTAACCTCCAGCAGAGGAACTTAGTGATGTTGATGAATCGATCAACTGATAGGTGAAATCCATCAACTGGTGGTATAATGAACAGGTACGATAGTTCAACTGTGTTGTAGCTATAATGATTTTGACCCCTTCAATAGGTACTTTGGCCACTTGGAGCTACGATTGTCACTATTTGCTGCAATTCGAACCAGTCACATCTTACAAACTATTCAGGTGACAAGAAAGAATGTTCAGTACATATCATACATGGAAACATCGAATTGACATTTAAATCAAAGCCATTGTATTTTACAAGCATTCTCATTTCCCTTGTTTCTATTCCTTCCAAATATGACAGCGAAGCACATACACACACTTCTGGCATGAAGGATCCCCAAATCCAGAATGGAGAGGTTTCAAGGAAGAACTTCGAGATTATCCTTTACCCTCTCCACACACAATTCAAATCTGGAAAGCTTATGCTTTGTGTGGACAGTTGCATACAGCATTTCCATTATGTCATCAGTGCATGGATAGCTAACTACTTCGAAAACATTCACTTGCATGAAATCAAGAAGCCACGTTGGCCTGTGTGCAAAGCACGGAAATACTCATGTGGGGAAGGTAATTCAATGTCGTGGCAGTTGAGTGATAATTGCCTATGCTTACAAAAGATGATACTAGCAACTCAGGGAGTAGTAATGGAGGGGTGGAAAGCAATTCAATATCGTGAAGATCGAGTGGTTGGAACAATGGAAGACATCTTCAGGAATTACATATGCATCTCCCCAATAACTATTATCATACCTAATATTCTTCATACTGTCTATCTCAGAATGCTCAAGTATTTGTTGCACTGGGTTACATCCTTTCTTGACCAACATTCTGGGGTGCACAAATGCAACCAGCTCTGGGCAATGATGCCTCCATATCGTGGCTTTGCTTAATTCGACAAGCCATTGAATCCGGTGATAGTAGGAAGCGGTACGGTGATGAACGCAATTGGGCACATGATTGTTCCACTGTTTGCTGTGACTCTTTTAAACCCTTTGAGAAGAGCAAAGATTCCTGTCACAGAATCCCTGTTGTACATTGACAACTTAGTGTATATTCATCTAATTGCAATGTACAGGTACCATACTGAAGCCACAATTGAATACATGGAGAACTCTCTGGAGGAGGTTCATTGTCACACCGATATTTTCAGTCAATTCCATACAAGTGAATCTTGCAAGCAGATTTCCGAAGCCTTTGAAAAGTAGCAAACTCAGGACAACAAGGAGGAACAGCAGAGTGACACCGCTTACAAGAACATTTTGGTGGCTGCAAAGTGTTGTTACGGTGGTGAAGATAAAATGGAGCAAGAGTTAGAAATCGCACATCATTGTGTCAATGAATCAGATTTTGACTATGTAATAATGCATATCCTGAACCTCTTCTCTGACCATATCCACCTGCTTGGCAACCGGTTAATTACAACGCAGAAATCCCAGACAGAGCAATGACGGAACGTTAACAAGCGTACTAACACTCGAATTCTCATGCGTCCATCTTTCTGATTTTGCAAAAGCAACCTAGAAAGGAGGTGTTTCAGTATTGTGAGCAGAATGAAAATGCTGCAATTCAATATTGGGACAATGAAATAGCTCTAACCATTGCGCCTCTCCAGCAAATGATAAACACCACGTAACGAGAAATCAAGACCCTTTATATCTTGGACGAGTGGTGTGGAACGCCAAAAGGAGATCCACTGAATCGCATTGCTTAGTGTTTCAAGAGAGTAGCTGACTTCACAGAGTACGTCAATCACAATCAGTATTCCAGTTGTCTGCATAGTGCAAAATACATTTCAAATAATTCTGTGGTGCTTCTTGTGACATCTTTTCAATGTGGCAAGCTGGCAGTTCATATGGTTCTTTGCACTGAGTCCACAAGGTGGAGAAAGTGTAAACCACCAAGAAATGATACAGTGCTTCTCTGGATGAGGATAAGTCCAGATAGCCACTTTCAATCAATGGCTGGACACATTCTGACATGGTTGACATCTCTTCTCATTGTTGACAATGCTGAATCGTACATCCAAGGGCTTTATACCATTCTTCACATGTTCTCTACTGGGCCGATATGTCGGGTGTGATGTATTGTGATTGTCGAGAAGAGATATCAACCGCTAATTCAACACTTGCATAATGAAAGGTATGGTCAGAGCCACTTTTGGCGTCGGAAGAACCTATAACTTCTCAATATGTACGATCCAAGTGTCTGTATACGATTTTCTTCTGATGACGGAGCCTGATTGCATGCAGTGGTGCTAGAACAACACAATTGACTTAAAAGCTTCCAATTTGTTTGGCATGTGGGTAATTTGATTCTATGCTTCAAGTATTCATTGAAGCAGTATCAAGACATCAAATAAGTGTTTACTCTGCGTGTCGTAATATTTGTTAAGAAAATTTTGCAAGTTTATGCAAAATTGATGTTTCAAGAGATTGAATAGTTGAAAATCTTCTTCCAATCATCAGAACAGCACAAAAAACTGTTAAAACAATTAAACTTATCAAAACCAATATGAAAGACACCATTGCAGTAAATTAGAGTAAATGACTAAACAAGTTTTGGAATGTTGTGACAATGCGATCACATTATTGAACGCATCGAAGCATAGTGGATGATTGCAGATCAGTAACTTGGTTTATGTGTGGGGAATGTGGAGAAGAATCCGAGTTTCTGATCCATTTCGGAAACCGATTTTTCATTGAGCTGATGGCTATGACCGACCCTGATTTCTCGCAAGTGCTCTCAGGCGTACCTGAATGCCGCTATATCAGTTCAGTACACCCTTGGATCTGACCACCCTTTGATTCGGAACTGCCAACATCCTGACACTCTCCAAGGCTCCCATTGACAATCATATGGTTTGCTGATGTGTGAGACAAGTACCCAGTTGCTTCAATTACACTCAAGATCTTGTTCTTGGCATATGCTGCAGCTGTGGCACATATGACAAGTTGGTAGGAAAGAGTCAGAGTGGAGTATAGAGTAATATAGTAGGTGGACTTACTTATGAAACTGTCTTTTCTTGATAACATTCCCTGCTTTTCCAACCTATAAATACAGTTCATTGCTGTATAAGCAGGAGAATGTACCAGGCAGCCCAATGTCCAGTGATTCTAAACTTTGTTTAGACTGTGCAGGAAGGCAAATAGAGTCGATATGGCTTTTGAGGCAAAAATCCAAACATTCCCAGGTTAGATGGCAGCCATGCCAATCAATGATTAGATTATGTGGCTCGCCTTTGTGTGATTATTGTTAGTATGAGAAGGAGGTCAATCTCATGATATAAGTATCGTAATAGTATATTTCTCAAAGTTCGGTTCCACCCATTTCAGTTCCAGTTTATTGACAGCTTAGCCTTTAGGTGAATATGCAAGTGTCTCTTACTCTTTATCATTCATGCCAGCATGTCATCCCACAAGATGCTTACCCCCCTTCCAGACATCCACAGGTGGTATAACTTTACCATCTGCAGCAATAAACCCTGAAACAGTGACGATCTTACAATTTCCATCATAGATATACCTGCGATCTCTTTAAGCTGTATGGCATATCACCTTTACTTTGAGAGTCTGACCAAGTAGAGGAACCCTTTTTATCCATATTGGAAACGTTTTCTGGTTGTGCATTAAGCTTTCTGACAAGTTTCCCAAGCAACAGTAACCAGCATTAGCTGAAAATCAATGTAAGGACTAAGATAACATATGTTTTGCGAAAAAAAATTCCTTTAAAAGGGTGTGATATTTTTCAGTAGCCCATTGTCAGCCAAGATGTTCACTGAACTTGGGAGTGATGGCAGAACAGCCATTGGGAAAGTGTATTATCCAGTGCTTAACAAGTTGTCATACCCAATGTGGAGATAAAACTAACATTGCAAATCCCATACTCTTCCTTCCCTTCAACAGATGTCCCAAGTTATCTAGAGTCTTACAAACTGTATAATCAATTCTTATGCTGCCAGAGTCAACAGCTGCTGTTTTGCATATATTCATTCCAAGGTTGAACTCCTCTCAGTCAGTCTTGCAAGGTTCTACATGGTATACCATCTATCTAAGCAGCAGTCTAAATAGATTCGTTTACACCTGATCAGTAGGTATATTTGATTTAATTAATTTCTATCCCTCTGTCAGTTGCAGCAGCTCAACACATCGCTCTACCAATGATTTCCTTACTGATGAGAGAGAGTGAAAATTACATTTGTGTGCAAGGTAATAAAGCATCTCTGATTCTGATACTTGTGTGGTTTTCGTGTAATTGGTTGTTATGCCATGAACAGTAACACCATAAAACACATTACATCATTACCATAGTCTATCAATTCATAACACCTGTTATTACTGGTACTGTAACCCAGGAGGAGTCAACTCCAAGATACACACAACTACACTGGGAATGATGACCTTACACGACACATAACTAATACATAAGCTGTTTCTGGGACCACGATCCTTAGCATATTGCATCTGTGGCACTATACGGTTCTATGGACCTCTACATTGACTAGATTACTATGATACGCAGGCGATTATGTGTGCTGGATACTATGCATCATGCTGCATTGATCAAACTTGAAACCAATCTGTGAAATGCACTTCTCTGCACGCTTCCAAGTATGCTGTGAAGTACACTTCTAATTGCATTCGATTGAACACTCCCAGCCTGCTTGACGTACAATGTCAAGAATCTCCCAAGCATACTCCGAGTACGCTCTCAAGTACTCCCCAGAGTACGTTCCCAAGTACTCCTCAGAGTACGTTATCAAGTACACTCCCAGGCATGCTCTCATGGACACTCCCAATTGCACTCGGTGGTAAACTCTCAGCCTGCTTGACTGTATGCTCCCAAGTAAGCTCACATGATACTCTCAAGCATACACCCAAGCACACTCCCAAATACACTCCCAATTGCACTCGATGGCACACTCTCAGCCTGCTTGATATCTGCTCACAAGCACACTAAAAATAAGCACCCAAGTATACCCCCGAGTACGTTCTCAAGTACACTCCCAGTTATGCTCTCAAGAACTCTCCCAATTGCACTCGATGGTACACTCCCAGCCTACTTGGCTCTACACTCCCAAGTACACTCCTAAGACGGAAGACACTCCTAATCTCACTTGACTATATGCTCCCATATACACTCCTGCATATTTGATCAGAAGACTTGCTGAGTTGCAGATGCCAGGAACCGGGAGTGCTCAGTTGCAGGCGCCTGGCACCGGGAGGCGTGACGCAGGTGGCATAGAGTGAGTAGTGTTTAGTGTTCGACATGTGGCGTGTAGTGTGACTGATGACGGCAGGCGTATAGTGTCCGAAATTATGACATCAGTCAATCTCATACTCTACACCTTAGCTTTATTGCAGCCACTGTGACAAGATCTCATGATGCTTCATGGTCATGTTGTTGACAATTGTAACATTATATTTCACACGAAAGGTAGACAATTCGATCTTGGGGAAAGCAGATCTTCGACTCAGATTTTCCAGCAGAATCAATTACCCGCTTCCCTTCAATTGGGGGCTTATGTGTGTGCATTCGGTCTGGGGCTGATGGAGATCATGCCAATGGCAATGGCAATGGCAATGGCAATAGTGTTGGTGATAGTTATAGTGATCATAGTACCAGCAGTACTTAGACAAGTAGGTTCGCTATGTCATCATCAGCATCAAAGCTTTTTCAGACGTAGAGCCTACTACTAGCCAAAGCTTCCCCAGACCTAGAGCCTTCTATTAGCCAAAGAGTCCACAAACTCAGAGTTTTCCATCGGCCAAAAGCTATCCATGCAAAACTATACTCCTTCCAAACATGCTCCTACATACTCGATTTAGAGACTTCTTGCATTGCAGATGCCAGCCACCGGGAGGAGTGAAACAGGTGGCGTGTGGCGAGTAGTGTTTTGTAGGTGGCGTGTCGCATGTGGCAGGTGGCAGGTGGCGGGTGGCGGGTGGCAGGAGGCAGGTGGCAGGTGGCAGGTGGCCGAAATCTTGTCGTCGGTTGATATTATAGTCTGAACCTTATCTTCAGCGTGGCTACTGTGACCTGATCTCTCCATGCCTCGCGGTTATGGTGTTGACAATTGCAGCCTGAGATTTTCCAAGAAAGGTTAACATTTGGATCTTGGGGAGAGCTGATCTCCGATTCAGATTTTCCAGTGGAATCTACTGTTTGCTTCTCACCAACTGTGGACGTGTGTGTGTGCTTTCAGAACTGGTGATGATTATGGCGATGGTGATAAAGATGATGGTGATGATGGTGATGGTGATGATGGCAATGGTGATAATGGTGATGGTGATGATGGCAATGGTGATGATGGTGATGGTGATGGTGATGATTGTGATGGTGTCAGTGATGGTGATTATTGTACTAAAGCACTTAGACAAGTAGGTTGGCGACGTCAACATTACCATCAAAGCTTCTACAGACTTCGAGCCTTCTAGTTGCCAACGCTTCCAGAGACTTACAGTCTTCTATTAGCCATAGCTTTCGCAAACTCAGGGGTTTCAATCAGCCAAAAGATTCCTGTGGAAAACTCTACTCATTCCGATGTGAGGCTCTCTCAAAAAGGCTCCCATGCAGGCTTGCAAAGAGGCTATCATGCAGGCTCACAAGCAGAATCTGAAGCGGACACCCAGCGATTGTGTACAGTACCGGTATAGCACCAAAGACTGCAGACAGCGAACACTGGTATAGGTCTATCGCCGGCTGCCAGCTGAATATAGTTCCATAGCGCAGCATGTACATCTCTATGAACTGACTATAGGCAACAATAAGCTGCACGTTGCAGAGGGGTCCACCTGATGCTTTCTGTGATCTGCACGTGTGTGGGTGTGCACGTAGTGCAATCAATTGTCGATTTGCACTTTTGCTGATGTAGAAGTATTCCTTCTAGGTATCCCTCCATCTTATCTCACTGTTGGACTTGATATTGGACTTATACAAGAACTAATTGTAGGTTCACTTCAAAGCATCACTCAGGTGCAGAAAGTAATTATAACATAATAAATGTCGAATACCTTTTCAATCCAAATATAATGAAAAGGCTCGGTCTCCATTGTGAGAACATTATACTCTATCCCAGTGGAGAATCGAAAGGTCTTTATATCTATTCCCTCTGTGCTCAAACTGATAAATCCAACTATACTCTTCTGTAGATAAATGTTCATTATCCTCTCATCCTGCAATCCTCTTGCTTTGATAACCAGTCAGCCTGAACATTCTCCAAGCAAATGGTCTCCCTTCAATCCCCCAGTCTTTCCAGATTAACAGTCTCCTTTTAATACACCTCTCCAGACTGATTTGTAGCCATCGGACTGTTGTCTTCTGCGCCATCTATCTTCTTTTACCATTCAATAGCCTTCCTTTATATTGCATTGAGGTATTTCTATCCTACTGGGCTCAGCTGATGCCAATTGAGGGTACCTTCATATAGAGGTGACGATGGCTGACATCATTCATTATCTCTTTTGATAGAGTATATAGTAATGTGTGTTTGCATAGTATTGAAATACCATTGCATCTGTAACAACACTCAATGGTGGGTGGTGATAATGTGGTCGAGGGATTGGTACCTGGTGGTCATTGGTGTGGCAATCGTGCTGGCTTATATTTGATGAACCCTAATTGATCATTAATTGAACACATTATTGACTGATCTTCCATGACACTGAAACCATGACCAATCTTAACGATATAACAGTTGCTACTACTAGGTTTACTATTGTCTCCATTCTCACCAGCATTCTACTAGTACTGATATTATAAACACTCTATATACACCTATATGTCTATTATATATACAGTGGAAATAAATTGTATAGTTCAGTCTCACTCTGAAATGGGGTAATACTATTAGAGAATACCTGCTATATGGTATTTTATTGAGCTGTAAAGGTAAAATGTTTCTAGTTTTTGCAGTATTGTACAAAAATATCCAAAATACTAATTGTGAGAATACTTAACGCCACCTATCTGACTAGTTACTGTAATATGAGATTATCAGTTGAGGATAGTATACTTCAACTGTCACCATTACAGTTCACTTCAATGGTGTCAAATCCGCCTGAATGATTTGTGTGTGACAGTGGCAGGATAGTCATAAAGTTTGAAAGGTTACCATGAGCCAACAAATATCCTCACAACAATATAATATTTTGGTCACCTACATGTGAAGCTAATAGATGTCTACTGGCCTTAGATGAGCCTTACCTGAAACGGATGACTACCGCTAAAGTATTCTAGAATTCCTGCGCTTCCAGAACCCTTATCGGGGAACAGGATTCAATCATTAGGTTTTACTGAACTCGTGTACACCTCTCTTGTTCAATGTTAGAGCTTGTGGGAGAGTTATCTTTTACTCTTAGTCTTTAAAAGACACTCACCAACTTTCAAGTTTTCGCAGCGTTGTTCAGAAAAATAAATCATTGAAGCTAGCTTACAGCATCCCCGTCAACTCTCGCTCTGTTCCTCCTCTCCACCATCCCTTCGCCACATTCACTGTCTATCGCCTGCCTCTTCATTCCCCCATTATCTCGAACCCCCGAAAGGCTTGCAATTCTTTTCGACCAGCGTTGGACACTTCTCAAGTCTAACTGAATATAAAGGCTATCTGTAAAGAGACGGAAAGAATGTGAGTTTCGTTGTGTTGTAGCGGAATAGGGGTAAATGCCCAGCAGGAATTCATGACGTGCTGACCAAGAGGCAAGTAGCCAAGTAACGTCGCAAATTTACGCGACTAGATATCACAGACGATTCTGTGCTTGTACGATCTGACAACTTCAGTGAGAAAGGAGCAATTGTTGCGAAAGATCCGTCAAATCTTGATCCCCCAGTGCTGATCACCTCGCCACATTATGTCGCCCGTGCGTTCATGATACCCCTACTTCATTGAAGTGTGACTTATGCGCTAGCTCTCGCGCTCGATGCTAAAGCTATTATTCTCTCTCTAGGCACAGTTTCTACGCGAATATAAATTAGTTGTTGTAGGAGGGGGAGGTGTTGGAAAGTCGTGTTTAACAATCCAGCTTATCCAGAGTCACTTTGTGGACGAGTATGATCCTACAATTGAAGGTAAAATACTGCCGTAACTTAATGCCCAAGATTAAACCTTCATATTAACATTATGCTAGACTCGTACCGTAAGCAATGTGTAATTGATGATGAGGTTGCACTTCTTGATGTGCTGGACACGGCGGGCCAAGAAGAATACTCTGCAATGCGGGAGCAATACATGCGTACTGGTGAAGGCTTTCTGTTGGTGTACTCGATCACTAGCAGAACGAGCTTCATTGAGATTGCAACATTCCAACAGCAGATTCTACGGGTAAAGGACAAGGATTATTTCCCTGTTATTGTTGTAGGAAACAAATGCGACCTGGATATGGATCGTGCTGTTAGTCAGCAAGGCATGTGCCGTATTACCGCCTCTGCTCTTTGCGGGGTGCACTTGCATCGTTGTTCTGGATACTAATCAGCATGTACAGAGGGACGCGATCTGGCCAACCATTTCTCCTGTCGGTTCATAGAAACGTCTGCAAAAGCTAGGATCAATGTAGATGAGGCATTCTATAACTTGGTCCGCGAAATCCGTCGATACAACAAGGAGCAAGCAGGTGGTTCAACATCACCTGGCGGTGGTGCCGGGATACAGAATGGACCGAACGGAGGACCAGGCAGTGGACGTGAATACCAGAAGAACGAGGACAACCCCTCTGGTTGTTGTGGAAGCTGTGTCATATTGTAACCGGCGAATTCAAAAAAATAAAAGAACTATCGAGGAGGAATCTTCGAGACACGATATGTACGACACGACCTTAGACACTCTTATCATCAGAAGACTGTGTGGGTAGCTGACAATGCGAACAACCTTCCTTCTATCTATTTTCCTATACCATTTTTATTGCCATGTCATTTTTAGTTGTGTTGTGTGTATTTTGTTTGGAGACGGATAGACGGGTTGGCTAGTGGATCGGTGCAAGTATGCCTTGTTTGTCTTTGCTGACGTTGCCCGACCTACCCTCCGGGCAATGACAATATGTTTTTAGTCGGGTACTTTTCTGATTTAGCACCTGCAGTTGTATCTTCCTCGCGTTATTCATTTTCCGTGCACTCCTTCCCCTCTCCAGCTACGGGCTTCTCTGAGCAATATTCTGCGTAATCTAGCGTAGGGCTTTTTGGGAAGCTACATAGTTATTGCATATCGGGGAGTGGTTCCGTTTTCTAGTTAAGTCTTTTAACTTTTATGTTCTTATCCTTTGTATCTTTCCTTCCCATCCATATCATTTGTACGTTGGTGGGCTTTGACGACAATATTGGGTTTATTGGAGAACGGAGTGGTCTTGACTGCTGTCCACTTGGGATGAGATACTGAATGCGATTGATGGCCTTGTGAGATCGATCGTACCAGAGCGATATTGTTCGTTGTTAATATTACTTGTTGATACTACTAAAGTACATAGGGTGTTCGAGGTCTTCAATGTATGTGCTGGATGAACCGTTATACAACTGGATGAGTATCCGTAAAGTCGTTTTCGGTTTGATTTCAACTGAATTTTTGTCAGGACTGTCTGGGAGTTTGATTAATGTTAGAAGTACTTAATGCGCGCAACGTGTCGTTCAGTGTGACACGAACTGTCCTGGCAGCAGCGTTGATAGGGTTTCCGCCTAAACATATCTAAATTGAGCTCTGATAAGTCGAGATTCAACTATGAACAACAGTAAAGCTGTAGGCGCTCGCATCAATCTCTCACGTGATGCGGCTCCATGCGTAACCTCCTTTCTCTAAACTGGGATCAAACATCGCTACTGCACCTCGACTTCTGACCACCTCATAATTCCAGTTTTGTTACGGTAAATATGCAAAAATATACTCTATGGGGCTGTGTTCATATTCTTTAAATATTCTGTGCCTAGATTTCACTAGATATGACTAATATTAAAGATGGGTATTTAGATAATACTCTGCAGTACAGTTGTATCTTTTAAGTCTTCGTAAGATTGATTCATTGTGCACTACTGATGAAACATGAGACAAAACTAGAGCTAGTTTTAATTAAGTATGATGGTATACATGTGGATTGACTGTACAAACCTTTGAATGAAAAAATACATTTTAGTCTAGTGACTGTTAGTTGTACTGCAAAACTAAAGATATTCATTATCAATAATTTGTATAGTGGCTAATAACCGAGTAGCATATGTTAATTATTTTGGATGGAAGTACTTTTCAGAGAGTTCAGAATGAAATACCGAACAGCTTCTGTTTGTTGCATTAATGAGTATAAAGTTGAAGTAAAGAATTTTGCGAAAACTTATATTAGATTGTATTCCAAATATGTAGTGTCTATGCTAATTTGACAATATGTGACAGTAATCAAAGTCCCCATGAAGATGGTAGTAACAATGTAATTAACAACTGTGGAATACTATAAGAGTAATTAATTTGAAGTTTAAAATAATGGGTAATTTTTGTTATGGGTTCTCCCTTAACAGTGTCTATGTAACCTGGAATAACCAATGATGGGTACTGGATGGTAACTTTCGGGTTATCAGCCTGGATAACAGCTGCCCTAGGTATCTCCAGAACTTTCAGTCCTGATAACCTTTAGCGGGGTATGAAGGGGACACATCTCAATTGAATAAGCTTACGCTTAGCGAAGTTATTGAAGCATACACTGCAGCAGCTGATTTGATGAAGCAATAACACAGCCAGATCGAAAGGACTACAATCCTGACGAGTGTGTTATTTTTAACCAGATTCATTTCCCGGATACTAGCGGGATAATGTCTGGTTCTGGTAGAATGGAAGTTCGCACCACATACATGGCAGTCGTTGGTTCAAGCGATTATGTGGGATCTCAAGACCAATCTCTTATGCGAAGTTGGAGTACTGGGCACTTCCTGGCCACAGTGAATAGTCCCGGCCTGAGCAGAGTGTGACTGAGGGATTATGACATTGGCTGTTGATATAAGGCCTGGAGCATCCCCGCACATTGACTTGTGGCGGTATAGCAACTTCAAGAGCACCAAGTGTTAATACTAGTTGTACGTGTCATTTAATCTACATGGGCATAGTACTGGTTGGCTGCCACGTAAATCAATGATGCAATCGTGCAACAGCATTGATTAGCTCGAAGACTGTCCAACAGTGATTGGCAGATGTTCCCCACCATGGAACCATACGTGAGCAAGATGTGTAAGTGGAAGATATGATCTGATATATGTGATCGTGCAGGTGTGGCCTGATTCTTAGCAGGAGTGTAACGCTGTAATACCTCACCGGCATAAACACGAGAACCTTCGGGATTCGTTGCAATCTCTACCCTGCGGGTTCGTTTGGTAATCCAGTTTCTGCCAAAGAGAGCAACTGGACGTGTCATAAATGTAAGCCGCAAAGCATGTTGCTATCAAAATCATGGAAGGCAAAATATGGGTGCACATGTGTATACACCCAGGAAGCTTCTATATAAGAGATTACATCATTCCGGCAATGAGAAGAACAAGCTCTATTAGTGAAAACAGTCTACAACACCTACCAGCGAAAGAAAATCTTTATTTACTATTGTGTTTTTATGATACATATATCTACCTATTATTATATATAAAATTTATTAGCTTTCTGTAGCGGCAGCCCTGCACCTTGGATAAGTATTATACATATGACCATTAACTTTGAGAAGAACAACGACGTTATAGTATACGTGCTCGAAACAATTATATCCTACGCCAGATATAATCAGTACATCTTCGTGGCGCAGAGTGTTTGGTGGCTAGCATACAGTATCGTACTTCAGGAAGGATTGGTTACTTATATCGATAAACTGCGATTACAATCGGAAATCTATCACACTACTAGAAAGCCAATATCAGACCAAGATAATCAGAGTTGTTACGATAAGCAGGATGCGAGCAAATCCAAAACTGAATTACAAAGCACCTCCAAGGATTTTCTAAACGATCGGATATTAGAAAAAAGCGAGGAGTTTTTGCGGATTTCAGAACGCGATAGAAAGATGATTACCAGGAAGAACCTGCATAGCAGTAAAAAGCTTTTGGGGAATCTTGTTCAGCAATCAGGAAGGTTTAAACAGAAACCTCGAAAGAGCTATAAAGACCAAACCCAAGGAATTGAAACATCGGAGCTAGATTGAAGAAAGAGCGCAGGAGAGTGTCAGAGTTGTGCTTGGCCACAGGATAGGAAAGGTGCACATAAAACTCTGAATAGCTTTAGGTGGGCTTGGAAGGAGAAAGGAACCGCACCATCTTGAACAGCAATAAAGTATCAAGCAGTCAAGGAATAAATACAGAATAGGTTCTAGGGCTGTTCAAACTACCTGTACTTAGGTCATTGGAACCCCCCTAACAATTTTAACATTTAAACTAGTTCAAAATTTCACAAAGAAGGCTGTCAGACATTTCTAACTGAGTTTAATATATAACTGACATTACAGAACCACAGACTGCTTATCCTATCAATGTAATTGTTGAAAACATCATTATCTTTTCAACAGTTTCAAAAATGGATATGATTTTTGAATGCTGGTCAACAATTCTGTAATTGTAGCATCTTCCATTCCATTGAGTCTGATTATGTTTGGCATGAATTTTCAACTATTTGTAATTAATACTATATATAATACTGCACTTTGGTGTACTATTTATTTGGTACTTTCTAATTTGATGTCATGTATAATGTTATGTATAGTTATTAGCATTCTCTCAAGATACTCTTAAGTAGTCTTCTAATAAACATTCCATTGTACTTTCCATTATACTGAACAACTTACTATGTATCTATGTCATCTTACACTGGCAAATATTTTCACTATACAGTTTAATATACAACGTATTAGTACCAGTACAATTGTTCTGCAATACTCTCAGTACAGCTATTATATTATATTATGAAACTTTGAAGCTGATTCTGTAATGCTCTTGGCTTACTCAAGAATTCTATTACAATGCTTTCAAGCTACTTTGTATATAGCTAGAAGTAGTGTCTTATTATATACTGAAAAATACTTAAGATTTAAATTGCTAACACACTACAAATTTTTGTAATAGTTTACATACTAGTATACACCTTGGTATGTTCAATTTTTTACTGCTATGTTCATTTTACTCTGCATCTGAAGATACACTACTGTTTAAAAGATTTAAAAACTGATTGTCTTGCAGAAGCCAAATACCAAATTGTAAGTAGCATACAACGAGTAATGGATAGAGATAACTACAAGGTTAGTTGATATTGTAGTAGATTGTTAATAGTCAGAGCACCCAATGCTATTCAATTTTGCAATAATTCAACCTTATGATGTTAATAATAGCACCCTGAGATTCAATTTTCATAGTTGACAACAGTATTACTTAAATAGTAAATTTGAATGAAACAGAACAATATAATCTGGGGCCATGTAATAGCCATTACACATTGTTCACCTTCCATCCACTTGACATTTCGAGTGCTAATCTTGCGCCATATTGAATTCATGAGTGGTTTTGTGAATATTGGCAGTATTCTTTCTGTATTAGCTATCTGTATACCTGTAAGGTCAAAATCCAGGTGTATATACTTATCAAGAATTATTGATTTTTCAGTAACTGAATATATTTAGCATATGGGATGTTGCAAGTTTACCTCTTGCCTAACATTCTACTTTACAAAGACTCCAAATGTGGATACAGCTCCCATGATAATTTTTAAACCTATTGCTACGGCTGAGTATAGAGGTTGACCTATTTATCTCTGAATTGAACACCAGATGGTAACTCAGACCTGAATAATCATCAATTACTATACATGGTTAGTTATCCATAAAGAGAATTATTATACTAAGTAGTGGATATATACTATTATAAATTGCAATCCCAAGAACTTGAATAATACTTAACTAATGTATTTCAAACACCACTTCCATTGCCTAATGAACCTCAATCATCAGCCAATGATTATTGAATGCATTTAGTAAATAAATACTGCAACTCAACACTATTGTTAACCAAAGTCAACAGTGTAAGGTAGTTTAATAGTCAACCAAGCTTCAATGCACAATAATATAAACTATAGTGTCAATTCCTTTGATCTGACTGAAGTATATTTATCTCAAATACCATTCATATTTACAGCTTTCACAATCTTGCAGAAGCTAACTAATTGATCCATTTGACAATACAATATATCTGTCACAGTTTGAAGAAGGAAAAGAGGTACTTAGAAGTAATGATGAGATTTTGGGGATGGTGGGGAAGGATTTGTATTACAGACAGGTGGAGATGTTAGGAGACGCAGAAGATGTGGCAAGATGGTGGCAGTCTAATATGGGGTGATAAGAATGTGGTCTGAGATGTTGCTACGTTGGATGGTGTGGCGCGGTTGTATTGATATGGTGTTATGCTGGTGGTGTGTAAGATCATGGGATGAGATTCAGACAATATATCAGAGCATGAGGAATGGTTTGAGGGTGGCAGATGAATTGTATATACAGAGAGTATTGTTGGCATTGGAGAATTTCCTTTTCTTCTCTCTTTACTCGTACTCTTGTATAGCAAAGCAAGTTAAGACTTTGAAAGGGCTTTGACTCTTGCCTTGGCTTGATTCCCTCAATATGAATTTTGAGGTGCCTCTTGTCTTGTTTCTGATATCACATTCCAGTTACCAAGATCACCTACGCCCGACCCCGTCCGTTACAATATGTAGAAATTAACAACTCAACAATACACGATTTATAAAGTTTGAAAATACTCGAATTGAAGTCTATCCACGAAGGAGAATCAGTCTATAAACACATCAAATCTACAGATAAGTATTAATATGGAATGATGATTCCGATGTGAATATTTACCCCCCAAACTGATATCCAATTACAATGTGAAGTATTCACATACAAGTAATTCTATAGTCAAAAGATATTATATAGCCTCAAGTGAATATTTCAGTCCAATGTGTTAGGGGTTTTGTTTTTACAGCAGCAATGATATATTGTAGATCGCAATTTGGATACATTGCAAGCAATCTGGCAACCATTGCATAATGCTGATTGGTGACATTATGAGATTGATCAGCCTAGTGATCTCGGAAGGGATTGCACTTTAGTTGCGTGAGTATTGATTAGCATCAGCCTATATGACTGCTATTAGACCAAATATGATGATGCAATTGTATTGCAACAACTAGAATAATAAATTCAAAGACAACAGTGGTAAGAACAATTATTAACTGCATCAACTATATGTGACGTAGTAGGACTACCCACAAATAACTTTCAATTGTACAGAACTTTGTATGAAGCATATAATATGCCCTATGTGGGTAAGCAGCTTCAGACAGCCTCTCTCTTTAGTGGTGATAACACCTCCCAGGATGTGCTGTTTATCAAATGGCCAAACTGTAAGTATCCAGAATATGAGCAATTCATCCCATGGGTCAGAGTTGAGAGCTGGAAGCAAACCACATCCATCAGTTGAACTTGTATGCTATGTACTATCATGATCTAGATGGGTGGAGTATTGGTTGGTCACCAATTAAATATCTATCACAGTTGCAAATAAATCTGATTGAACTTAAGACACTAATATAGTTGTGATAAACACAGTTGGGTATTAGCCAGTAGATGTTTCAACTACTGAACAACTGATATCAGGATATTGAAGTTGAAGTTACAATGTGTTATTTTTGAGCATTTGATATCTTTCAGAGTATGGTTCTAGTTAAAAGCACAATAATTCAAATCCACTTTTGCAGGAATATGATAGGGGATTTGCAAATTGTAGTTACATCATCGAGGGATTTTTGGAAACAGAATGTCACCTTGGGTATATGCTAGCAAGCAAACGACATGTCATAGTAGATATATCCGATGTAATTTCATTCTGATCACTTGACAATACAAAGTCGATATTATTTGATTATTGCAACGGAAAATCTCCAGTAGTAATCCCCAGTCTGATATCAGCACTGATGAACATTTTAAATATCATTTAGAAATCTATCCGCAGCTGCTTCCATAGCATACATTGATACTGTTGGGAAATCATACCACGTGCTTATATAGAATTCATTATCTCCATCTAATGAAAATTAAGCATAATGGTAATTCTTCAACTAAGAAAATGGAAGACTACATTCAGTCATTTGGTAGCTGTAATTGGAGACCTATAACTCTGATATGAAGAGCTGGACAAGCTATCAAATACTGATCAGACAATGCACCATACCACTTCAGGCAGCTCAGAATATGAAGTCATTCAGTATGTCAAGACAGCATTAAGTTCACATGAGGAATCCCACATCATTGTCTGCAAATGTGATTAAGTTTAACAGCATAGCTGCAGGGTTCATGTCCAGAGCCAGACACCACCAGCTATATATAGTCGACTCGCCACCAGCCTTATATCTCTAGTGATAATTCTACCTTAACTTACTTTACCTGAAAATTACATATCTTTATACTACTCAACACCACTGACATCCATACTTACAACAGTATCTCGTGACATATCTTTATATGAGGCTATACCCAGGTGTATGCCTTTTCATCAAGCTAGTCAAGATCACAGTTAGTAGTTTGCACTTATTCTGGTTGACAAAAGGATGAGATATGGGAAAGGCATGGAAAAGAAATGAAAGATTTTGGGTAGACCTTGGTACGACCATCAATGAATGTGATATTAGTTATTATGATATAAGTACAGCTGTAACAGTATTATACTTTAAGTACTTCATTTCTATGAAAAACTATTAGAATTGTGGGGATATATATTGCTGTAGCTGCAAAATGTATTGTAGTCACTGGGAGCCTCTAGAAATTATTAGCAGAGGTGGAGAGCAAACGGAGTAGCACTAGTTTCAGATGAGAGTCAGACCCAAGAAGGGCATTCTGGCTATCCCGTAGAGTATATAGGATCTCGAATTACTGGTACTGGGATACAATGAGAATGATATTGGTTAGTTTGGCAATACGTTGGAGTATCTGAGAGAACCTTGGGAGCACCTTGCAGTGTTCCCCAACCAACCTGGCAATCCCAAATACAGTCAAAAAGATGCTTTGAATTTTATGGACATGTATTTGGATAAGTACAAGCTGCATCTGTGACTCTGCAGTTGTACCTGTCCAATGAGTCACCCTCCAGGGCTAAAATTATGCATGTATTTTTATTTATTATCACTTCTAAATCATACATATACTAGCTACTATATTAGCTTCAATATTCGATTATTTGCATTCCAACTTTAAGCAACGAAATACAAGGTATCTGATTCAAACATAAAAGTAGCTATATGACAGAAGTAACTTGACTCAGACATTGAGTAATATCAATTTAACATGGTGTCAATGCCATCCACCTTATCCCGCATCTTATCAGGGCTGGCAATAGCAGGAATATACACATTATCAATAGTCAAAAGGAGCTGCTGATAATTCTTGTACTTGCTGACAATTTGACCAGGGTGACATACTGAAATTGAAATCCAATGTTATTTAACTCGATGTGTGACTTGTAATGCAGCTGTAATTGAATGTAAGCTTACTGCGAACAAAAATAGCACTTTGACTAGTATTAGCAATGAGTCTGGGTGACCCACCAGTGGTCCAAATTCAGACTGCCAAAATGAGTTGGGTCGGTTCCTCAATAGTCCAAAGTACTGACCAGCTGGATCATGGTGCGCCAAACCCATACCCATAACTGTTAACCCTGTGGGTTTTGCTGGGTTTTCCTGGATCCGGCAGTTCCAATCAATGGTTCTGGTTTTCGGGATTTTCAATTTAAGGTTGCATTCAGATATCGTATTGCCAATCGCAAAATATTGACATTGGTATGTCAAAATTGTTTTTCGATGTATTGGCTGCCTTCATAATCAAAATAATGTGAGATATGCCCCCTCCCCCATCCTGGGAATGAGAGTCCACAGAGTGTCACTGAGGTTTGGTCATGTAAGTCAGTTAATTAATTGGAAACTTGGTGGTTGTATGGCGTAATGTCCGGATTTGTCAGCAAACTGTAAATCAGTCCAATAGCCATATGCAAACCTCCTAGAGACTCCAGTAGCCCTCACCAGTGTATCGAAGGACTTCCAGATACTCCCAACCCCAGCGGGAGCTTTGCAATGTACTCTGAGACCGTGTTAGAGGTCTACCAGGTTGTCCTGAACGCACCTGCAGTCACCAAGATGCATTTAGGATGCTTTGAGACATGACTATTTGTATAGTGAAAATTGTGGAGCTGCTGAGTCCTCTGCACAGGTCTGGGAGAGACTTTGGAAGCAGCTGAGACCTCAGCACTGGTCGGTGGGTAATTCCAACAGTGGCTGAGACCTCGGCTCAAACTCTGTGGGAAACTTGATGGCATATTCTCACCCCAGTGGGTCTTAGGGATCCACATCCACAACACATTTCATCTATCATTTGTCTTTGTTACAGTCACAAGATTTGGTACATTATACTCTGGCATGTATTATCAATATTTCTCCATGTATACATACGGATGTACAGCGATACTGGAGATGGACTCAGTGAACAGAAAATATATATTTGGTAGACCCTGGGATAGATAGACATCATCTGAATCTATGAAATACATGCTCAATCTTCCCCAGCTGTTGGTCTCATGCCCTCTTGTTGAGCGTTCATAGATCCACACAATTTGTGTGGTTCCGCACACACTGTTGGCAAGCGTTCACGGACTGATGCAATCACCGTATGCATATGGCCCAGGTGCCTCATTAGGGGTGTAGACGTGTCCGGCACCCACACCAAAGAAGCTGGTAGTGGGGCACCTTGTAAATCCTGGTCTTTTTTTCAAAATTGCAAATTACTCAACAACCACACAATGGAGAGAATATCAGAGAGAGCAGTATAATAGACAACTCCAAGGCCTACATGTCAATCCAAAAATCAAGTCAAATGGTCCAATTTTGAGTAAGATGAAAATGTGAGTGAGAGTCTATAAAGCTAGCAGATTTTTGCCCACCTCCTAATCCCCCCTGTTCTATTACCAATTGTAAATGGAATTTACTGGTAATACTATTAGAGTATATACAGTATGCTACCTGTCGATTAATGTCAGTCTTGGCAGATTTGGGTTGGTGGTTGTTGAGATAGGTACTAGTTCTGAGTTGCTGAGGTGGGAAACCCTCTATTGTATCATAACTGAGGTAATTTTTGCCCAAGTGACATTTCATTGTCCCTAAAAACTGCCAAGCTGCACCCAAGTAGCCTTATAGCATGCTGAAAAGACTCAGATAGCAAGGGAAATGAATTCCAACCACAAGTGGTGGAGAAATCATATGGGGTAGATTGCTCTCCTTTTCCTTATAGTCCTTTACCTGTCAACCTACAAGTCCGCCAATTCTTGGTTAAATAGAAAGCACTTTGGCATAGAGTAGCTATACGGTATACAGATGGGGTTGGAATTATTGTTGGCCTGATACTGATTGTAAACTGGTCAGTGTCTATGTTGGAGTCATAAGCTGTCACTCATCACAAATGTACTTTACAGTTATGTAGAAAAGATTTACCTGACAGTGTATAACATGTATCTAAGTGTCAGGTAAACAAAGATTTTACCTGATGGTATACAACATGTATTTAAGCATCAGGTAGAAATAATTCCCTGACGCAAAACACCTGCAGTGCTAAGCAGTGCTTAGCAACATCAACAGTACTAAGTATAGTCTAGGCCACTGTAATTCATCTACAACCACTCCTTGAATATTGGAGGAAACTCAAAGAGGAGACAAGCAAGTGAAAGAGCATCTTGTTAACTACATTTCATATATAAACAATATTCTGGTTAAAGTAAAGCTTATGGAGTTAATTCAGCTCAAAGTTGGATAAATGTGGCGATGGGGAGCTGAGGTGTGGCTACAAGGTGCCCCGGTAGTGGCTTGTTAGTGGCTTGATTGTTAGTGGTTTGTTTGATGTGGGCACTGGACATGCCCACAACCAAAATCTGGCACCTGGGCCATATGCACAATGTGGACGCAATTTGTGTGGTTCATCATAGCCAGTTACCCTGGATATTCTCTCACCCTCTTCCTATGCTCCTTGAGCCAGAACTGCTCTTTCTCATTGATTCCCTTCAGATGCCAGGGTGAGGTGCGGCAGAGTGTTGATGGTTGGCTGACTGTCTTCTAGCTCCAGCATTTTACCATACCGTGATTGAGTGAACTTAGAGACGTACTCTGCAGCCGTGATTGAGTGAGTTTGGAGATGCACTTTGAGGCTGGGATTGTGCGCACGTCGAGGCTGCAATCCTGCTAATGTGAAGATACACTTGGAGGGTGTGATCGAGCAAGTTTGTAGATACACTTGGAGGTAGTGATTCAGTGAAAATTGAGATACATTCTGAGGCTGTGATCTAACTAGTTTGGACATGGACTTGGAGGCCATAATCGTGCAAACTTGCATGCTGCAATCGAGCGAGTCTGGATATACACTTGGAGGCCGTGATCGAGCGAGTGTGGCGATGCACTTTGAAGCCATAATTATGATCGTCTGGAGATGCACTTTGAGGCCATTATTGAGTGAGATTGGAACAGTACTCGGAGGCGGGCAATCTGGAGGATGTAGTTTGGAAGGGAGGTGTGACGGAAGCTGGGACTCTGTTCATTGGTTGACTAACAATGTTGGGAATGTAGAGAATTGAGTAAAGCATAATGGAGTGAGAGTTGAGAGACTGGCTGGGAGCGGGAGACAGTCGATGTTGGGATGATGCATTGGTGTAGTGTTAGCAATGGTTTCAAATTCACGATTTGGTTCGGCGTCCGGATTGGAACCAATCTGTAATAGTTGGAATGGGGTTTAACACATCACAACACCGAACCGCACTGAATCCGCAGTTTCTTGACTGGTTCCACAATGTCGCAAACCCAGCACATTGGCTCTGATTAAGAATTTGAATTCTGATCGTATCACAATATGATATGTACGTAAAAGATGCATTTTTTTATACTCTTTCACATGCCGCTCTGCAATTTGCAATCCAATCAATAATGGTTGAGTCACTGTGATAGACGCCCTATGGCTGGAAGTATTTCTCAGAAACTTAATGAATATTGATCTGATCCCAAATTGGGGAGCTGGAGCTTAATGGGCATGCAAACTGCATCTTTTATGTATATATCATATTGTGATACGATCAGAACTCAAATACTCCATAGGAGCCAAAGTTCTGAGTTCGTAAAAATGAGGCTCTGCTGCAGGCAATACCGGCCAAAAAGCTGACATTTTAGATCCAGTTTGTGTTTGGAACCGCTTCTCATTGGGCAGTTCAGGTTCTTGGTGGTTCCAGAACTGAACCGGGGCCACAAGGCTGGTTCCAACCCCGACCACGCCTGGGTAACCCTGAACCGTTGCTAATGCAACATATGCAGTATAAGCTGCAATCAGTGTATGCTGTGATCGGTGTATGCAGGACACAGTGTATGCTGTACTCAGTTATTGTTATACTCGGTGTATTCTGAACTCAGTGTATTCTATACTCGGTGTATTCTGTACCCGGTGTATTATGTACTCGGTGCATGTTGTATTCGGCAATAATTGTTCATCATGGCATGGAATAATTGAGCTGGATGACTTAACTTCATATTCATAGGTGATGGTTGAGTTGAGGATGAGAACAAGAGAGATAAGAGGAGATGGGACATATCCTTATCAGAAACTGGGACAGAAGAGAATCATGTGTGGGAGTCAATTTACCATCCAGTATACATGAGGTACCAGTCTCAATCTGCCATGCAATAACACCAATACGAGGTCTTCCTAACACCATTAGGCCAGTCGGACCCCTGATCTGAAATATCAGCTCGTACCCTCCACATGATTATCATCTTCATCCCCATCTCTCTCTTTCTCATCCCTTAATGTATCATCACCACAGAACACACTGTTTAGTCATCTCTCCCTAGCTGTCTGAACTATAATCATGAGCCGATACTGAGCATGGCATACACCCAGTACAGCATACACCAAGTACAGCATCCACCGCAAACAGCATACACCTAGTATAGTATATATAGAGTACAGCATTCACCGAGTACAGCATACACCAATCACTACATACACTGAGTACAGCATACATTGAGTTCAGCATACACAGAGTACAGCATACACGAAGTACAGTACACATCAAGTACAGCATACACCGAGTATGTGATACACCTAGTACACCATACTGGACATGCTGCATACACCGAGTACCGCATACTCCGAGTAGAGCATACTCTGAGTACAGCATACACCGAGTTCAGCAAACACCAAGTACAGCATACACCAAGTACAGCATACACCAGGTACAGCATACACAGAGTACAGTAACCATGGTGTTAGCAATGGAGCCGGGCAACCTGCCAGCGGTCCGGGTTTGGACCGCCAAAACAGGTGTCTTCGGTTCCAGACCTGTCGAAAAACCTGAACTGCTGATTTATGGTGGGCCAAACCCGAACCTGTGCTGGTCAACCCATGGGATTTGCCGGGTTTGGCTAGACCCGGCAGTTCCAATCTCTGGTTCCGCATTTCGGGTTTTACATTTATGGTCACATTCAGATATATTACTGTTGATCGTAAATTATTGAGATTGGTACATTACAGTCCATTTTGGATCTATTGGCCGCCTCAATGATCGAAACAAATCAACATGCGCACCCTACCACATACCAAAATACAGTGTCAACGGAGGGTTAATGATTGTTGATCGTGTATCTTGGGTAATCTGGGGCTGTGACAGGTCAAATTCAGTTATAAACAGAGTATTCACTGCCTTTATTGCAAAGAAAGCGAGCGAAACGCTCCCTACCCCATCTTGAAAATGAGCATCAATGGAGCGTCAAGGATTTTGGGTCTTACATCTTCGGTAATATGAGTGGCGCTTGATCACAAACATCCATAAACAACGGAATGGTAGCCTTTATGGGCAGATATGTACAGAATATTCCCACAACATCCTCCCAGACAGTAACAACTCATATCATTTAGAGAGCTACCACTAAATAATCATGAGCCTTTTAGTGTACCAAAACTGTCAAAACCATGGATATAGACAATAACCGCCACATCACGCTGTAATTAGTGTTAGTAACGTGTCCGGGTAACCCCCCAGCGGTCTGGGCGTTGACCGGCAGTTCAGTTTGGTTTGATCCCAGACCCGGGCAAAAACCGGACTAGCTCTGTCTACGCAGGGTTGTGACCCAGACTGGACATAGAACCATGGGTTTTTGGCTGGATTGGCACTGAACCACGGTTTCAACTATAGGGTTCCAACACGTTTGGCTCCAATTAAGTATTTGAGTTATGATTGTATCGTGACATGGTCAATATGTAAATTGAGCAGTATTATGCACTCTTTCACCTCCCACTTTCTGAGATGCAATCCGACCAATATTCGTAGCATTGCTGTGAAATAACACCATATGTTCAGCAAAATTAGTGATTTTTTGATAGCAACTCAACCAATATTTGTCGGATAATCTATCTGACAGCTGGAGGTGGAAGAGCGGGTAAAACTGCACAATGTACATACTGATCATGTCATGGTACGATCAGAACTCAAATACTTAATTGGAGTGAACATTTCGAACTTGAAATGCCGGGTATTTGGTGGTACAACCTGCCCATTTCCAACGGTCCAGGTTTTTTATTTGGTAAGACCTGTTGCCACGGCCAGGTTTTGGGTAGAACCGGACCGGGAATCGACCTGGGAATTTGGACCCATTGCTAACAGTAGCTGTAATTAACCATAATGGAAGGCCAACAATCGTCGACACTCTGTTGAAGCTCATTTTCATGATGGGGCAGGGAGCATTTCACTTCCTCTTTTGCCTAAAAAGGCAGTCAATACTACGTTTATGACTATGTGCAACCTATTGCCCACAAAATTATCCAGGATACGTGACCAGGAATCGTTGACGCTCCATGGATGCTGATTTTCATGATGGGGCAGGGAGCGTGCTACTATCGCTTTTGCTGATATAGGCAGCCAATACTGCGTTTATGACTATGTGCAACCTATCACCCCACAGATTATGCAAGATACATAACCAAGAATCGCTGACGCTCCGTTGACGCTCATTTTCATGATGGGGCAGGGAGCGTTTCACCCTCTCTTTTGTCCTAGAAGGCAGCCAATACTTCGTTTATGACTATTTGCAACCTATAGCCACCAAGATCAACCAGGATAAATGACCAGGAATGGTTGACGCTCTGTTGACCCGCATGTTGCCACAGGTGTATCCACAATTTGCAATCATTTGATTTGGCATAGTCCATCATTCACATTGATTTGGCAGCCATTCTAGCGTTTACATTTACTTCCTTCTTGATCACTGCATTGATCTGTAATAATACATATAAATATATCCTTTCAAATATACTTTACAGTATCTGCAAATTCAGGATAATAATAATCACCAAAATGCTGTACCATTCGATCAATGCTAGTCATCACTGCCAGGTTTGTTTAATAGGCTGCTCTGGTCTTCAACATGAATGTTAGCTGCATTACCACACAGCAAATAGTGTACTAACCAGTCGATATTCCTTCATCAGACAGCATATCTGGATCAAAATCTGTCAAGTGCTTGCTATCCTGGACAGATGTATAGAGGGTACAAGATTCAGCACAGGGAAGAAATGTATGTGAATACGAATATGCGGCCGGCAAATTGACGATTTCGAGAAGTTGCCTTCCAGAAGTGTTACCGGTTGAGGAGCCTGGTGTTCCGGGCAGAGGTGGTGTCAGCTCTGGAGTCGTCTCTGGAGTCCGCTGGCTGGGTCGATTGGGCGGAGGTGGACTTGTTTCTTTGAGTCTCCAGCATGTCTGCGGATATTTTGAGGTGCTATTGTAGCAATGAAGATATCCGGTCATGTGATTTTGACATAGCATAGCCGGGTGTCATTCTATCGGAGCCTGTACCCTTGTATGGCCAGGAAACTCATTACCCCAATTCGTCTCTTCTGGGACCTCGGGGCGAGGTTTCTTGATTTGGTAATGTGTTTCCCCCATTGTGGTGTATACTGTTAGCAATGGTTCCGGACCGTCACTTCTGGACCGGGTCTGGGTCCAAACTGAACAGTTGCCACATTGGCCATCCGGGTTTTCAGTAAACCCGAACTGCACACTCGGGTACGGTTCCATGGTATACTCCTCACCCGTCTGAATTGGGCCGGTTATCAGTGGGTTGCCCAGCAGGTCCATCTATTGATACATATAAGGCTCATGTATTTGCAGTGGGTTAATAGTATCTTATCAAAATCGCGTTTTCAGCAACCATTAATGTGCTTTTGCTTGTTGAGCAGTTTGCAATATCGATTAATTTGGAATCTGTGTTTCACCTTCGACATATGGTATTGTTGCCTAGCAAGGTGGTCAATAATGCAGTTATGCACGCGAAAATCCGCGCAATGCCTTGATTACGAAATATGCAAGTCATAAAACTGTTGACACTCCATTGACGCTCATTTTCAGGATGCTGCAGGGAGCATGTCGCTGTTGTTTTTGCTAGTAAAGGCTGCCAATATCTCATGAATGGATGTCTGCAACCAATCGGAACATAACTTACTCAAGATGCAAAGCTAAATATCATTGACGCTCTGTTGCCACTCATGCTAAGAATGGGGCGGTGACCGTGTTGCTATCTCTTTTGCCAATAAAAGCTGCCAATACGTCTGTTACACATAACGACGACCAAGTCACTGGTAAATTACCATACTTACAAGACCACAAATCGTTGACGCTCCGTTGACGCTCATGCTAAGAATGGGGCAGTGACTGTGTTGCTATCTCTTTTGCCAATAAAAGCTGCCAATACATCTGTTACGCATAACAACGACCAAGTCACTGGTAATTTACCGTACTTACAAGACCAAAAATCATTGACGCTCCGTTGACGCTCATGCTAAGAATGGGGTGGTGACCGTGTTGCTATCTCTTTTGCCAATACAAGCTGCCAATACAACCGTTATGCATAACAACGACCAAGTCACTGGTGAATGACCGTACTTACAAGACCACAAATTGTTGACGCTCCGTTGACGCTCATGCTAAGAATGGGGTAGTGACCGTGTTGCGATCTCTTTTGCCAATAAAAGCTGCCAATATGTCGGTTATGCATAACAACTACCAAGTCACTGGTGAATTACCGTACTTACAAGACCACAAATTGTTGACGCTCCGTTGATGCTCATTTTAATGTATTGTCCATTCAACATCTGCTGCCATTGATAAGTGTTTTCATCCTGATTTGACTTTACCGGTTGTCTTTCTGCTTGATTGAGACTCGGCCCTGTGGCAGAGCCGAGCGGCATAATTATCTTGCACTGTTCACTCCCACACGACTAAAAATGATGTATCATGCCAACAGATTCATTGCGCCTGCTATACATCTATTTATGAACCGATATTCACAAGCTACTTACCATTCTCCCATAATATATCTCTAACAGAAACTCTCGGTCAACCTACCTCAAGCTTAGTGTTAGCAATGGTTCGGGGCTGTCACTTCGTGTCCGGATCCGGGTCGAAACCGAACCGGCGCTAAATTGGCCGTCCGCGTTGTCAACAAACCCAAGCTGTTGATTTGGGTACGGTTGAATCGACACCTCCCTACGCATCTGAATTGGGCGGGTCCCCAGCGGGTCCTCCAGCGGGTCCATCTGTAAATACATATACCGCACCTGCCTTTCCTATTTGATAATAGTACTCAATCAAAATCGATTATTTGATATCCATGAATCCCATTTTGCATGTTTTCTTCAGTGCGAAATCGATAACATTTGAATTCATGTTTTTCCTTCACTAATTAGCATTTTGGACTATGGAGGAGGTCAATAGTTCAATTATAAGCTCAAATATCCATGTGATGCCTTCATTACCCAATATGCATCACGAGAAATTCATGACACTCAGTTGACACTCAGTAGACGGTCAATTTCAGAATGCGGCCGTGACCAGACAACTTTCTCTTTTGCCAATGATGGCTGGCAATACATTGGTTATGGATAACAGTAAGCAAATCACTTACCAATTACCTTATTCAAAAGGCAAAATTTCGTTGAGGCTCCATTGGGCGCTCATTTTCAGAATGCGGCAGTGACCGTTTCGCTTGCTCTTTTGATAGTAAAGGCTCCCAATATGTTGGTTACACATAACAGAAAGCATATCCCGTTCCAATCACCATACTTATATTATCAAATATCATTGACGCTCTGTTGACGCGCAGTTGAAGATGGTAGCGACATCGACACTAACTATATTGCGAGTAAAGGCTGCCAAACGTCGACTATCCATACAGGACGTCGCACAACTCTTGGATTATACATCATGCAATGCCTAAAATTGTTGACGCTCTCTTGATGCTCTGGTGACGCTCATTTTTATGTTTAGCGAAATCGACTCTAACCATATTCTCCCTAAAGGTGGCCACTTCTTCGATTATTGGTAAATGTCATACTAGAACAGCTCTTGGATTACACAAGTTGCAACACCCAAAGTCATTGACACTCTGTTGACACTCTGTTGACACTGTGTTGATGGTGAGTTGACGCTCAGTTGATGCTGATTGTCAGGTGTAGCGGTATGGTTATTAACCATATTGCCTATAAAGGCAGCCAATACTTCAATTATGGATAACAGCCGTACTACAGGGCTTGGATGACACAACATGCAACACACAAAATCGTTGACACTCTGTTGACGCTCATTTTCAGAGTGGGGCTGTGACCATGTCGCCTTCTCTTTTGCACACAGAGGCAGCCAATACGTTGATTATGAGTAAATGCTGTAGCCCAGCCCTTGAATCATATAAGATGCAACACCCAAGATTGTTGATGCTCTGTTGACGCTCTGTTGATGCTCTGTTGATGTTCTGTTGAGGCTCTGTTGACGGTCTGTTGACGGTCTGTTGACAGTCTGTTGACGCTCTGTTGACGATCATTGTTAGGTGAAGCGACGCCGACACTAACGATTTTGCCTATAAAGGCGGCCAACACTTCGATTATGGATAAATGCCGTAGCGCAGCCCTTGGATGATACAAGATGCAACACACAAAATCATTGACGCTCTGTTGACGCTCATTTTCAGCTTGGGGTTGTGATCCTGTCGCTTTCGCTTTTGCCAACAAAGACTGCAAATACGTTGATTATGGGTAAATGCCGTAGCACAGCCTTTGAATCATACAAGATGCAACACCCAAGATTGTTGACACTCTGTTGATGCTCTGTTGATGCTATGTTGACGCTCTGTTGATGCTCTGTTGACGCTCATTGTCAGGTGAAGCGATGTCGACATTAACGATTTTGCCTATAAAGGCGACCAATCCTTCGATTATGGATACAAGCCGTAGCACAGCCCTTGGATGATACAAGATGCAACACACAAAATCGTTGACGCTCTGTTGACGCTCATTTTCAGACTGGGGCTGTGACCATGTCGCCTTCTCTTTTGGCCACCAAGGCTGCCACTACGTTGGTTATGGGAAAATGCCATAGTTTGGCCGTTGGATTATACGAGATGCAACACCCCAAATTGTTGATGCTCTGCTGACGCTCCGATGACGCTCTGTTGATGCTCTGTTGACGTTAAATTATATCTGTAGCAATATCGACATTAACCGTAGTGCCTACAGAGGAGGCCAGTACTTCAATTATGGGTAAAAGCCGTAGCACAGCCCTTGGATTATACAAGATGCAACACCCACAATTGTTGACGCTCTGTTGACGTTCCTTTTCAGAATGGCACTGAGACTATGTCGCGTTCTGTATTGCCAATAAAGGCTGCCAATACGTTGATTATGGATAACAACAAGGAAATTGTGTATTAAGTAACTTACTTGCGAGATTAAAAATCGTTGATGCTCTGTTGACGCTCATTTTCAGAACGGGGCTGTTATCGTGTCGCTTTCTCTTTGGCCTATAAAGGCTGCCAATATGTTGGTTATGGATAACAGCGAGCAAATTGCTTCCCAATTAACTTACTTACAAGACCAAAACTCATTGACACTCCATTGACACTCATTTTGATCATGGGGCGGTAACCATGTCACGTATTCTTTTGCATATCACAGCAGCCAATATGTTTGTTATGAATAACAGCAAGCAACGCACATCCCAATCAACTTACTTACAAGACCAATAATCGTTGACACTCCATTGACGCTCTCCATCAATATGTCCTAACTGTTGTTGTATAGTTAATCATTATGTATAAATAATCATATAGTCATTATTGGCAGCCAAGGTACAACTTATATGAATACTCAGTTGCATCCAAATGCTTTGTGGCCTGTTAATTTCTGATCCACTGATGCAGATGATCTATAAGCAATGGATAATGTAGCGCTGTCACATTTCAGCACTTTCAGCTGGCAATTTACCACATTTTGATCCATATACTAATGTATCATCAATATAGCCCAATTTGCGTATTTTGCCTTATCCAGTTGCTTCTCCTCAATCTCCATGACCTACCATAAGCAATTTCCAAAATGTTGACTATGTGCACTGGGTCGGAAAGCAGAGTTACATAGTTGGATTTGTGGATGAATGCTACATGATGGTGGTCATTCCTACAGATTTGCATTGCGCATTGACTGCTCCTTCTAAAACACGTATGCCATCACTGCCCTATATTTTGTTAGTAAATTTCGTCTTCAATATAGATTGTGCGTTCTCACTTACGTGTAAGAGGCATGATGATATTCTGTTGATCGATGGTCAATCAACTCGGTTTGGTGTCTAGAACGTTTGTGGGCACATACGACCCTTGCTCATGCACAGACGAATTATCATGTCTCACAATTTGGTCACTGAAATTCAAAAAATGCCGACACATAGCAAACGAGGTTCACAAATTACTTTTCGCGGAGATCTGTTGTCAATCACCGCACATTGTGCAGGTAGTGTACAGATGACAAACGAGCCAGTACTGTATGTTCATTGGAATCCAATTCCTGTATCGTAATTTGATACAGAGGTTCTATGCAGCGGTAAAAGCGAATAGATTTAACAGGTTTTGATTTCTTAATTGGTAACCAATTGGGTACCGCGTCGGGTGTGAGAGGGGATTTGGCTACTTGTGACAGTAGTTTCCCGGGTGCTAATCTCAAATGGCTAAGTTCAGCTCGTGAAGTTCCTTGAGGCATTGCGGTGCTCTGTTGACACTATCAAGATATCTCCATCAGCTCACCGAATGTTGTCAGTGCAGTAGCAGGAGCCAACTGATTCATTTGCGGCTTGATGACTGCTTTAATTGTCAATATGGCTGTGCTGTACCTCAAATCTTACTAATGATGCAAGGCAAACAATTGTTGACACTCAAATTCAGGATGTAGCAGGGAGCATCTCGCTGCTTATATTGATTATAATGGCAGCCAATAAAACCAAAAAAGACAATGATGTACCAAAGTTAATATTTTGCACATAACAGTGGGATATCTGAACGTGACCATAAATGGAAATACCCGAAAACAGGAACCGGAGATTGGAACTGACTGGTCTAGCCAAACCCGGCAAAACCCGCGGGTTGACGGGTACTGGTATGGGTTTGGCCCACCAAGAACCTGCCGGTTGGGGTTTTGGCCGGTTCTGGAACCAAACCAAACCGTTTATCCGGTCCAAACCCAGACCGCTGGCGGGTTACCCGGACTTGTTGTTAACACTACTCAAGCTGGTGAACCTTTGACGTATTCTGTCCTACTTTTTCTTCCCTCCTTTATTTCTCCATGTCTAAACTGCATTGACCGTCACTAACACCTTTTCAGCCTGTCTCTTTGACTTCCGTGTCGGCCGAACCAATCCGGGCACATTTGGCGTGGCGCTCACATCCTGATGCTCTGGGCATTCCGGATCCTTGATGCAATTGTTGTGCTGTATATCGGATTCATCGTCCCCAGCGCAATCCTCTTCGCTGTCATTTGGAGTATCCAAGTCGTGATTCCAGTTTAGCCAATCATTGGTGTCAGAAATGCTTTCAGGTGCGCTAACCTCGTCACTGTCAACTGGATGACGGTTGATTCTCCTGATTCGGCGGAAATTTAGGATGTGAGTTCGTCCTCCAGGGAGGTCCTTTGCTGACAAAGCTGGTGGCAAAGGTGATCTTTCTGACAATTTAAATGCAGCCGCACCATCGTGTTGAAAGAGTGACCGGGATGCTTGGACAATCACTTCCGTCTCCAAAATGTATCCTACGGCGGTCATCTGCTTGTTTTGGGCGCAAGATTCCTTCTGGGTACCATGTAAGTTTGGGCTGCCCTGCCACATCTCCAAAAAGTCGTGAACCTTGTCCATTCTGTGCAATTTTCTTTCCTCCGCCTCTTTCTTCATTTCCGAGTCATTTTCTGTGTTCCTGGTATCCAATTCTGGGTCGGTGCCTGCCAAAATCCCGTTATTGGCTCAAGCAAACAGTCTTAAAATGACTTTTTCGCGAAGGGTCTTACCTGTGGTTTTTGACTGCCTCAAGTCGATAACATCTCGGCCAAGGAAAAAACTGGCCTCCACTCTGACACCATGTGGTATGATAGAGAATTTGTCGCGCGCCACAGTGGAGAGATCGGCATACATTGAGTGCGTTTCCTCCCGTTGTCACCAGCAATCGGTCATGTCCAGTATCCAAAATATTCTGCGTATCTCCATTGAGTCGGAGTGGTAATCATTGAGTTTTGGAATAATTTGTCCCCAGTTCTTTGGTGCTTCAGGCGGCGAATTCAAATGGAGCCTGGTGGTGGTCAATAAGCAGGCTGCACAATCGCTTCGTACGGGTTTCGTCTCAGCCACATTGTTAGACGTTAAGGATTCCTCATCATTGCTGGACGAATCATCTGGATCAAGGGATGATTGATAGGACCCTAAAGCTGTTGCAGAGGGGAAGAGATTGCTGCTGGGTACGGTTTCGAATTTATTGACTGGCACATGTTGATGTTTGGCACAGTATTCATTCTCCACATACCTCAGAAAGGCCACTTGGTATTGTGTAGTGTAGAATGTCTCGTCCTCAGGACGAATATCCATTCCCTTCTGCTACTTTCTAAACGATCGTAGATTCTGGAAACAATCGAGGATGTGTGTGGAAATTAGAACCATGCCAGTCGTTGGAGTCACTTCAGCGTAGTATTTGGAATGCTTCTGTCGAGCTAACTTCACAGCGAAGAACAAGTCTTCTTTCCATTGAGTCCTCTTCTTGGCCAAAGCTCTCATCACACCATCCATGTGATCGAACATGGCATTGAACACTGTGATAACGTGATGCAATGTGACTGTATGCCACTTCGACATCCAAAGGGTTCAATATCGATATGGCCTCAATACTTCCATGACATACTTGACAATCGTCCATTCATCTTCAGTTGTTAATAGTTGCCGGTATTCACTGTATTTTGGGATTTGAAGCCAATTGCATGTGAATACCCGTAAACGGTAGGCGTGCTCGAGCAAGTCCAGTGTAGAGTTCCAATGTGTCGTCACATCCATAATCGGAAGTACTGCAATGAGGACTTTGAGTTTTTGACAGTCAATAAACTCGTTTCGGTGACCAGGTGTTAGCGTAATTAATGCAGCAAGCATTCTCTGCTATATGAAGGTCAGCTTCAGCACTTTCAAAATATCATGAAATACATACTTTCTCAATTATCTTTGCTAAACCTGGTCCCATGGCCGACACCTTGTTGATTCTAGCATTGCCCTCTTTTCGAAGTCTTTGACTCTTCCCAATGTCTATGCTTTCATTCTCTCCAAATTGCTGATCGCGCTCATGGGCTTCCCAAGACTTGGTGCGGCCCTTTACACCGAGACTGCTTCTGAATGCACCTAAAGCCAGCTGTATGACATGCGCCATGGATGGTATGTGGTTTCTCAATGCAGGCCACTCGATTCCAGAGGCCTCAAGTGTTGATTGCAGCTCGTGTGTTATCGAGTAGTTTGAGGAAGCATTATCAGTTGTAATACCAAGCAAACGGCCGTCGGTAAGCTCAAAACGATCAAGCAAGTCCTTCAACTGTACAGCTAGCCTTGCTCCAGTATGTTGGCCATTGACCTGTCATCCTCAATTAGCTTTCGAAATGGAACAGAACAGGAGATCAACCTCATCCAATGCGAGTTGAACTTCACCCAATGCCCAATCTCGCTCCGTATAGTAAGCAATGACCAACGTTATGGATAGTTTGTTTGTTGATGTCCATCCATCCAAAGCTAAAGTAACTTTATTTCGTATTGGCAAATGCTTCTTAATTGCATCCACAGTCAGTGCATATTCCCCCTCGCAAATGTGACTAAGGGGCGTAGTGGACGGTAGAACTACGTCATCGCGTAATGCATTATATGAACGTCATAGCTCATGAGTTGATATAGCGTTCCATGAAATATGTGCCAAAACAAATCCTAACATGAGGTAGCGATTCCACATGTCTTGGTGAAATTTAGAAGTTTCAAAATCCTTAGCTGCGAGTTTGGAACCATTTGTCTGTCATTTCGGTCAATATGGATTAAACTAGATATCAAATAAGATTTTCCTCTGCAAACTTAACATTGTGATTCCTCGACTTCCTTGCCTCTTCAGGATGGCCCAAGCAGTTTCATCCACCATTGAACTAGTCAATTCGGGGACCTCTGAGTTTGTTAATTTGTTTATCTTTGCGAAGTGAGCTTTTCCCAGCAAGTGTTTCCCCATTGAGCTGGTCCCATGTTCTGATGGATGGTGAAGAACTTGATGATAAACGATATATATGATGCCAGGGCTGCCGGTCTCCTCAATTTCGCAGTGAAGATAGAATCACCACGATGGCGCATGTCTATAATTATTCCAAGCAATAGGCCGCTTCGAGTCTACATTCATTGAAGCCCACCAAGCATTCAAGATGATTTGCAAAGTAAGGTCGCTCAAATCGTGAATAAAGACAGTTTCATTTTTGGAAGAGATCATAACCTCGAGCAATGAGGTGTTCACAGATTGTGTATCCGACATGGCGGTAGAAATTAGAAACCTGGGTAATCTGACTCCAGAGACAGCCGAAAATAACGAAACAGTAAAGCAGACTGCGGGTTTTTAAATATTGACTCTACAGCTACAAGGAAAATAATCAGATCAGTCAGAAATTGCATGCATATTTGTGATGTTGAATAGAAGGACAGTTTGCAACGACTGACCGCGTAAACCTCCGTTTAGTAACAGCATACTGCAGTTTATTGCTGTATAGCGTTCGGAGCCTTGACGCACTGTGGGCGCTCAATTGTAGCAGGCGGACGCAATATCGGCACTTGCATTTTTCCTAATACAGGCTGCCGATAGGTTCATTGTGGTTTATCTGCGTTCCATTCCGGTTATATTACCCAAGATGCTAGCACAAAAATTGTTGACACTTCGTTGATAATCATTTTGGGACATGGTTACGATCCTGTCGTAAGCATATTTGCCTAGAAAGGCGGCCAGTAGTACGATTATAGATTATTGTAGTTGCATAGACCGTTGATTTTCCAAGATGCGAGGCCTCAAATTGTTGACGCTCCATGGACACTAATTTTTAGGGCATAGTGACGATGTCGTCAAAAGCATTTTTGCCTCGAAAGGCAGCCCATAGTTCGATTATTTGTTGATGTCGCCGCGCTGCCCTCAGAGTGTCCGAGACGCATGGCAAGAAGCTATTGACGATCCATTGACGCTCATTTTCATGACATAGTAGCGATGTCGTCGCAATTATTTTTGCCTTGAAAGGCAGCTGATAATTTGATTATAACTTAATGTCACCGCACAGTCCTAGGATTTTCCATGATACAAGGCCAAAAGTGGTTGACATTCTGTTGACGCTCATTTTTAGGACATAGTAGCGATGTTGTTGCAATTGTTTTTGCCTGGAAAGGAGGCCGATAGCACAATTATGAGGTAACGTTGCCGTATAGCCCATGCAATTTCCACGATGCAAGGCCAAAAGACGTTGACGCTCTGTTGACGTTCATTCTTAGGACGTAGTAGAAATGTTGCCACCACCATTTTTCCTTAGCAAGGCAGCCGAAAGTTTGATTATGACTTACTGTAAACGCACAGCCTACTGCATGTTTCATGACGCAATGCCAAAAATCATTGACGCTCTGTGGACGCTCATTTTTAGGATGTGGCAACTAGTGAGTCATTTGCTTATTTTGCAATAATGCCGACTTATACACACGTTTTGGAAGGATGTGACAATGCAGCCCATAGATTGCCGAATGTTTAAGACTTAAAATCGTTGACACTCTGTTGACGCTTACATTGATTACATCGAAACAACCTTTGTACACTCAATGATTATATGCAACTAATCATATACACAATTTTGACATCGATCATTGCATTTGTATGTATTATCGTTTGCATCCCTGAGTTTTGTTACCTCTCAATTTCTGATCAGCTGCTATCTACGCTATCTGAGAGAGCAATCATGTGGCCCTATCACATTCCTGCGCTTTCAGCTGGCAATCGACGGCATGTAGATCATTTTACTAGTTTTTGGCAAATATAGCTTGACTTACTCACCATACCTTGTCCAGCTCCTTCTCCTCGATTTCCATGACGTACCACAAGCATTTTCAAATATCTCAACCATGTGCACCAGGTCTGTACAGACAGTTATGCAGTTGGATACATGGATGAATGCAGCATGACAGTTGTCGTTCAAATCGATTCGTCATGCGCACTGACCGTTCTTTCTATGACACATATGACATTACTCACTTAAGTTTTGTTAGCACATTTCGTCACTAATGTTGCTTTTGCTTTGTCGCTTAACAGTTACTTGCAGAAAGGAACCGAACGTGATGGCAGTCTTACAACCCGATTTGGATTCTACAACATTCACATGGTGCGTTCGACCCTTGCACACACCCAGACGAATAATCATGTCTCACAATTTGGTCACTGAAATTCAGAAAAATCAGACATGTAGCAAAATTGGTAAACAACTTGCTTTTCACCACGATCAGACGTCAAAAATTACAGTTTGCTCTTCTAGTCTTCTGCAAATGCAGGAGCTGTCACCATCTCTTTGTCGGAATCCAATATCTTTATGGTAATTGGCTGGAGGCTATATGCAGGGGTAAAAGCTTACTGGTTAAACTGACTTCGCATTTAGCAACATTTACGAATCGGGCTCTGCAGCTGGCTCACTGCAAGGTATGCTTCATTTTGACTGCGGCTTCACTGAACATAGCCTGATATGACTACTTCCTGGTTGAGAAGTCACTTGCGGCCTTTGTGATATTCCGGGGACAATGTGAAGACTCTCCATAAGCTCTCCAAATGTTGTCGGTGGAGGTGCCAGAGCATCATCATTTGTTTGCAGCTGAACGACTGCCGAAACCCTCAATTCGGATGTGCCGTACTTGTTATCTCGTTCATGGAAGTAGCCGGCTGCATCCTCCGATCCCAGTTGAGTCAATTCTTCGAGCTTCATCTGCTTCTGCGGAAACCTCTCCTGGTGCTGCTAGACCGTTTTGGTGATTGTGCCCATCACCCAGCCAGGTTCGTCCTCTTTGCTCCGCTAGCCCTGCTCAGTCTCTTCATCATCCTCATCTTCCCCATCCTCCCCATCGTCGGAACTTGCAAGATCACTCAGACTGTCTCTCATAGCAACCAGCATCTCCTCAAACGTCATTTCGGGCACTCTGGATGTCGATCCCGTCATTTCAGCATGCGTCATATCGTCCTGCTCTTGTTGAACCGCTGCCTCTGCATCTTCCACTCGCCTTCTTGCCCCAGCGGTTTCTCTCTGCACATAATTCTCAATCCATTTCTCTTTCTCTTCATTGCTTAAGAAGTGCGTTTCTGGTCATTTCTCCGCCGCAAGCTTCTTTTTGGATCTAAAGCTGCGCAATGCCCCAAGGGCTCGGACACTCTCTGCCTCCAAGCTGCTTTTGCCTTCATTTGCTTGATGATGTCGCTGGGTTGACCGCTTCGTCGATTTACCGTATCTGCCAGCCGGAAGTCGTGAAAAGTTCCTTTTCAGATCATTGACAATTGTTGTTTGTGTGGACTTTGTTTTTGGGCGAAATGTTGGATGTTGCAAGTTATGGACAGTATGGAGGCAAGCTGCTTCTTTTATGTCAAGGTTAGTACGTTTACTCATCTTGAACAAAGCAAAATCTCTCTCTTGACTGTCAATAAATCATGAATAGTGACGCTAACCGTACAACATGACATGATTGTCAGCGTCATTTTCATGTAATATCCCGGGGATTATTTGAGAAGAACATCAGCAGACATCCTTTCCGTCGAACTACATCCTATTAGTATCTAGCTTTTGGCCGTTTCCGGCGGTCGTACACCGCAATTGATCCCTGTTAACAAACAAACAACATCAGACGGACTTATTGCAAATTGCGGGGCGGTTGGAAACCCCTGCAACTTCCAGCCATACTCAGTAGGATTCATCTTGTGCATAATGATCATGTTGGCTGCTACTTATTCCATTCTGACATGAAGCTAACTATATAGTCCTCAGGGCTTCCCACTTCCTCTTGTTATCATCTTCCTCTCCTATTCCACACCAGCACATCATGGATACACAACTACCTCCAGCAGGTGAGAGCGGATCGAATACTGGCAGATTGGCGGGCGCTATATCAAATACAGAAATTCTTTGCGCACAACAAGAGCGCAGACACAAGTTAGTTCACTGTGATGCTGCCAATGCAGCAACCAAACACATGACTCAGGATGCATGTTTAACACTCATCCGCAAGACTGGAAGCAGCACAAACAAGAAGCAGCATGCAGTTGGATGTGAGTATATCCATATCGAGGCAAACAGCAGTCACTTAACCGTATAACATACAGCGGGTGTCTGTAGAGATTTACATAACGAATTCATTGCTGCCCGTAACGGGAAACCTCCATGGTCGACAATGGCATTTGTCCGTACAGTCTGCGAAATCGAACATCATTATGTTGTCAGCTTAGGAATTGTCGCAGATGAATCTCCTGATAAGCATCCCCGTGAGTGGACGAAGCAGGCTGTAATCTCCTCAGAGGAGGCTACGCAAGCGTATATGGTAGAGGTAACAGCCGAATTTCATTGTTAGAAGCAGCAACTAATGTCTTGTAGGTTTTCAACATGTCTGCAACTATGGCAAGGCAAGGAGGTCGGGAACAGCTTGAACAGTCCTACATGCGCCTGGCGTTGAATATGGCGAATATGGGCAAAGAAGGCTTCTCTCACGCTGCAATAGAGGAAACGAAATATCATATTTACAAACCACACACCGAGGTCCAAGAAGAGATGAAGCGGGGTGTTGAGTTTCCTGGGCATAAACAGATGAAGGCTGCGAGACAAAGACACCCAGCAATGCTTCGTCAAAACCAAACGTCTGGCTGTCATCCTAGCCAAAATGGCACCACACAGAATCTGCAGACACGCTGGAGACGCAAAGGAACAGGTGCACCTTCAACCGCCCAACACAGACAGCCGACTCCAGAGCCGACTCCACCTCCGCCCAGCACGCCACCCGCCCCAACCGGTAACACTTCCAGAGCTCATCCATCTGAAATCATCATTTTGCGGGCCAGATATACGTATTCACATAGAGCTCTGCCCTGTGCCGAATGTTTCGATGATGCTGAGGATACCCCGCACAATACCGATTTTGATCCACATATGCTGACGGATGAAGGTTAGTACACTATCAGTTGTGTGGTAATGCGGCTAACATTCATTTTGAAGACAAGAGCAGCTGATTGAGCGATCCTGCAACTGATGACGAGCATTGACCAAAAGACATGGGATTTTGGACATTGTTATTATATGTATCCATGTATTATTAAGGAACAATGTAGTGATCAAGAAGAAAGTAAATGAAAATGCCAGAAATGCGGCCAAAACAATGTGAATGATGGACTGTGGCAAATGGAATGATTGCATATTGTGGATACAGCCATGGCAAGAAGAGCGTCAACGGAGTGTCAACGATTTTTCGTCATGCAACGTGGGAATCACACCTCCGATAGGTTGTAGTCAGTCAGAAAGGAATTTTTGGCTACCTTTATAGGCAAAACAGATAGCAATACCCTCTCTGCCCCATCATGAAAATGAGTGTCAACGGAGCGTCAACAATTTTTGGTCATGCATCCTGGGCAATCACACCTCCGACAGATTGTAGTCAGTTATAAAGGAATTTTTGGCTGCCTTTATAGGCAAAACAGATTGCAATACCCTCCCTGCCAGATCATGAAAATGAGCGTCCACGGAGCGTCAACGATTGTTGGTCATGTATCATGGGTAATCTTGGGGGGCGACAGGTTGCACATTGTCATAAACTGATTATTGGCTGCCTTTATAGGCAAAAGTGAAAGTGAAACGCTTCCTGCCTCATCTTCAAAATGAGCGTCAATACAGTGTCAATGATTGTTGGACTTCCATCATGGTAAATCACAGCGCGATGTGGCGGATATTGTCCATATACATCATTTTGACTGTTATTATACACTAAAACGCTCAAGAATACTTAGTGGTAGCTCTGTAAATGAAATACTTTGTTACTGTCCCGGAGGATGTTGCTAGAATACCCCATACCTATCTGCCAATAAAGGCTGCCATATCCTTCTTTAGGGATGTTTGTGATCAAGCACCACTCATATTACCGAAGATGCAAGACCAAATATTGTTGACGCTCCGTGGACGCTCATTTTCAGAATGTGGTTGGGCACATGACTATGCTTGTTTTGCACATCAAGGCGGCTAATATGTGCAACATGAACTGTGATGTACCAATGTCAATGTTTTACGATTAACAGTAGCATATCTGAATGCGACCATGAATGTGAAACCCGAAACGCAGAACCAGTGATTGGAACCGACGGGTCTAGACAAACCCAGCGAAACCCATGGGTTGATGGGTACAGGTCTGGGTTTGGTCCACCAAGAGTCAGCAGGTCGGGTTTCTGGACGGGGCTGTAACTGAACTGACCAGTTTTTGAGGTCCAAATCTGGACCGCTGGCTCGTTACTCGGACCCGTTGGTAACACTACCCTTGGGCATCAGTTGTAGGAAAGGTTGGTACATACTCTTCCTACATTTTTCCGGCAAGATTTCAATCTTGAATTGCAGTTTACTGCATGTTTGTTAGTAGAATGGTTCAGCCAACAGGATACACTTCTCAAGATTATGGAGCATTTCTCGAAATTCATCTGGTGACTGCTTAAGCCCATGGTGTTTCTTCTGCAATATGTTGCCCACCCACTTTGCCTGGTGTAGCAAAATGGTGGTCACTTGTGTGATGGAGTCACTTTTCATCAACAATTTCAATACCCATTGTGGATGCAGTTTCTGGTGCAATGTCCTCATCCAGTGCATTTTTAGACTGCAGAGTGAAAATTTAGTGAATTTAGACTCGTTTTTGGCTGCAAGACCATTGAGTATAACACTTCATTATCCACATCTCATTTGTAAGGTGATAATTATAGTCTTTGCATTGACTTTCATGAACCCAATGCTTGCCAACAACAATCAAAAATCAGTACAGACAGTGAATTGTATATGGCGCTGGGTATGTATAACCCCCATCTCTGCGCCGCTGGTTCGGATACCCTTGCCATCATCTTTGAGTAACATGTTCCACTCTGTTATTGGCTGTTTGAACAATCAAGCAGCCACTGTGCCTCTCCACTCGCACTGTGCCATTCTTGCATCCCTGCTTGATCGTTGCTCTTTTCACATGGCACTCTGGAGCTTCATAATCTTTGACTGTCTAGACTGCTATGCATCTATATGTGTTGTCTCGCTGGTCGAATGACAGCTTCCCACCGATATGAAGAAGATGTAAGTTATCATTATCACTGATATTAGAATGACGAAAACCAGAACACTTTGTCTTTGTAGTAGACACAGTAGTGGTTTTGGTTGTAGCCAGGTGACTTATGGTTAGTTGCTTCTGTAATTGTTTCAGAAGTTCAAATTACCCAACCAATCATAAGTATCCATTGGACTGTGTGGTATGTCATGTATCTTCAGCATGTTTGCTATCACATTTTCGCCTGCTGAGATCCAAGCTACATGGAGGCTCTGTTTTTCTTCTCCTAGTTTGCCAATGTAGCCACCTTTCTTGCAGTCATCACAGAAGCCTCTGTGCTTTTCTTCCATCTCTATTCTTCATCTGTGTTCCATTGTTCACTACTATATTCTATTCTTGCCATGCAGCCATGACCTTCCCTTTGATTGGACACATGCAGGCAGGGTAGGGCACCTCTCCTGAAGGGTAACAGCACTGGTTGTTACTTCCTCTGCTGCTGCATTCCTCTATTTACCTATCCATTTTTTCCAATATCACTCGCACTAGTTGCTGTTTAATAATCAGCATGCCATCGATGTACAAGACATGTTCCATGGCATCAATTATTGTAACGGTGGGTTAATTGCCCAATGTCTAAATCCAAAAGTTGGATTCTTCTAGGTTGCTCACAAGTCTGGACTGGAATGAGTCAGAATGGAGTCCTTTACGATGTGGCGGATGCCATTCTGTTTGGTGTCAATGGACATGGAACGGTACATTACCTGGGGAACCTTACTTACCTCCTGTCATGTATAGCAGCCGCAAGTCTGGTTTGGACTTGCACCCAATATCGTAGGAAACAAAGACCTCTTTCAGAGTGGCTGAGAAGTCTTACCATGCAACACTTGTACCTGTTTGTACAAGACCACAGTAGTGCACCCAGACTGTAGCTGTATTGCGAAATTGAAGCAGTGCTACAGCAGCCCATCAGTTTGTCAGTGAAATTCGAAATATGTCTTATCAGCCTAACCCCTGGGTATGAGATTGACAGTGGTGGTACAGGATGGATAGGAAGGAGGGGATGTGATTTAGGTTGCTCATACAATGATAAGTCATCAATCTGGTTGTCTTGATATTGAATATATTATCACTGGAGTGTCTCAGGGGTCTGCTGAGGGCTGCAGTACAAGCTGTTACTTGAATTAAGGTTTGATACGAAGTATCCAGTTCAATTATTGCCAACACCATCATGTAACTGAGCATATCTGTTCCATTTCAGTGGTTGCTAACATGGCCTCCTGTTCTCTGACTTACAGTATGGTTGCATCCAGTGTGGCTTGCCTGAACTTACTGAGCAAAATCTTGGTGCTAATTCCTCATGTCAGGTTCACCATCTACTTTGCTTGTTTGGTAACAACCAAGTGTGGCACTGTATTATTTTCTGTATTATCTGATGCTGGTTGTGCCAATGTATTGCACCGCACCTGTTCCACCACATCTGCCTGCAACTTGATATTCAGTTGCTTCTGAACATAACTAGGCTCCTTGGAAATGGGATCCTGCTTCTGACCGGCATTCCCCCTAATTCATAGTAGAGCTTTCACATCTTCATGGTACTCATTGTCAACTACAGTGAACCAATTCGCTTTGTGACAGGTGATGTATAATGGCAGGACTCATTGTGGGTGATTGATGACTTCAACTGGACATGGTTGGACATTATCAGTCTGCTGATCAAGGCCACCTATCCACTCTGCCCAACCATTTGAGAACCAGCAACTATCACTGTGCACACTCAACATACACACTACTACTAAAGTATCTCACTCTCAACCTTTCACAGGGTTAGAATGCCCAGCTGAAATAATTATATGTATTATTGTTGGTATGCGGTTTTGTGGTGCAAAATGTGTCTTTCTTACTGTCACAAAGTCATATGACTGTATGAACAAATGTGTCTTGAATCACAATTCAGCTCTATATGATTGATGGTATAGAAGATGCCAATTGCAACGTATTGTTGCCAATGTAGCACTATGGCATGGCCTTTATTGATTAGGTGTCTAAGCCACTGATGTCTTTCATTCTACCAATCAGTAGAATGTACCACATATGTACATATCCCTGTCTGCCCCATTCGCGCTGTGGAGGCATAGCATTTGTCAACCCTGTTGTTCCCTCCACAATTGGAGGGGTCCATCCATCAATACAATCTGAATATTATGCTTATTCATCCATAAGCTAAGTTCCAACTATGTCACACTTAGTCAATCATAACGAGAAACGCACAATGTCCTATCAGTGGGTATAATACATTGCTGTTCAAATGTTATTCAGGGATAAAGGAACAGCGGCAAAATGATAATCAGTCTGGAACCAAGATGGAAACCTCCCAGACACTCCGGTAGTTGAAACCAGTGCTTCTTACTCCTTCCAGATGCTACCAGGCCACCCTAGAGTATTGCAATATACTCTCAGAATCCGCAAGAGCACTCTCGGGTGCTCCTGAAAGCAGCTCCAGTTGTGGAGGTGCATTCAGGTTGCTACAACATTGATGATTAGAATAGTCAAATTTGAGTGCTGCTGAGCCCTCTCACCAGGTCTGCTGGAGACTTCGAGAGCAGCTAAGACCTCAGTGTAGGTCTGCTGGAGACTTTGAAAATAGCTGAAACCTCCACACAAACTCTGCAGAAGACCTGGTGCCATATTCCCACAGTAGTGATTCAGTGGGGCAGCAGCGGCAGGGATTATATCAGTTCATTTCTTCTTTGATGAATATTGTATTCTGTCAATCTTTGAACATTCATTTGTCAGCGTGGATGAAGGGTTACTGGGGAGGATCGCTGCCATCTAGCCGGCTCATCTGGAGGTGGAGGAGGTATTAAGGTTCTGCCATACTCTAGTAATGGTGAACACTGTATGAATAATGAACAACGACACCAGTGGTTCATATGATTCGACAACCACAACGTGTTTTGTTTGTCATATTGATCTTTGTTCCAATCACAAAATCTGCGATATCATAATATGGCATGTATTATTTAAGGCTCACTATATAAGGACATACAGAGATACAGGGAAAACGGAGATGGACTCAGTGACAGAGAGTTTGTATTTGCGAGACCACAGGGTACATAGCCATCATTGCATTATGCGAAATACATACAGTTCCATTCCCAGCTCTTTGTTTCACGCCCGCTTGCCGAGCGTTGATGGATCCACCCAATGTGTGTGATTCCTCACGCCCTCTTCCAAAGAAGTCCTTTTATCCACCCAAATCGTGCGGTTAGTTTCTGCCGGTTATCTATTCATATTCTCGGACCCTTTTCTGATGCTTATCGTGCCAGAATGGCAGTTTCCAAACAATTCTGTACGGATTGTGTCCAAGGTGTGGCGGAGTGTTCATGATGCGCTGTCTGGCATCTTGCTGCTCAAATTCACCCCACCTGGATTGAGTAAACAGAGTGATGGACTCCGACACCATGATCATGTAAACTTGGTGGCCATTATCATATCAGTTTGAAGATTCATATGCAGGATGTGACTGGGTCAGTTTGAAGATGCACTTCAAGCTCGTAATTGTTTGAACATGGATGACATAATTGTGGCAGTTTGGGTATATTCATTTGCAGGCGATGATCATGCAAATCTAGAGGCCAGAATTAATTGAGTTGGGAGATACACATGCAGGCCATGATCGAGTGAGTTTGGAGATGCACTTGGAGACCCTGATCGAGCAAGAGTGGAGACAGCCACTTTGAGACCTTAAGAGTGCAAACTTGGAGGCGGTGATCAGGTGAAATTGGAGAAGTACTGGGAGGCCACGATCGAGCGAGATTAAAGAAGTTCTTGGAGGCGACCAATTGGGAGGCGGTAGTTTGGAAGGGAGGCGAGAAAGAACCTGATACTGTGTTCATTGGCTGGCTCGAAATTGTGGGAATGTTGAGAATTGAGTATTACATCATCTGCCAAGTGATGAGAGAGTGGCTGGGAGCAGGAAATAGTTGATCTTGGGATGATGCAGTACATGGTGTATGCAGTACTTAGTGTATGCTGTATTGGTGTATGCTTATACTATGTATATGCTGGACTCATTGTTAACTCTTGATCATTGCCTGGAGAGAAGGAGAGGGATGACTTAACTTCATATTCTTGGGTGATTGTAGAGTTCAGGACGAGAAAGATCAAGATAGAAAAAGATGGGGCAAATCATTATGAGAAACAGGTACATAAGAGAATTTGATGTGTCAGTGAATTTACCATGCCCGGTAAGGCAGGTTCAAGTGCCGATCTGGTGTGTAACAACACCGATTCGAAGTCTTTGCAACTCAATAAGGCAACATGCAGCACTGATGTCTCATATCCATTTGTATTGTCCACAGCATTCGCATCTTCATCCCCCATCTCTCTGTTTCTCATCCACAACTCAGCCATCATTGCAGAACAGACAGTCAAATCATCCAACTTTCTCTCTTCATGCCATGTTCATGAGTTGACAACAAGTACAGCATACTCCCAGTATAGCATACACCACGTATAGCATCCACTGAGTATAGCATACACCAAGTATAGCATACACTGAGTCCAGCATACACCGAATAGAGGATACGCCATGTACTGCATCCACCCCAGATTTTTAGTCGTCCCTTCATTTTCATGAGCAAGAGCTCAACCCAGAATGTAGCTTCAGCTTCCGGCGTACCTTCCTACACAATTGAATGCCATCTGCACACTCTCCATTGCTGTGAAGAACCTGGCAAAAGGATTGATTTGATTCAGTCTAAGTCAAAGATGTCACACAGCCTATATAGTGGCTGCCAGCCCTAACCCAAAACCACGTGATGATGTACTCTACAAAGTCTTGGTCTAACACTCCTCCAGGGCGTTATCACATCTGTCAAACACTAAGCCATTGAAAGACAGACCGAAAACAAACAGAAGACAGAAGACCAAAGCCAAACCATGCCATGCTCTGAGCTCTTCCGAAATGACCATTCCCCCTCTCATGCCATTGGAGGCATCAATCATATGCCTATTCCTAAGCTCAGTAGTCAATTGCGCTGCTGGCATTAACTGACTTGACTTCCATTCGACCGCTCCTACACAGTTGATACACAGTTCCATTGTATCGTGATCGGTATTGAATTGAAGAACTGTATCATAGGAACTACTCCAACCAGCTGGAGTTTCATTGATTATCGTACATTGCCTCTCGGTCCCAATTATAGATTGTGCTGTGGGTCTCGAAAGTGGAGACAGTTCTCCGTGGCGATATTGGCTTCCGTGCAACAAACCAAGTGCAAGTGTGGTTCCTCGTATACCTTCTCAATGCAAGGGCTCATCGTCAGTGATACGATGGCGCATGCTAGCGTTGTCGAGTATCTGTCGGTGTCAGTATCGATATTGGCATACCCTATTGTATGGTGACGTGTCGAATTTGGAGACGCTTCTGCGGGGCGCTGTTATCTTCCACTGGACAAGCAGAGTGGAAGTGTTGATCGTCATTTGTGTTTCAACGCAAGTGCTCATAAACTGATGTATGGTGGCAAATATGTACATACATTTGTGAATGTGTGTCTGTGTCGGTATAATGTCCAAATTGTCGTAACCTGTATAACAGTGGTGCGTCACAATTTGGGACTCTTGTTCGTAGCGATGTGAACTTGCCAGTGACGAATGCAGTGGAAGTGTTCATCGTCATATGTTTTTAAACTGAAGTGCTCATAAGCTGTTGTACCGTGGCGGATGCTCGTTATTGATCCTGTGTTGGTGTTGGTATTGGTGTTGGTGTTGGTGTTGGTGTTGAAAGTGGAGACACATCTCCATAACTGCAACTCGAAATTGGAGACCCTTCTCTGTAGGTCGCTTTTCCGTCTCAGCTAGCCCTAGGAACCTTATTCCTGTAGATCATGCATCCTGGTACACGCCTGCCCGGATGGAGGAGGCGTTGTCACCACTGAAGGTTTGGGGTGAAGGTACACACTGTACAGCGAACAAAGCTTCCTCGTCCTCACAGCAGAGGAGTCCACCGACTTCTTGGATTCATTGCCACAATTGCCACTGCCAGTGTCTCAAGCTTGTCCCAAATCACCTACCCAGCGCTTTCCTCTTGCGGACCAACCGCAGTGCTCCCTAGGGGTTTAGTGTGTAAGCCGACATTTCGCAAATATCCATGGTCCATTAATTGACCACTTCTCATAGACTATTCAAATAATTCACTGTATGTCAATTTCTCCTCTTTGCTCTGCCACCGGTGGACCAGTTCTTCAAATCGCTGCGATCACATCCAATGATGTGGATGTTGACCTCAGCACCTCCTGATGATGATCATGTTGATCCGAACTCTTCCGATGGTGTTAACACAATATTGACCAAACCTCCTCTGAGCTCTACTTCCCAACCTCCACTCTGTACACATTGTGACCTAGTCATGTTGATGTGTGGTTCGGTTGACCTAATCTCGTATACCGCTAGAACTCAACACAGCGGGCATTGCACCCATTGCAGCCATTGTGGCCATGACATCCATCGCGGGGATCGCAGCCATCCCAGGCTTCTAAGTGGTTGAGTGTGACATTTCATCAAGAGGAGTCATCGTTTGCGCCGTTAAACCATCGTCCTGGACCTGTAGTATGTCCTGATCCCGGATGGGTTCACAACACATCCAGGACTCTGCATTCTCGCTGGCATGATGGTTCATGCTTTCATTGTTATTGCTTCAAAGTTGTTGAAAATGGAATCCGGATCATACTCACGCCCAGGCTCATAAGCTGTTGTGACGAATCTGTTGAGATGTTTAAGTTGATTTAGTCGAAGTCTTAGATGACATGGAGCCTATATAGTAGCTGCCAGCCGTAATGCCAAGTTACGGGGTGACATACTCTGCAAAGACTAGGTCTAATATCCATGAGACCTCAAAGGTATAGCTACATTGTCAAATACCGATGCTTGCGAGTGACCTCACTGACGAACGCTGTCTCAGCACCCGGCAAGCTGCACACCTACCACCTCTATGTATATATCGAAACTTATTTGATCACCGCAACCAAGTGCATCTCAAAAGTCAGTCTACCATGGCCTGCACGTGTAGAGTCATACTCACTCTATTGCGCCCTCCTCGTTCGCACAGTCGTGTCCTCCAAGTGCATCTCCAAACTCATTTTCTCACAGTCTCCCAATTTGCACCATCACAGCCTCCAAGTCAGCACAATCATTGCCTCCAAAGTGAATATTGCCAAACTCGCTCAATCATGGCCTCCAAGTGCATCTCTGAACTCACTGGATTATGGCCTCCAAGTGTATTTCCAAACTTGCTCCATTAGGTCCTCCAAAACTGCACAAGCATGACATCCAACTGTGGCTTGAAACACCCCTGACCACGGCCCTGACCACGGCCCTGGAATGCATCTCATAGTCCACTGGATTGTCATTGTCAGGTATACCTCAAATTCCTCTCCAACACCCCCTGAAGCCAGGCCGGATATACGTTGTGTAGATGGGTAGCTAAATAGATACCTAGATGAGAATACAAACTGAATACATGAGTTTCAAAAATCATTTGACAATAAGTAGTAACTATGATTTCAAGGTACACCAGCCCTGTTCCCAAGGAAGATGGTGAATTTCCCAGACTGCTCTACAGTGATTCGAGGTACTCCCAGAGTTCTCGCTGGTGCCCCAAGAATTGTTGTTTACACCCCCAGATTTGTCACTGGTGCACACAGAGTTGTTGATGGTGTACACAAATTCACTACTGTGCTCCGAGGTGTTCCCAAACTTGTCACAATCACTCCCATAAGACGCATGTGCCAGAAGTGCTAGCAACAGGTCCACGTAACCCGCCAGTAGTCTGGGTTTGGGCTGCCAAAACAGTTCACTTTGGATCCAACCCTGTTCAAACACTTAACCTGCTGCAACTTGGTAGGCCAAAACCGGACCGGTACCCGTCAACCGGTGGGTTTTGCTGTGTTTGGCTTGACCCGTTGGTTCAAACATCCAGTTCCGGGTTTCAGGTCGATCAATTTATGGTCACATTCGGATGTCATACTGCTGATCGCATAATATTGACTTTCGTACGTTATTGTCCATTTCGGATGTATTGGCCGCCTTTAAAATCAAAATCAACACAGACACGCTCCCTGCCCCATTCTGAACATGAGAGTCAACAGTAGGTCAATGATTTTTGGTCATACATTTTGGGTAATCTGCTTGGAAATTGGATGCAGACCTTTATAAATGAAGTACAGGCCGCATTTATAAGCAATGGGAAACTGACACACTCCCTGCCCCATTCGGAAGATAAGCATCAACAGTGCATCAGCAGTGTTGGCTGGGCATAACAGTTCATCTGCGTGGCAATTGGTCGCAGACATTCAAAATTCACTTATGGGCTGCCTTCACAGGCACAAGAGAAAGCAATACGCTGCTTGCTCGATTCTGAAACTGAACGCGAACCGAGAGTCAACGAATGTTCGTCTTATAAGTCAGTTAATTGATCAGAGATTTGGCATTGTAATGAATACTGAACATATCGGCCGCCTTAATCTGCAAAAACGGCATTGACAACATTGCTACTATCTCTTAAGAAGCTTCGTCAATGGAGCGGCAATGATTGTTAGTTTTGTATGTGAAGTAATTGAAGATTGACTTGGGCTTTGTTATACATAAGCACAGTAATGGCCGCCTCTATAGGCCGAAGAGTAAGTGACACACTCCCTTCCAGACATGGAAAATGAGTGTCAACGGAGGGTGAAGGAATTTTGGACTTGCATCTTGGTTAATCACAGCATGATGTGGCTGTTAATGACTATATACAAAGTTGTAGCCGGTTTTGTAGGCTAAAACGCTCAGGATCACTGAATCGTAGCTTTGAAAATGAATTAAATTGTGGTTCTCCAGGAGGCTGTTGCAGGAACATTGCTTGCCTATCTGCCTATTAAGGCTGCCAACTCCCACTATATAGATGTCTGCAACCATTCGCCAATTACATTACCCATAATGCAAGACCAAAAATCATTTTTGCTCCGTTGATGCTTACTGTCAAAATGGGGCATGGAGTGTGTAGCTCTCTCTTTCGCCTATAAAGGCAGCCAATACTGGGATTATATATAACAACGACAAAATGCGCTTGTGACTTACCTGACTCACAGGAGCACAAATTGTTGACGCCCTGTTGCTGCGCATTGCCCCACGTGCAGATTGGCAATATACAACCATTCACTTTTGAATAGTATATCAACCATGCTTCTATGGCAGCCATTCTATTCTGTTCATGTTTCTTCTCTTTTATTACTCAATTGTTCTTTAATGATGCATAAAAATATATCCTTTAAAATATACTGTAAAGTGTCTGCGAATTGTAGATAATAAAAACACCCAAAAATCCCATTCCCTTCTGTCAATTCTCGTCTTTGCTATCAGGTCCACTCACAAGGTTGCTTTGATCTACAAAATGGATGTCAGCTGCATCACCCCACAGCAGATAGTGTACTAACCTATGGATGGACCTTCTTCAGTCAACAAATCTGGAATATCATCTTGATTGTGCTTGCGATCCTTGGCATATGGATCATGATTGAACAATTTAGCGCTAGGAACAAGAGTATGAATATACACGTGTCCAGGTGGTACAGATTCTGCTTCGGCGCTTTGAGTTCTCACACTTGCACCAGGTGGTGCAGGTGGCGTTCCAGATCAAGGTCGCTACGGTCGTGGTGGATATTCTCCCATGCCATTGTGCCTTCAGTGTGTCTGTGGATTCATTGCTGTGCCATTGTGGCAAGGAAGACAGGATTCCATTTGATTTTCAGGAACCAATTCTGGGTCTCTATCTATCACACCTTCACCTCGTTATGCCCGGCAAACACAACACCCCAGTTCTTCTCGTTTCGGACCTCGGCGGGAGGATTCTTGATTTGTTGTAGCATTTCTTCTATTCCGGCACCAAAAAACCCACCATTGCCCATTGTGGCCATATTCAAGGTAAGATGCATGTCGGAGTGTTCAAGCTGTACCTGACATCCTTGTCTTACCATAGTAGCTGACATGTTGAAAACCTACAAGAAATTAGTAGCTGCTTCAAAAGTGAGATCCAACTATTTCCACAACGATATACGAATCCGTAATCTCCTCTAAGGTCATTAATGGGATGTTTTGATCATTCCTGGGAACATTTATCATGGTATTCATCTGTGAACAACCCAGCACTGACAACATATTGATGTTCAATGTCGCGGACAGTGCTGACAGATGCCTGTGTCGACCATCCCAGCTTCCAGTTATGGGCAGCAATACATTGGTCATGTAGCTCGCTAGGTACCCAGCTATACAGTATATTGTTAGTTGACCGCCATCTACATCAGTATGGAGTTACTCATAGCCAATCGCATGCTGATTGTATTTCTTGCTGATTCTGGTTTTGTTTATCGTTTTAAATTGTATGTCCTGGGTCATACTGTTGGTGGCTACAACTGCAGGGTCGCTGTGGACCAACTGGTTTCTGGATTGCTGCTGTATCTCACCGGGTGGTGCATTGTGTGAAGCACCTGTCATTTGGCTTGATTTGGATTGAATCACACCTGGTTGATGGGTTTCAGTAGTGATAACTTGCTGTTGTGGAAAGGTGAGGAAGATGATACCGAAAAGACGTGGGACATCCTGGCAATTATATAGTCAGCTACATGTCGAAATGAATTGAGTAACAGCCAACTTGAACATTCAATGCAAGCTGAATCCTGTTGCATATAACTGCAGGGGTTTCGAAGAGTGCCGAGATTTACAGTAGGTTGTTCTGATGTTGTTTGTTTGTATCCTGGGATACATCGTGATGAACCACAACTGAAATCTCATGTGTGATAGATATAAACAGGACATTCTTCAATGGAAAGAAAATATGGTGATGTTTGTCTCAAGACATTGCTGGGATGTTAAATGAATTACACGCTAACCAACAAGTCATGTTGTATGGATAGCAGAACTATTCCCAATAACGTGATGGTGAAACGCAGATTTTGCTTTGTTCAAAATAATCAAACCTACCATCCTTGAAATGATAGACGCAGCTTGCCTCCATGTGGTCCATACCTTGCAACATCCAACATCTCACCCAACGGCAAGGTCAACACAAGATTCAATGGTCGATACTCTGAAAAATAAGCATTTGCCTCTTCCAGTTGAGCAAATATAGCAAATCGACGAAACTGTCCACAGGACGACGTCATCAAGCCAGTGAAGGCAAAAGTGGATTGGATGACGAAAGAGTCTATGAGATGCCAGCATTGCGCAGCATACGATGTACAAACAAGTCTTCTGCAGAGAAACGACAGGAACATACTTTTTAAGCAATGAAGAGACAGAGTGATGGATCGAGGATTATATGGATTGAGAGACCGCTGTGGTAAGATCGCGTGTTCAAGAAGCAAAGAAAGTGATTATGCAAGTGCAGGAACATATAAGAAAAGTTGAAAATGCACGAGCGACAACCACAAATCCTGAAACAACATTCCAGGAGATGTTGAATGAAATCGGAGACAGTGTGAGTGAGCTTGTAAGTTCCGACAATAAGGAAGATGGGGAAGATGTGGATGTTGGAGAAGATACAGATATCAGCAACAACTCTAGTTTCCGTCTGAAACACCCAGGTGTTCCGGATGGCTCTGACTGCCCTGACAGAACCTCATACCCACTGACGGAGAATTACACTCCACCCATTGCCCAGGTGACGGGTCGCGTTACATACTTACCTCCATTACTATGCGGCTGGTATATGCACCATCAGAATGACACGTGTGTTAGACTCTTCGCAGGGGTTGCAGTTATGCTCTAGCTGTTTACAATACTCCTGGCGATGTTTATGCCTTTGTTCGGCCGATAGCCACATATCGCACTCTCATTGATGTTTAGCTTTGAGATTTTGTCACTTATTGCAATAGTGTTCGCTTCGGATACATCGCTTGCCATTGCATTTGCTTTGCCATTATCGTATTTTACATGTCTGAAATATACTATCCAATCTTCACACTCTCTAGCACTACGCCCTCAGTCCTCCACATTCTGTGTTGATGCATCATCGGCTTGCGATGCTTTATCCTCCGTATGCGTATCTGCATCGTCGCCATCCTCGCACTCATACCCGTCAACATGACTGGTTCCCAGGTTAGTCCTCCACATTCTGCGTTGATTCATCATCAGCTTGCGATGCTCGTTCCACCTCATCCCCATCCCCATCCACATTGTCGCCGTCCTCGCCGTCATACCCGTCGACATCACTGGTTCCCAGGTCAAACCTCTCGAGTTCAGTTGCGGGCCGTCATCGCCAGCTGGCGGTGGGGATAGCATCGCGCTCGTCGCTTTCGTCACCTTCATCTTCGTAATTCCCGCTGCCCCCGGGCTTCCCAAAATGCAGTTTGTCAGCCGTGCAATTGTTGTCTATCACAATGTTGGAGTCAATGCGTCCAATCTCAGGCTGCTCAAGCGCCACTTTGGAGGTCAAATAGTCGAGAAGAATAGGATTGTCAACACGCGCTGCTTCCATGCTGATGACGATGTCAGGCATTCGGTTCTCCGCCTGTTGGATTTGACGCTTGACTGTAGCCAGAGTGTTTTTATACACCCTCTGTTGATAGCTCTCCGGTAGTGTGTTCCAGGTATTCATCATGAATGAATACGTGTCTGCAACGCCAGGCGAGGTTAACAACTTGCGACCCATTGCAGCGCAGCAGGATGCATTCTTACCACCGTCATTCATATAATTGAAGTAGTTCAAGGGATCAGGTCTGTCCGATTTCAGCGTTGACTTGGAAGCTTTCGGATGAACACATTTGTTCTTTTGCCACTCCAGGAGAGCATGGTGCAATGCTGTACAGGTAAACATGATCAGTGGCGAGGGTATATGACCGTCCTTGTCGTTAATCATGGAATTATAAAATCCATCAGCATACTTACCGCGGTTATTCGCCCAATGATAAAATTTGATGTAGATAAACCGCGGGACTGCTTCCGACAGGAAGTAAACTGGATGCTGGCCATTTGTTAGCAGCTTTCGACTCTCTCTGCGTTGGATTTGGGCTGCGTACACCACCTTCCACACGCTCTGCTACAGGAACAAGATACTTATTGTCTGGCAGAAGGGAATCAATGAACTCCAAACGCTCTGCGGCGGATTCAAAGCGGTGGAGATCACAAAGCTCTGCTATGTTGTCCCTTGCTGATTGAATAAAATGGGATTTAAGCTTATCGACTTGTACGCGAACCTGGTACTGGTTTGAGCGTGTAATATCCAACGTGGGGCGTTGCTTCAGCATACCGTTGTCAGGATCTTCTTTGTGCGAGGCTCAAATGCTATGGACCAAAAGTTGTTTTGCTGCATAGCGGTGTTCCAGTACGTCTCTATTATCTGCCAGTGTGGGGTTTCAGCTAACGCTTTCGAAACGCGTCGCGTTGCATAACTTACTGTCTCCAAGTCGCTTGCACTCATAAACAGCCATCTGTTCCACATGTAGAGCTCCAGGAGTCTGCCTGTTGCAAACAGAAGACACGTCATGTCTGAGAGACCAGATCGATGGATGCTGCAACTACCGGAGACCATTGTTCGAGGTGTAGACACCACCTGTGGTTGCAACTGCCACTGCCACTGTCTCTGATTCTTTTCAGTAGCTCAGGTTAGGAGTGGATTTGTAATGATCGCACGGGCTTCTGGATTAGTGATGGGGGTAGGCAGGTTTTCAAGACCTCGGAAAGGAGTCGGAGTGGTAACAATGCCGGATGCAGGGCTGGATACAGCGGGGCTGGAGACAGCGCGATGTGTTGAGGTTACTCCAGATGCTGGTGTGCTACGACTGCTTGTACCCGGTGTGGCGGTTGGAGTATTTATTAACCGTTGCTGTGTAGTGGACAGGGTAGAACTCACGCGTTGATTGATATCTGCAACGTGAGAATCGTTCAGCGAAGATGAGGGGGTGGAGTTCTGACCTTAGATTGTAGAGGGTACGGAACTACCTCCTTGAGAGGAATTCCTCTTGCCAACTGATACCGAAACGCGTCTCTTAGCAGACGGAAATTGAGAATTCCCCGAAGGCCCACGCTTTTGGTGATTTTGACAATTAGCAAGACTTCAAATATTTCGTATGACTGGAGTCGTGTTAGGGTGAAGGCTTTGGGAATGCATAGTCCAATAGAGATGTTCGACGTTAAGAAAGTAGGAATAATTGCCTGTACATGCACATGCAACGGCAGGCGAGGTAGACTTCTATTTGAGCGACCATGGAGGGTTTCGACAAAAAAGGGAGGCACAGTATGGACCGTGCTAGACCCTATACCCTGACAATAGTTGGTGACGAGATCGCTTGAAAAGGATTCAATTATGGGGTTAACTGCGATCAGATTAAACTCTGATTAAACTCAGATTCAACTCAGCATTGATATTCACTGTTACAGCAACGTCTGAAGGTCTATTTACACCTCTTGAAAAGTGTGATGCCATCTTGGCGCGATTATCTTCGTATTGTACTCGGTCTTGGCACAATACTTCGAACCATCGATTGTGTATATCTTCAGCTTCCCGGTGGAAATCCCCCTTTGGCAGAGCTACAAGCATCGCAAAGTCAACAATGACGTATGCTCTATCCTATTACATCAGTTGCATGTGCCTTTTCCACTGCTAGGCGTTCGTAGCCATGTTGGATGGTTGCACAGTTGGGACAACATGAGTACTGCTCAGTTTGCTCCGAGAGGCACAAGATCTGAGCAATAATAATGATACATGATGCAAAAGCAACGCCCGGCGTGGTAAACTGTCCTCTCCCCGAGTACGAATTCTCGTCTCGAGGCTTGTCGTTCATGATGTGCCTGGTGGTTCTGCAAGATGAAGGCTGGGCCGTTTAGTGTTCGTTAACCAACAAAACTCACAAGTTGAACCTTGAACCAAGAAATCGCCGGAACTGGAGTATATATATCTCCTCTTCCCGCCTAAACCTCCCTTCCCTTTTCCTCCCATATTATAAACACCGACAGCATCCTGATCCCAACATCACATGACTTGCACAAAACAACACCTCTTATTCCAAAACACACCCGATAACCTGCACAACTTTGTACTTTCCCCCTGGGCTTGCTTCCGCTACAACTGTATCGTAATGCTAACGTTTCGGATGTAGATTTAATTTCAACTCACAGTGATGGCACCAAAGGTCAGCAGCAAAGGAGAGGGGAAGGCTAGGGCAAAGATGCCGACATCGGTTATAAATCGACGACTGTCGTTGGATCAGGACCGTATAAAGGGATTCATCTCGGAACACATTGGTGGACTCATACACATATACAATGTTTGCGGCGTCAAGGATGAGAGGGCATCGGACCTCTTTTATGATATATTCTTTCTTGATCCAGTCACGACTTGCCACTTTTCACAATTCTGGCTGATGTAGCTGCACCGCAGGAGCAGGAGATCGCCTTTTCAGGAGTGGTGGGCTGCCTTCTGCTCATATATGGGCCAAATGTTTGACAAAACCCGTGACCAAATGAACAATTGGAGGTGGGACAATCCCCGTGCTTTCGGGTATCAAGTCGATCGCTCCAATCTGCAGACAACCAGCTTGGGGAAGGTTAAATGCACTGGTGAGCGTTTCTCTTGGTACGGTAGCGATGATCTCAGGGCAAAGATTGAGCCGCCAAGGTGTCGGCAGTACAAACCAGGCGACTTCCTGGCCGTTAGACCACTGAATTGGGATGAGATAATCGACGAGGATGATGATGATGACAACTGGGCGGATCCCGGTGCGCCGAGCGGTGGAAAGAGCCATCCTGGCAATCGCAATAACAATGACGACAGCGAGAGTGAGGAGGACACACAGGGCGGTGAGAAAGGGACCGGGAAAGGGAAAGGAACAAAAAATTGGAAGGGGAAAGGGAAGGCGACTGAGGACGGGAAGGGGAAAGGGAAGGGGAAGGGGAAGGGAAAAGATACAGGGAAAGGTATTGTTATACACACCCCATGGGGAGATGATATCTCTCGTGCCGTTGCTTTGCAGTTGCAGAAGGAAATGTCAGAGGCAGACTTGGACACAGAGGGCTAACTAGAGCGGGTATACTTACAGCCGGAAGCATTGCCCGCCGTGTAAATTTCCTCAGATGATATTACCGACCCTTCCGAGTCGGACGGCGAATATAAGTCAGAACGTGATTCTGATTTGCATATGCGAATGGAGGATGATGTGGATGCACCGGATGGCGTTGATTTAGACAGCAATGTGGATATGGAAAGGGATAGTGAAGATGAGAAAGATGAAGAGGAGGAAGATGAGGAGGAGGGGGAGGTGGTGGATGAGGATGAGAAGGAGGAGGAGGATAATGGCACAGAACCTCAGACGATTGGCTAGGGAGAGATGGTATATACATCGGCTGATGATGCTGATACCATGGTAGACGATGAGCGAACCGTGCTACATGAGCAAGGCCAGGAGATGCGCGAGCACACCCCTCGCCCACAAGCTCCGGCACCTGCCCCGTACCCACAACACCCAGAGCCTCCCCCACGACCACGAACTCCGGAGACTCAAACCCTCAGTGGGCTGGAGTTTTTGGGGATTGGGAGGCCGCAAGAACCTCGCCCAGCGGCGCCAACCCTGCGACAAGACGAGGCAGCCGGAAACACCTCGAATGTTGAAGTTGAGCAGCAGCTACTTGGCGAATGGGCAGGTGGTGATGGTCTCCCCAATGGCCCACTCCCGTATGTCCCCCTGCCGGATATCCCTCTCCCTGATGTCCCTCACCGCAACGTCCCTCTCCCGGATGTCCCTCTCCCTGATGTCCCTCTCCCTGAGGCGAGCCCGGATGGCTCGGTAGGCGAGCAGTGAACCAGACCTCGCATTGCAGCAGAGGCATGCGTTTGGGTTAGAGTCGGGTTCTTGTCTTGTGAGTTTCCTTTGCTGTAATCTATTCATTTCAGGCACAGATTAAGGCACACGTGGAGGTGTTGGTTCATTTGGTTTAGGGTTGTAGACTTGTTCGTTTCCTTTGTTCTAATCTATTTATCTCAGGCATTGATTAATACACATGTCGCGAGATTTTTGGAATGCTCAGGGTTTATTTTTTCTTTATTCATAGTATTATGGGACATCACGCATGCAGTGTTTTTGCAACTCCTGGCATGATGGTGTTGAGGCTCAATAAATCTCTCAAATATCGGGAGCTTATACCCACACCAGACTGCTCAGGCCCAGCACCAACATTCGTCCCTTTCTACAGTGAATACTCCACTTCTCCTGTGTTGACACTGCCAGAGAAGACCCCATTCTGTTGCCCCGAATTTTCATGCCGACAGAAGATCACCTCAGACAGCTGGCGACTTAAACATATCAAATTACACCATTCTGAACACCTTCAAGTTGCAATGAATCTGGCTGTTCGCAGCACGCCCCAACTCGTTGAACCCGCTCTGTGTCGTGAATTCAATGCTACCAAAGATTCAGTCGAAGACTTGGACACATTTCCCTACCACGAACACATTCAAAATATCGCAGACTCGGAGTCCATACCACGGCCACCTCATCTGCTGCAGACGGAAACAGACCCCGGTGCCGGTGCTCCGCTGAGCGATTCCATTGCAGAGCCATGGGAACGCGACGCTCAGGGTATTCTTAAGACGAACCAACAGAACAATCCCTACTACCCATTTGCGATGTGTAAAGAGTACAAATATATCCAGGGCAGGATCAACGAGAAGGGCATGAAGACATACTATGACAACATGCTGAAGGAAGTAAACACCGCTCTGCATTGCCCAACCTTCAACAACGGGGATGGCGTCCAGAAGCTCGTGTGTAGAATGCCAGATGATCTGGCTCTCTGGGAGTGGAAACTACACACTCTCGAGGATATGAGATGGAATGAGAATCACCAACGCCCTATCAACTTCTGGAGTCAAGACATCATCAAAAGCATGAGACGGTTGATGTGGCAGCCAGCATACGCCGAGCAACTTATTTACTCCCCTCAGTGTTGCTTTAACAGCGATACTCCACCAAAACGCCTCTATACCAAAATGCACACTGCGGACTGGTGGTGGGAGACACAGGTAAGAAGAGATACTCCAGGATAATAACGTGCTAATCGACGTTTAGGCAACGCTCAGAGTGGCAGATACACTGGTTCCCTTGATCATCATGTCCGACGGAACACATCTCTCGAATTTTGCTGGTGACAAGAAAGAGTGGCCTGCATATATGACGATTGGCAATCTATCTTCGAAGATGATCCAGATGCCCTCAACGCACAGCGTCGTGATGGTCGCTCTCCTGCTGATTCCAATAAAGAACCGCAATATTCCTCAGAAGCGGGTGGATGAGCAGCGGCAAACAGACTGAGCGGTGCTGAACGAAGTACTCCGGTGGTTACACCAGCCTCTCACCTTTAATCACAATCCCGGCGCCGCGAGCGGGTAATACAACGTTCTCTGTGCAGATGGCAATTGCAGGCGTTGCAAACTGGTCTTAGCAGCATGGCTTGCAGATTGCGCAGAGTATAGCGACCTACATCATCTCGAGCGGCATGTCTGTTTTTGGTGCGAGTGTTCAAAGAACGAACTTGGAGATTATGTCCCTCCTGACAAGCAACACCCTCGGCGGCATCACAACCTATATTGAACGCTCAGCGATACCAATACCATGGCAGCCAATGCCTAACTCTCGTCGCGCCATGTTCACCAAGGATACAACGTGTTTCAACATATTCCCTGTATCGTGCGGAACCTTCCTAAGCCCGACCTTCTCCATACAATGCAGATCGGCATGGTTGAGCACCTCCAGAAGAGGATTTTCCACTCCAAGAAGACGCCCGAATGGCTCGAGAAGTACAATGCAATCTGGTTTTCCGCGTTTGCTTACCACGACCTCACACTAAAAGATAAGTTATATAACAAAGTTTCTCACTGGAATGGGAAGGAGATGAAGGAAATGAGCCGGTACCTGCTTGGAGTTGTAACCCAGTCTCTACGAGGCGGAAGCCCCACTCAGCGTGCCATACTCAATCACGCAATTGAGTGCAGACGGGCATTGTTAGAATTCTATATGTATGCTCGACATAAATCACACGATGATGCAACATTGAGCTACATGGAGGACGCCATGCATCATTTTCACACCTTCAAAGATGTTTTCTAACTCGGGCGAGCCGGCAAAAAGGGGAAGGCCAAAGCCAATACTCTGAGAATGGAACTCGTGAAGAAGCGAAAGGTAGACGAGGAAACAAATGCTGAAACTTGGACACCGTCTCAGAGGCGGTGCAAAATGAACACCTGGCAGGATTATATCAGCCATGAGATAGATGTTTCCAAGGAGTTAGATGCCAACTTCAACTCTCCGAAGATCCACTTAATGTCTCATTGGGTCGAACAGATTCGTCGATACGGAGCCTTGCAACACTATTCTGCCGAGAGACATGAACAAGTACATAAAACAAACCTCAAGGATGGTTGAAATGCCTCCAATCACAATCTCAACTACCTGCCACAAGTAATCACCTTTCAGCGTCGCATCCTCTGCTTCGAAGTCAGAGAGCTCAATCTCCCAGTCCTCGCTCGGTATAGGGAGAACAGCGCTGCCACATGCAAAGTCCTCCTTTCCGGTACTGATCTGGCTGCCCCCCTGACCCCCCAGTCATATGCGAAGCCTGGATCCATGGGACCCCAAAACCGCCGTGATGGAAAGCATCCTGACACTATGATCAAAGACTTCAGAGCATTACTCGACAATACGCAAGACGCAGCGCACCGCATGGCAATATACACCGGCACAAAGGACTTCATCAATCATAAGAGTCGTAACAAGACGTATATATCGGATGAATAACTGCACGCAAAAGGAGCTGTGTATTTACCATGGTATTGAGGTTCAAGTTGCGGGTATAGATGGCGAACGCTTATCATAGATGTATCGATGCAAAGGAAACCAGAGCTGGCGCAGAGGGGATTGACGGAACGACTGCGTGTGGATATTGCAATGCACGGGAAGGTGTTATGGCATGCTGAATGGGCGTCACCCATGGCAACTGCAACGACTATTCAAAATCAAACTCCAAAACGAGGATGGAGCTTTCGTTGAGTACTGGATAGCCCTGGCAGTCACCAGAATACCTGAAAACTCGGGTAACTTGGATCCGGTCTCAAAATTTGTACAAGTGAGAAGAGCACTGGCAGCCGTTGCTTTGCAAGTTTTCAGCGTGGGAAATATTGTCAGCTGTGCACACATAATTCCAGAGATAGCAACTGGTAGTAAGACAGGTGACGGACAGAACGAGCGATGGATTGTCAATAGCCACATAGATCTGGTGACTTGGAATGATGTGTATAATTAGTAAAGAGAGAATTGCATTTTGCGCGCAGGTAGAAGGAACGTGAGGAGAGATATTCGCAGCGTCACCCATTACATTGCAATCGCGATGCAAGCGTGTACCCAATGAACCCATTCTGACGTATTGTCACAGTTGGCCCAGTGCCAGAGTGATCATTTAAAATAGGAGACTGACAGAACGCGAAGAGACAGTGAAACTGCGATCAGAGGGTAATATACAACACGACGCGTTGTATTGACGCCGGGCACTGAGTAATCCGCCGCCAGGGTGTCTCTGACCGCTGTGACGGAGCTCGTCCACTCTGACGGAGCCATTCCGCCCGAACGGAATATTTTTTTGCTGATGGAGCTTGGCATGATGAGCAAAGAGGACAAACCTGGCTGGGTGATGGGCACATTCTCCAAAACAGTACAGCACCACATGGAGTGTTTCCGGCAGACCCAGATGAGGTTGGACGAACTGACACAACCGGGAAGGAGGAATACAGCCAACTAATTCCAGGAGAGAGATATGATGTATGGGACAATTGAAACGAAGGTTCCAGTGGTTTTGAAGCCACAAACAGACATTATTGCATCCTCATGATTACCGACAACATTTTGAGAGCTTATGCAGAGTGGTCAGATGGTCTCCGGATAATCACAAATGCTGCAAATGATGTCTCGACTGAGAAGTAGTTAAATGCAGCTGAGTTTACAGAATCCTCAGGCACACAGTCACATAGCATGTATCATGCCTGACACGGTACCTGATTCATTACAAATGGGGATTACGCAGTCGGTTGAATCTGCAAGCTTTTACCCCTGCATTAAGCGTCACAAGCTGATTACCGTATAGAAATCGTATTTAGATGAAGACATAGTGATGCCTTCTGCATCACCGGAATGATAGATAGCCGAATAGGGTCTTTTGACTATGTATCACGAGTAAAAGCAATTCGTGTACACATTTGATTTTGTGTCACCGTTTTCGGGATTTCTGTATCCAAATTGTGAGACAGAATTATTCTTCAGTGTGTGTGCAAGGGTTGTACGAGCCATGCAACAGTTCTTGACTTCAAATCAAGTCCATAGATGACCAACAAACATTATATGGTGTTGCCTGTAACGGTGAAATGATAAAGTAAAACCTAAATTTGACACGAAATTTACTATCCAACTCTAAGTCAGTGATGTCAGACTACTCATGGAAAGAGCAATCACTGCGCATCCTGAACCTGGCTAAATGACTGTTGTCAGGCAGCATTCATCCATGCAGCCAACTTCAAAGCTCTTCGCTCAGACCTCCTGCATCTGGTGAAGATATTGAAAATTTCTTATAGTACGTGATTGAGATCGAGGAAAATGAGCTCGAAAATGAATTCTGAGGACGTAGGCCTATATATATCTAAAGCTAGTCGATAGATTTTTATGCCGTAAGTTGCCGGCCGAATACGCTGAAACACAATGGACCACAGGCATTCATTGCTCAGATGATGTGTATAGTCGTAGCTCAGAAACTGAGAGGTCGCGAAGGTTTTGGATGCAAATGATAATACATAGAAACAGTTTTTCAGCTACCAATAAAGACTGTATGCATTTTGTGTACAAATGTTGAGCACCCAATGATTGTTAGTATGTCTCGAAGGTGAGCTTTAAGGTGAGTTCGAAGGTTAGCGTCAACCGAGTGTGAACGGTTTACTGTCTTACCCATTCAGCAATCGAAAAACGGGATAGTTACATCCATCCAAAAAGGAAGTATCAGCCATCTTGATAGGTTAAAATGCAAGCGAGATGCTCCTTGCCCCATCATAAAAATGAGTGTCAATCGAGCATCAACGATTTTTTGTCTTGCATTGTGGATAGTCAGTGGGCTGTGCACCCCCAATTGGCCATAATTGAAGTATTGGCCACCATTATGTGCAACAATGCCCGTCAAGATATCGCTACTACCTCACAAAAATAATCGTCAACGGAGCCTAAATGTTTTTTGGTGTTTCATCATGGATATTCAAAGGGCTATGCAACACCATTAACCCATAATAGAACTATTGACTGCCTTTATGGGCAAAGATGCAATCAACAATATTGCAATGGCTTTCTGAACATGAGTGCCAACAAAGCGTCAAGAGTTTTTATGGGGGATCATAAAGCTACCAAGCAACCTACTGCTCTGCATTGTTCCTAAATCAAGTTATTAGCCATCTGTCGTCTGTGTATGTCCCTCTATTGATCTTCACAAATATGCATGCCATGTCTCACAGGTCTGACATTTGTTTTGCATGTCACTCTAAAGTCAAAATTCAAGAACCAGCATTTGACTTCACTGTAACATTACGTCTGATAGCCAATCAAGTCAAAGTATCCAGCTTTCGAATTGCTACCATGATATCGGATTCACAACGTTTAAATACCTGTTTGCCAGAGGTTATGATATCTTCCGACAATGAACTTGTCTTTATTTGTGATTTGAATGACCATAGTTTAGAAATTATACTGGATGCTTGGTTGGCTGCTATGAATGTAAACTCGAAATGTGCGATTGCTTGGAATACTTTCAGACATGCGCCTTACTGGCGAGTCTTTTGATACTGCGGAATTGAAGAGACAAGGAAGTTGTGGAATTCCAATTATAAGTTCGCCAAGGAAATTCAAATTTGACTTTAGGTTTTATTAATACTGACTGAATTGACAGACAAAACACTGCAAACTGGCAGCGAAGGACTTTGATACTGGCGAATTTCACCAAGACATCTGGAATCGCTACCTGATGATAGTATTTGTTTCAGATCCTATTCCATGACAATCTATATCAAACCTGGAGATACGACGGTCATACAATGCATTACAAAGTGAGTTGGTACTGCCATCGACCAGCACACTATGTAACATTTGGTGGAGGGAATACACACTGACAGTGGATGCAATTAGGAAGCAATTGCGGTCAACAAATAAAGTTAGTTTACCTTTAGACAGGTGGACATCAACGAACAAACTAGCCACAACGTCAGTCATTGCTTACTATATAGATGGAAAATGGGCATTGTGCAAATTTCAACTTACTTTCGATGAGATTAATGGCCAATTCTGTGCCTTCTTCGAAAGCTATTCAAGAATGACAGGTAAATGGTCCATATACTTGAGCATGGCTACCCGAACATTTGAAAGATGTTCTTGATCACTTAGAGCTTACCGACGGCTGTTTAGTTCGAATTATAACCGAGAACAATTTCTCTAATTCCTCCACTCCTTGGGAATTACAATCAACCCTTTTGGGCTCCAGATTTGAGTGACCTGCATTGAATAAACACACACCATGCATGGCATACGTCATTCGGCTTACTATAGGTGCATTCATGAATAGTCAGGGTGTAAAAGGCCGCACCAAGTCATGGGATGCACATCAGCGAAATCAGCAATTCGGAGAGAATGAAAGTATTGATATTTGGAACAGCGAATGACATCAAAAAGAGGGCAAAGCTAGACTCAACAAAGTATCTGACATGAAGCCAGGTTTAGCAAAGATAATTGAGAAAGTACGTAAATTCAACATATTGTGAAAGTCATGAAACTGACCTTTATATCGCAGAGAATGCCTGCTGTATTTATTACACTGACACCTGGTCATTGAAACGAGTGCATTGACTGTCAAAAAGCGAAGTACGTGTCGCAGTACTACCTATTGTGGATGTGATGATAGGGTGTTGTTTGACACTGAAGTTGCTTGTGCAGGCCTACCCATTAGGACAATTCACCTGTGAGTGGCTCAAGAATACAAACTACAGTGATTACCAGCCACTCATCACAACACAGAATGAATGGACTATTGTCAAGTACATCATGGAAGTGTCAAGGACAATCTGGTACTGGACGCTGTGGATGTCAAAAATGCATACAGTTACTCAGCATCACGTGGTCACTGTATACAACAACATGTTTGATCATATGGACGGCGTTAGGCAATCTGCAGCCAAGAAGATGACTCAATGGAAGGAATACTTTTACTTCGCCACAAAGTTTGCCTGCCAGAAGCTGTCCAAATGTTATACTCAAGTCAGTTGTACCTCAGGTATGCATCACATTTCAGCACAAATCCTTGATCCCTGCTGGATGTTGCAATCGTTGAGGAAGTGGGACAAGGGAATGGATATTAATCCTGAGGACAAGATTTCTTACACTACCCAATACCATGAGGTATTTCTAAAGATTGTGGAGAATGAATACTGCACCAAACATCGACATTGGCCCGTCACTACACCCGAAAGCGTTATGCACAACAATCATTTCTCTCCCACAATGGCTTCAAGATCTGATCCATTTTCTTCTGATCCATATGATTTGTCCAGCAGTTATGAAGAATACTTAATGCCTGAAACAGTGAACAAAATGACGCTCAGGCGAAGTGATTGTACACCACGATCACTGGCCGCTGCCAGGCACTATTTGAATTCACAGACTGGATTACCACAGAGGTGGGGGCTAATTAGTCTGAATCATGATAATTACCACTCCGATCGTGTGGAGATTAGCCAAAAATCTTGGATACCGGATATCAAAGGCTGGTGGCGAAAGCACATGGAAATGCACTGAATGTATGCGGTTCTCTGCAAAGCGGCATGCGACACATTCTTAATCATACCACATGGTGTCACAATGGATGCAAGTTTTTCCCTTGGGCAGAATGTGATCAACTGGAGGCGGTAAAGAACTACAGGTGAGACCGTTCACGAAAAAGTTGTCGTAACATTGTCTGCTGAAGCCCATAATGTGTTACTAGCTGGTGATCACCCAGTATCAAATAAGACAAATACTGATATTGACTTGGAAATGAAGAGAGGAAGTTCAAAAGAAAGTGCACAGAATGGTCAAGGTCCACAACTTTTTGGAGATATGGCAGGGTAGTCAGAACCTATGCGCTACACAGAAGGAATCTTGCGCCCAAAAGAAGCAAATGATCACCATAGGATACATTCTACGTACTGAAGAAATCGTCAAAGCGTCAAGATCAAACTGTTTACATGATTGTGTGGCTGCATTTAAATTGGCCAAAAGATCACCTGTGCCACCAGCTGTATCTGCAAACAACCTCCCTGGAAGACAAACTGATGTATTGAATGTCCACAAAAGCAAACGAATTGACCGCGATGCTGCCGTAACTGATGAGGATAGTGCACCTGAAAGGTTTTCGGACCAAGAAAATTGGCTTGACAGGAATGGGGACTTGGGTGATCCAAATGACAGCGAAGATGACTGGGAGGCGGACAATGAAACTGCAATAGCGCCCAAGAATGGCGTCAGGGATTGAGAAACCCAAGCGCAACAGGCTGTGAGTGCCACGCCAAATGTTCCTGGATTGAATCGGTCAATACTGAGTTCAAACAGCAATGATAAAATGGTTTCCATGACGGTCGGTACAATGGCAACAAGCAGGAACATCGGGATCACGTGAATGTAGGACAGAATGAGTCAATGTATTTTCACCGGGTTCTTTATGTAGTTAGACTGAGAAGTTCATTGAGAGATATATTATGGGAAAATGTGGAGCAGTTGCCTGGGAACATTGGTTTATAAACAGAAGTATAACAGGCAAACTGAATTATTTGGCTAGAGGAATAGATTGTAATAGAATGAGAGTGCCAAATGCAACAAGATTAGTGAGCTCGGCTTTGCCAAAGAGCCGAGTCTCGATATGGTAGAAAGGCAACCAATAATGTCAAATGATTATGAATGCAATGAGTGATAGCCGCCAATATTGAATACACAATACATTGAAACAACCGTCAACGGAGCCTCAACAATTACAGGTCTTGTATGTACGGTAATTGACAAGTAAATCGGTCCCTGCTATGCATCACCAACATATTGGCCGCTTTAACAGTCAAAATATCTAAAGGTACAGTCACTGCCCCATCCTGGAAATGAGCGTCAACGGAGTATCATGAATTTTAGGTCTTGCATCTTGGGTAATCCAACTTGCGATTGGTTCCAATGGTCTATAAGTGAGATATTGGTCGCCGTTAGGGGCAATAACACAAGCAACATGCTCCCTGCCCCATGCTAATAGTGAGAGTCAATGGAGTGTCACTGATTGTTGGTCTTGCATCGTGGCTAATATAAGTGTCACACTGTGGCAATGATTTACATACCATGTCCTGGCAGCGTTGACATCTGAATCAGTGCATGACAAATCCATTACCCCATCATAAACATGCGCATCCACCAAGCGTCAACAATTTTTGGTCTTGCATATTGGGTCATCAAGGCATTGCATGTATACATACGCTTATAACAGAACTCCTGACTGCCTTTCTAGGCTAAAATACAATATATACAGGAACAATACAGATTCCAAAATAATTTATATCGCAAACTGCAAAATATGCAAAACAGCTTATTGGCTACTGGATACCAGATTTTAATAATATAGTATTATCAAACTGCAAAAACTAGAGCATTATATGAATCTTCAAATGGACCCACTGGGCAACACACTGACAACCCACCCAAATCAGACTCGTTGGGAGATTAGCATTGAATTGTACCCTAGTTCACCGTTTGCGTGCATTGACAACCTGGACTGCCAATTTGACAACGGTTCAGATCCGGCCTGGACCCGGACAAGAACTGACGGTCTGCCACTGTTGCTGACACTAATAACCAGTCATCACAGATCTCACTTGCTCCAAGGCCGGCTGCAATGGCCTTCAAGCGTCTGAGACTCTCCTGAAATTGATACATCCAAGTTTTGACTCGACATCCTCTCAGACACTCCTGGAGGCTCTCAATGAATAAATTATATTTCACTAATGGGGGATTATAAAGTGATCAACTGAATGTGCACATCCCAATGGAGGGCGGGGTATCAAACTAATACATTATTGGACCCAAACAAGCAGTGTTTGAAATCCAAGTGCAGTTGTCGTACCATCATCGAAGGTGAATCTTGTGTGTTTATCCATTATTGACTAATCATCCATCAGTATATATCTGGATATCAGAAGACGCAATGCAATTCCGGTGGCATACTATCTTGCCATCCAGCAGCTGTGAAGAGAATTGTCCATCTCCAAATACATTACTATGGAATCTAGGTATTTGTAAGACACACTTCTCACTCAGTTATTAACTTGCAGACTGTTCATTATCAGCTAGCTTGCATCTACTTAATTATGAACATACCTCTGGGCCAGAGGTTAGCCTCAGTTGGCAGTCTGTGGATTTTCAGGACCTACTACAATGGTTTGGTGAGTCTGTAACAGCTGTATCCCTTGTCGGTAGAATAGATAAGCAAATTTCAACAGCAGTTTTTCCACCAGAGAGGCCACTCTGAGATGACAATTGAATAACTACTGGTTCACAGTGTTCACACAGTGTCAATTGTGGGCAGGCAATGATTTTTTTCCATAGTAACAGACTGGAACTTTGATAAATTCTGGATTTTCCCCTATAGTACATTACACTTGTTTTGATTCTTGAGGGTAACGTGGATGGAGCAGTTCATACAACTGTCTGCTGCTTGTGCTGTTTAGAGATTATCTCCACCAATGAATAACAGTTTACTATCTGAAAACACAATTCAAATGGATGATAACAGCAATCCCACCGGTATATACAATATAAAACTGTAACTGGATTCCACCTGAACAGGGAATTAATCATGCTGTACACAATAGCTACAGTCCGATAGATTCAACTCAGTGTTCAGCTTCATAACAATATCAGAAAAATGTCAATTGGTCCGGAAGCCACATCCAAACCTCCCAGATACTCTGTTAGCCTTTGCCAGTGCATTGCATTACTCCCATATTCTCCCAGGCCCCCCTGGAGCTTAGCAATGTGCACTCAGACTCAGCAAAAGCATTCTCAGATACTCCAGAAAACGTCTGCGGTTGTGGAGGTGCATCCAGAATGCTACGACATTAACCATTAGGATAGTCAAATATTGGAGCTGCTGGGACGTCTCGGCAGGTCTGCAGGAGACATCGAGAGCAGCTGAGACCACACTGCAGGTCTGCAGGAGACCTCAACAGCAGCTAAGACCACTGCGCATGCTCTGAAGAAGACTTGGTGCCATGTTCTCACAACAGTGGTTGTTACAGTTCCACAACCACAAGGCATTTCGTTTATCATATTCATCTCTGGTACTGTCAGAAGATTCATCAGCACAATGTATTTGACTCACTGGGAGCCTCCAGGAGTGGGTGAGAGGAGGCGGAGTGAAAGCTTCGAAGCGTCAATTTGAGGAGAGCATCAGACACTGGGAGGGCATTCCAGCCGGCCTTCCGAGTAATGGAGATTTCTGATGACTGGTACAGGAGCACCATGGGAGCGGTTCTGAAAAGTTTGAGAGCGCCAGGGACTCACCAAACCAATGCATGAATCCCAAACTAACTCTGAGAGATGCCTGGCATGTTATGGATATTCATGTGAAGGACTGCAGGCGTTATCTATGGTTCTCCGGATGTACACGAGCAATAAAAATACCCTCCATATATGATGCATCGAATATTGTTCATTATCAACTTCTAAATCATACCATAGTACCCAGCATGTCATTCGCCATTCTATTGTTTCCATCGCTACATTATGTGTAACCAGAGGAAATTACGAGTGTTTCAAAAATGAATAAAGGAAAAACCGGAACAAAGACCGGATGAAGTGATCGGAATGCTCTCCGTCGATTACAGTCTCAATGTCACCCACAATATATCCCATCTCATCAGGGCAAACAAACGCAGAAACAGACAATTCATTAACAGTGTAAAGAAGGTGGAGGCGTTCCTCGTATATCCCATTGATTCGGGCCTGGTGAGTGGGTCAAGTTGAATCGCAATGTTGTTTGGCTCCATTTGTGATATCTACAAGGTTCGAATTGAGGTTAGCTAGCGGTAAATCAAAATGTAGTCTGAAAAGCAAATATGATGAATTCGGGGGAAAACGAGGTGCGCCACAAGGAATGGAGGAGTGCTAGGTGTGGAATTCAAGGTGGGCAAGGGGAGTGCTGATGGTGATGAAGGAATGTAGAATAAAATTGAGGAGTGTCAATCCAGCCCAAGGAGCACCGACTGGGATTGAGGAGCACTTATCCAGCGGAGCAGCCCATCCATGCCGAGCAGGGCTGAATGGGGTGAAAGGTAATTAATCTGGAATGGAATGGAGACATGCCTATTCGAAGTTGAGGAGCGGATTGAGGGGCGCCTATCCTACAGGAAGAGCGCCGACAGACAAGGCAGTACAGAGCACTGAATGAAATATCAAAGCGCGATTACAGAATGAGGAGCACCGACAGAGAATGAGGAGCGCTGACGGGAATTGAGGAGCAGCTATTATAGCGGAAAAGCACCATTGGCGGGGGAGGGGGTATGAAGCAACCCCACCATATATAATTGTGATGAGTGCGATGGCTTCTGCAGTAATACAATCTATCATCATGGGAGGGCAAAATTTACCTCAATATTTATCTTGAGAAAACATAACTGTACCCTTCTTTCCAGTGGCATTCTCAGACAACCCACAATCAATAGATGTGGCCACAAGCGCTAGTGTCTACGGTGTAAGACATTGAAAGAATTGCGAAGTGGTTAGTTGTCACCCGAAGCTATTGGCGGTGAAGAAAAACCGATGGGAGATTGACTCACACAGTTCCATCCGTGTGAATTGTGATTTCGTATCATGGATAACCTTCGAGAGATAAGCATCGTGAAACAGGAGCTCCTCAACCTGGATTCGATGTGCAGTCTCAGATCATAAATCTAACTAATAACTATGGATAATAGTTCGACAAGCTCCATCTGGCAAACGCCCTTGAATGGTACTAATCATTAGTCTTAACTATGGATATTATTGGGGTTCAGTATCATCATAAGTCCAATCAAGGAGTAGAAAATAGAATATACACTTATATCTTCTTGGGTTTGCGGATTGATTTTATGTGATGTACCGCCGGGCAGTTGACAGACAGATGGTGCACCGACAGGAGCACCTGCTAATGCCCGCTGATAATCCTGGGCTTCAGCGGCTAGTTGCCAAGCTTTATCAACTATCAAGTACTTCTCATCAAGAGTGATTGGCCAGGGAGTCTTCCTGAATATGATTGCCTCCATGTACTATTTTGCTACATTAAAAGTTGCCATTTGGCATTGTGGAATGATGTGATCACCATCACCAGCATGTGGTTGAGGAACATGCTGGTCTCCACTAGCCTTGGGTAATGGGAGCGCCTGTACAATGTCAGACTCGGGTGATATGTTGATGGTTGACTTTTGGCGTTTGAGCAATGGTGGTGAGATGGCCCCGGCTGGATGTCGCAGTTTTGAAAGCTATGTGCATGCAATGAAAATTTCTGTCCGGCTGCGTTTCTTTGGCAGTGGAACCCTTCCAACTCGTATTGTCTTATCACAGTGTGCCTGATCTAGATGTACAACCTCCTACACATTGTCCAAATCGTCTTCTTCGATATCAAATGACAAGGTAGACTCTGCACTGCTTCACTTGTGTTCTTGCTAATCTCCCGATCGGTATCGTCATCATTCTGCTTCATGAAAATGACAGCGCGGACATTAGCAAACTCCAACACTATACTGGACGGCTGGGTTGGAACTTCAAAAGTTGGATCAGCAATGAAGATTGGCTGTCTTCTACAATACACGTGCAAGTGCTCTTTCAAGGTGGGCTTCTTAATTCTTCTGTGAATAGTGATTCTTTACCTGGCTGGCTGTTGGTTCCATGTTGGATGAAGTGAAGTTGGGGAATGTAGAGAGAAGTATATAAGGGCACATAGAAAATGAAACCCAATGGGCATCGACTCTGGGATATCCGGCAAAGTGTGTTACAATTGTTTGGCCAATCCAATCAACCTTCACAATGATGATTCCACACATTTCTTTTTCCGCAATCCTGTTGAATATATTGAGTTCCTGATGGAACTGCCTGCGTTCAGGGAACATATGTCATATGCTCCAGCAAAGGTATTCATTCATGCTGAGAAACGTATCTACTCAGAGGTTAAATCAATCAACTGGTGGTGGAAAGAAGAAGTATGTTAGTTGAATTTCATCATAGCTACGATGATTTTGACCGCTTCAGTAGGTATGGCAGCCTCTTGGAGCTATGAATGTACCTTTATTTGACATTTAGACCAAACACATCGTACAAACTGTTCGGGCGACAAGATTGAATGGCCAGTATATTTGTATCTTGGAAGCATCACTTCGACGATTAGATCAAAGCGTTCGAATCTTTGAAGCATACTTCTTTCCCTTCCTCCCAGTCCTCCGAAAGCTCACTTTAAAAAACATGGAAAACAAGTCCCGTGAAGGAACAACAAATCCACATTCAAGAGGTTTTAAGGAAGATCTTCAATGGTATTTTTTGTCCTCTCGACACGCTTTTCAACAGTTGAAAGCTTATGCATTGTACAGACAGTCTGATGCGGCAATGTTATCCTGTCATCTGTGCAAGGACGGCTGACTACTTTGAAAACATTCACATGCATTCAATAAAGCAGCCCCATTGCCCGGTGCGCGAAGCACTGAAATCGTGATTTGGAGAAGGGAATTCGTCATTGTGGCAATTGGGAGTCTCCTGGCTATATATCTAATAGATACTACTCACGACTCAGCGAGATGAGACAGGGCATTGGGAAGCACTACAATATCTAGAAGATCAAGCGGTTGGATCCTCACCAGGCTTCTTCTGGAATATGAAATGCATCTCTCCGACGACAGTAATTGTACACAATATTCTTCATACTGTCTATCCCGGTATGCTTCAGCAGTTGATGGTCTGGGTAATATCCTCTCTCGAACAACATTCCAGAATCGACATAGTCAACCAGCTCTGTGCGATGATGCCTCAATATCCTGGCTTCATACAATTCAACAAGCCATATAGGCAAGTGAAAAAATGAAATGGTAAGGAGATTAAAGCACTCGGGCATGTGGTTGCTCCAGTTTTCGCGGCAACCCTTTAAAACCCTTTGGTGAGCTAAAGAATTCCCTTCACAGAAGCCCTGTTGTGCATTAAGAACATAGTGTATTATCACCTGATGATACAGTACCGGTACCATACTGAGGATACGATCGAGCACATGGAGAATTATCTGCAGGAGATTCATCATCAGAAGGATGTTTTCTGTTGATTCTGCGCCAGTAAATCTACAATGACAGTCTGCAAAGCCTTGAAAAAGCGGCGTAGTTTGGACAAGCAGGAGGAACGGGAGAGTAACCCCGCTTGGAACAATTGTTCTATGGCTGCAAAGTGTCATCGCCTAAATGAAGATAAAATGCTGATTGAGTCAGAAATTGCACAACATCTTGTCGACAAGTTGGATTTCAACTTTGGGAAGATGCATCTCATGAGCCACTTCTCTGACCATATCAACCAGCCTCGTGATCGGATAAATGTAAGCTCTGAACTCCCAGAACATGCGAGGATGGATTTCATACAAGTGTACTGACAATCGAATAGTCTGACGGCCGCCGTGCAGAGTTTGCGAATGAACGCCCGAAAAGAGGTGCGTCAGTATCGAGAGCTGAATGCAAACACTGCCAACCAATGTCGCGAGGATGATATACCTCTGAACAAAGCTCCTCTCATGTGAATGATGAGAAACCCGTGACCAGAAATCAAGACCCTTGCTAACTTGGCCAAGTGGTGTGCAATGCCAAAAGTGGAGCTACAGAATCACATTGTTTGGTGTTCCAAGATATTCACCGACTTCACGGACTACATCAATTATGATCGGTATTTCAGTCGTCTGAACACAGCAAATTACATTCAGTACAACACAGTAGCAATTCCGGTGACGTCTTTTCAATGTGATGAGCAAGCAGTTCCTATGGTTTGTTCCACTGGGTCCACAAGGTAGAGAAAGCATAAGCCACCAAGAAATGATACAGTGCTTTTCAGGATGGGGAAGAGTCCGGATAAATGCCTTAAGTTGACTGAGGGATACATACCCGCTTGGTTGAAGTGGCTTTTGGTTGTCGAGGATGCTGAATTGAGCGTGAAAGGGCATCTTGCCTTCGTTCAGATATTTGCAACAGGGCTGATACATCAGCCTGCTTGTATCATGATTTTTGAGGAGAGGCATCAACCTCCGTTGCCACCCTTCCACAATGGAAACAACTGTCATAAGCCTCTTTTCGGAGTCGGAACAACATATATTGTCCCTATAAGGGTAAACCAAGGAGCTGTACACCCTCTTCCACTGAGGCTGCAGCCAGATGACTTGCGGTGGTTCCTGAGCAACACGATTGACTTGAATGCTTTCAATTTGTTTTACATGTAGATTATTTGACTCAATACTTGAACAAATCGTTGCAGCGATATATAGCAATCTGATGAGTATATACTCTGGGGGTCATAATTTTCGTAATGGGAGTTGTGCAAGCTTGTGTTTATTTGATGTCTCAAGGGATTAAATAGTTGAGAATATTCTTGAAATCAATGGAACAGTTCAAAAAACTGTTCAAACAATTGAAATCTAGAGAACCAATGTGAAAGAAGCAAGTGCAATAAATTAGCTTGAATGACTAAACATGTTTTGAGATGTGGCGATGATGCGATTGCATTATTGAACACTTCGAAGCATGGTGGAAGATTGCGCGTAAGTCATCCGAATTATTTGTGGGGAATGTGGAGAAGGTTCAGTGTGTGGGGTTCATTTTTGGAAACCAATTTCACTTTTTGCTGATGCATCAAGTAACAGCCAACTCTCCTACTGCGTGTGGAGCTTTGGGAATTTTGATGAGTCCCATCAGTACAAAACTTAAAAGAGTGTGGGTTGACAAATTGCGATGAATGTGAAAATTGAATTCAAACTTCAAGGCCCAGCTACACTGGGATTCCATCCACTCTATGACTGGTGTTTTCAGATGACGTGGCTGTTTTCAGGTGTGCCTGACGATCCAGAGGCTGATACAGTGATGGAAACGCATAGTGCTGAGGCATTGCATTCCGCTGTGAAGAGTTTGATGCATGCTATCTTGACTGAGGACGAAGAAGCTCAACAGAATGCAGCGCACCGGATGATACAGATTGCAAAGCCTTGGACAATCATGTGGTGATCAGGATTGAAACTAGCCAATGATATACCACTCATTCCGATGCCAAAAGAAAATGGACATCTCATTGATCTTGATTGGACTGAGGACCAGCATGCACAACTGAAGACGCATGTGGAGAAATCCTCTTCGAGGGGTGCGTCACGAGAACAGAGGGTGCAAAGATGGCAGCTGGTATGATTCTCGTTAGTATTTGGAGAGACCGAGAATCGCAAAGACGTTCCTGGGTAATGGTACGATCCATGGCCACTTGCTTCTTGGGTGGATTCTCCAATTTTCCAATGGCTGTGGGAGATATTTCTGCCAATGATTGTCAAAGAACCTGCGGAGTATCTTAAACCTGTCCCAGACGACCAATCCAGAGAGGTGCTCCTTCCGGAGCAAGACAGAAATGAAAATGCACTCCCTGGTGCACCTCCACAGAAGGCGGTGATTTTTGGTCCTCTTCCTGGCCAAGTTCGTCATTTGAAGTGGTGGCTAACCAAGCATTTTGCGGATCATGGGGATATATTCCACATGTATGCAGAAATGGGCAATAATGAACATACAGAAATGCAGTTCAAATTGCAGGAGTCACGACATCCCTCTGTATTCGTAACTACACCCAATGTGTGCAAGACGGGCCTAAATATTACAACAGCAAACCATGCTGTTATTTCTCTGCACTTCTAGGTATTGAAAGAGCAGCGGCAGACATTTGCACGAGTTGTCTAGCCAGGGCAAAACAGAGTACCACCCACATGGTTACTGAACACAGGTCCTGGTGGCTGTGATAACTGCGCGAGTGATCTCCACCAACACTCAGGAGTTCCCCAATTGAGAGTCCTACATGGCGTGATTCGTCGACCGAACATTACAACGAGGAAGATCTTCCGGATTCTGGAGACTGGTGTGAACCATACGAAGCAGCTGCCAGAGAATGGAGAAACGTGGCAGTCTGATAAACCATCAATCTTTGATTGTTAGTATGATTCATCAAGGTACGCCTCTTTAGACTGTCACTCAACATAATCCTAACTGATACAAATAGTCAAAAAGGTTGTTTGTATGGTACACTGTATACTGTATGGATGAATTCATTCTCTCTGTCATTTTGAAGCAAATCAAGAAGCAGATGTTGGAATTGTCGGAGGGGGATTTCATTGGGTTAGAGGAGATTTCATAGGTGTTCTGGATTATTAATAATGACAAATATGAGATGAAGTCATTTAATAAGCTACATTATACGTTCCTGGCTAGCCTATCTCACCATTAATGGCATAAGTTGAATGTTGAGTAGGATGCAGCCAAGGGCAAATAATTATTTGTCAGTTGTGTATTTATGGGGCACCAGAAAGCCTGAGGTGACATATGCATTTCAATGTCAAAACAATGAGAAAGCATGATTCAGCCACTTCCACATGCACCGGGGCATCTTCGATCTATCATGAGTGTCGTGACGACAAATGAAGCCCTCCGCTTTTGCCGATGTCATCTGGGAAGAAAGTCAGGCCAGGCGAAATTGTGTTGCTTTGTCAGATTATGAGACACTAGCTTACGGATTTGTAGCAATGCCGGAAGATTTGCTGGTATATGATCGAAATTCAGGTGTGCCGGTGAATTTTCAGCTTATTTCTTGAGTCACATTATGACATCGTCCGCACAGCACATTGGCCAATCCCATTGGGCACTGAGACACTCTTCTCATTATTGAGTACTTCGGTTAGAATATGAGATAGGACTCGCTTACTCCTGGCAAGGCTGCAGCTTGTACCAGCGTTTGATCGGGGTTCAGGTGCACCGGAAAGGCTTCAGTCCATATCCATATGACTGATTGATCACTGCTTATTTGCCAATCCCAGTGGCAAGATAGTCAATCTAGGCGATATTGAGTACTTTTGTCAAAATTTGAGACATTGGCTAATTTATTTGTATCAAAGTTGCAGCTTTTGCTGCCAGATCATTGAAGTTCTCACACACCACAGATCGGCATCGCGGAGTGTCGGATACTAGGAAACGGCCCAGATATTCATTGCTAAGCTGCAGCTTTTGCTGCCGGGTATTTCCTGGCCTCTGATTGAAGTTCTTCCACAACTGAGATCTTGCCATCCAGTCCAGAATGAGGTTCTTGGATATGTATGAAGCCAAGCTGCACCTCTGTGTGGATGTATCATTCAGGCCAAGGCATGCCTCGAGAGCGACACATACGCCACCACAGCGCATGTATCCCAGTCTGTAGTACACTGAAAATTATAGTTTCCTTAATTCACATCATGATTTCTTTGAATTTGAATCAGCGGACTCAGTGTACACAGATTGTCATCAAGAGAGACACTTCACGTGTATATACAGGCGGCTCATCCCACAGGACATCGGCCCATATATCAATCGATGCTTGATTGGGATATGATGGCCACCGTACAAATGCCTTGAACCGTCTGCTCTGTGTCAACTTGTCCATTGGAGGATTGTCTCCCTCTACAACTAAACCCTAAATGCACAGACCTAGCCTATTAGTAACCCCACCTAACTCAATATGGACTAAGTAGTATGCTTGGACCTATGCTTCAAAATCCTAAAATCGCTTCTGCATGTTCAGGCACTGTTCAAACAGCTGGAGTGTTATAGTGAGAATCTCAAAAGTCAGATTCTCTTCAATGACTCTGCAAGATGGAAAGCAACTCCCACTCACCCATGTACCGTTCATACTCGATGAGGCCTACGTTCTTAATGCTTTCAATGCCGACTTAACTTGATTCTGACTAACCTGTATTTTTGGGCCACCAAAACTCATATATGAAAATAGATTATAAGAACCAATTTCCATCAAGAGTGAAAGTTCGAAGAGAGAGCATCTTGAAGGCTCACATTAAGAAAAGGCAGCTTCGAAGAGCACAACTTACTGTCAGAGTAAGGCAAGCTTGCAATGCCCAGCCGTTGAATCGAAGCATAATCATCTAAACTTTGGTCAACCTCAATTTCTGGAACTGTATGCATGCAATCATCATTCCTCTGCCCGCTGTGTGATGACCTCTCGCTATGTATTTATTCCATTGTAGCATAGAAGCATTCAACCGCAACTTTGATTGAAGTCCCCATTGTAGCGGTGAGACTCATGATGAATATGTGACTTAATGGTGTGCAACTTACTAGATATTAGGCATAAAATCAGAATGTGAGCGAGTATTTATGACCCATTTGTTAGCAATCTTGGCATTGCCATGTTCTTCAATCAATTCAATTACACCTGAATTATCCATCCTACTTGACCATTCTTTCTCTGCGCCTGTATCTCTCCTTTGTATACCAAACTCTCGCACCTCTATTAACTGCAACAGTATTGTGAAGGTTATTCTGCAGACACAGTCCAGATGAAAGCGTGAAAGGGAAGTTATGCTTAAAATATTGCCATATCAACCGCTAACTTAGCTGCAGAACACTGATACAATAGAATATAGTGAAAATACATGTGTCTTTCCACCGGATGTACCACATACACAGATGTATATTTCTCCTTGTTTGATAACAAAGGTCACTATGAAGCCTTGTAACTTAGCCATCACTTTCAAGGTCCCTAATCTATCATATTCTGCAGATACTGAAGGTTGCACCAATTCTCTGCCATGTGGTCACCTCAAATGCTTGAACATTCACGTATAATTATTACCTTTAGAGAGTCATATGCAGGGGCACATGTTGTCATTCAGGTTCTCAGTGCTCCATTTGGCCAGCACCAAGGGTGAGTTAATGTTGTGAGTTTTCTTCCGGTGCGTCTGGTTCTATTCTGTGTGCATTGGCTTTAGCCATCCTCAATGTCTTGCATCCATACAGAGTGTTGTTGATAGCAGTTGCTAATATTCAGCCTTAGGAATCCATCTCTTCCAGTGCACCTGACAAGGAATCCATCTACTCCAGTGGACCAGACAACATTCTATATCACAATACAAGACCACTGTGCTGGATATAAATATGACCCATTAAATTGATCTCTCCTCAACCCTTCAAGGTGCGCCTCGAATTGCATCCTCCTTGACTGTGTGCAACGTTTTGCTCCATTTTTCCACTTCTTGTATTGCACTTAATCTTATATTTACTACATATACATTCTCTCCCATATTCCCCAACTTTCTATCTTCATTACCACAAATGGGACCTACACCCAGCCAGGTGAGGAATCATTATTCACAGAAGAATCAAGAAGCACACCTTGAGAGAGCACTTGCATTCAAGAAAGCAGCCAATCTTCATTGTACATCGAATGTTTACCATCCAATCATCTTCCATCATGCATTGTGTATTGTGTTTAGGATGACTAATGTCCCCGATTTCATTATTGATACAGGATGACCATATCTATCAGGAGATCAGTGATGACGAAAGTGGATACCCTGTAGAGTCCACCTTATTATCCAACATTGGGGGAAGACAATGTGGATCACCAACAGAACGTCCGGCTTCCAGGCACTGCACGCTGGATCAAGTCATTACACACTACAAGCGTTCAACTGTCAAAGTAACGGAGCCGCGCCGATACTGTTGTTTCACGCCCTCTGCTTCCAAATCCCCAACATCCCGCTGGGGCAATGCCACCACCATTACTTAAATGCAAATGTCAACCCTCCACAACAAATCATTCGACTCTGAACATGCACCACCCACCCAGGCGATACCGCTACGCATGACTAGTGGGGCCCCGAATATTCCACAACGCAAGGCCAGTGCAGATCAGGATGTTTGCAAACATCAAAAGGCTACGTTTGAAGTAGTGAAAGGATTCTTGGAGGCAATCATATTCACAAAGACTCCTGGGCCAATAATATCTGATGTCAAGTACTTGATGGTTGAAGAAGCTTGCAGTCTCGCCATTGAACCTCAGGATCATCAGCGGGCATTAGCAGGTACTCCTGTAGGTACGCCATCTGTTTGTCAATTGCCCGGCCGTGCATCTGTCGAAATTGATTTGCAACCATGAGAATCTGTAAGTCCTGAATTCTGTGCAATGCTCCTCAATCATAGTTCGGATATTGACTACGTCCCAAAGTATACATAGTCAAAACTGAAGATTAGTACCATTCAGGGATGGTTGGCATATGGGGCACTACAAACTGTTGTCTGTAGTTGCCAGTTAGATTTGCGCTCCCTGACTGAACTTCGGATCCAAGTTAAGGAGCTCCTGTTTGACGATGCATATCTCTCCAAGTGAGTTGATGATAAGAAATCATGGTTCACCTGAATGGAAGTGCTTGATCTAATTTTCCACCAATTTTTTTTCGCCCCCAAAAGCTTCAGGTGCCAGCCTACGACATCCCAGTATATCCAACCTCTCACTCTGCAGAGTTTGGTACTAGCAGCTGCAGCTATTCATTGAGCGCTGTCTGAATATGCCTATGGAAAGAAGGCCTGAGGTATGTTTTTTCAAGATGAATAACAAGGTACATTTTGCCCGTCCCCTGTGATACAATATACTCCGGAAGTCACTGCACTCATCGATCACAGAGTGGGCCAGATGATACCCCCCGCCTGCAGTGCAACTCCGCAAGGATACACACTTCTCATTTTCCCTCCGCGCACTGCAGCCTAGATTAACACTTTTCTTTTCCATTCGCGATTCAATTCCCACCAGCATACCTTGGTCTGAATTGTCGCTTCTTAATGGAATTCCCCACAATTTACCCTGCACCCCCTCCCATTTTGGAACTCCTCCGCTAGTATTGGTGATCGTCAATCCCCATCGGTGCTTCTCAGCATCGATTTTGCACACCTGAATCCCCATCGGACCTCCGCAGCCTAAATTTGGCGCTCTTTTTTATTCTGCTCTCCTTCAACACCTTCTGTGTACTCCTCTGCTCTATATGGCAGCACTCACCATCATGGCCCTCCACTTTTTATTGGTGGTCGCTCCATGTTTTGATCTGAATAATTATTGCCATTCAAATACCCATTTGGATTTGCAGCTAGCTAACACCTCACTACACCTTTGTTAGATATCACAAATTGAGCCAAATGACATTGGAGTTCAATTTCACCTGCTCCCCAGGTATGAATAATCAGCAGATACAATGGGTGCCTCCAGCGTCTATGTGCCATTGATGATTTGTGTGTTCCTGCTTTCGTCAGACCTGATGATGTGGGAGAAGGAGTGGATGACATTGACAGCATGTTTGATTGATATCATTCGATAATATGGTCGGGTTATTTTTCTCAGTGTACCTACGTTTATGTTTGAATCATTTGTCTTTTTCTTTCGTTCCTTAATGTAGCAAGGCAAAGAATACAATGTTGAAGAAGATGATAGCTAGGATGATTCAGAAGTGACAATAAACAATAATCCAGGCATCATATTTGGGATTGAGGGAAATCCATTGCTTGTGCACATCCGGAGAGTCTCAGATCACACCTGCATTCCTCTCAATCAATATCCATAGGAACCCAGACATCTCTCAGAGTTTGTTTCGGATTCCTGTGTAGGTTCAGCGAGACTCCCAGGTTCACTCACAGTTCTCTTCGGCGCTCCGACATATTTCCAAACTTATCACAATCGCTGCCAAGGTAATCCTGTACCCATCATCAGAGATCCCAATTGCTCCCAAGGCTGGTTGGAATGCCCTCCTAGGGTCTGATACTCTCCTGAAATTGACACATTGAAGTTTACACTCCACATCCTCTCAGGAACTCCTGGAGGCTTCAAGTGACCAAAATACATTTTGCTGAGGCCGCTTGCCCAGCTGCTGATTTTCATCTTCCTAATCATCCCCATTGTCTTCATCATCGGAAGTCGCAACATTGATCAAACTGTTTCCTCCGCAATAGTCACCTCCTTAAATGGATTTTCTGGCTCTCTCATTGTCACTCTCACCTTTTCTGCATTTCATATTTCTTCCTGCTCCTGCTTAATTGCTGTCTCTGCCGCTTCGTCTCATTTTCTTGCCACAGCGCTGTCCTACTCAACAGAATCCCCAAACTATTTCTGTTGCTCTTCATTCATTAGACAATGTGTTTCTCTTTCTTTCCCCACTTCACACTTCTTTTTGGATCACAACCAGTGTAATGCCCCAACAGCTAAGGCTGGTTATTCTTCAAAGCCCCTCGTGTCTTCATCCAGTTGATAATGTTGTTGTATGTCAGATTTCGTTGATTTGCAGTATTTGTCCGCTTAAACTGGAGAAAGATTCCTTTCTGGAGCATCGACCGTAGTCGTTTATGTTGACTATGTCATAGGGTGCGGAGTTGAATGTTGCAAAATATGGACGGTATGGAGGCAATCTGCGTGTTTGATATCACAGTTGGTACATTTGATCAATGTGGATAAAGCAAAGTCGGCATATTAGCAGCCACTGGAATCAGAATTGTTTTGCTCGCTGTACGCTGTGACATGGGATTTCATGTCAGTTTTATGTAAGATCTCTGGAATTTCTTGAGAGAAACATCACCAGACATCCTTTCCCTTGAAGAATCACCTGTTAATTACTGACAATCAAGAGATTTCTGCTGTCAAAAACCTCTATTTCTCCCTCTAAACAAATAAACAATATCGGACTGTCTTACTGCAAATTGCAGGTCATTGTAAAACGCCTGCAACCTGCAGCCATACACAGCAGGATTCATCTTGAGTAGAATGTGCAAGTTAGCTGTTACTTATTCCCTTTTCACTTGAAGCTAACTATATATTCCTCAGGACTTCCCACTTCTTGTTGTTATCAACTTGCTCTTCTAGTCCACAAAAGCAAATGAAGGCTACGGAAACACCTTAGATTGGTGAGACTGTATCCGACACGAGCCGATCAACTGTCGCTTTATCTAATGCGGTATTCACAGGTCCACAGAACCAATGCAGAAACCAATTAGTCAAATGCAAAGCTGCCCATTTAACCACCATCAATATGACTCAGAATCCATGTATAGGAATCATCCAACAATCCGGAAACAGCAATAGAAAGCAGCGGCATGCGATTCGTCAAGATTATATCCATATCGAAATGAATGGCTGTCAACGAAGTGTGTAATAAATAGTGTTAGCAACTGTTTCGTTTACGGACCGTTAGTACTATAGTGGTTCTAAGAAAACCCGGCCCCAGGCGGTTCAGTCCGGGTTTTTGCGAAACGGTTCCCTCCATTAAGTCCTTGAATCTTCATTCTGTAATTTAGTGTTTGGTATATGAAATACGGAGCTTCAGACGGCGCATCTTTTGGCCAACTCCGATTTTTGATCTCTTCAAAACTCAGCAAGCTGCTTTGAATTTATTGTCCTTTGTGGCTGAAAAATGAGGTTTTTGGGCTACCGCTTGCTGAGATTTAAACATATCGAAAATCGGAGACGGCCAAAAGATGCGCCGCACTGAGCTGCATATTTTACATACCAAACACTAAACTCTCTGATCAATATTTGTGGCCTTAAAGTGATGGTTCGCTTAAAAAATCGTCGATTTTTGATGGGGTAAGGCCGTTGCCACGCAGACCTATAAAACCGGCCAGGTCCAAAACTGGACCCATTGCTAACACTAGTAATGTACAGTTGTAATATGTAGTGAGCTATGTGACATTAATCGCTGCCAGTCACTGGAAAGCTCCATGACCATCCCAGCCATTTTTCAGCACACTCTGCAAAATTGAACATCGTGATGTTATTATCTCTGTAATTTTTACCTACTAATTTTATGGTAAGCATTCCTGGGAGTAGACAAAACACACATTAATCACCTTGAAGATGGCTAGGGTGGCATACATGGTTGAGGTAGTAGCCGAATCTCATTATTAGAGACAGCAACTAATATCTTGGAGGTTTTCAACATGTCTGCTACTGTGGCAAGTCAAGGAGGTCGAGTCCAGCTGGAACAGTCTGACCTGCACCTGGCTGGGAAAATGGCAAAAATGGACATAGCTGGGGTTTTGCAGACTGCAATAGAGGTGACACAATATCTGAACATCAAACTGCTCCCTCAAGTCCAACAACACCAGACACACAGAGCTGTGTTTTCTGGGCATGAAACGGTAAAGACAGCAATAGAAAGACACCCCACTATGCTTTGTCAAAACCACACCAACAGATGCCTCCCTTGCTACAATGGCACTGCAGTGAATGCTCTGACACACTGGAGCAGCAATGGAATGTGTGTACCTCCACAAGATCAAGACAGCCAGCCAGCACCAGAATCCACACCATCCCTGCCCACCATGCCACCTACCCCGCTACATCAAGCTTCCCAAACCAACCATTTGCAACCTGGATATCTGAATTTGCATACTTCTCTTCCCAGTGCTCCATTTTTCAATCTTGTTTCATGTGCATGGGATAGCCAGCACGATATAAGTTATAATCCTGATATGCTAACTGATAAAGGAACATCCACTGGTTCAGAAACTGTCTGGTGTGTGGAAGTGCAGCTAACATTCATTTTGAAGGCCAGAGCAGCCTATTGAGCGAACCTGGTAGTGATGACAAGTATTGATAGAAAGGAATGTGATTTGTGACTATAGAATTATCTACAATTAGCAGACACTATAAAGTATATATTAAGCGATATATTTGTATGTATTATGAAAGAACAATGAAGTGAACAAGGAGAATATCAACAAAAACGACAGAAAGGCTGTCAAAACATTGTGTTTTATGTAATATGCCATATCAACTCAATACTTAATGTGGATACGCCCGTGGCAAAATGAACATTAACACAGTGTCAACTATTTTAGGTCTTGTAAGTAAAGCAATCAAAAATTGATTTGGTTCTGGTTGTATGTATTTGATTGATTGGCCACCCTCATTTGCAAAAATAATAGCGACATGCTCCCTGTCCCATCCTGAACATAAGCCTAACCAGAGCATGAACGATATGTTGCCTTACATCCTGGGTAATTTGACTGGGTATAGGCTCCAAACAGTTCTATACGTATTATTGGCCGCTTTTATTGTCAAACAAAATAGCAATACCCTCCCTGCCCCACCTTGAAATTGGGCTTTAACGGAGTGTGAACAAACTTTGGTCTTGCATCTTCGGTAATATCAGTGATGCTGGATCATATACATCCATTCACATTGGGTTGGCAGCCTATATGGGCAGATGAACACGGGATATTCCCGCAACGGCCTCCAGGTCAGAAACAACATATTTCTTTGATATAGCCACCAGTGAGTGTTTATGAGCCATTTAGCACACAGATGCATTTAAAACAATGTATAAACAATAACTGCCACATTGCACTGTGACTAAGCATGATGTATGGCCAATAATCGTAGATGCTTGGTTGACGCTCATTTTCAAGATGTGGTGGGGAGCGTTTTGCTTTGACTATTTCCTATAAAGAAGGCCAATAATTCGTTTATGGCTGTCTACAATCTATCAACACTGAGATTACCCAGGATACACAATCATCACTCATTCTCACACTGTTCACACTTGTTTTCTTGATCTGGCAGAGAGCCAATCACTGTTCGTTTTGATCATTAACATGACCAATACATCCAATACAGACCTTTACTTACCTAACTCAATATTTTGCAATTAGCAGTAGCATACCTCAATGGAATGATGAAGAGTGAGACCAGAAATGCGGAACACGAGTTTGGAACTGCCAGGTCAACGCAAAGCCGGGAAAACCTGTTGGTTGACGGATACAAATTGGGGTTTGGCCATCCAGGAAGCAGCAGGTCAGATTTTTTGAATGGTCTGGAACCGAATCTACCCATTGTTGAGGTCCAAACCCCCACAGCTGGCAGGTTACCCCGACCTGTTGTTTACACAAGCACTGGGTTGAATGACACAATTGATGACATAGTTAACTCACAACCGTGTGAATGTAACACTGTGACGTTAACATGCAGCTTTCACTGAGATCAACATGGTGATGGCAGATATTTTAGGGAGGCACTGTGCATACTGCAGCTACATTCAAAAGTTAAATTGTGATTGTGTGAACAAAGGAAAGTCAAATAATCATGGGTTGATACTCTACTCCATATATGATATACCCTGAGTACTCTTTGCCCAGAGTCTGCTGTACTTGGTGTATTGTGTACTCAGTGTTGACTAATGCTCATAGTATGGAGAGATACAGAGGAATCACTGAACTTTGTGTATTGTGATAATGTTAGATTTGTGGAACATAAAGCAAGATGGGAAATTATGACAAGAATAATGTGGATGATATAACTGGATTTAAGAAATCAGGGGTATGATCTGCTTAATTAGGTTGTGAAGACCTCGTATCGATGATTTTACCAATTGGATTGGGAGTGGTGCTTGTGGTATTTGAAATGGTATATTGACTTGCACAAAAACTTCTCTCATGTTCCAGTTTCTCATGATGATTTCCCTAATCTGCTCTCATCTCTCACTGTCTCATCCTCCACTCAACCATCATCTAAGTACACAAAGTTAAGTTATCTCTCTCAAACTCCCCATGTGATGTTAATTAGTTAACACCAATTACAGCATACACCAAGTACTGCATACACTAAGTACTACATACACACAGTACTTCATTATCCCGAGATTGGCTGCATTCCACTCCCAGCCAGTCTCTAGTCTCTTGGTGGACCATGTTGTTCTCAACTCTCTACATTTCCACATGTAGAAGTTAACCAATTGATACAGTATCACCTGCTGTTTCTTCTCCCTCTTGATCAACCACAGCATGATTTGCCAGCTCGATGTACTTCTCCAATCTTGATCAATCATTGCCTACAAGTGCATTTCCTATGTTGCTTGCTTACAACCTCCAAGTTTCCGCAATCATCACCTTCACATCCATCTCCACTCTCGGTAGATCATGGCATTCAATTTTGTCCAATTATGGCATTAAGGTGTATCATCAATCTTGCTCGATTATGGCCTCCAAGTACATCCCCAAGTTCAACTTGCTCATGGCCTTCCAGTGCATCTTCTAACATGGTCCACCATTGCTTCCAAGACTATATCATCATTGGCTCCAAGTGTATTTCGAAACTTGCTCAATCATAATCTCCAGGTTTGCACCATCATGGTTTCCAAGCACATCTGAAAACTTGTTTGATGATGGCATGACAGTACATCTCTGAAATCTCTCGATCTTGGCCTCCAAGGGCATTTCAGTTCAACTCAATCTCAGAATCGGAGTACACCTCCCAGCTCCCCCGATTATGTCCTGGATGTGAATCTGTATGTTGACCAAGATGGCTTCTCGAAGTGGTCATCCGATTGTGCTTGGAGTATTGTCTGTAGCCAGGTTGACCACATGTATTTACACTTCACAAGGCTTCAATAGATCATACAGGTTTTACGATTATGTAGCAATTAGTGTCACCTTAACATCGATCAATGTGATACATGAAATACCTTGTGGTTACAGAACACAATGAATGACAGCTGTGACAGTATACGGCACCAAGTCTCCTGCAGAGCTGTATACAGGTTTCAACTGCTCTTAAAGTATTCTGCAGATCTGCACAGTGGTCTTCCCGGCTTCAATATTTGGCTATTATAGAAGTCAAAGATCATGCCATTTTGAATTGACCTCCAGAACTGTAGGTGCTTTCCAAGGCACTTGAGAATACTGCTGCAGAGTCTGAGGACATCTGGGTCACCTCCATGGGGGCGTTAGGGGCGTTTGGAAGTACTTAGGACCACCTGTGAAGTTGACTATCAGCAACAAACCTAGTTTCTGTCAGGAACACCAGGGTGTTTCTGACGGCCCTGAGGGCTCTGACGGAACCTCTTGACCTCTGACAGAGAATCAGACGCGACCAGTCGCCCAAGCAACGGGTCGCGTTGCATACCTCCCTTGCGGTGGCTATTATACCATGCCTCTTGTTCTTGCGATGCATCGCGTTGTATATTATGCTCACCGCCCCGACGTCAGGCTTCCTTTCCTTTGCGTCTGGAATGTAGGGACGTAAACGCACCATCAGAACGACATGGATGTTACACTCTTCGCAGGGCGCCACTTGGGTTGTAGCCATTTACCCAACGCCTAGCGCTGTTAATACCTTTCACCAGCAGAGTGCTACATTTTACCTCTCCGCTATTGCTATTTATCGGATGCCACACTCTCCCATACATGTTTAACTTTGAGTTCTTGTCACTAATTACAACACAGTCTTTGCTTAGCATACATCGCTTGCCATTGCATTTGCATCTCCATTATCATATTTTGCAGGTCTGAAATATACTGTCCAATCATCGCACTCTCTAGTACTATACCCTCCGTCCTCCAAAGTCTGCGTTAATCCATCATCGGCTTGTGATTCTTCTTCCTCCGCATCCGCATCCGCATCGTCGCCATCGTCGCCCTGATACCGGTCCACATCACTGGTTCCCAGGTCAAACCTCTCGAGTTCAGTTGCGGCCTGTCGTTGCCAGCTGGCGGTGGGGTTGGCATCGCTCTCGTCGATTACATCCCCTACATCCTGGTAATTCTTGCAGCCCCTTGGAATCCCGAAATGCAGTTCCTCATACGTACAATTGTTGTCTATCGGGATGTTTCGGTCAGACCTTCTGATCGCAGCCTCCTCAAACGCCACCTCGGACGTCAAATAGTGAAGAAGAATAGTATTGTCAACACATGCTGCTTCCGTGGTAATGACAGCGGCAGGCGTTGGGTTCTCCGCCTGTTGGATCTGATGCTTCACTGTTTCAAGAGTGTTTTTCTACACCCTCTGTTGGTAGCTCTCCGGTAGTGTGTTCCAGGTATTCATCAAGAATGTGTACCTGTCTACAATGCCAGACGAGGTTAACAACTTGCGACCCATTGCAGTGCAGCAGGATGTGATTTTACCACCGTCATTCTTGTAGTTGAAAAAGTTCGAGCAATCAGGTCTGTCCACATTCAGCTTTGACTTGGAAGGTTTCGGATGAACACCTTTGTTATTTTGCCACTGCAGGAGAGCATCTCGCAACGCAGTACAGGTAAACATGATCAGTGGCGACGGTATATACCCATCCTTGTCGTCAATCATGCAATTATAGAATCCATCAGCATACTTACCGCAGTTATTCGCCCAATGATAAAATTTGATGTAGATAAACCCTGGGATTGCTTCCGCCAGGAAGTAAAGTGGATGCTGGCTATTCATTAGCAGCTTTCAAAACTCTCTGCGTTGGGTTTGGACCTCGTACACCACCTTCCACACGCTCTGCGACAGGAAAAAGGTACTTATTGTCTGCCAGAAGTGAATCAATGAATTCCAAATGCTCTGCATCAGATTCAAAGCAGTGGAGATCATAAACATCAGCAACAACTCTAGTTTCTGTCTGAAACACCCGGGTGTTCCGGACGGCTCTGACAGCTCTGACGGAACCTCGCACCCTCTGACGGAGAATCACATGTGACCCGCCGCTTGGGCGACGGGTTGGGTTGCATACCTCCCTTGCGGCGGCTGTTATACAGTCACTACGCAGAAATCTTGGTGATTTGGTCCATGCGCCCCCTCGCGAACACACTCTGCAGCAACAAAAATCAATATTACACCACAACCAAAGATGATACAGTCTTCAAACCAAAAATACAAAGTGTCTAGATACTTATAATGATGTCTGTGTAAGGAGAAAAAAAATCGAACAGAATTACATGCTCAGTACCTTGTATACCATCCGTTAGCATCAATTACAGCTGCCACCCTGTCAGGCATGCTTTTCCACAGTTTCTCAAAGTATGCCTCCGGTATCTCCTCCCAGATCTCAGGCAGGACTTCTGCCAACCTTGGTTTCACTTTATCGGGGCCTCGTTTTGTGTTTCCAATGTCTGGGTATTTCCTATGAAGCCTGCGCTTGAGCTCTACCCAGACATGTTCAATGGGGTTGAGGTCTGGTGAATAGGGTGGCCAGTCCTCTACCTGGATATTGTATTTCTTAAAAAAATCCATAACCACAGCTGCTTTCTGTACTGGAGCATTGTCTTGCTGGAAGATGCAATCCCCTAGGGCGTCATGGACACGTTTAAGGACTGGAAGAAAAAGGTACTCAAGAAGCTTGACACAGACACTCTTGTTGACTGATTTGACAATCAGAAGGCAGAAGGTTCCACGGTTCCTGCCCCAAAAACAACCCCAAACCATCAAGGAAATCGCTCTACCCTTTTGTTTTGGTGCAATGCAGTCTTTGAACCACTTTTCAGGTAGTTGTCGAAATACCCAAATTTGTCGCCCTGAATCACTCTTCTCCACTGAGCATTCATCACTCCAAATAACTCCTTCCCACTCCTTATGTGTCCAATCCTTGTGCGTAAGTGCCCATTGTAGCCTCGGGAATATGTGTTTGTCCTCAAGCTTTCGTCGTTTCTTTGCTAGCCACTTTCTATAGTTGATCTGGTGGCAGGTACCGATCAATAGTTGACAGTGATACATTTGGTGCATACATATCGCGCAATTCGGCTCATGTCATTTGTCTGTCTTCCTTAACTACTCGAATGATCGATCTTCGTTGTCACCGAGTCAAAATACATGGTCTGCCACTGCATGGGTGGTTTTCAACGGATTGGCAGTCGGTAGCACGAGCTACAAAACTGCGGACTGTTGACCAAGGTTGCCCTGTAATCAGGCTAATCGCTGCACAAGAGTATCTCAAGTACAAGAGAACAATGATTGCCCTCTGCTCCGCCAGAGTCATCTCGCGCCACGCAGTTAGAGGGATCGTGGGAGGTGTAGCGAACTTCCGAAGTCACAACCCCATATTTTTGATGGGGTGCACATGGACTGAATCACCAAGGCTTTTGCACAGTGACTGTACCATGCCTCTTACTCTTGCGACAGGTCGCATTGTATATTACACTCGCCCCACCAGTGTCAGGCTTCGTTTACTTTGTGTCGCGAATGTGGGGACGTGTATATACCATCAGAACGACACGTATGTTACACTCTTCGCAGTGGTTGCAGTTATGCAGTAGCTGTTTACACAAAGCCTGGCGATGTTTATCCCTTTCTTCGGCTGATAGCCACATGCTGCACTCTCATTGATGTTGAGCTTTGAGATTTTTTCACTTATTACAATACAGTCTTCGCTTCGGATACATCGCTTGCCGTTGCATTTGCTTCGCCATTATCGTATTTTACATGTCTGAAATATACTGTCCAATCTTCACACTCTCTAGTACTATGCCCTCAGTCCTTCACATTCTGCGTTGATCCATCATCGGCTTGCGATGATTATTCCTCCTCATCCCCATCCGCATCGTCGCACTCATACCTGTCAACACCACCTACTATGCCCTCAGTCCTCCACATTCTGCGTTGATCCATCATCGGCTTGCGATGCTTCTTCCTCTTCATCCGCATCCGCATCCGCATCTGCGCTATCCTCGCCCTCATACCCATAGACATCACTGGTTCCCAAGTCAAACCCCTTGAGTTCAGTCGCGAGCTGTCATCACCGGCTGGCAGTGGGGATGGCATCGCGCTGGTCGCTTTCGTCACCTTCATCTTCGATATCCCCGCTGCCCCCTGGCATCCCAAAATGCAGTTCGTCATCCTTGCAATTGTTGTCTGTCGGGATGTTTGGGTCAGTGCTTCTGATCTCAGGCTCCTCAAGCGCCACCTCGAAGGTCAAATAGTCAAGAAGAATAGCGTTATCATCACTCGCTGCTTCTGTGCTGATGACCACGACAGGCGTTGGGTTCTCCGCCTGTTGGATCTGACGTATGACTGTAGCAAGAGTGTTGGTATACACCCTCTGTTGGTAGCTCTCCGGTAGTGTGTTCCAGGGATTCATGAGGAATGTATACGTGTCTGCATTGCCATGCGAGGTTAACAACTTGGGACCTGTTGCAGTGCAGCAGGATAAGTTCTTACCACCGTCATTCTTCTGATTGAAGTAGTTCCAGCGATCAGGTCTGTCCGCTTTCAGCTTTGACTTGGAAACTTTCGGATGAATGCCTTTGTTCTTTTGCCACTCCAAGAAAGCATGGCGCAAAGTAGTGCAGGTAAACATGATCAGTAGCAAGGGTATATGACCGTCCTTGTCATTAATTATGGAATTATAAAATCGATCAGCCTACATACGGTGGTTATTCGCCCGATGATAAAATTTGATGTAGATAAACCGCAGGATTGCTTCTGACAGGAAGTAAAGTGGATGCTGGCCATTTGTTAGCAGCTTTCGACTCTCTCTGTGTTGGATTTGGGCTACGTACACCACCTTCCACACACTCTGCTACAGGAAAAAGATATTTATTGTCTGCCAGAAGGGAATCAATGAAATCCAAATGCTCTGCGACTGATTCAAAGCGGTGGAGATCATAAAGCTCTGCTATGTTGTCCCTTGCTGATTGAATATAATGAGATTTAACCTTATCAACTTGTGTGCGAACCTGGTACCGGTTTGAGCGTGTAATATCCAACGTGGGGCATTGCTTCAGCATACCTCTTTCAAGATCTCCTTTGTGCGCACCTCAAATTCTAAGGACCAAATGTTGTTTTCCTGCATTGCGGTGTTCCAGTACGTCTCTATAATCTTCCAGTGTGGGGCTTCAGCTAATGCTTTCAAAACGCGTCGCGTTGCATAACTTACAGTATCCAAGTCTCTTCCACTCATAAACGGCCGTCTGTTCCACATGTAAAGCTCCAGGAGTCTACCCATTGCAAACACCAGACGTGTCATGTCTGAGTGACCAAATCGAAGGATGCTGCGACTGCCGGAGACCATTGATCCAGGTGTTGACACTGCCTGCGGTTGCATTTGCCACTGCTTCTGTCTCTGATTCGTTTCGGTAGCTCGCGTTCGGAGTGGATTGGTAATGATCGTGCGGGGTACTGGGTTAGGGATGGGGGTGGGCAGATTGTCAAGACCGCTAAGAGGAGTGGGAGAGATAGCAATGCCGAATGCGGGGCTGGATAGAACGCGACGCGTAGAGGTTTCCCTGGGTGCTGGTGTGCTACAACAGCTTGTAACTGGGGTGGCGGTTGGAGTATTTATTGACCGTCGCTGTACAGCGGACGGGGTGGAACTCTTGCGTTGAGTGATATCTGCAATGCGAGAAGTGTTAAGTGAAGATGAGGGGATGGAGTTCTGACCTTGGATTGTAGAGGCTATGGAACTCCCTCCTTGAGAGGAATCCCTCTCGCCAGCCGGTACGGAAATGCGTCTCTTGAAGGCGGAATTTGAATATTCCCCGAACACCCAGGCTTGTGTTGATTCTGACAATTACCAAAACTTCGATCATTTAGTACGACCAGAGCCGTGTCAAGGTGAGGGCTTTGGGAAGGTATAGTCCGATATTGATGTTCCACGGTAAGAATGTAGGAATAATTGCCTGTATATGCAGATGCAACTGCAGGCAGGGTAGACTCCTATTTGAGTGACCAGGAAGGGTTTCGACAAAAAAGGGAGGTGCAGTGTAGACTGCACTAGACTCTAAACCCTGACAATACTCGGTGACAAGATCCCTTCAAAAGCATTCAATTATGGGGTTAACTGCCATCAGATTAAACTCAGATTAAACTCAGTATTGCTATTCACTGTTACAGCAACATCTGAAGGTCTATTGTCACCGCTTGAAGGGTGTTTAAGCCTTCTCGGCGTGATTATCATCATATTGCACTCCTTCTTGGCACAATACTTTGAACCATCGATTGTGTATATCTTCAGGTTCCCAGTCGAAAACCCCCTCTGGTAGAACTAAAAGCATCTCAACGGGAACAATGACGTATTCTCTATCCTATGACTTCATTTGCGTGTGCTGTTTCCACCGCTAGGGGTTGGTAGCCGTGTTGGATGGTTGCACGGTTGGGACAACCTGAGTACTACTCAGTTTGCTCTGAGATGCACAAGGTCTGAGCGGTAAAAGTGGTATGAGATGCCAAAGCAACGACCGGCGTCACAAACTGTCTTAACCGCGAGTAGTAAATCACGTCTCGAGGCTCCTCATTGATGAAGTGCCTGGTGGTTGTGCAAGATGAAGGCTGGGCCGTTTTGTGTTCAGTAACCAATGATACACAGGATATGAATCAAATCGCAGGAACTCGAGTATATATATCCCTTCTTCCCGCCTTCACCTCCATTCTCCTTTCCTCCCGTATTTAACACACTGGCAGCACCGTCAACTCTCTCGACACACGTGACTTGCACAAAAGAACGCCTCTCGTTTCAAAACACACCCGATAATCTACACAACGTTGCACGTTCCCTCTTGGCTTGCTTCCGCTACATGCAACTGTATCATAATGGTAATACCTCGGATGTAGATTCAATTTCAACTCACAGCGATGGCACCAAAGGGCAGCCGGAAAGAAAAGGGGACGGCAACTGCCAGGGTGAAAATGCCGACATCGGTTAGAAATTGAAGCCTGACATTGGATCGGAACCGTATAAAGGGATTCATCTCGGAACACATCCGTGGACTTTTACGGAGATACAATGTTTCTGACGTCAAGGATGAGATGGCCTGGGACCTCTTTTATGATATAATCTTTCTTGATCCAGTCACGAATCGCCACTTTTCACAATTCCAGCTGATGTGGCCACACCGCAGAAGCAGGAGTTCACCTTTTCGGGAGTGGTGGGCAGCCTTCCGCTCATATATGGTGCAAATGTTTGACAAAACCTGCAATCAAATGAACAATTGGAGGTGGGTCAATCCCCGTACCTTCGGGGATCAAGTCAATCGCTCCAATCCGAAGACAATCAGCTCGGGGAAGGGTAAACGCACCGGCAAGCGTTTCTCTTGGTATTGTAGAGATGATCTCAGGGTAAAGATTGAGCCACTAAGCTGCCGGCAGTACAGGCCAGGCGACTTCCTGGCCGTTAGACCACAGAATTGGGATGAGATAATCGGCGAGGATGATGATGATGACAACTGGGCGGATCCCTGAGCGCCGAGCGGTGGAAGCAGCCGTCCTAATGATCGCAATGACAATGACGACAGCGACGGTGAGGAGGACACGCATGGCGCTGAGAAAGAGACCGGGAAAGGGAAGGGTACACAGGATGGCAAGGGGAAAAGGAAGGGGAAGGCAACCGAGGAAGGGAAGGGGAAGGGGAAGGGGAAGGGAAACGGTAAAGCGAAAGGTATTGTTAAACAAACCCCAGGAGGAGATGATATCTCCCGTGCCATTGCTGTGCAGTTGCAGATGGAAATGTATGAGGCAGACTCGGACACTGAGGGCTAACTAGAGCGGGTATATCTTGAGCTGGAAGCATTGCCCGCTGTGTCAATGTCCTCAGATGATGATACCGACTCTACCGAGTTGGATGGTGAATATGACTCAGAACTTGACTCTGATGCGGATATGCGCATTGAGGATAATGTGGATGCACCGGACGGCGTTGATATAGACGGCAATGTGGATCTGGAAAAGGACGGTGATGATGATGAGAAGAAAGATGAAGAGATGGAAGATGAGCAGGAGGTGGAGGAGTTGGATGAGGATCAGGAGGAGGATCAGGATGAGGATGATGGCAAGGAACCGCGGACGCTTGGCCAGGGAGAGATGGTAAATACATCGGCTGATGATGTTGATACCAGGGTAGACAATCAGCCATTCATGCTACCTGAGCAACGCCAGGAGAATCGCAAGCATACCTCATGGCCACAACCTCAGGCGCCTGCCCCACGGCTACAAACCTCGGAGCCTCGCCCATGACCACGAACTCCAGAGACTCATCCCCTCAGTGGGATGGAGTATTTGGGGCTTGTGACGCCGCAAAAAAGTCACCCGGCAGAGCCAACTCAACCAGAAGTTGAGGTAGTGAGAAATACCTCGGATGTGGATGTGCATTTTGGATTAGCAGCTGCTGATTGAATCGGCAGGTGGCGATAGTCTCCCCAATGTCCCTCTCCCCGATATCCCTCTCCCTGAGGCGTTCCCGGATGACTCAGTAGGCGAGGAGTGATCCAGTCCTCACGCTGCGGAGGAGGCGATGGTTGCTGCGTTCAGGTTAGGGTCGGGTTTTTGTCTTGTTTGTTTCCGTTGTTCTAATCTATTCATCTCAGGCATTTATTATTACACGCGTCGCAAGGTTTTTGGATTGCTCAAGGTTTATTTTATTTATGGGTTTTGTACTGGTTTTATTTTTATTGGTTTTAGTTTATTTATAGTATTATGGAACATTGCTCATGCAGTATTTTTGCAACTCCTGGCGTGTAAGGAACCTCCTTGTGATGGTGTTGAGGCTGAATGAGTTAGCTGAAAGTATCGTGAGCTTACACACGAGGCTGCTCAGGCCCAGCACCAACTTTCGTCCCATTCTACGGTGTATACTCCACTCCTCGCATGTTGTCAACAATGCCAGAGAAGACCCCTTTCCCTTGCCCCAAATGTTCATGCTGAAATAAGTTCACCTCAGACAGCTGGTGACTTGAACATATCAAATTACACCATCCTGAACACCTTCAAGTTGCATGCCAGAAAAATCGGACTGTTCGCAGCGGGCCCCAACGCGTTGAAACTGCTCAGCGTCGTGAACTCAACGCTAACAACGATTCAGTCGAAGACTTGGACGTGTTTCCCAACCTCGAACACGTTGAACACATCGCAGAGTCAGAGTCTCACCCACCACCAGCTCTGCCACGGACGGAATTATACTCCGGCGCTGGCGCTCCGCTGATTGATTACATTGCTGAGCCATGGGAACACGACGCTCAGGTTTGCCTTGAGACGAACTTACAGATCAATCCCTACTACCCGTTTGCAACGCGTGAAGAGTACAAATATATCCAGTGTGGGATCGAGAAGAAGCGTATGAAGACGTACTATGACAACATGCTGAAGGAAGAAAACACAGCTCTGCATTTCCGAAGCTTCAAAAACGAGGATTCTGTCCAGAAGCTCGTGGCTAGCATGCCAGATGATCAGGCTCTGGCGGAGTGGGAACTACACACTTTTGAGGATATGCGATGGAATGACAATCACCAATGCCCTATCGAATACTGCAGTCGAGACATCATCAAAAGTATAAGATGGTTGATGCGGCAGCCAGCGTACGCCGAGCATCTTATTTTCGCCCCTCAGGGTTGCTTTAACAGCGATACGCCCCCAAAAGGCCTCTATACCGAAATGCACACTGCAGACTAGTGGTGGGAGACACAGGTAAGGAGAGATACTCAAGGACAATAACATGCTAGTCGACGTTTAGTCAACACTCGGAGTGGGGGATACACTGGTTCCCTTGATCTTCATGTCCGACGGAACACATCTGTTGAATTTTGCTGGCCACAAGAAAGTGTGGCCTGTATATATGACATTTGGCAATCTATCTTCGAAGTTCAGCAAGACGCCCTCCTCGCACAGCGTCGTAATGGTCGCACTCCTTCCGATTCCAATCAAGAATCGCAATATTGCTCAGAAGTGGCTGGATGAGTAGCATCAAACAACCCGAGAGGTGCTGAACGAAGTACTCGAGAGGGTACTCCAGCCACTCACCTTTAAACAACATCCCGGCGCCAGGAGCGGTTTCGACAACGTTTTCTGTGCAGATGGCAACTTCAGGTGTTGCAAACCGGTTTCAGCAGCATGGCTTGCAGATTGCCCTGAGTATAGCGACCTGCATCAGCTCGAGCGGCATGTCTGTTTCTGGTACGAGTGTGCAAGGCACAAACTTGGAGATTATGTGCATCCTGACAAGCAACACCCCGGGCGGGATCACAACCTATAGAGAATGCTCAGCTATGCCAACACCAAGGCAGCCGAAGCCAAACTCTCGTCGTTCCATGTTGACAGAGGATCCAACAGGTTTCGACACATTCCCTGTATTGTGAGGGACTTCTCTCAGCCCGACCTCCTCCATACAATGCAGATTGGCATGCTTCACCACCTCCAGAAGTGGATTTTCCACTTCATGAAGACGCATGAATGGCTCGACAAGTAAAATGCAATCTGGTTATCCGTGCCTGCTTACCACGACCTCACACCAAAAAATAAGTCATATGAGGAAGTTTCTCAATGGAATGGGAAGGAGATGAAGGAAATGAGTCGGTACCTGCTTGGACTTGTAACCCAGTCTCTACGAGGAGGAAGCCCCGCTCAGCATCCCATATTCAATTGCGCAATTGTGTGCACCCAGGCATTGTTAGAATTCTTTATGTATGCTCAATATAAATCTCACGATAATGCAACATTGAGCTACATGGAGGACACCTTGCATCGTTTTCACACCTTCAAAGATGTTTTCTTACTTGGGCAAGCCGGCAAAAAGACAAAGGCCAAAGCCAATGCCCTGAGAATGGAACTCGTGAAGAAGCGAAAGGTAGACGAGGAAACAAATGCTGACAGTTGGACGCCATCCAAGAAGCGGCGCGAAATGAATGCCTGGCAGGATTATATCAGCCACGAAATCGATATTTCCAAGGATTTCGATGCCAACTTCAACTTTCCGCAAATCCAGTTGATGTCTCACTGGGCAGAACAGATTCGTTAATACGGAGCCTTGCAACAGTATTTTGCCGAGGAACATGAACAAGCACATAAAACCAACCTCAAGGACGGTTCGAACGCCTCCAATCACAATCTCAACTACATGCCATAAGTAATCACCTTTCAGCGTCGCATTCTCTGCTTCAAAATCAGAGAGCTCAATGACCAAGCCCTCGCTCAGAATTGGGAGAACAGCGCTGCCGCCTGCAAAGCCTTCCCTTCCGGTGCTGATCTGGCTGCCCCCCTGAACTCCCAGTCATATGTGAAGCCCGAATTCATGGGGCCCCAAAACTGCTGTGATGGAAAGCATTCTGACGCTATGATCAAAGACTTCAGAGGAGTACTCGACAATACGCAAGACACAATGCACTGCACAGCAATATACAGTGGCACGTGGGAGTTTATAAAGCATAAGAGTCATAACAAGACGTATATATTGGATGAACAATTGCACGCAATGGAGCTCTGTATTTACCACGGTATTTAGGTTCAAGTTCAGGGTTTAGAAGGCGAACGCATATCTCAGATGTGTGGATGCACAGCAAGCCAGAGCTGTCGCGGAGGGAATCGATGGAACGACTGGGTCTGGGTAAAGCAACGCCCAGAGAGGTGTTATGGCGCGCTGAATGGGCGTCTGCCGTGGCAACTCCAACGACTATTCAAGATCAAGCTCCAAAACGAGGATGGAGCTTGCGTTGAGTATTCGTTAGCCCTGGCGCTCACCACAATACCTGGAAACTCAGGTAAGTTCGATCCCGTCTCGAAACTTGTACAAGTGAGAAAACCACTGGAAGCTGTAGCTTTGCAGGTTTTCAGCGTGGGAAACATCGTCGGCTGCGCGCAACTAATTCCAGAGATAGCTAATAGTAGTAAGACAGGAGACGGACGGAACGAGCGATGGATTGTCAATAGCCACAGAGATCTGGCGACTTGGAATGATTTGTATAATTAGTAAAGAGAGAATTGCCTTTTTGTGTGCTGCTAGAAGGAACGCGTGGAGTGGTTTTTGCAGCGTCACCCATTGCATTGCAATTCCGATGCAAGCGCGTGCCCAATGAACCCATTCCTACGTATGGTCACAATTGGCCTTCAATGCCTGAGTGTTTGTTCAAAATTGGAGACCGGCATGGCAAGAAAATATGGTGAAACAGCGATCGGAGGACGATGTGCAACGCGATGCGTGGTATTGAGGCCAGCCGCGGAGTATTCCGCCACCGAGGTGTCTCTGACGGCTCTGACGGAGCCTGTCCACTCTGACGGAGTCATTCCGCCCCGATGGAAATATTTTTTGCTGATGAAGCTCTTGTATATGGTGCCTTCCTAATTTGTTGAGCTGATTGGAAGTATGGATATCACTATGCCAAGGACTATGATTTAACTTGCCTCTTTTGTAGTTAGCACCATTAGTCATCGATCAACCTTCTGTCAATGTGACATGTCTCCTTACACAATACAATAGACACACCTTCGCATATGCCTGCGCACACTCGACTACTCGAGCACACGCCACCGTACAACAGTTTATGAGCCCTTGCGTATAAAAGTGAACCGACGATCAACACTTCCATCTTCGTTTGTCGAGTGGAAGTCAACATCGTCACGGAGAAGCGTCTCCACAAGTCAAGCAATTACCCCGCACCCCACCATATTTCTGATAGCGGCTGCTGAACGTCACCTGCACAGTCTGAGAGACTACTATAGCTGACGATTGCGATATAACATCTCATTCCAGGATGAGTTCGACTATGATCACAATCACCAAGTTTAATGTCACGAACTATGCATAATGGGCAACCGAGATGGCCCTACATCTCGAGCAGAAGCATGTGTATGGTATCATCAAAGGATACAATGACAAGCCGGAAGAGCCAGCAGCAAACGCGATCGCTACAGAGAAGGCTGCTTTCAAACACTGGATGAATCGCCATGGTGTTGCCAGATTGACTATCCTGCTCGGCATGGAACCGAGGATACAAGCGGAATATACAGTCGTCGACAATGCGAAGACGCTTTCGGAGAAGCTGGCATCAGCCTACCAGTCAAAGCTAAAGTTCAACATCTTCGAGATTAGGGACGACCTTTGGAGCATCAAGCTACAGGACTATGGAGATGTCGACAATTACGCATCGCGGATTGATTGAAAAGTCAAGGATAACAATCTCTGCGCAGGGCCATCGACCACTGACACTGATGCGGACACTGCAAAGACAATCGCCACGATGAGTGAGCAAAAGCACATCTTCTACCTCCTTCGCGGAATCCCAAGGAACGACGAGTGGAAAGTCTTCCTGGAGCTCATGATGGACAAAAACACCACGATGACCGCCACGCCGGATGAGATCGTCACCAAGCTTGTCGAAAAGGAAGCTGCAATCAAGAGAGAGAAAGGGCTCGCTCCAGAAGCTCTGCTCTTTGCAAAGAAAGGTGGTGGTAATGGCAGGAAAGCCGGTAAAGGTGGCAGAAGTCCAAAGAGGGATAAGAGAGATAATAAGGGAGACATGGATAGGAAAGAGAAGGATTTTTGGAAGTGCTTTCATTGCCATTGGCGAGGGCACACCACCGAAAACTGCTTGAGCATGCAGCGCGGGGATCCTCTCAAGGCTGCCGATACTGCAGCAAAAGCATCAACTGAAGCATCGGCTACTTCGACTCTCACCACGTCGATCGAGAACTATTGGATGGTGGCCTGCTCAAATGCTTCATCCAGTGATTGGTTCATCGATTGCGGATGCATGACTCACATCTCTGTCCATCGATCAATGTTCATCACCTACACCGAATATCCTCTGAATACGAAGAAGGTGAAGGGATACAATGGGGTCACATCGTTTGCATCCGGATATGGAAGTGTTAGGTTGATTTGTCAACTACCAGATGGAAAGACGGAAACGATCATACTTCAAGAGTTGGTGCATTTGCCAGGATTGTTCAATCTCATCTCACAATCTCAGATCATGGACAAGGATGTCAAAGTCGAACCAGTGAATCACTACGGTCTCAACCTCTACAATCGCCATCGCAAGTTGATTGCCACTGCACCTAAGGTCGATGGGCTCTTCGTTCTGAATTGAGTTCAGGAATGGGAATCGACCGAATACACCAACATCGACGACAGCTGCCTGCTGGCACATAAGACGACTGGGCATGCATCGCGGCACCATGCAGAGAAGCGGATGTTATGCCACCGCCACTTGGCAAACGTCGGTCTTCAGGCCTTGGAGATCTTGCCAACGATCACCGACGCTCCGAAAATGACCGGGAAGTGCGATTGCGTGAGCTACATCAAGTGCAAATTAGCTCGAAAGCCCTTTACTCCCACGACCTCCCGTGCTACTGAGCCTCTGCAGCTCGTGCACTTAGACATATACGGTCCCCTGGAAACAGCCATCGGAGGAGGTCGATATATGCTGCTCTTTATCGACGAAGCCACGAGCCATACGGATGAGTACATATTGAAGTACAAGTCGGAAGCCCTAGAGAAACTCAAAGAATGGAAGGCTCTTTGAGAAAAGGAGTCAGCCAAGCAAGTGAAGCGATTTCGTACAGATGGAGGCGGTGAGTATACCTCCACGAAATTCGCAGAATACCTAAAATCAGAAGGGATCATAAAGGAAACGACTACGCCCTACACTCTTCAGTCTAATGGAGTCGTCAAACGGGTGCACCGCCTGATCATGGATCGCGTACGATGCATGCTGGACGATGCTGGACTTTCGATGAAGTACTGGGCCATTGCAGTCTCAGTGGCAGTCTATCTCAAGAACCGCACTCCGACACGCTCCATGGTTGGCAAGACTCCATACGAGGCCTGGCATCGATCCGGAAGGAAGCCATCTTTGAAGCATCTCCGTGTGTTCGGATGCTTGGCTTTCGTCAACATTCCGAAAGAGAAACAAAAGAAGCTGGACTACAGAGCCACACCTGGCATATTCGTTGGGTACAGCATATCGACTAAGCAGTACTTCGTATATGATCCATTAGCCAAGATGCTTCACCGCTCCCGAGATGTGGTATTCAGAGAAGGAAAGCAGTACACAGCACCGAATGCTGCAGACGAAGCAATCTCGAACGAGCACTTCTACAGAGATGTCATCGTAGAACCCACACCAACCAAGCAATCTGAAACCTCACAGCCAATCGAAAAGCAACCAACCGAACGTCAAATGGAGGAGCCATTGGACGACGATTTACCTCCAGATCCTCCAAAGCCGAAGAACAAGTCACGAGAATTGGCTGCCCTTGAGACGTCACTTGGAGATGCATGGAAGCCGCCGGCCGAAGGAAGTCACCGAAACCGCCCTGGGAAGAATACGTTGGCAGAGTGTGCACAATTGGCTCTCGAAGATAAGGAATTCGAGGGTATGATCCCCATCTATGCTGCAGCTGCGATCTCCAACAATCACAATCACGAAGATGGCATCCACGATGCAAAGTCTTACAAAGCAGCAACCGAGTCTCCGCTCGCCGACAAATGGGATACGGCAATGAAAGAAGAGTTTGATATAATTGGTCAGCATCAAGTCTTTGGAGATTTCGTGGAGCTTCCGGAAGACAGAAAGGCTTTACCTAGTCACTGGGTATACAAGATCAAGTGCGATGGAGCAGGCAATGTGCAGCGGTTCAAGGCCAGGCTAGTATGTGGAGGAAATCACCAAATCGAAGGCATCGACTACGAGGCTAGGAATGCACAGACTGCTCACTTGGGCCACATTGGGCTGGCGCTCGTGATCGCCGCGAAGTATGATTTTGAGATTCATCAAATGGACGTATGCACGGCTTTCTTGGTGGTTGACTTGGAGGAAGAGATCCATGTGCACCTGCCACAGGGATACTTTCGTTTGGTCCCTGGGAGCCAATACTACGATCCAAGGTCAAAGACTTCGCGGAAGATGGTACTCCGCTTGAGAAAGTCTCTTCATGGCCTGAAACAGTCTTCGCACAGTTGGTACGGCACTTTCAAAGACTTCGTGATCTCGATTGGGTTCGTGGCATCATGTGTCAATGCAGGACTGTTCGTGCTCCATAATATGAATCAAGACATAGTTGCCACAGTTGTTCTGTACCTCGACGATCTGCTTATCATTGCTAACGAGGGCTTGATTGCACAGATCAAGGATCATATGAAGAAGAGGTTCCGGATGCATGATCTCACGAGTGTCTCTTTCTATCTCAGCATGAAAATCGAACGCAATCGGGATCATCACACGATCGACATCCATCAGCACAGCTACATTCGGACGATCTTGGCGAAGTTCAAAATGGATGAGTCCACGCCAGTTGCCACGCCAATGGCCATGAAGCTTCACAAGAGAAAGCCCGACGAAGAAGCCTGCGGTCCGACCATATAGCAATCGATGATCGGAAGCCTCATGTACACGATGACTGCCACTCGGCCCAATATCCCCTATGCCATTGGAGTTCTCAGCTGGTACAATGACGACCCGAGCAATGAGCATATTGTAGCTCTCAGACAGGTGTTTCAATACATCAACAGCACAAAGGACTGGCGACTGCATTTCGGAGGAGCACTCGGAGGAGCACTCAGAGAAGCACTCAGAGAAGCACTGGGAGGACCACTCGGAGGAGCACTCGGAGGAGCACTCGGAGGAGTACTCGGAGGAGCACTCGGAGGAGCACTGGGAGGAGCACTCGGAGGAGCACTCGGAGGAGCACTTGGAGGAAGTACACTTGGAGGAGAAGGAGATGGCGCACTTGGATGTTGTGTCGATTCGGACTACGCTGGATGCCCGGATGACTATAAATCGACAAGTGGACTGGTCATCACCTTCGGAGGAGCGGTCAACTGCAGATCGAGAACACAGAAGTCGACTGCCCAGTCCACGACCGATGCCGAATACTATGCCTTCGGAGTAGGCTGCATGAGACTCACACAGATCTTGCATCTCCTGAACGAGCTCGGCATCCCGACTATCCCTCAAGTATTCTCAGATTGACAGTCACCGATGGCGAGCATCAAGAACAGAATCTACCGCGGAACTGCAGTTGCACACATTGAGACCAAGTACGTTCTTGCTGCAGATATGGCTAGTGATGGAGAGATCGACTTGAGCTACGTACCAACTGCTGAGATGCTCGCCAACTGCTTCACAAAGCCACTGCCAAAGCCCGCCTTCTTGAAGCAGTGTGCTGCAATGGGAATCATCGGGATTGGTCACGGAAGTGGTATCAGAATTGGAACTGGAAATGGCATTGGGAATTCCGTCGGAAAGTAAATTTATTGGGCACGTTTGTATCGAGGAGATCCACATTGTTTGATTGGCTCCTCTTCTTCTTTGTTTACTGTTTTTTGTTTGAAATGGACGTGATAGCCATCCAGGAGGAGAGTTGAGCTGATTGGAAGTACAGATATCACTATGCCAAGGACTATGATGTAACTTGCCTCTTTTGTGGTTAGCAGCATTAGTTATCGATCGACCTTATCTCAATGCGACATGTCTCGTTACACGATACAATTGACACACCTTTGCATACGCCCACGCACACTCGACTACTCGAGTACACGCCACTGTACAACATGATTGAAGAAAATGAGCTTTAACGGTGTCGACTTGTGCTTGAACCTGGTACCGGATTGAGCATGAAATATCCAACGTGGGCAGTCGCCTCAGCATGCCTCTTTCAAGATGTCCTTTGTGCATACCTCAAATACTATGGACCAAATGTTGTTTTGCTGCATAGCGGTGTTCCAGTACTTCTCTATTATCTGCCAGTGTGGGGCTTCAGCTAATGCTTTCACAGCGCGTCGCATTGCATCACTTACCATCTCCAAGTCGCTTGCACTCTTAAACGGCTGACTGTTCCACATATAGAGCTCCATGAGTCTGCCTGTTGCAAATAGAAGACGCATCATCTCTGAGTGACCAAATCGATGGATGCTGCGACTGCCGGAGACCACTGATTGAGGGGTAGACACCGCCAGTGGTTGCAATTGCCACTGCCTCTGTCTCTGATTTCTTTCTGTAGCTTGCGTTCTCAGTGCATGTGTAATGGTCGCGCGGGCTTCTGTTTTCAGGATCGGGGTAGGCAGGTTTCCAAGACTGCGGAGAGAAGTGGGAGTGCTAGCAATGCCGGGTGCGAGGCTGGATACAACGCGATGGGTTGAATCTGTCTGTAAGGTTTCTCCGGCTGCTGGTGTGCTACAACTGCTTGTACCGATGGTGGTTGGTGCAATCATTGACCATCGCTGTGTAGCGGACGGGGTTACAGTCACATATTGAGTGATATCTGCCATGCCAGAATTGTTCAGCGAAGATGAGGGGGTGGAGTTCTGACCAGGGATTGTAGAGGCTACAGAACTCGTGCCTTGAGAAGAATCCGTCTCTCCAGCCGGTGCGGAAATGCGTCTCTTAGCAGGGGGAAGCTGAGAACTCCCCAATGGCCTACGCTTTGGTTGTTTCTGAACAATTCGTACCACCGGAGTCATGCCACGGTGAGGGCTTTGGGAAGGCATAGTCCGATATAGATGTTCGACATTGAGAATGTAGGAGTAATTTCCTCTGCAAGGATATGCAACAGCGGGCAATGTAGACTTCTATTTGAGAGACCAGGGAGGGATTTGAAAGAACACGGAGGTGCAGTGTATACCGCGCTAGACTCTAAATCACTGTCGCCCGTGACAATACTCGGGGATGAGATCCCTTGAAACGCATTCAATTATGGGGTTCACTGCCATCAGATTAAACTCAGATTCAACTCAGCATTGATATTCACTGTTACAGCTATGTCTGAAGGTCTATTTGCATCGCTTGAAGGGTCTTTATGCCTTCTTGGCGCAATTCTGATAGTATTGCACTTATTCTTGGCATAATAATTTGAATTATCGATTGTGTATATCTTCAGCTTTCCGATGGAAATGCCCCATTGGCAGAGCTAAAAGCATTGCAAAGCGATGAATGACGTATTCTCTATCCTATGACATCAGTTGCGTCTGCATTTTCCACTGCTAGGCATTGGTAGCCATGATGGATGCTTGCACAGTTGGGACAACCTGGAAACTATTCAGTTTCCTCCGAGATGCACTAGGTCTAAGCGGTAAAAATGATATGTGATGCAAAAGCAATGCCCGGCGTGGTAAACTGTGCTCTCCGTGAGTACTAGATCTTGTCTCGAGGCTGGTCATTCATGATGTGTCATGTGGTTCTGCAAGATGAAGGCTGGGCCGTTTTGTGTTTATTAACCAACAAAACTCACAAGTTGAACCAAGAAATCGCTTAAACTGGAGTATATACATCCCTTCTTCCCGCCTACACCTGCTTTCTTGTTTCCTCCCATATTGTACACACAGACAGCATCCTAATCTTGACATCACCTGACTTGCACAACACAACGCCTCTCGTTCCAAAACACACCCGATAACCTACACAACTTTGTACTTTCCCTAACTTTCCGTCTGGGCTTCCTTCCGCTATATGCAACTGAATCATAATACTAACGTTTCGGATGTAGCTTCATTTACAACTCACAGCGATGGCACCAAAGAGCAGAAGCAAAGGAAAGGGGAAGGCTAGGGCAAAGATGCCGACATCGATTATGAATCGATGCCTGGTATTGGATCGGGACATTATTAAGGGATTCATCTCGGAACACATCCGTGGACTCATATGGGTATACAATAACTGTGGCGTGAAGGATCAGAGGGCCTGGGACCTCTTTCATGATATAATCTTTCTTGATCCATTCACGACTGGCCACTTTTCACAATTCCCGCTGATGTAGCAACACCGCAGAAGCAGGAGTTCGCATTTTCGGGAGTGGTGGGCTGCCTTCTGCTCATGAATGGGTCAAATGTTTGGCAAAACCTGCGACCAAATGAACAATTGGAGTTGGGACAACCCCCGTGCCATCAGGGATCAAGTCGATGGCTCAAATCCACAGACAACCAGCTCGGGGAGGGTTAAACGCACAGGTGTGCATTTCTCTTCGTACAGTAGCAATGATCTCATGGCAAAGAATGAGCCGCCAAGCTGCCAGCAGTACAAACCAGCCGACTTCCTGGCCATTATACCACTGAATTGGGATGCCATAATCGACAAGGATGATGATGATGACAACTGGGTGGATCCCGGTGTGCCGAGCAGTGGAAGGAGCTGTCTTCGCAATGGCAAAGACAATCACATTGGCGAGAGTGAGGAGGGCATGCAGGGCGCTAAGAAAGGGACCTAGAAAGGGAAGGGAACAAAGGATGGGAAGGGGAACGGGAAGGGGAAGGGGAAGGGAAAATGTGAAGGGAAAGGTATTGTTAAACGAACCCCAGGGGGAGATGATATCTCTTGTGCCGTTGCTTTGCAGTTGCAGAAGCAAATGTCCGAGGCAGACTGGGACATGGAGGGCTAACTAGAGCGGGTAGGTTTAGAGCCAGAAGCATCGCCTGCCGTGTCAATTTCCTCAGATGATGATACCAACACTACCACATGGGATGGCCAATATGACTCAAAATGTGATTCTAATGTGGATATGTACGTGGAGGATGATGTGGACGCACCGGATGCCGTTGATTTAGATGGCGATGTGGATATGAAAAGGGACGGTGATAATGGGGAAGATGAGAAGGAGGAGGAGGAGATTGTGGATGAAGATGAGGAGGAGGATGAGGATGAGGATAATGGCAAAAAACCTCGGACAATTGGCCAGGGAGACATGGTAAATACATCGGCTAACGATGCTGATACCATGGTAGATGATCAGCCAACTGTGCTACCTTCGCAAGGCCAGGAGATTCGTGAGCATACCCCACGGCCACAAACCCTGGAGCCTTGCCCAGGACCACAAACCCCGGAGACTCATACTGTCAGTGTGCCCGAGTTTTGGGGCTTCTGACGCCACAGAAACCTCGCCCAGTGGCGCCAACTCTGAGAGAAGTTAAGGCAGCCAGAAACATCTCGGATGTTGATGTGGAGCAGCAGCTACTCGGCGAATCAGGAGGTGGCGACAGTCTCCTCGATGTCCATCTCCCAGATGTCCCTCTCCCCAATGTCCCTCTCCCCAATGTCTCTCTCCCTGAGGCGCGCCCGGATGGCTTGGTAGGCGAGGAGTGAACTAGTGCGTGCGTTGCAAAGGAGGTGTGCGTTCGGGTTAGGGTCGCGTTGTTGTCTTATGAGTTTCCTTTACTGTAATCTAGTCCTTTCAGGCACTGATTAAAGCACGCGTGGAGGTGTTTTGTTCGTTTGGGTTAGGGTTTGTTAGGGGGATTCCAACGACCTATGTATAGGTACTTTGAACGGCCCTAGATTTCTTATCCTTCAATTGCTGGTCTCTTTTTTGCTTTAGGGGAAGTTGCAGTTCGTTTTTCTTTCCGCAGACACTGGTTACAATCAACAGTCCTATGGGCTCCTTTCCGGTCTCCTGGTGAAGCTCAACGGTGACACTCTCTGGCTGCCTTTCTCCGGCCAAACTTGGACTTTGCGAGTCCCTTTCCTTGGCCCTTGTAACTTTTCCGGGGTTTCTTCCGTTGAGGCATTCTGCCTGAAATGTCTTTACTAATCTGCAGGTTTCTCCTAGCATCCTCCTCTCATTCTTGCTTGGAATGTTGAACGAACTTTTCGCAATGATCCAGAATCTGATCGTGTAAAGCATCATCCGAAGTATTTAATTGTTCGGATTCGAATTCACTCGAGTCCCAGCTGCTACCGTAATTGGGACTATCCAGATCGGGTATCGGCTTCTGAATTCGACATATACTATCAGGATGTATATTATCCCTATCACACTGGTTGAGACTAGGCGCTAGATAGGCCTCCGATCGTTTCCGTAGGTTATCGATATAAGTTACTAAGCCTTGTTGTAGTCCAATAATTGATGCTATCCACCAAACGCTTTGCATTAGAAAGATATACTGATTCTTTCTGGCGTAAGAGATAATTTTTTTGAGAGCGTATATAATTGCGTCGTTATCGATTTCGAAGGTGATAGGTATTCACACAAAAATACTTATCAATGGTGCGGGGCTGCCGCTACAGAAAGCTAATTGATTTCAATGTATATATAATAATAGGTATAGGTATCATAAAAACACAATAATAAATAAAGGTCTTCTTTCGCTGGTAGGTATCGCTGACTGTTTTGCTGCTAGAGCTTGTCCTTCTCATTGCCAAAACAATGTGACCTCTTTATTGAAAATTCTTCGGGATGTTACGCATGCGCACCCAGACTTCTTTTCTATGAAAATGATAGCAATGTGCTTTGCGTCTTACTTCCCTAGTGGATGCGCCTGGTAGAGGTTACCACAAATCCCCATGGTTATCGTGTTCATGCAGTTGCGTTATTAAAGCATTACACACCTGATAAGAATCAGGCCACAACCGCAAGATATCATATATCAGATGATAAGTTCAACTTCGACATCTCACACTTGTATAGTTTGGTAACTGGAAACAACTGCCGACAAAGCGAACAACGTCCTTATGACAACTCATACTGTAGTATGATTGCATTTATAGATTTACGTGACGACGCACCACTACTATACCAGCGTAGATTAAATGACTCGCAGTTGCCTATCCGTACACGCCAATGCACGGGGTTGCTCCAGGCCTCATATCAACAGCCAATGTCATAATCCCTCAATCACACCATGCTCAGGCCGGGACCATCCCCTTTGGCTGGGGAGTGCCCAGTAACTGTCCTCACATAAGAGGCCGGACTTAAGATCCCCCTAAATTGCATATTTGCTGATGATTGCCGTGCCTGCGGATACAAACTTCTTTGTTCTGCTCTGATCAGACATAATCACTCTAAAGTCAGAAAATGAATCTGGTTGAAAACAACACGCGCGGCAGGGTTGTACCCCTTTCGATCTGGCAGTGTCGCTGCATCATCAAAAATGATTCCGCTACGCCTAAACTTATTCAATCGAGACATGTCCCACTCGTACCATGCTAAAGGTACTCATGACTGAAAGTTCTGTAGACGCCCAGGGCAGGTGTTTTGATGTATGCAAGCATATACCCCTTAATTGGCTAATCTGAGGTTACCATAGACACTGCTAGGGGAGAACCCCTAACAGGGTTGTGGGCTTGTTCGTTTCCTTTGTTCATATGTATTTATCTCAGGCATTGATTATTACACGCGTCGCGAGGGTTTTGGATTGCAAACGCTTTATTTTTATTTATTCATAGTATTATGGAACATCGCGTGTGCAGTGTTTTTGCAACTCCTGGCGTGTAAGGAACCTCCTTGTGATGGTGTTGAGGCTCAATAAATCTCTCAAGTATCGTGAGCCTATACCCACACCAGACTGCTCCGGCGCAGCACCAACATTCTTCCCTTTCTTCAGTGAATACTCCACTAGTCACGTGTCATCGACAATGCCAGAGAAGACCCCTTTCCGTTGCCCTGAATTTTCGTGCCGAAAGAAGTTCACCTCAGACAGCTGGCAACTTAAACATATCAAATTTCACCTTCCTGAACACCTTCAAGTCGCACGCCAGAAAAATCTGACTGTTTGTAGAGCGCCCCCAGGCGTTGAACCCGCTGAGCGTCGTGAATTCAACGCTAACAAACATTCAGTCGAAGACTTACATGCATTTCCCTACCTCAAACACCTTGCACACATCACAGACTCGGAGTCTGAACCACCGCGACCTCCTCCGCCACAGACGGAAACATACCCTGGTGCCGGAGCTCCGCTGAACAAGTACATTGCTGAGCCATGCTAATGCGACGCTCAGGGTTTCCTTGAGACGAACCTACAAAACAATCCCTACTATCTGTTTGCGACGCGTGGAGAGAACAACTATACCCAGTGTGGGATCAAGAAGACGGGCATGAAGACGTACTATGACACCATGCTGTAGGAAGAAAGCACTGCTCTGCATTTCCCAAGCTTCAAAAATGGGGATCGCATCCAGAAGCTCATGGCTAGCAAGGCAGATGATCTGGCTCTCAGGGAGTGGGAACTATACACTCTCGAGGATATGAAATGGAATGACAATCACCAATGCCCTATCAAATACTGGAGTCGAGATATCATCAAGAGCATGAGATGGTTGATGCGGCAGCCGGCGAATGCCGAGCATCGTATTCACGCACCTCAGCGTTGCTTTAACAGTGATACACCACCGAAATGCCTCAATACCGAAATGCACACAGCAGACTGGTGGTCGGAGACTCAGGTAAGGAGAAATACCTGAGCATGATGACGTGCTAACCTACGTTTAGTCAACACTCAGAGTTGAGCATACACTGGTTCTTTTGATAATGATGTCCGATGGAACGCATCTCTCGAATTTTCCTGGCGACACGAAAGACTGGCATGTATATATGACAATTGGCCATCTTTCTTCGAAGCTCCGCCAGATGCCCTCAATGCACAGCATCTTAATGGTCGCTGTTCTGCCGATTCCGATCAAGAACCGCAATATTCCCCAGAAGCGGCTGGATGAGCAGCAGCATACAAACCGAGAGGTACTGAACAAGATACTCCGGCGGGTTCTCCAGCCTCTCACCTTCAAACAAAATCCCAGTGCCGAGAGCGGGTATTACAACATTCTCCGTGCAGATGGCAACTTCAGGCGTTGCAATCCGGATTTTGCAGCATGGCTTGTATTACTGGGGTGCTTAATCCCAATAATCAATACAACATTTATTGAATTAAGTATGGCCACCTATCTAAAATCTCTTTTCTTTCCTCGTCTTATCCTCAGACTCAACCTCTTGTGCCGTCAAGCAAGAGCGCGCCAAATCAAATCTCCTCCACAGTCCTTCTCCCGCATATAGGAAGATTAAACTTCCCCCTCGTCCAGCCACTCTTCTGCCCACTCCTCGAATGGTGATGCGCCGGTGTTCAGATACCTCAAGACCAGGTAGTCGATATTCTCGAGTTCGCAGCAACGAAAAACGTCCCGGTAAGTGTGGGTCAAACCAGCTTCGTCCAGCCGTCAAAGTAACTCTCCGAATAACACGACAATTTGTTGCAAAGCGTATTTGGATTGTGTCAGATGTCGTCCAGACATACGTCGCCTGATCTCGGAGATGAATAAGAAAAGTAATGTTTGTAATGATAGATAGAATTGTTAATAATATTTTATGATCGTCTTCGGTGTTCTCTGAAAGCTAATCTTGTGGATGCTCCCCTCTAATTCCTTCGACCAACCTTGGGTCTTTATAGCCCTCACTATTCCTCAGGTGTGATAGTGCTATCTCGGCCACGCCCTGCTAGTGCCCGATAATAACTTGCCACGATACCCTTGCTAATCGTGTCTATGAAATCTGGTTTGAAAGTGTTACGTGCCTGATAACAATCAGGCCATCCATCGCGCGATATAAGCTTATCCTTTCCTACCTCAGCCATCCTTTGCAATCGTACGAGTTGGTTGTTGGAACATCCCCCAACCAAGTTGGTTATGCTTATCGCCTCTTAAATCCCTCATGCAAGTGAGTTATTTAATTGCGTCATAGATTTAGTCGGCGACCAACCAATACTATGCCAACGTAGATTATTGACGCGTAAGCTCGTATCCGATACGAGGTTACATTGTGATCCAGACTACTCGAGCCACCGAGTAGTATTCGCTCTAGGCCAACGCCAACGTCATTAATCCCTCAGTCACGTCATGCTAAGGTCAAAACTTTTCTCTAGACCAGAACGTGCCCCTCGAAGTGTTTACCCGTTACAGGTAGGGGAGAAGTGTTCTCTTAATAGCGTTTGACTATCGACTGCCATGCATGATTACCATGCATGTCCCGCAAAGTATCCGGGTGCGAACGAAGTCCCCTCACTTCGCGCGACTAACATGAACTCCCGCTAGAGAGCATGTTACTGACCACTTGATCGTACATGCATAGGTGTTATAAATATCATGGATAATTATGCATCTGGTAACCATAATCAAGTATCGTTATCGCTGCTAAGGGGCTACCCCTAACAGCTTGCAGGTTGCCCTGAGTATAGCGACCTACATCATCTCGGGTGATATGTTTGTTTTTGGTGCGAGTGTCCAAAGAACAAACTTGGAGATTATGTCCCTCCTGACAAGCAACACCCCCGGCGGGATCACAACCTATATCGAATTCGCAGCGATGCCAACACCAAGGAAGCCGATACCCACCTTTCATCGCGCCATCTTCACCGAGGATTCAACGTGTTTCGACATATTCCCTGTATTGTGAGCGACCTCCCAACGCCTGACCTCCTCCATACAATGCAGATTGGCATGCTTGATCACATCCAGAAGTGGATTTTCCACTCCATGAAGACGCACGAACGGCTCGACAAGTACAATGCAATGAGGTTATCCGTACCTGCTTACCACTACCTTACACCAAACACTAAGTCATATGACGAAGTTTCTCAATGGAATGGAAAAGAGATGAAGAAAATGCGCCAGTACCTGCTTGGAGTTGTAACCCAGTCTCTACGAGGAGGAAGCTCCGCTCAGAGTCCCGTATTCAATCACGCAATTGAGTGCACATGGGCATTGTTAGAATTCTATATTTATACTCCATATTTATCTCACGATGATGCAACATTGAGCTACATCGAAGACGCCTTCTGCCGTTTTCACACCTTCAAAGATGTTTTCTTACTCGGGCGAGCCGGCAACGAGGCGAAGGCCAATGCCAGTACCCTCAGAACAGAGCTCGTGAAGAAGCGAAAGGTAGACGAGAAAACAAATGCTGAAACTCGGACGCCGTCCAAGAAGCGGCGCGAAATGAACCCCTGGCAGGATTATATCAGCCACGAGATATATGTTTCCAAGGAGTTAGATGCCCACATCAACTTTCCGAAAATACACTTGATGTCTCACTGGGTCGAACAGATTCGTCGATACGGAGCCTTGCAACAGTATTCTGCTGACAGACATGAACAAGCACATAAAACAAATATCAAGGATGGTTGGAACTCCTCCAATCACAATCTCAACTACCTGCTGCAAGTAATCACATTTCAGTGTCGCAATCTCTGCTTCGAAATCAGAGAGCTCAATCTCCAAGCCCTCGCTCAGCATCGGGAGAACAGGGATGCTACCTGCAAAGTCCTCCCTTCCAGCGCTGATCTGGCTGCCCCCTTGAGCTCCCAGTCATATGAGAAGCCTGAATTTATGGGACCCCAAAACCTCCATGATAGAAAGCATCCTGACGCTATGATCAAAGACTTCAGAGCATTACTCAACAGTACGCAAGACACAAAGCACCGTGCGACAATATACAACGGTACGCGGGAGTTTCTCAAGCATAAAAGTCGTAAGAAGATGTATATATCGGATGAACACCTGCACACAATGGAGCTCTGTATTTACCATGGTATTAAGGTTCAAGTTGAGGGTTTAGATGGTGAATGCATATCTCAGATTTGTCGATGCACAGAAAGCCAGAACTGGCGCGGAGGGGACCGACAGAACGACTGGGTGTGGGTAAAGCAACGCCCAGGGAGATGTTATGGTGCCCGAATGGTCATCTCCCGTGGCAACTGCAACGACTATTCAAAATCAAGATCCTGAACGAGGATGGAGCTTTTGTTCGGTACCGGTTAGCCCTGGCACTCACCACAATACCTGTAAACCCGGGTAACTTGGATCCCATCTCGACATTTGTACAAGTGAGAAAAGTACTGGTAGCAGTTGCTTTGCAAGTTTTCAGCGTGGGAAACATTGTCGGCTGCGTGCACGTAATTCCAGAGATAGCTACTAGTAGTAAGACAGGAGACAGACGGAACAAGCGATGGATTGTCAATAGCCACATAGATCTGGCGATTTTGAATGATGTGTATAATTTGAAAAGAGAGAATTGCATTTTGGGCGCAGGTAGAAGGAACGCGAGGAGAGGTTTTCGCAGTGTCACCCATCGCATTGCAATCCCGATGTGAGCGCGTGCCCAATGAACCCATTCCGACGTATGGTCACAGTTGGCCTTCAACACCAGAGTGTTCGTTTAAATTGGAGACCGACAGCGCGACAAGATACGGTGCAACTGCGATGTGAGGGCGATATGCAACGCGACGTGTGGTATTGACAACGGCCGTGGAGTAAGCCCCCACCAGGATGTATCTGATGGCTCTGATGGACCGTGTCCACTCTGACGGAGCCATTCTGCCCGGACTGAATTATATTTTCCTAATGACCCGCATGTTTGGGAGTTTACCATGTAGCTTCCAAAACGATTTACTTCATTCTGATGTAGTAGTTTCATATTGTAGCATTTTAAAGAAATGTATACACAGTTTACACTATGCTCATATTCTGTTCTACAACATCTGGAGAATTACAGAACACCAGAGAGTAGTCTCGGAGCTCTTCAAAGCATATCACCTTGTATTCAGCCTGTTTTGGAGCATCTGGGAGTACCTAGAAGAATCAGTGTGGCTGTTTAGAGTCAATGAGGTTTTAAGGTGTGACTTTCAAATCATTTTACATTTTGTGATATACTTTATATCACACTGCATATAATACACTTGAAACCACACTGCTAAATATAGTTCATATACATACACTTAAGTAGAAGTATATAGGCAATTGTATTCAATTGCACATTTCCATTCTGTTTAACTGTCCAATTCCAAGTACAATCTCAATATAGTTCCGAGTCCTCTATGAGTATGCCTTCAATTACACCTCTAATTATGCTCTCAAGTATACCTGTGAAATGGTCTCATGGATACTCCCAAGGTTGTTTTCAAATATGCTCTCAACTGCACTTCATGGTACACTAGCAGCCTGCGTGACAGTCTGCTCTCAAGATCTCTGATAACAATTCAAAGTGTATCTCAGAGATGCTTTTATGTACATCTCGAAGAATGCTCCCATGTACACCTCTCAGTATGCTTCCAAGTCCACCACTGAGTACGTGCTCAAGTTCAATCCCTGTCAGGGGTTCTTCCTCAACAGTGTCTATGGTAACCTTGAATATCTATAAAGATACTTATCGCTTCACAGAGAGATTTGCATAACACCTTTCTTTGCCTCTCAAGAACATTCAGTCATGATTACCTTTAGCGGGGTATGAGTGGAACATGTCTCGATTGGATATGCTGAGGCTCAGAGGATTCATTGAAGGATACACTATAGCAGCTGATTTGATGACACAACAATACTGCCAGATTAAATGGGCTACGATCCTGCCGAGAGTATTATTGTCAACAAGATTCTCAAACCAGATACTGGAGGTATTTATATAACTGGATAGACCAAAGGAGTTTGCACTGCAGACTAGGCAGTCGTTCGCCAATATGCAAGTATGTTGGATTCCGAGCCAATCTGATTTTGGAGAGGAACAACTTGGGCACTCCCAGGCCAAAGAGAATAGTCCTGGCCTAAGCACGGTGTGGCTGACAGATTATGACTTTGGCTGTTGATATGAGGCCTGATGCCTCCCCGCACATTGAGTTCTAACGGAATTGCAATTGCAACAATACGACTTGCCGTAACCACACATGAGTACATGTCATTCAATCTACATTGGCACCGTAGTGGTTCGTCGCCATTTAAATCTATGATGCAATCATACGATGGTATTGATTAGCAGAACGCGAGTTCCATCCATGTACGGCTATGTGTTCCAATTACCAAACCATACAAGCACAAGATGTCCAAGTTGAACTTACGATCTGATATATAACATCATGCAGTTGGGGCCTAATTCTTCTCAGCCGCGTAACACTTCAATACCGCACCAGCATCACTACGATAACAAAAGGAATTCATGGCAATCTCTGCGATGCCTATTCCAAGTACGACTGGCCTGTTAGGTGTTGTCCTTTAACAGCGATAATGATACTTGATGTTACCAGAGTGCATATATATGACGATATACATCACACCTATGCAGCTGCTATTCAAGTGGTCAGTAATATGCTCTTTAGCGGGAGTTCATAGTAGTCGCGTGAAGAGTGGGTTCTTCGTTCACACCAGGACACTTTGCAGAACGTGCATGGTTGTCATGCATGGCAGCTGATTGTCAAACGAGATGAGGAGAACTCTTCTCACCTACCTGTAACCAGCCAGGATCCGGAGACGCACGTTCTTGTCTGGAGAATGGTCTCAACCTTGGCATGACGTATCTGAGGGATTATTGATGTAGGTTGTAACGTAGTGCAAGTACTACTCATTGGCTTGAGTAGTCTGGATCACAATGTAAACTCATTTCCGATATGTGCTTATGGGTCAATAATCTATGTTGGCATAGTATCAAGTGGTTGCTGATTCAATCTATGACGCAATTAAATAACTCATCTGCATGAGGGATTTAGGAGGTGATAAGCATTATCAACTTGGTTGGTAGATGTTCCAACTACCGACTTGTACATTTGCAAAATGTCTAAGTTCAAGTCTGCCTAACTTGTTGTCACGATAACACCAAACACTAGTGGCGCGAGGGTGCGATAACGCTATCATGAGTATTGTAGCAACTAGGCGTGTTGGCCTGGGGCATTCCTTTATAGGAAGACAGTGTAGTCGCAGGAATTGGAGGAGCAACCAACACAGAAGCACCAAAGACGATTATAAAATATTATTAAGAATTCTATCCATGCAAAATTACTTCTCTCATACACACTCCTGACTGTGCCTTGCATGCCTGGACATCACTACACACCTGCCGAGTTTGCACTGGAATAGAAAGTAGAGTCTTTGGGCAATCTGCGTTTTCTTTTGGAAGAGCACCATTTAACCCGCATCTACCGGGTGGTTTTTGGGTTCTGTGAGAATGAAGGTATCGGATACCAGGTGCTGAGATATGTGAATACTGGCGCACTACCATTCGAGGAATTTTCCGAGGAGTGGTTGTTCAACAGGGAAGCCTGATATATCTTCATATACGCGACAGCTGTTAGGGACAGGTCAATTTGGAATCTCGTGCAGTACGTGGGCAAGACGTTGAGTTTCAGAAGGAAACAAGGAGAGAAAGGGAATGGAAGGAGGATTCGATAGACGGCTGTACTTAGATTCAATAAATGTTGTATTGATTATTGGGATCTAAACACCCCTGTAACATTGCCATTAGCATTCATGCATACGCGTAAGAATGTTAGTCGCAAAGCACGTTGCAATCAAAATCATGGACAGTGAAATATGGGTGTGCATGCGTAACATCGCGAGAAGCTTCTATAAAGAGATCACATTGTTCTGGCAATGTAAAGAACAAGCTGTAGCAGCGTAACAGTCAAAATGCCTACAAGCGAAAGAATACCTTAATTCATTATTGTGATTTCATGATACCTATATCTATTATTATATACATGAAAATCTATTAGCTTTGTGTAGTGGCAGTCGCGCATCTTGATATATATTACCTTAGAGTTATTTATTTCAAATGATAGGTACCTTCGAAAACGGATACAATGTCATCGTTTAGGCATTAGAACAGATTATATTGTACGCCAGTAAGTATCAGTACATCATTGTAGCCCATTGTGTTTGGTGGCTAACATCGATTATTGAATTACAGCGAGGATTATTTATGCATGTTAATAACCTTAAAATACGAGCTAGTATCACAGTATGGAAAGTATCAACGACTCCACAGGACTGTCACGAAAAGATCTGACAGTCAAATCATCCTGAAGTGATAAAGACAACTTGAAGAATAAGAAAGCTCTTATCCAGACACCAAGTAAGTGGAGAAATGTCCCACAAGGACACTTCCACCCTGCCGAATCGCTCTCTGTTAGTTCATCTTCTGTGCCTGTCTCTCCCCGGACAGCATGTCTCTTTGATGATAAATAAAGACAATCATCATTACGATTCTTTGTCTCCTCTTAACGTCAGTATCAATATCATCGTTGTTACTTCCAACACTTCAACGCGTCTGCTCGTCAACCACCAAACGACACCTCTTTGGTATTGCTGTTCGAACTTGTTATCTTTTTCTTATTTTGTATGCGGAATGGCTGATATCTACACCCCCCACATTCACTGGGGGAATTGCAGCCTCCTCGACTGCATATTACTTTGTTGCCCTAATATCCTGTTATTCTGGTAATAGCAGCTCTACTGGAGTTGTGGTTGATGCACCAGTGTGCTAATGGATACTCCTCCTTGCAAGAAAACAGTGAACATAGAGTAATTTCATGGATGAAGATATCGAAATACTGGTTTCTAATACACTTGCCGGATAGACAGTTTTCCAAGTGTGGAATATTATAAATACGTGTCCGAACTGCAGTTTGCTCTGGATTGATAGACGTATTCTCGCTGTTAGCTTGTGAATTGCCAGAACCATCATCAGAAGGCTGAAGAAAAGGGTCGCAATGCGGTTTATGAACAAATTGAGATAGAATAGTATCGTGCTCAATCGCAAATCCATCATCCGCCAGTTATTCAGCTGATACATATACAATTATTTCCTTGTGGTCACCATGGAGGCGAGTGACGGAAGCGCCAACATAGGAGTACGTCTGTGAGCAGTAAAGACACTGTTGACGAAGATCTATGTTGCTTTAGCATAATGAAATGTAACAACAAAGTTAAGCAGTGTCTTGACGGTCATTTACCTACTTACACCATTACAAGACAGCTGGTCTTCAGAAAAAGCTGCACATCGATTTACCTTTTCCAAAAAGGGGTCCTGCCACTCTGGTATGATTACTCTCATTCTTCTCCACACGTTCACAAAGTGTTTAATCGCTCTCTCAATATCAACAAGCATTGGATCTCGAAAAGCATACCGTATCTGCATTCAGCTCATCATGGCGATTGTTTTGCACCCTCACAAGTCCCATCTATGCCCATTGCCTGATTTATGATTATCATGTTATGTTAAGCTCGTACGTTATATGAACAGTGCATTTTTCTTAGATACCGACCCAGCAATGTCGTCGCGCGGTACAAGGACTAAAGCAAGAATATGCGAGTGAGATATGACTGCAGAGCATGCTTTTCAATATCCCTGTGATGGACCAAAGTGTTCAGTCGATGAATCAGGGCGCTTAGATAATGATAAGTAAATTGGCTCCTAGCTGAATTGCAGCCAAGATGATGTTGCCGGATCAAAAAAACCCTCCAAGCCCATATATATATTCGTGTTGCCTGCCCTCCTCACTTACAATCTCCAGAACCTTCGACACACCCTCCTCACCTCTGCTACCACATCACATCACCCATCACGATATATTCAATACTTCTGATGCTTGTTCAAAGTAACAAGTATTCAATATCCACCACTTCATCATTGACCACCGTTGAGAACTTAAAATGTAATGTGATGCCTTCTGGTCGCCGAAATCAGGCGTTGCAGATGTTAATACAATCCAGATGCCAACTCTACTTGTTCGCATCTGGGCCGAGCACGCCAGTATTGGAGTCAGCCAATGGGCAGTAGAAACAATGGTGATTTGGGATGATAGGGGTGGCTTGACAACACAACGGATGGATAATAAAGTGAGGGAGCACATCTGGGAGATTGCCCAGTCCATGAGCATCATCAACAAGCAAGGTGGCGGCCCCAAGCAATGGAATCTCCTAATCCATCGTTGCATTACTCGAATCAGTGATCCGGAGTCTGACAGGCTGCTTTGGAAATGGTACATCACAGGCAAGACTAACCTAGATAGTCAGAGACTCAAGGCAGCACTGGATGAGTTCGCGGAGGGTTTCTTTCGCCGAAGGAACAAAAAGTTCACATCAACCCCAATAAAGAACATACAACTTGTGCACGTTGGTATGTATTTCATCGCCCCGAAGCGTGTTGTGCTCTTCCTGATAATGTGTTGATCCAGAAGACGACAAGGATGAAACCTGGGGTCATGGGTATTTGCCGATAAAGGTGCATTGCGACACCTCGACTGATTTCCTTGTCAAGCCATTTCACTTTAGCATTGCCTATGTGGATCCCGACATTGCTGGGAAGAGGGTGGGTGAAAACAATACTCAGCTATTCTCGTGGCAATGGCCAGGGGATGATTAATCAATACTTCTGATACTTACTTCAATCGTCCATATGATCATTTTGTCCATCGTGAATGCTGCAATCGCCAGTCTGCGAGACCCCAGCAAGAAAATCCAGAAGCTTTGATAGTCAGTCTGTTGGCTCTTGCCACATAGTTCCTGCAAGGATAACTCAGATTCAGATTTCGAATAATAATTTTTGGGATTCTGAGCCGGAAGCAATGGATTCAACTCTTAAGAGTACCGAGTAGTTTATACAACAATCCAGGCAAGAATGATGGGCGTTCAATTAGGAGAATAAGCCTACACCACAACATAAAACCTGATCCAGCAAGGTTGCTTGTAAACCCTTAACTACAAAGCAAAGAAATCGGTTAAAGGCAATCCCCAAAAATACATTAGTTACCTACATCAATAATAGGATCTAGGGCCGTACCAAGTATCTATACTTACGGTATAAGTACCCCACTAACAATCGCAAGAATGTATGTAGGTATATACCCAAGAGCACCGGATGGTACACTTTCATTATACTAGGCTCTATGCCCACAAGTACACTCTCACAAGTCAAGACACTCCTAATTTCACTTGACTATATGCTCCCATGTATGCTCCTGGGTACGGATTCAGAGACTTGCTGAGTTGCAGGCGCATGGCACCAGGAGGCGTTAGGCAGGTGGCATGTGGCGAGCATTATTTGGTGGGTGGCGTGTGGCTTGTGCCAGGTGGCGGGTAGCGGGTGGTAGGGTGTAAAGGCAACGCCTGCGCTTGGCCTCGTATACGTATAAAATAGGACCGAGCTTGCGACGAGTGCATCGCTATGTATTGACGACGTAGGTTTATTAATATTAATGATAGATCATGTTCAATTGGCATTGCGATCCCCCAATTTCACGCCAATTTTACCCCTACTAATCTCGGTCCCGCTGAGTCACTAACACGCTACTATTCGAATAATACGGTATGAGCATTATAGTAGAGGACTAGTGACTTTCCCCCACTAATTCATAATACGCAAACCGCAACCGCAAACCGCAACCGCAACCAATCATCAACCCGCAACCCACAACCTTCAATCAACAACCCTCCCTGATCCCGCCATGAGGGTTCCAGACGATGAGATAGACTACGACCTCCTCAACTTCATGCGCAATGCCCTACAAAGTGCCAAACCTATCCAGACCACGTACAAACCCAAAACCCTTGTCATCGGTATGTCAACATACTCTTCCACTCGAGGTTGCCAGCCTTCCTGAATCATATCAAGAGAGTGCGCAATTCATAGTCGACAATGCCATCGATGTTGCGCTTTCCCGCGAGCACACCGTGAAGGCTGCAGAAGAGATATATCTCGCGATGCAAGCAAAAGCATATTCTACAGAGACATGGTCGTCTCACGAGCTACACCCAAAGACAAAGGACCAAGCAACTCTCGACTTCATCTTTACCATGGATTTATTAAACTTTTGCTTCTGGTCCGAGTCAGACACGAAGACAAAGTTCTCAGTGGATTATAGGGGGAAGAGGTGGACGGGGTATTGGAGTCTTGTTGCACTACTGCAGAGAGCACTGGATGAAGGTATGGTGCCATTAAAGTGCTGTGGCATAGCCTACACATATGCTTGCCTGATACGTTCCAGGTATTCCAATAACGTGCCCATACTTCTGGGTCGATGAACAAATATGCTCCGATGTGCTCTTGAATCACGTCTTTCGTTCCTCCACCTCAGAAGAGTTCGCATTAGTCCCGGAACGCGTTGCCTGTCTACGGGAAGCTGGCCACGTTCTCTGCGAGGTATGTATGCGCTGAAGTAATAGGATAAGTTGGGCCTCAATGAGGACACTGCCCAATTGAGAGTCAGGCATGGAGTGTTTCCACAAACCAAGAACTGTTTGGGCTGGGGTTCAACTATGTCTGCTCTCTGGCAGACGCACATGCTGAGACTCACAGAGATATGAAGGCACATTTGCCAACATGATTGACGAAGCTGACTTTTCCGCCGTCGCCCTGGTTGTAAAACTAGCCAACGAGCTCCCATGCTTCCGAGATGAGCATGAGTTCGAATGCCGACGGGTTTATTTCTACAAGCGGGCCCAGATTCTCGTTGCTGGTTAGCGTACCTCCGCATCCTTCCCACATACCATGCACCACGTAGTAATCACCACGTGCTAACGACTTCTAGACGTATGGGCCTGCTTTAACGGGCAGTCCTTTGGAGAATTTGACGACATAAATGATCTTACCATGTTTGCAGATTACCGTGTCCCTGTCACATTGTCAACGCTCCGTTGCCTCCAATTTTCTCCCAAGCTTGCGGCGCACATAAAGGCTCGTAAGATGATACCTTCAGGCTCATCGTGGGAGTGTCAGTTGCGCGGAGCCAGTATATGGTGTGTCGAGATGATACGGAGAGAGATCCTAAATAAGCATCCGGAAGCTGAAGGCATTAATGCTGTCTTGATTGACTTTTACTTGTATGATACCGCGAAGGAGATGGAGGAACAGAAACGCGAGATGTTACCGCATCATAGAACTAGAAGCATCTGGTATTAGAAGGGCACGTATTCATTTCCTATATATACGGTCATTGGAATTAGTTATTACACCCACTGGTGTTGTTTCTTTGAAATACATGTCCTACATACTCTAGAAATTGGTAGAGATTCATCAAGCATTGCCACCGACAGCATCAACTGTACAAAAAGCGCCGATAGGGCACATTGTACGCTTCGCTCCGCACAGGCACTGGCCTGGAATATACCATACCGGGGAGTTGAAAAGAGAGAAAGGAGTGCATGGGGAAGAGTATGGGAGGAGTATGAGGAGAATGATGTAAAGATATTGGAGTGTTATGAGAGTGATATGGAAAATTTCCATATCAAGCAAGACAATGGTAGAGGATACATAAAAAAAAACAATGACAAAATTCCATCTTGTGATGTGGGAAATAACACATTTGCATGTAGGTTTTGACCAAACACTGAAACACTTACCACTCCCAGCACTACAACCCCAATACCTGCCTTTGCATGGGATTGTAGACATATTGTAAAAATCTTTCTCACTTGATTTAATTACAATTGATTATGATGCAACAAATTCCATAGTACCTGCTTACATACTAGAAAAGTATATATTTAGCTATTTAAAACTTGCAATAAACAACAGTACATAGCATAATTTTCAATTACATTGTATATATATATAAACATCATGTAGTAGTATCATGTATCATGAAAGTGACTGGCTCAGTAATACAAAATATACCGTTAAACTCTGTGTGATTTAGCATTGTAATTATAACAACTATTCCATTGTATCGAAAGATGTAACTGTTTTATGTATCTTTCAGGGATGAATATTTTATACTACCTAATTGTTCATTGAATCCACCTCAATAGTTGTAATACCATAACCATGAAGAATTTGCTAAAGAAATATTTACTGGCTATGCATCCACACATGACCAGAGAAATAATACTTAACACACTGACATTTATATATATAGTAATATATAATTGTAGTCCAGCAGACAGAATCTGAAATCGGACATACTATACATTATTTCTCTTCTTCCTTTTTCTGTATTAATTTCTTACTAATTCACTTTCAATAAGTTCAACTGCAGACACTCCCAGTAAGGACTGTATTTTTATATGTAACTGATAGGAAAGCTGGGTTTGGGATAGTAATCCATAGCATATTTAATACATAGTACTCTAACATTCTCTGAATTTCTAGATTGACAAGATTGATATATTGTGTATACAATAATATGTGTTTGATACTATGGCTCATGCTGCAATGAACAAACTTGAAACCAACCTGCCAAATGTACTGCATTGAACACTTACAAGTATACTATGAAGTATACTTCTGATGGTGCAGAATTTGACACTTCCAGCCTGCTTAACTTGAGGATATAAAGAAGGTCTTCAGATACTGATTAAGTACACTCTGAAGTACATCCCTGATGGCACACAACTTTACACTGCCAGTCTACTTGGCTCATGCTCATGTGTATGCTCTGGAGACTATCTCAAGTATACCTTGAAGTATATTCTCATGTACACTGTTGGGCATGCTGTCATTGACACTCCAACTACAATTGAAGGTTTACTTTCAGCTGGCTTGACTATCTTGTTTCCAAGTAAGCTCTCAAGATGCTCCCAAGTAAGTCCCAAAAACATTCCCAAATACTCCTCCAATTATGTTCTAAAATACACTCCAGGGCTTGCTTTTCAGAATGCTCCCAATTACTCTTGAACACACTCTGCTAATCTACTTTACTATGTGTAGTACAACTGGTTCTCAACGTGCTCTCGATGATGTTTCTGAGCACACTGTCATTTACACTGCACATTGCACTCCATCGCTCAGTCTCAGGCTGCTTGACAGTATGCTCCCAAGTGAGTTCTCAAGATGCTCTCAAGCACACTACTAATCTGCTTTACTATATGCTTACAAGTAAGCTCTCCAGATGCTCCCAACTATACACCCAGCATACTTCAAGTACACCTGAGAGGGGTTATCCTTTAGCAGCGATAATGATACTTGATTATGATACGGGATGCATACTTAACTACGTTATGCATAACCCCTATCCATGTATTATACCAGTGGTCAGTAATATGCTCGTTAGCGGGAGTTCATATTATTCGAGCGAAGTGTGGGTACTTCGTTCACACCTGGATACTTTGCGGGATACGCATGATTATCATGTACGGCAGTTGATAGTCAATATGCGATTAAGAGGACTCTTCTCCCCTACCTGTAGCAGGCAAGCACTCGGAGGAGCACGTTCCGGTCTGGAGAATAGTCTCAACTGTAGCATGACGTAACTGACGGGTTAATGACGTAGATGCCGGCGTAGAGCGAGCACCACTCAGTGGCTCAAGTAGTCTGGATCGCAATGTAACCTTGTATCGGATACGTGCTTATGCATCAGTAATCCACGTTGGCATAGTATCGGTTGGTTGCCGATTGAATCTATGACACAATGAAATCACTCCCTTGCCTGAGGGATTTCAGAGGCGATAAGCATTTTCAACTTGGTTAGTAGATGTTCCAACTACCAACTCGTACAATTGCAAACGATGTCTGAGTTGAGAAAGGATAGGCTGATATTGTGCAATGGTTGGCCTGATTCTTATCAGGAGCATAACGCTTTCAAACCACATTGCAAGGTCGCGATTACCTGAGGGTGTCGTGGCAAGTCATCGCTGGGCGCTAAGGGGGGTGTGGCCGAGATAGCACTATCACACCTGAGGAAGAATGAAGGCTATAAAGAGCCAGCATTGGTTGAAGGAATAAGAAGAGGGCATCCACAAGATTAGATTTCAGAGAACACCAAAGACGATCTTAAAATATTATTAAGAATTCTATCTACTTTAAAAACCATTACTACTCTTATCCACCTCCACCATCAGGCAACGTATGTCTGGTTGACACTTGACACAATCCGAATACGCTCTGCATCAGGTCGTCGTATTATTCAGCGAGTTCCTTTTTCTGTTGGCAGGAGTTGGTTTAACCCACACTTACTGAGACGTTTTTCGTTTCTGTGAACTCGAGAATGTCGATTACCTGGTATTGAGGTACTTGAACACTGGCGCATCACCATTGGAGGAGTGGGCTGAGGAGTGGTTGCACGATGGGGAAGTTTAATCTTCCTATACGAAGGAGAAGGACTTTGGAGAAGGTTCGACTTGGCTCGCTCTTGTGTGATGGTGCAAGAGGTTGAGTCTTAGGATAAGACGTGGAAAGAAAGAGATTTTAGATAGGCGGTCGTACTTAGTTCAATAGATGTTGTATTGATTATTGGGATTAAAAACCCCCGTAACACTCAGCTACAATTGCAGAAAGCTGTGCTACGAGAATTACGATCAGCCGTGAATATCTTGCAAGGGCAAGATGCTCAGATCGTTCAAGAAGCTAATGACATTTTTTTTACACATAAGAATGAAATGGAGGTCATGAGTACAAGGATTACCGATAATGCTAGCCAAATTCTAGCAATAAAAGGAACAAATGTCGGCATCCAAAGATCTTTGAAAGATATGAATTCAAAGATTCATAAAGTTACTGGAGTACTGGATTCCATTAAGAACTCACTTAAAGAAGTCCCATCGAGACGAGAGCTCAGGGAGCATGCAATAGCTATGGCTGAACAGATAGTTCTGATGCAGGAAGCTAATACGGGATTAACTACTGCTATGGAAGGAGATAAGTTTTCAGAGTCCTCTCATTACAACTTCCGCCAGCAGGTACCGCAAGCGGGACCCTCGACTACTATACATCTTGACAGACAGAGGTATTTTGGTAGCAACGCACCAAGGTTAAGGGATACCGAGAGCGATGTACCCTGGTTAGGAAGAATCATGGGAGGAGCTGGAAGCCACGGAGCAGCCAGAGGAGCAGCCGATGGAGCAGCCGATGGAGCAGCCTGTGGAACAGCTGGTGGAACAGCCGGTGGAGCAGCCGGTGGAGCAGCCGGTGGAGCAGCCGGTGGAGCAGCCGGTGGAGCAGCCGGTGGAGCAGCCGGTGGAGCAGCCGGTGGAGCAGCCGGTGGAGCAGCCGGTGGAGCAGCCAGTGGAGCAGCCGGAGGAGCAGCTGGCGAAGCAGGAGATGCACTGCCTCCGGAATCAGGCCCCCCTTCAGCCCATGGTATTAATGGGAACAACGCCAATAATCACCAGATAAGTCGAAGGCAACGACGTATACAGGAATTACAATATGCGAAGCCAATTACGATGAAGGAACCAAAACGGTTTCAAGGCAAACCAGGAGATGATTTCAATACCTGGTGGATAATGGTGGAGGTTTATATCCACGATGAACCCGAGAAGTTCCCCAAGGATGAATGAACGATTGATTGGATTGGTTCATTACTGGATAGATATGCGGCGGCCTGGCATGTCCAATGGATCAAAGCAACTCTCAGCGGGAAACACCCAAAATTAGTAACGGGGTATATTCAGGCTTTCAAACTGCGGTTCAAAGATAAAGATGCTCAGGATGAAGCCTATGCCGACTTAGAAAAAGCCAGGTATGATGGATGCATTAGGGATATGTTCACACAAATCCAAATGTACAACGATAAGGCTATGGTTTCTGGCATGGCATTGAAAAGAATCATTCTTGACGGACTTCCACATAAGATTTTGGAACAGATGCATACCGTCGATTTAACAGGAAAAACTGATGACGAAATCATCAGTATTTTAACCAATGCCGGGAGAACTGCAGAAAAATGGGAAGTAGCAAGAATTATGGTTTGAAGAAACTGATTTCCAAAGTATGCAAGAAAACCCAGAAAAACACTTGATTCAATAAGGCAATTCTATTCGATAAAGGAAAAACCTTCAAAAATAGATTTTGAGGACGATGCAACACTCAGTCAGGCGAAGGGTTTAAAGCCGCAAAGAAAATTAAACCAAGGAATAAATTCAATAAAACCTATGCAGAACAAGCGGAAGGTATTGATAAATCTGAATTGGACAGAAGAAAGGCAGCAGCAGAATGCCAGAAATGTGCATGGCCTGGAGATCGGAAAGATGCTCATAAAACAATGGACTGTTTCTGATGGGCCAGGAAAGAAGTAGGCACAGCGCCTTTTCCTAAGGCGAAAGAATACCAGAAGCTAAAGGTTGGAGCTTACGATCAGGAGGAAGAATTGAAATCGGAAATAGACTTGTACACTACAAACGAGGAGGATTCGGATCTGTCCGGACTGGATAGTCCCAAAGAGAAATCAGAAACAAATTCCAAAGATGATGAAATACAGGAGAACATGGGAGAGGAACAAGAACCCGAACAGGAGCAGGAATTACAGGAAGAATGGAATTGGCGGGATTCGGATAATGAAATGGAATGAGTCATATTCATCTTAAGGTTGCAAATGAACATTTAAACATACCAATCTGCAATTGGAAGACCTTTTTATTATTTTATTTTTCCCTTCTGAGGATGACTGGAAGGTCGAAACTGATGGTCAGTAAGGGTATACAATTACATTCAACACATATACACTTACTCAACTTCCCATTACTATCCCGTTGTGAATATACTATTGTCGAAAGAATAGCGATGTTAAAATCAAACATGATTGACCAGCTTGGTCCTATTACCAAATACTCAAATACTGCTACCAATTACATCTTTTATAAGTCTTCAAGGCAGAAAACGATTTTGAAGATATCACCTACAAAGATCGGGAAAACACCAACATAAAAATTCTTTATTGACTACGATAATCACTTTTACCCGCAACAATGTATGCTGGATTTGATTTCACCTAACGCTGCTAAGGCTTTCAAAATTCCAGTTATCAGACAAACGAAGAAAGTAAAATCTAACGATGTTACTCGACAAGAGATTCTTATGGAGGGACCTTATACTGATCCATTTGAACTGTTCTATGGAAATCATCGTTCCTATGATCCCGGGGATAATGCTTTCGAAGTAATGACAACATCTAGTGATTATGATTGTCCTCTTCGGACATGGTATCTCGAGAAACATACAGCCCGAGGAACTACAACCTCTTATCTTCATTTTCCCCATCGCGGCTTCTCCTGTTATGGACATGAGAAAATTCATCCTGAATATTTTATTACTTATGATAAATGTGTAGCGCTTAATAAAGACGCTATACATATTGGCTCTTTAGTACAATCTACCCCATCGATGTTGTAAAGACTACCAAAGCAATATCATAAGTTCTTATTGCTATTTGATCCGTAGCATGCCGAGAAACTCCCTGATAGCAGAGGTTGCGACGTCCGGATTGAGCTTATTACTACTGAAGATAAACTCTGTATGGGGCCTATTTACCAACTATCACAGGAAAAGGAAAAGATATTGGTCCAGTATGTTGACATAGTGATTAAGGAAAAGAAAATACGACCATCTAGCAGTTCGGTAGGGAGTCCGATATTGTTTGTTCCAACACCTAATTGGAAAGGACTTCAGCTATGCGTCAATTATAGACACCTTAATAATCATACTAAAAAAGACAACACACCACTTCCAATTATGGATGAACTGTGACGAAAAATGAGAGACTGCAATTTCATTACGAAGGTTGATATGAAGGCAGGTTGTCATTTACTGAGAATGGCCATGGGTCATGAAAAGTTTACAGCATTCCGGACCAAGTATGGTTTACTCGCATGTATGGTTATGTCATTTGGATGAACCAATGCACCCGCAACTTTTCAACGAGAAATCAATAGAATATCACGGCTATTACTGGGAATGGAACTTGTTATCGATACAGAAATCGCCATTGATGAAGCCCGAGGAATGCTGGTGGTGGCGTATATTGACGATATTCTTATCGCCACAAAAGGTTCACTTCAGAAACACCACGATCAGGTTTCCAAAGTATTCCAGTTACATATGGACAACCATATGTACAATTCAATCGATAAAGGCATATTCAATGCGAAAGATGTTCCCTTTTTAGGCTTTATGGTTAGCGGTTGCAGTTTGAGTATGTATCCTGATAAAGCCAAAGCAATAGTCGACTGGCCTTCGGCCACTAATAAAAAAGAGGTTCAACAGTTATTGGGCTGATGGAATTTTTATCGAAAATTTGTGCCAAGATATGCAGCAATTGTATCCCCAATTACAGATCTTGTCAGAGGAAATAATAAGGATATAATCTGGGGCGATACTCAAGAAGCTGCATTTTTGAAGATAACTGTTCTGTTTACTTCAGGCAAAACTTCTATTCTTCGACACTAAGATCCAAATAGACCTGTCTTAGTTGAAACAGATGCCTCTGAGTTTGCAATCGCTTGTATATTATCACAAAAATTCGAGCATGGCAAGCTACATCCAGTTAGTTCCATATCAAGGAAACTTTCAGTGGCTGAGCTTAATTATGTTGTCTTTGACACAGAAATGTTAGCCGTCGTGTTTTCATTGCGCAAATGTAGAATCTTTCTTCAAGGAGTGGAGCTTAAAACAATCGTTCATTCTGATCATCAGAATGTGACTTATTTCAAAACGGCTCGTACTTTCAATAGAGGACAAGTATGACGGGCAGAAGAACTGCACACCTATGATTTTGATTTGTTCCACAGAAAGGGTTCTTTGAATCTTAAAGCAGATACACTATCTGGGTGCCCGGCATTCACCTCTAAAGAAGGGGGTACGACAGCCGCTGTGAATCAGACACTGTATAGAAAAGAACAGTGGTTAGAAATATGGGCTATGCAGATCGAGGATGATGGTATTGAATGTATTAACATAGGAGTAATGGATGTTGAGCAATTGTTACCGGAAGCAAAGGAACGCATTAAGAAGAAAGCAATGCCGGACGAAGATGACAGAATGATATGCAAGCAACTCAGCTGCGGTGGAAATGTGGATAAGGAATATATGATATACGATGATATACTCTGCTGGAAAAATAGAGTATATGTACTGCAAGGATTATGGAAGAGATCTATGGAATTGGAACATGACTCCAAGATGGCTGGACACTTTGGACGAGATTGTACCATGGAATCATTGTCTTGAAATTTTTACTGGCCAAATATGGAAATGGATGTTAGGAAGTACTGTAATGAGTTCGACAACTGTCAACAAACAAAAGCACCACGTCATGCGAAGCATGGATCTTTACATCCGCTTGATATGGTGTGTAAGCCATGGACACATATCAGTACTGATTGTATTAACGATTTGCCCGAATCTGAGGGAGTGACAATGATACCTGTGGTAGTCGACCACTTTACAAAGATGCCTTATTTTATTCCTATAAAGAAAAATGATTCTCTAATAGTGGCTCAAGCCTATCTGAAAAATGTATGCAAGTTCCACGGGTATAGGGAAGATGTGTTTTCAGATCGAGATGATACTTTTACAGGACAATTCTTTACTGACTTATATGATTATTTCGGTATTAAGAGGAGTATGAGTACAGCTTATCACCCACAATCAAACGGACAAACGGAAAGAATAAACCAGGATATTGAAAGTTATCCGAGGTCTTATTGCAACTACGAACAAAACAGCTGGGTGTCTATGTTAGCGATGGCAGAGTATGCTTACCATAATTTGAAACATTCTTCTACGAAGATATCTACTTTCTATGCGAATTGCGGATTCGAACCACGAACAAATTGGAAACCGAGATTTAGATTCGAAATCCATCTTCAGAATTATACGGTCATTACATGAATACGGTTCATTCTAAACTATCAAAGCAATTAAAACAATCGATCCAAGCGATGCAGAATTACTATGATACATAGCGGAAGTCAATGGAGGCTGTTAAGAAAGGAGAATTGATAATGCTAAATAGAAAGAATATTCGGGATAAACATTGCTGCAAGAAGTTGGAAGATGAGATGTATGGTCCGTTCAAGGTTATTGCGACAGGGAAAAATGGAACGTATTGCACGATTAAATTGCCATAGTCATGGAAGATTCATCCAACATTCAACATCTTATTATTAGAATGATATCAAGGAACCGATCCAAAGAAGCACGAAGTTGAAATAGAACCCGATGATGCAGGATGGCAAATGGAATTTATTATTGCTAGCAGACCTTTGGATTACAACGCAAGACAGCATGTTTGTTTGGTGACATGGGAAGGTTATTCGCATAATGAAAATATGTGGAAAACGTATGAGAAAGTATTGGAATGTTCATCGGAATTGTTGAAAGAATATTATGGTAAGAATCCAACAATCGAAAGAGATGGGCATTATGGCAAGAAGAGATGATAAAAAGTTTCGTTTGTTTTATTGTATTTCAGATTGGAATTACGCTGTCGTACGTTGAGTGGTATCTTTTGCTGTTTTACTTGTTATGACAGAGCACCGTTGAGGTTACCGGTCCTACAGAAGGGGGTGATGTTAGGGGTTCTCCCTTAACAGCGATAATGGTACTTGTGATAGTGATATGAATACATCTCATGGAGTTACTCTCGGTCTAGTTAGGTGATATGCATAACAACTTTTCATGACATCGCAAGTAAGCCAGTCTCATGTCATTTAGTGGGGATACATCAGAGTTGGATGTCAATTGCATAAGTTACGGCTCAGCGGATTCACTTAAGATGATGCAGCTATGGTGCCATAGCGGAGATATGTTGTATCGGCCGTGCGCATAGCTTCCAACCACATTCACTATGGCTGATACTAGCAGGACTTGTCTTTGCAGACGCCGCAGTCGATAGTCATCATACCAGTACAAGGGATCTCCGACCTAATGCCTCAGGCGATAGGAGTCATCGGGGCACTCCCCGGCCAAAGAGACAGGTCTCGGCCTAAGCATGATATAACTGAGGAAATTATGACATTGGCTGATGATAAGAAATCTGAAGCAACCCTGTTAATTGGTTTCAGTTAGTCTGCATTACAACGTCACACTCGCATGCGATATGAGCTGACGCGTCAAGTTCAACGTTGGCATTGTATCAGTTGGTCGCCGATTAAATTTATAACGCAAGCTGAATAGCCTCAGGGTGAGGCATTGATTTGCGATAAGCACTACTGACCATGGTCAGTAGTTGTTTCAACTACTGGATCAACGGATTGTGAGGTTTCTAAGTTCAAGTTTCATCTAACACATTGTCTGACATGATACGATGTGCTGGATGGCCTGATTTTCATCTGGAGCATCACGCTTTAACACCTCAGCTGCATGAGCACGATAACCTACTGGGATGCGTGGCAGTTCATTACCGGGCACATGACGTGACCACAATGACTCTATCATGAGCATTGTAGTCATAGCATCGAAGTATGGGTGTACAAACCCTCGAAGACTATAAAGGGATGGCATCACCCCGGCGATAAGAAAGGAAGTATCAGCAGCAATGCACAGTCAACAGTCAGAACACCGAAGACGATCTTATATTAATATTAAGAATTCTATCTATACTTTACAGTTACTTCTCTCATAAACACATGTGACTGTGCCTTTTATGCCTGGACATCACTACACACCTGCTGACTATGCACTGCAACAGAAAGTCGAATCTCTCGGCAATCTTCTATATCATTTCAAAGAGCGCTGTTTAACACACATTTACCGGGTGGTTATTGCTTTCTGGGAATACAAAAATATCGGGTAACTGGTACTATGATATCTGAACACCGGCACACTTCCATGCGAGGAATGTTCTGAGGACTGGTTGTTCGACGACGAGGCTTAATTTAGGTATACATAGGGGACGGGCATTGGAGAAGGTTCGATTTGAAAGCTCTTGTCAGACGCGGACAAGAGGTTGAGTTTCAGGAAGAAACAAGGAGAGAAAGAGCAAATAGATAGGCGGTTGTACTTAGTTCAATAAATGTTGTATTGATTATTGGGATCAAGCACCCCCGTAACAATTACAGTTTCCCAGTTCGTATGATCATAGCATCCAAGGTTCAGTGATCATGGGCTTCTTGGGTATTTGCAAACTTGCCCGAAGACAGCCTCCAAGTTTATCGTGAATCTAGCACGATTACGGCCTCCAGACTCACACGATCATGGCCTCCAGGTTCGCATAATGATGGCCTCCAGGTGTATCACCACACTCGGTCGATTACGATCTTGGAGTGCATCTCTAAGTTCACTCCAGCATGGCCTGCAAGTGTATCTCCAATTACACTCAGTAAGGGCCTCCGAGTGCATCTCCTACCCCGCTCAATCAATGACTCCGAGTGTAACTCCGATCCCACTGGATCGGCATTATTAGGCGCATCTTAAATTGCTATCCATCACTGCCTATAGCTAGTCCAGATATGCTGTGTGTAGATGTGTAGCTACATGGATGCATTGATGAGAATACAAACTGAATGCATGAGTTTTAATAATCATTGAACGATAAGTGATAGCTACAATTTGCAAAGACTCCAGTTTTGTTTCCAAAGTGCACGCTGTTTCCTGCAGACTGCTGGACTGTGATTCGGGGTGCTCCGAGATGTGTTGCCGGTGTCCCCTGACTTCTTCCCAGTGTGCTCAGACTTGTCACTGGCTCTGGCAGGTGGTCCAAGAAATACCCAATGTTCTCTCCGGCGCACTGAGATGTTCCCAAACCTCTCACAATCACCGCCATCGTACTCCTGTACAGGTTATCAGAGATCCCAGTTACTCTGAAGGCCGGCCGAAATGTTGTCATACGGTCTGATACTCTCCTGAGAATGACACATCTAAGTATACACCCCACATCCTCTCAGACACTCCTTGACGCTTCTGGTAACCAAAATCAATTTTGTTGATGTCCCGCGATCTGCTGCAACGCGGTATGATGAGATTTGTTTGGTCCTACTCACAAGCGAAGGTGAAAGACCATGGAAATGTATTGATGGAACGATACGAAACAGAAGTTTTCGATTACAAGGACCTCTGAGGAAATTTGTCTCAAGATAGCCCCGGGATCGTACATGCACCAGACACTATACATCCAGCAATACTGTATGGTTATCTTCACTAATGCCATTATACTGACAGTCAAAATGCACAATTCCCTCTTTTCAAGTTGATCAAGCTTACTAACCTTTACATAAATGATATAGCTCGCCACCATGTGGTTCATATCATGAAACATTTAACATCTTGTACATCAAAAAAGGCAATAAAACGCAATAGTTAATGCTCTGAAATAAAACTTTACACCAACTTGCCGAATGCAAATTTGGCAAATCGATGAAGCTGAACACACCATGACCTCTTGAAGAAATTGAAGGCCAGAGTTGGTTCGAAGTAGAACCTGTCTGAGCTCTAGAAGCGTTTTGCAGCACATGGTCCAAAAATATACATGCAGACGAAAAATGAAAAGAGAAACATTGCATAACCAACAAACAGAAACTGGAATGGATTGAGGCTTATGTCGAAAGAGAAACCACCTGGGCTAGAACGTGAGTGGAAGACCCAGAGACAGCGATCCAGCAGGAGCAGGAAGATATCAGAACTGATGAAAGGTGGGATCGGCTACCAAACAGCCTGAAAAAACAATTGAGGAGATGCTTATTGGTCTCAGAGATACTCTCAGTGATCATGCGGGTTCAGGCAATGCGGAGAATTGGGATTATAAGTATGGCGGAGTCGAAACAGAGCTGGGCATGCTGAGCGTAGATGATGAACTAGGCTGGGCGATAGTCACAATCTCCAGCTCTGTCCAGCTGCATATATAGCGTTATATACAGAAGCCGTTGAAGTTTGCAGATTTTATGCACCTGGCATGGGGACACGTGGCCAATTACTGATATTGAAGACACAAATCATACATTGCAGCCAAATTGAACATTCGGGTAGTGGTTCAGTTCAAGATGCAGGATAATGCAGTCTCATCTGCACCATCATCATTTGGAGAGCTTATGGAGACTCTTGATATCATCCTCAAACTATGGCAATTGGCACAAGCGACATATCAACCAGGAAGTAGTCATATCAAGGTAGGTTTCTGATAATGGCTGTCACACAAATGCATTGCGTCTCTCCTGACTGACGCAGTGCCTCATTGGTTAGTGATTAAGAACATGAAGGCAGTTGATTCCATAATCTTTCAGCACAGCACAACGCCTCCCGGACTAGTTGGTATATAGAAATCTGATTCAGACAAAGATGTGGCAATCGCTCATGCATCACCAGCGGAGCAACTACGCAATTTGGTAATTTTGGCATTGCTTCTGCCCGAACACCAATTTGCAAATGAATTTTGCTATGTGTGTGCCTTTGCTTGATTCCAGCGTCTATAATGTCAGACATGATATTTTGTCTGCACATATGCAAATCTCATATGGGTCATGTGAACAACCTAGACCCCAAATAGAGTCAATAGCTGGCAAAAAACTCTATACAGTCTAACCTGTTACTGGTTAGTTTGAAAGTCAAAACCAACTTAGAGGGTAAATTTACCCGCAAAATGTAAGTCAGTGATGTTATAGGTCAACGTGCATACTCAATGTGTATACATGATAACAGTTATACTATATACATCCATTTATCCAACTCCATAACTCTTTGCACAGACCTGGTGCAAATTGTCAAGATTCTGAAAACTGCTTCTTGTAGCTCATGGAAATCACAGATAATATGCTGGGTGAGGACAGGTGTTGGAGTTGGGCTAGGTATGTGGAAAAGAAAGGTTGGGATCAATATGAAACTAATTGGCAGCTGAAAGTGCTGGAATGTGATATGCCTATATTATTTATCACTCAGATATTGCATGTAGCTGTGCATCAGAGATTGAGAGGCCTCAAACTGTTTAGATGCAAATGCTTATACACAGATACAGTATATTTCCTGTCAATAATGACTGTATGCATTTTTCTATACCAGTGTTGAGTATACAATGACTATTTGTTTGACTATCAGGTGAGTATCAATGGAGCGTCAACAATTTTTCTTCTAATATTTTCTGCAATCAACAGGCTGCATAGTTATATTCTTTCACAGTGATTATATTGTCCATTTTGATAGGCAGAAGGGCAAGCGACATACAGATTGCCCCATCACAGAATTGAGAGTCAACAATGCCTCCACAATGTATGGACTTGTGAGTTTGACAATCATATAAAGACTTGGTCACTGTGATATATAATCAAAGTATTGGCAGTGTTTATAGGCAAAAGTACAAACCCCAACATCGCTACTACCTCCTAAAAATGAAGGTCAAAGGAACCTGAACAATTATTGGTCTTGTATCTTGGATGTTCAAAGTGCTGTGCAACGGCATTGACCAATCATCAATTCTTCAGCCGGCTTTATGGGCAAGAATGCTGGTGACAATATTGCGACTAACTCATACAACTGAGTGTCAACATAGTGTCATTGATTTTTGGCATTCCATCCTGGATGACAACTGGGCTATACAACAGCATTATTGCACAATCACACTATCGGCCACCTTAATGGGCAAATGTGATACGGATAATATTGCTACCACGTTTTAAAAATCAGCGTCAACCGAGCATCAACACTTGTTGGTCTTGAAGCTTGGATAGTCAAAGGGCTGTGGCATGGTGTTAACCTATAATTACAATATTGACCACCTGGAAGGGCAAAAAAACAAGCAACGATGTCGCAACTACCTTCCAAAGTTGAACACCAATTGAGTGTTCACAATTTTTGGTCTTGCATCTTCTATAATCAATGAGCTGGACAGCAGTATTAACCCATAATCAATGCATTGGCCGCCTCTATGGGTAACATTGTAAGTGATGATATTGGTATGGCCTTGTAAAAATGATTATCATCAGAGCTTCAACGCTTTTCAATCAAGCATCTTTGGTAATAACCGGGCTAAAACACCATGGTAACCGATTATCCAAGTACCAGCCACCTCGATGGGCCAGAATAGTAGTGACCAAAACACTACGGCCTTCCAAAACTGAGCACTGACAGAGGATTAACATTTTGTATTGCGGCTCAGTACGCTACACAGCAACGAACTGCAATCCATTGTTGCTAAATTCAGCTCTTATTGGTCAGTCTTATTAATATGTCTTTGTATACAGCAACAGAAATATGCATGTAATATCTTACATATATGATGTTTTTCCTGCTTGTAGCTCTAGAGTCAGTCTTTAAGAACCAGCATTCTACAATAATACAAAACAACTTCTGGCAGTCTCTCAAGTCGAATTGCCCCGCTTTCAACATCCTCCAGGGATGCCAGATTGAAAATTAGTGGATACATCCTTGCAAAATGATATGATACCTTCCAAATGAATCTGTCTTCATTTGTGATATGAGCACTGTTATATTAGAAACCATATTTAAAGCTTCATGGGCTTCTATAAATGTGGGCTCAATACATCATATTGCTTCGATTACATCTAGACATGTTCCTTTGTTGGGATTCTATTCACAATGCAGAATTGAGAAGACTGTCAGCCCTGGAATAATATGTATCCTTTTTCAATACCTTCTTCGCCATCCATCAGCACATGGAAACATCTCAATGGGGAATCACCTGCAGGATGAACCATACATTGCGAGGTTGAACAACTTGATAGTGTCAGAACCTTCCAACTTGACGAGTTCAATGGTCACTGAAACTGCTTTGTGCATACTAAAGTGAGAAAGAAGTTGAGAAATTACAATAGTGAGTTTGCAAAGGAATTCATATTGGACATTAAGATGTTATCTATACTAACCGACTTGAGAGAAAATTCTCTCCAAACAGGGATCCGGACACATTGTAGCAGCCAAATTGCACCAAGACACGTTCCATTGTGTCGTCATGTTAGGATATGTTTAAGTATACAATCAATGGACCACTATATCAAACCTAGGGTTAGAACGGTCATACACTGCATTACACAGGAAGCTTGTGATAGCATCCGCTAGCACCATTGGCAACATTTGCCACATGGAATACTCACTGATAGCAGATGCAGATCAGAAGCTATTGCCATGAACAAATAAAGGTAACTAAGCTTTAGATGGGTGGACATCAATGAACAAATTAGCGATAACATTGGTCATTGGATACTACATGCATTCCAAATCGACAATGGGACAAGTACAACTCAATATCCATGAGGTTGATGGCTTGCCGTTTTCCAATTTCAAATGCGAAATCATGATACTAGATGATAGATTAACATACTGGAGCAAGGCTACCCAAATATGTAAAGGAAGTTCATGGATGTTTCGAGCTTACAGACTGCCACTTAATTCAAATGACAACTGATAATGCTTTCTCTTGCAACACAATGAACCATGAACTGCAATCACCCCTTGAGGCCTCCAGAACTGTGCTTCCTGCATTGAGAAACCACATACCATGCATGGCACACATTTTTCAGCTTACTTCTGGTGTATTCATGAGCAATCACGGTGTCAAAGGCCACACCAAGTCTTGGGAAGCCCATGAGCATGATTAGCAATTTGGAGAGAATGAATGCATTACCAAAGTATATTTTAGTTACTGGGAGCCTCCAGGAGTGTGTCAGAGGAGGCGGAGTGTAAACTTGGAAGCGTCAATTTCAAAACAGAATTAGATCCTGGGGAGGTATTCCGGCTGCCCTTTGGAGTAACTGGGATCTCGGATAACTGGTCCATGAGTACCATGGGAGCGGTTGTGAAAGGGTTGGGAGCTCTTGCCACAGTCACCCAACCAATGCAGGAATCTCAAACTATTTCTGAGAGACGCCTGGGTTTTCATGGATAGTTATTCAAAGGACTGCGGGCAATATCTGACATTCTCTTGACGTACACGAGGAATAAGAATACCCTCCATGCATGATGCATAGATTATTGTTCATTATCAACTTCCAAATCATTCTAAAGTAGCCAGCATCTCATTCAACATTCTTTTGATTACATCGCTACATTAAGGAGAACCAAAGCAAATGACAAGAGATTGCAGAATAAAAGTAGGTGAAACCAAAACAATGACCCGATTAGGCGATCGCAATGTGATCAATCGAATCTAGAATCAATGTCATCCACTCAATCTCACATCACATCAGGGCCCACTAACACAGGAACACACAATCCTTCAATGATGTAACAAAGCTGAAAGAGCTCATTGTATTTGCAAATGATTCGGGCCTGGCGAGTGGGTGAAATTGAATTCCAATGTCGTTTGGCTCCATTTGTGATGGCTAAAAGGTTGGAATTGAGGTTAGCACGCAGTGAATCAAACAAGTGTTTGAATGGCAAATATGATGAATTTGGGGGAAAACGAGGTGTGCCACCAGGACAGGAGGAGTGCCTGATGGGGAGTTTGAGGTGGGCACGGGGAGTGCGATGGTGATGGAGGAGCGTAGACTGCAAATGAGGGGTGAAAATCCAGGCCTAGAAGCACTGATGGGGAATGCGGAGCGCAAATCCAGCAGACCAGCCCATCCATGCTGATCAGCCCATCCATGCTGATCAGCGCAAACAGGGGAGAGAGGAAACAAGTCATGAATGAAATTAAGGCACTCCTAATCGAGGTCGAGGAGGGGATTGAGATGCACCCTATTAGGGGTTGCCTCTTAGCAGCGATAATGATACTTCATTATGATTATGAGATGCATACATATCTGCGATATGCATAACACCTATGCACGAACAAATCAAGTGGTCAGCAACATCCTCTTTAGCAGGAGTTCATGTTGGTTGCGCGAAGTGTGGGGACTTCGTTCACACCTGGATACTTTGTGGGACATGCATGGTAATCATGCATGGCAGTCAATAGTCAAACGCGATTAAGAGGACTCCTCTCTCTACCCGTAACGGGCTAGGATTCGGAGAGGCACGTTCCGGTCTAGAGAATAGTCTCGACCTTAGCATGACGTGACTGAGGGATTAATGACATGACTGAGGGATTAATGACATGACTGAGGGATTAATGACATGACTGAGGGATTGATGACGTAGAAATTGGTCTAGAGCGATCACTACTCGTTGGCTCGGGTTAATCTGGATCGCAACGTAACCTCATATCGGATATGAGCTTATGCGGCAGTAATCTACCTTGGCAGAGTATCGGTTGGTCGCCGATTAAATCTATGACGCAATTAAATAACTCACTTGGATGAGGGATTTAAGAGGCGAAAAGCATTACCACCTTGGTTGGTAGATGTTCCAACTACCGACTCGTACGATTGCAAAAGATGTCTGAGATAAGAAATGATAAGCTGATATGGCGCGATGGATGGCCTGAGCGTCATCAGGAACGTAACATTTTCAAACCACATCGCAGGACACGACCACCTGAGGGTGTCGTGGCAAAGGTTATCACCCGGGTGCCAGTGAGCATGGCCGAGATAACGCTATCACACCTAAGGATAGATGAAGGCTATAAAGAGCCAGCGTTGGTCGAAGGAATTGGAGGATCATCAGCGAACAGACGAGCTTTCAGAGAACACCGAAGACGATCTTAAAATATTATTAAGAATTCTATCTATTTAAAATCTTCAACCATTTCTACCCTTATACATCTTTGCAATCAGGCGATATATGTCTGGACAACACTTGACACAATCCGCATATGCACTGCAACGAGTTGTAGGGTTATTTGGCGAGTTGCGTACGCAGTTGGAAGAAGCCCACCAAATCCACACTTACCGAGTGGTTTTTCGTTTCTGTCAACTCGAGAATATCGACTACCTGGTGCTTCGGTATCTGAACACCGGCACATTACCATTTGAGGAGTGGGTAGAAGAGTGGCTATTTGACGGGGAAGTTTAGTCTACATTTATATTGGCGATGGGAACTGGAGGAGGTTTGATTTCGGTCGCTCTTGGACCAGTGAGTCAAGAGGTTGAGTCTTGGGATAAGACGAGGAAAGAAAGAGCAATTAGATAGGTGGTCGTACTTGTTCTAATAAATGCTATATTGATTATTGGGATTAAGAACCCCCGTAACACACCCATCCTAGGGGAGGAGCGCCAACAGAAACAGCAGTATGGGGCACTGAATGAATTATCAAAGCGCCATTCCAGACTGAGGAGTGCCGACGGGAATTGAGGAGTGCCTATCATATCGGAGGGGCACCAGTGCGGGTGGGGGGTATCAAGCAGTCCCACTATGAGTAATTGTGATGAGTGCAATGACTTCTGCAGTAATACAAGTTATCACCATGAAAGGGCAAAATTTACATTGATATTCATCTTCAGAAAACATATCTGTAACCTTCTTTCCAGTCGCATACTCAGACAGCATACAATGAATATCTGCAGCCACAACTGCTAGTGTCTACAGTGTGAGAGGCTGAATGAATTGTGATGTGGTTGTTTATTGCCACAACCTATTGGCAGTGAAAGAAACCTGGTGGTACATTAAGTGAAGCACTTCCATCGGCGTGAACCATAATTTCTCATCATCAATGACCTTCGAGAGGTAAGAATTGTGAAATAGGTGCTCCTCAACTTGTATTCGAAGCTCAGTCTCTGATCCTGAATGGCACCTGTAACTACAGACAATAGTTTGACAAGCACAATCTGCCAAACACCCCCGAATGGTACTAGTCTTTAGTGTTAACTATGTATATTTTTGGGGTTTAGTATCATCATAAGTCTAATCAAGGAGCCGAAAAAACAATATACACTTCTAGCTTCTTGAGTTTGCAGATTGATTTTAAGAGATCGACCACCGGGTAATTGACAAACAGGTGGTGCAACAACAGGAGCACTTGCTAATGCCCACCGATAATCCTGAGCTTCAATGGCTAGTTGCCCAGCTTCGTCAACCATCAAGTACTTCTCATCGGACATCATTGGCCACAGTGTTTTTCTGAATATGATTGCCTCCATGAACAGTTTCGCTACCTCAAATGTTGCCTTTTGGTGTTGGGGAATGTTGTCATCACCACCACAGGCCTCTGGTTGAGGTACATTCTGGTCTCCACCAGCCTTAGGATGTGGGAGCACCTGAACAATGTCAGACTCTTGTGATATGTTGATGCTTGACATTTGGCGTTTGAGCAATGGTGGTGCTATTGCCCCGGCTGGATGGCGCAGATTTGTATGTGTAGTGCGTGCCATGACAGTATCTGCTGGGCTGCATTATATTGGAATTGGAACCATTGTAGTTCAGCTTGTCTTATCACGAAGCGCCTGGTCTAGTTGTACGATCCCCTGCTGGTGGCCAAAATCATTTTCTTCAATATTGGATGACATGGTGGACTCTCCAGTGCCTACACTTTAGTTCTCGATAATCTCCTGATCAGTATTGCCATCATCCTGCCTCAGCAGATAGAGTGCTGGGACATTAGCAATCTCCAACATTATACTCGAAGGCTGGGTTGAAAGTTTCAACATTTGAACGGCAATGATGATTGGCTGTCTTCTGCAATGCATGGGCAAGTGCTCTTTCAAGTCGGGCTTCTTGATTCTTCTGTGAATAGTGATTGGTCACCTCGCTGGCCGTAGGTTCCATGTTGGATGAAGTGAAGTTGGTGAAGGTAGACACAAGCATCAAAGGGTAAATATTGTACGAGAATCAATTGAATAACGGGAAAATATAATAACAATGTCACACGTGGTCGAGGAGGATGCAATTTGAGGCATGCCCAGAATGAGTCATGTTCAGCTGAGGAGGATGCAATTCGAGCTGTGCCTGGAAAGAGTCCGGAATACATGTCGGCATTTCATAGTTATACTCTTGATGTTTACTCTTTGTTTTAAATTAGGAAGCATCAGGTGCGCTGGGATTAGATGGATGCTTCATGCCTCTGATTCCCAAATGTTAGTACCCATATCGAAGGATGCTATTGATGCAAGAATTGGTGGTTGGTTTAAGCCAACATACCTAGAATTGAACCAGACGCACCTGAAGAACTCCAGTCATTGACATGGTTGTATGACTAACTAACTCGCTGGGCTGGGTATATGGAATACTCTGAAATGGGTTGGTCATAACCGCCTCTGCATATGACTCCAACAAAGGTAGTTCATTATGCCTCCAGTTCGAGCATCTGAGTGGTGACCTTGTTGCACAGAAGTGTTGGTGTGTTGAAGAACCGTGCTGAATTTGGACAGAGGGTAGAGTTGGGACCTTGGTGAGTGGCAACAGTTGAAGTTACATGGGTTCACACTGAGTTTGTTGCTAATGGTGGATAAATAAAAATCTCTGAATGTGGTATACCAGTCAGAAGGACACCCTATTGTCACGATATTTCTGTTGTTTTCTGAATGTGCAGCAAAGTTAGTGGTCGACTAGGCAATGTCATGTGCAGAAATTCACTTTCAGCATGCTGAGTCTGTAGAATCACAATATGTATGCATTCACTATAAGAGAGGAGGGAGAGTTTGGGTTTACAAAGGAGTGATTCCACATAGAGAAAGAACGATAAAGTCACGATGAAAATTCAGGGGTAATTTAATTGATTTCAGATCTCGTCAATGCCAAGATTGCCAGCGAATGGTTCATAAATAGTTACTCACATTAAGATGTTGGGTATACTAACTTGTAAACACCGCATCATTAGTCACAAACTCATTATGAGTCTCAATGCTACAATGTTGTCTTAACATAAATATTGGGGTTCAAAGTAGTGCATAAGAACAACATGAATGTGTCATGATGCTTCATCTGACAGTGGAAAGACAAATGACAGCATGCAGTTCCGGCCAATTGAGGTTCGGTGAGCATTGAGTCAGTATGTAAGAGGTAATCCAATATAATGACTGCGATTGCAGGCTCGCCTTACTTTGACTGTTACTTGTACTGTTAGAAACAGCATTGTCTAAACCCAAGCTTTCGTCACGATTTGATCTTCATGCACTCTTGGGCTTGGAATTTGGCAGAAATCAGATATCGTCTGATTATAATTTGTCACCAACTTCAGGCGTTCAAGCTATGCAGTGGGTGGGTGCTTGCCTGTCACCTATTCAGCCGCTGCGGAGGGACTGGCATTCAGATTCTATCTCTTCGAGCTCTCTTGATGAAAATTGGTTCACCTAATCCATTTCAAGATTCAAGTTTCTGGTGGCCCAAACATACAAGGTAGTACAATATAGTTTAATCTGTATTAGCAGCTTTGTAAATTTTAGCATATTCGAGGAAGTGTGGCATACAAGTGAGTGGGATTTGCCGGTCATCTGCAGCATCCCTAAGCACAAACTGTCTTTTGAGATTCACTCTCTCCAGCTGTAGCTCGATTCTGGAGCCTGAACAACAGAAGGTATTTTGAGATGTTGGGCATGTATTGGTCTGAACAGACTTCTTAGTCAAAATGCAGTTACGTGTGATTAGTGTTACCAACGGTTCCGGACCGTCACTTCGGGTCCGGGTCCAGGGCCAAACCGAACCGTTGCCAATTTGGCGGTCCGGGTTGTCAATAAACCCAAACTACCCACTCGGATATGGTTCCATGGTAAACCCCTAACCCATCTGAATTGGGCGGGTTTTCAGCAGGTCGCCCAGTGGGTCCATCTATAAATTCATATTAGGCTCTTGAATTTGCAGTGTGTTAATAGTATCTTATCAAAATTGCGTTTTCAGCAACCAACAATATGCTTTTGCTTGTTGAACAGTTTGCAATATCGAGTAATTTGGTATCTGTGTTTCACCTTTAATATATGGTATTTTTGCCTAGTAAGGCAGTCAATAATACAGTTATGCACGCGACGATCTGTGCGATGCCTTGATTACGAAATATACAGGTCTTAAAACTGTTGGCGCTCCGTTGATGCTCATTTTCAGGATGCCGCAGGGCGCATGTCGCTGTTGTTTTTGCCAGTAAAAGCTGCCAATATTTCATAAATGGATATCCGCAACCAATCGGAATATAACTTACTTCAGATGCAAAGCTAAAAATCGTTGACGCTCCATGGATGCTCATGCTAAGAATGGGGCGATGACCGTGTTGCTATGTCTTTTGCCAATAACAGCGGCCAATACGTCTGGTATGCATAACATCAACCAAGTCACTGGTGAATTACAGTACTTACAAGACCACAAATTGTTGACGCTCCGTTGACGCTCAAGCTAAGAATAGGGCAGTGACCGTGTTGCTATCTCTTTTGCCAATAAAAGCGGCCGAATACATCCGTTATGCATAACAATGACCAAGTTACTGGTGGATTACCATACTTACATGACCACAAATCGTTGATGCTTCGTTGACGCTCATGCTAAGAATGGGGCGGTGACCGTGTTGCTCTCTCTTTCGCCAATAAAAGCTGCCAGTACGTCCGTTATGAATAACAACGACCAAGTCACTGTTGAATTACGGTACTTCCAAGACCACAAATTGTTGATGCTCCGTTGACGCTCATTTTAATGTATTGTCCATTCAACATCTGCTGCCTTCGATAATTGTTTTCATCCTGATTTGACTTTATTGGTAGTCTTTCTGCCTGATTAAGACTCGGCCCTGTGGCAGAGCCGAGCGGCGTAACTATGTTGCACTGTTCACTCTTACACGACTAAAAATGATTTATCATACCAAATGATTTATTGCGCCTGCTATACATCTATTTATGAACCGGTATTCACAAGCTACTTCTTACCTTTCACCCATAATACATCTCTAACTGAAACTCTCGGTCACGCTACATAAAGCTGGTGAACCATTGACACATTCTGTCCTACTATTTCTTCCCTCCTTTATTTCACCGCGTTTCTACTACATTGAACATGACAAATACCTATGCAGCCTGTCTCTTTGACTTCCGTGTCGGCCGAACCAATCCAGGCACATTTGGCGCGGCGCTCACATCCTACTGCTCTGGGCATTCCAAATCCTCGATGCCATTATTGTGCTCTATATCGGATTCATCGTCCACTGCGCAATCCTCTTTGCTGGCATTTGGATTATCCAAGTCGCCATTCCAGTTAAGCCAATCATCTCTGTCCGAAATGCTTTCTGGTGTGCAATCCTTGTCACTTTCGACTGGATGACGGTTGATTCTCCGGATTCGGCAAACATTTAAGATTTGAGTTCTTCCTCCAGGGAGGTCCTTTGCAGACAAAGCTGGTGGCAAAGGTGATCTTTCTGGCAATTTAAATGCATCTGCACCATCATGTTGAAAGCGTGACCAGGATGCTTTGACAATCTCTTCCGTGTCCGAAATGTATCCTACAGGGGTCATCTGCTTGTTTTGAGCGCGAGATTCCTTCTGGGTAGCACGTAGGTTTTGGCTGCCCTGTCACATCTCCAAAAAGTCGTGAACCATGGCCATTCTGTGCAATTTCCTTTTCTCCGGCTCTTTCTGCATTTCCGAGTCGTTTCCTGTGTTTGTGGTATCCAATTCCGGGTCAGTGCCTGCCAAAATCCCGTTATTACCTCGAGCAAACTGCATTCCAACGACTTTTTCGCGAATGGTCTTGCCTGTGGTTTTTGAATGCCTCCACCCAATAACATCTCGGCCAATGGAAAAACTGGCCTCCACTCCGACAGCATGTGCTATGATAGAGAATATGTGGCAAGCCACATTGGAGAGATCCACGTACTTTGAGTGCGTTTCCTCCTGTTAGCGTCACGAATCTGTTATGTCCGGTAACCAAAATGTACTGCTAATCTCGATTGGGTCGGAGTGGTAATCATTGAGTTTTGTATTAATTTGTCCCCAGTTCTTTGTTGCTTCAGGCAGCAAATTCAAATAGAGCCTGGTGGCGGTCAATAAGCGGGCTGCGCAATCGATCCGTCCAGGTGTCGTCTCAGTCACATTGTTACGCGTTAAGTATTTCTCACCATCACTGGCCAAATCATATGGATCAAAGAATGATTGATAGGACCCTGAAGCCGTTGCGGAGGGGACTTGATTACTGCTCGGTACGGTTTCAAGTTTATTGACCGGCACACGTCCATTTTTGGCGCAGTATTCGTTGTCCACATACTTCAGAATGGCCTCCTGTTATTGTGTTGTGTAGGATGTCTCGTCCTCAGGATTAATATCCATTCCCTTGTCCCACTTTCTGCAGGTTTGCAACTTCCTGAAAGGATCGAGGATGTGTGCAGAAATAAGACGCATGCCCGTCGTTGGGGTCACTTCAGTGTAGTATTTGTAAAGCTTCTGTTGAGCTAACTTCACAGCAAAGAACAAGTCTTCCTTCCATTGAGTCTTCTTCTTAGCAAAAGCTCGCATCATGCCATCCATGTGATCGAACATGTCATTGTACACTGTGATATCGTCATGCACTGTGACTGTATGCCTCTAAGACATCCAAAGGGTCCAATATCGAAATGGCCTCAATACTTCCAAGACATACTATACAATCGTCCATTCATCCCGAGTTGTGAATAGCAGCTGGTATTCACTATATTTTGGGTTTTGAAGCCACTCGCGTATGAATTCACATAAACGGTAGACGAGCTCGAGTAACTCCAGTGAAGAGTTCCAACGTGTCTTCACATCCATAATCGGAAGTACTGCAATGCGGACTTTGTCTTTTTGACATTCAATGGACTAGTTTCGGCGACCAGGTGTTAGCTTAATTAATACAGCAATCATTCTCTGCTATATGAAGGTCAGCTTCAGGACTTTCAAAATATCATGAAATACGTACGTTCTCAATTATCTTTGCTAAACCTGGTCTCATGGCCGACACCTCATTGATTCAAGCATTGCCCTCTTTTCGAAGTCTTTGACTCTTCCCAACGTCTATGCTTTCATTATCTCCCAATTGCTGATCACGCTCATGGGCTTTCCAAAACTTGGTGCGGCCTTTCACACCGAGACTGCTCATGAATACACCTATAGCGAGCTATATGATGTGCGCCATGCATGGTATGTAGTTCCTCAATGCCGGCCACTCGATTCCAGAGGCATCAAGTGTTGATTGTAGCTCGCATGTCCTCGAGTACTTTGAGGAAGCAATATCAGTCGTAATACCAAGCAAACGGCCGTCGGTAAGCTCAAAACGATCAAGCACATCCTTCAAATGTATGGCTAGCGTTGCTCCAGTATGTTGGCCCTTGACCTGTCATCCTGAATCAGCTGTCAAAACGGGAATAGAACAGGCAATCAACGTCATCAGAAGCGAGTTGAACTTTATGCAATGCCCAATTTCGATCCATATAGTAAGCAATGACCGACGTTATGGCCAATTTGTTTGTTGATATCCATCCGTCCAAAGCTAAACTCACTTTATTTCATACCGGCAATTGCTTCTTAATTGCATCCACTGTCAGTGCAAATTCCCTCAGGCAAATGTTACTCAGGGTCATAGCAGACGGCAGCACTAGGTCATCGCATAATGCCTTATATGACTGCCGCAGCTCAAGATTTGATATAGCGTTCCATGCAATATGTGCCAACACAAATCCTAACACAAGGTAGCGATTCCACGTGTCTTGGTGAAATTCGGAAGTTTCAAAGTCCTTAGCTGCCAGTTTGGAACGTTTTGTCTGTCATTTCGGTCAATATGGATTAAACTGGATATCAAACATCATTTTCCTCTGCAAACTTACTATTGTGATTCCTCGACTTCCTGGCCTCTTAAGGATGGCCCAAGCTGTTTCATCCACCGTTGAACTAGTCAATTCAGTGACCTCTGTATCTGTTAATTCGTGTAACTTTGCGATGTGAGCTTTTGCCAGCAAGTGTTTCCCCATTGAGCTTGTCCCATATTCTGATGCATGGCGAAGAACTTGATGACAAACGATACATATGATGCAAGGGCTGCTGGTCTCCTCAATACCATAGTGTAAATAGAATCGCCACGAAGGTGCATGTCTAGAATTATTCCAAGCAATAGGCCGCTTTGAGCCTTCATTCATTGAAGTCCACCATGCATCAATGATGATTTGCAAAGTAAGGTCGCTCAAATCGCGAATAAATACACATTCCTTTCTGGAAGAGATCATAAGTTCGAGCAATGAGGTGTTCAATGATTTTGTATCTGACATGGCGGTAGAAATTAGGAAGGTGGGTAATCCGACTCGAAAGACTGCCGAACATAATGATACAGTAACGCAGACTGCGGGTTCTTAAATATTGACTCTACAGCTACATGGAAAATAATCAGATCAGTAAGACATTGCATGCATATTTGTGAAGTTGAATACAAGAACGGATTGCAACAACGGACCGCGTAAAACTCCATTTAAGGACAGCATATTGCAGTTGATTGCTCAGTAGCTTTCAGAGCCTTGAGGCACCGTGGGCGCTCAATTGTAGGAGGCGGACGCAATATCGTCACTTGCATTTTTGCTGATGAAGGCTGCCGATAGGTTCATTGTGGTTTATCTGCGTTCCATTCCAGTAAGATTATCCAAGATGCCAGCGCAAAAATCGATAACGCTCTCTTGACGCTCATTTTGGGACATGGTTACAATCTTGTCCTAAGCATATTTGCCTAGAAAGGCGGCCAATAGTGCAATTATGGATCATTGTTGTCGCATAGCCTCTTGATTATGCAAGTTGGACGGCCTCAAATCGTTCACGCTCCGTTGAAGCTCATTTTTAGTCCATAGTGACGATGTCTTCAAAAGCATTTTTGCCTAGAAAGATGGCCAATAGTCCAATTTTCTGTTAATGTCGCCGCACTGCCCTTGGATTGTCCAAGACACATGGCCAAAAGTTGTTGACGCTCCGTGGACGCTCATTTTTACGACATAGTAGTGATGTCGTGGCAATTGTTTTTGCCTAGAAAGGCAGCCGATTATCTGATTATGGATTAACGTCGCCAGAAAGCCCTAGGATTATCCATGACACAAGGCTAAAAGTCATTAATGCTCCGTTGACGCTCATTTTTAGGACATAGTAGCGATGTTGTTACAAGAGTGTTCGCCTAGAAAGGCGGCCGATAGCGTGGAGTAACAACACCACACAGCCCATGCATATTCCAAGACGCAAGGCCAAAAGTCATTGACGCTCTGTTGACGCTCATTTTCAGGACATGGTAGAAATGATGCCACCACCATTGTTCTATTGAAAGGCGGCCGATAGTTCGATTATGATTTACTCTACCTGCACAGTGTAATGGATGTTTCCTGACGCAATGCCAAAAATCGTTGACGCTATGTTGACGCTCATTTTTAGGAGATGGCAACGAGCGAGTCATTTGCTTTTTTCGCAATAACGCCGACTTATACATTCACTTTGGAAGGATGTGACAATGCAGCCCATTGATTGCCAAATGTGTAAGACTTAAAATCATTGACACTCTGTCGACACTCACATTAATCACATCAACACAGCCTTTGTACACTGCAGAATTGTATGCAACGAATCATATACGCATTGTTGACATCCAGTATTACATGTGTATATATTATCATTTGCATCCAGGAGTGTTGTTACCTGTCAATTTCTGATCAACTGCTATCTACGCTATCTGAGTGAGAAATGACGTGGCCCTATCACATTCTCGTGCATTTGGCTGGCAATTGACGGCATGTAGATCATTTCACTAGTTTTTGGTAAATATAGCTCGACGTCCTCACCATTCCTTATCCAGCTTCTTCTCATCAATTTCCATGACGTACCACAAGCAATTTCAAATATCTCAACCAAGTGCACCAGGTCTGTACAGCGAGTTATGCAGTTGAATACATGGATGAATTCAGCATGACGGTTGCCCTTCAGATTGATTTGTCATGCGCACTGACCGCTCTTTCCATGACACGTATGACATCACTCATCCAAATTTTGTTAGCACATTTCATCACACATATTGCTTTTGCATTGTCGCTAAACAGTCACATGCAAAAGGAAACTGAACATTTTGGCGGTCTTACAGTGCGATTTGGATTCTAGAACATTTACATGGTGCGTTCGACCCTTGCACATGCACAGACCAATTATCATGTCTCACAATTTGGTCACTGAAATCAAGAAAAAGCTGACATAGAGCAAAATTGGTAAACACCTTGCTTTTCACCGCGATCAGACGTCAAAAATTACAGTTGGCATATCTAATCTTCCACAGACGCAGGAGCCATCACAATCTCTTCGTCGGAATCCGATATCTATATGGTAATTAGCGGGAGGCTATATGCAGCGGTAAAAGCTTATTGGTTCAACTGGCTTCACTTTCAGCAACGTGGACAAATCGGGCTCTGCAGCTGGCTCACCACTAGATATAATCGATTTTGACTGCGGCGTCACCGAACCTAGCCTAGTATGACTATTTCCTGGTCAAGAAGTCCCTTGCAGCCTTTGCGATATTCCGGGGACAATGTCAGGACTCTCCATAAGCTCTCCAAATGTTGTCGGTGGAGGTGCCGGAGTGTGATTATTCGTTTGCGGCTGAATGACTACCGGAACGCTCAATTCGGATATGCCATACTTGTTATCTTGTTCACGGGAGTAGGCAGCTGCATCCTCCCATCCGGGTTGAGTCAGTTCGTCGAGGTTCATCTGCTTCTACCAAAACCTCTCCATGTGCTGCTGTACCTTGTTGGTGATTGTGCCCATCACCCAGCAGGGTTCGTCATCTTTGCTCAGCTTGCCCTGCTCAGTCGCTTCATCATCCTCGTCTTCCCCATCCTCCCCATCGTTGAAACTTGCAAGGTCACTCAGACTGTATTTGATAGCAACCAGCATCTCCTCAAACATCTTTTCGGGCTCCCTGGACGTCCATCCCGCGATTTCAGCATGCGTTATATCGTCCTGCTCTTGTTGAACCGCTGCCTCTGCATCTTCAACTCGCTTTCTTGCCCCAGCGGTTTCTCTCTCAACATAATCCTCAATCCATTTCGGTTTCTCGTCATTGCTTAAGAAGTGCGTTTCTTGTCACTTTTCCGACACATGCTTCTTTTTGGATTTCAAGCTGCGTAATGCCCCAAGGGCTCGGACTCTCTCTGCTTCCAAGCCGCTCTTGCCTTCATTCGCTTGATGATGTCATTGGGTTGACCACTTTGTCGATTGACCGTATCTGCCTGCCTGGAGTGGCGAAAAGTTCTTTTTTGGAACATTGACCATTGTAGTTTGCATGGACTTTGTTGTTGGGCGAGATGATGGATGTGGCATGTTATGGATAATATGGAGGCAAGCTTCGTCCTTTATGTCAAGGTTGGTACGTTTACTCATCTTGAACAAAGCAAAATTTCCCTCTTGCCAGTCAATAAATCAGGAATAGTGACGCTAACCGTACGACATGACATGATTGTTAGCGTCATTTTCATGTAATATCCCGGGGATTATTTGAGACAAATATCAGCAGATGTCCTTTCCCTCGAACTGCATCCTATTGATATCTAGCAATTGAGCGATTCGGGCGGTCTTACACCGTAATTTATCCCTGTTAACAAACAAACAACATCAGACCGACTCTTTGCAAATTGCGGGGCCGTGGGAAACCCCTGCCACTTGCAGCCATACTCAGTAGGATTCATCTTGAGCATAATGATCATGTTGGCTGCTACTTAATCCATTCTGACATGAAGCTAACTATATAGTCCTCAGGGCTTCCCACTTCCTCTCATTATCATCTTCCTCTCCTATTCCACACCAGCACATCATGAATACACAACCACCTCCGCCAGGTGATAGCAGATTGAATAACGGCAGATTGGCGGGCACTACATCAAATACGGAAATTCTTGGCACACAACAAGAGCACAGACACAAGTTAGTTCACTGCGACACTGCCAATGCAGCCTCCAAACAAATGACCCAGGATGTGCATTTAAAAATCGTCCGCAAGTCTGGGAGTAGGAAAAATAGGAAGCAGCATGCGGTAGGATGTGACTGTATCGATATCGAGGCAATTGGCAGTCAATTAACTGTATAACGTACAGCGGGTGTCTGTAGAGAGCTACATAATGAATTTATCGCTGCCCATAACGGGAAATCTCCATGGTCAACGAAGGCATATGTCCGCACAGTCCGCAAAATCGAACATCATGATGTTATCAGCTCTGTGAGTTTCGAAGATAAATTTCGTGATAAGCATCCCCGCAAGTGGACGAAACATGCGTTAATCACCTTAGAGGAGGCTATGGAAGCATATATGGTAGAGGTAACAGCAGAATTTCATTGTTAGAAGCAGCAACTAATGTCTTGTAGGTTTTCAACATGTCTGCAACTATGGCAAGGCAAGGAGGTTAGGTACAGCTGGAATGGTCCGACATGCGCCTGGCGTTGAATATGGCCAAAATGGCCAAAGAAGGCTTTTCGTGCGCTGCAATAGAGGAAACAAAATATCTCATTAAGAAACCACGCACCGAGGTCCAAGAAGAAAAGAAGTGGGGTGTTGAGTTTCCTGGGCATCACAAGGTAAAGGCTGCTATAGAAGGACACACGGCAATGCTTCGTCAAAACCAAACGTCCGGCTGCCTTCCTTGCCAACATGGCACCGCAAAGAATCTGCAGACATGCTGGAGATGCAAAGGAACAGGTGCACTTCCACCCGCCCGCCGCAGAGAACCAACTCCAGAGCCAACTCCACCTCCGCCGGGCATGCCACCCACCCCAACCGGTAACACTTCCGGAGCTCAACCTTCTGAAATCGTCAATTTGCCAGCCGGATATATGTATTCGCATATGGCTCTTCCCTGTACGGAATGTTTCGATGATGATGATGATAGCCAGCACGATACCGATTATGATCCAGATATGCTGACTGATAAAGGTTAGTACCCTATCTGTTGTGTGGTAATGCGGCTAACATTCATTTTGAACACAAAAGCAGCAGATTCAGTGATCCTGCAACTAATGACAAGCATTGACCGAAAGACACGGGTTTTTGGTGATTATTATTACATATATCTAGATAATATTAAAGAACAACGTAGTGATCAAGAAGAAAGTAAATGAAAACACCAGAAAGGCAGCCAAAACAATGTGAATGATGGACTGTGCCAAATCAATTGATTGCATATTGTGGATACAGCCATGGCAAAATGAGCGTCAACGGAGTGTCAACGATTTTTGGTCATGCGTCCTGGGAAATCACACCTCCGATAGGTTGTACTCAGCCATAAATAAATTTTTGGCTGCCTTTCTAGGCAAAACAGAATGCAATACCCTCTCTGCCCCATCATGAAAATGAGCGTCAACGGAGTGTCAACGATTTTTGGTCATGCGTCCTGGGAAATCACACCTCCGATAGGTTGTAGTCAGTTATAATGGAATTTTTGCCTGCCTTTATAGGCAAAACAGATTGCAATACCCTCCCTGCCCCATCATGAAAATGAGCGTCAACGGAGCGCTCCGTCAATGATTGTTGGTCAGGTACCATGGGTAATCTGCGGGGCGACAGGTTGCACATTGTCATAAACTGATTATTGGCTGCCTTTATAGGCAAAAATGAAAGTGAAACGCTTCCTGCCCCATCTTCAAAATGAGCGTCAACAGAGTGTCAATGATTGTTGGCCTTCCATCATGGTTAATCACAGCGCGATGTGGCGGTTATTGTCTATATACATTGTTTCGACTGTTATTATATGCTAAAAGGCTCAAGAATACTTAGTGGTAGCTCTGTAAATACAATAAGTTGTTACTGTCCCGGAGGATGTGGCTAGAATATAGCGTGCATATCTGCCTATAATGGCAGCCATATCTTTCTTTATGGATGCTTGTGATCAAGCACCACTCATATTACCGAAGATGCAAGACCAAATATCGTTGACGCTCTGTTGACACTCATTTTCAGGATCTGGCTGGGCACGTGAGTATGCTTGTTTTGCACATTAAGGTGGCTAATACGTCGAAAAAGAACCGTGCAGTACCAATGTCAATACTTTACGATTAACAGTAGCATATCTGAATGCGACCATAAATGTGAAACCCGAAACGCAGAACCGGAGATCGGAACCGACGGGTCTCGCCAAACTTGGCGAAACAAGCGGGTTGACGGGTACGGGTCCGGGTTTGGCCCGCCAACAGTCAGCGGGTTGGGGTTTTGGCCCGGTCTGGTACCGAACCGACCCAGCTTTGCCGTCCAAACCCGGAACACTGGCGGGTTACCTGGACCCGTTGCGAACACTACTTGTTGTTACATATCGCCTACAGCTGTGCATCTACGGTAATCGTGTGGAGGACACCTTCCTCCAAAGGATAGGTCGATATAGAGAATGACATTTATGGCATTTTAGTGGTAGCATCACATACCGATCAAGCATTGATTCAGATATTGCTTTATGCCTAGTGGGATGAGCCGAGGCTGCACCCAAAAGCTGTGTTTCTGAAAGATGAAACTTTTTGTGTGCTGGGAGGCACAGATTCAAACCATGCAGAAAGGAAGAAAATATATACTTGGAATGGAGCAAAATGAATTATTCAGAGGCATGCTTTGGAGTGGAATCATATGTAAATAATGACTGGCGACTTGTGAAAATTGGCCATTGAGTGGATTATGGGTGTGGTGTCAATTCTGAGACCATCAAACTCGACAGGATGGTGCCTTTGAGGTGTGCCCGATGTGAATTACTGTGCGAGAAAATACTCGGCTGTATTGTTGGGGTAAGCCTGCGATACGCAAGCCGTTCCTTAGAATATGATACATCAACTCGATATCGTTTAGACAGTCTTTGTATCCCTGCATGATTAAAGATATTCTGTACTGGATCTATCTCAGGTGGGTGGAGATGTTGACAGCGATTCTCTTGTGCAGTTGACTGAAAATCATTCAACAATGTTGGTTCAGTGAATATCACGAATTCTGTCATAACTGTAGCATCCAGTGTACCTCTAATAGTAAGGCATTATATAATTGGAATCAAACTTGGAGGTTCAGGCACACCTGAAAACTCGGATCTCGTTTCCAGATTTCGGTATAACAATTCCACCCTGACACAAGAGGATGAAGTTGCACAGCCTCGACGGATCCTCACAAGAGAGTATATGGCACCCCATAAATTGGACTTTGTTCACTGTCAAATTGACGCACCTGCTTTTCAACACATAATGGTTCATCCAAATCAGGTAATGATTTGGTTTACCAGGTAACTGTTTTCCATTGACATCATCTCATATTCATCACAATAATCAACTAACACAACATGGAATCAAATACTAACCAATACTCCTGGACTCGTTAATTGCGCCTTATTCTCCATACCATTTGACTATTTTGCATCAGTTGGTGAGATTGTGTTGGTTGAATGTTTAAAGAGCCATACATTGATTTCACTGCTCTGATCATTATCGTACATTCTCACCATCTGACAGCACAAAATATCCTTGCTCACTGAGCCCCTTTGTATGGTCCCAACAACGCCTCAGGATCCAGTATATTATCAACTTCGTAATGTTCGGTCGGCTCATCAGACCATTCAGGACTCACAGCTGAGCCACACCAGAGATCTGGTGGAGATCACTCACTCCGTTATCATAACCTTTGGGTCCAGTGTTCAGTAGCCATGTTTCTGAAACTCTATTTTGCCCCAGTCGGACTACCAGTACAAATGCCATCCGCTGCTCATTTAATACCCGCAGCTTCTGAGTTATTACCGCATGGTTTGCTGCTCTGACATTTAGGCCCATCCCAACCACTTTGGGTGTCATTACATACACAGAGGGATTGGGTGAATCTTGGAATTTGAGCTGCTTTTCTGTGCACTCATCGTTGCCCATTTGTGCATACATGTAAAATATATCCATATGATCTGCAAAAAACTTTGTGAGCCCCCACTTCAAATGACAAACTTGGCCTGGCAGAGGACCAAATTGCACCACCTTCTGAGAAGGAGGAGAACCAGGCAGGGGGCAATTTGTACTTTCAGGTTCATGCAAGAGTGCCTCGTTTGATGTTTCGACTACGTTGAGTTCGAGTTCTCTGCCGGTGCGTTGACAAGCGTTGGCTGAAATGGGTCTCTCACAAAGGGAAAATCAGAGAATTCACTCAAGTATCGAGTGAGCATTCATCACACCACTGTCCAGAAACCTCATTCCGATCCTCGGTATCTCTGCATGCCAATGGGAAACATACCAGCCACCACCTATGTACTCTCCATGCTCTTGAAGCACCCCGTGCAGTATATCTCTCAACAAGGGTTACTTGTTTCGCTTGTTGGTCTTCAGTCCATTCGAGATCAACAAGGTGTGCATTCCCCTTTGGTAGCTGAACCAGGGGTTTCCCATTCACAACGTTTGATTGTGAACAGCTCTTTACAGTACAGGGCTTTTCCATTTGGATCATCTGGTGTGCCGTATCCTGTTGAATGTTGTGATCTTCAATCTGGATGGCATGTATCAAACTCGTCACAGATGAATACAGTGCATCGGGGCCATGCATCGCCATCACAGTATTATCCTCTGGATCATCAGGCGCACATGAACACAGCCAGATCGTCTGATAATACCAGTCATAGAGTGAATGGAATCCAGGCGTTGCAGTGACTTCCAGTTTGAATCCAATTTTCGCAGTGGTCGCAATTTGCCAGCCGTCACTATTTTTTGTCTTGCACTGATGAGACTAATCAAAAATCCCAAAACTCCAGGTACTGTGTAAGAGTTGGCCATCACTTCATGGCTTCGCTCGATATGTTAAGGTATCATACAAAACGTGAGGGATATTTCATTAGTTCTCTACATAGTCAATACTGGTGTTCAGATCCTCATGGAAGTCATTCTCATATACGAGTTTGAAATCAGTTCACTGTATCATCTCCTTGATGATAGTCTTGAAGGTCTCTACCACTCCAGGCATTGTGACCACCAAGATTGGTTCATGGGCCAACCTAAGTGCTGGATACAATTGAGGTGGTATTATCTGTATCTGCTACAGGCAGCGGGGCACCGAATTCAATCGCTGGAGTGGATACCACTCACGTTCATCCCAGACAATGCCGGGAAAGTAGTTGGGCGCCACAATCACTTACCTGTCAAGGGTATTCCCCCATAAAATGGGCAGTGGCAACCCCAATAGAACTTTCTCAGTCACCAATTTGCAAAGCATTACCGCTGCAACTGAGGTGAAAAACTTTCCAAGATCCATTTCATCTGCCACCAGTGCTCCTGGCATATCAGCATCCCAAACCCATCTCCTCATGATGAACCAGATAGCCCAAACCTGGTGCGCCAGAAACTTAGTTCCCAGCAGCCCTGGAAATGAATGTTTGTGGCGTAGAACACGGCCACCTGTTGATTAGCCAATAGGATGGGCATTCAGCAGCCTGACAGTCTCATCAAGACATTCATAGTTAAATGCATTGTTGATTGTGTTGAGAACAGTGCTCATGACTGAACTGGTATTATCTGGATTGAGGGCCTCCTCACCATCCCCTTGCACCTGAACCTCTCTGGAACCTTGGCTGGTCTTGTGTTTGTTCTCGATAGTCTCTGTCAGTTTCTCCAAGGTAGGTTGGGCTGATGGGCTCATACCCCGGCGTTCCTGAAATTTATCACGATATTAGGTATTTTACAGACACGTATTTGAACTCAATAATATGTGTAATATTATCAATTCTATTCACTCAATCAGAACTTACATTAATACTATCAATCTCTCTCCCACCAGCCTCCTCATCCACTGCTGTTTCATTTTCATCGGATTTCTCTGAAGTCTAGGTATACTGATATACTGTGGGTGTAACTTCCCATAACAAGGCTAGTGGGGATGACCTTTGTCGCTCTCATTACCTGCTCGGCAATATCCTTCTCTGGACCTCCATGCATTTCTGCCAAACATTGTTTCACATCGTGTCCCAGTGTCAACTTGAAGGCATTAGAAAGGGAACTGTGGTACAAAATCTGACCATATAGAGAGTCATATGGCATTTGCCCTGCTGCGTATAATCCCATATACTCTTCGTCCAATTCTTCCTGCATCAGGTTGCATTTGAATAACCCAACCAGACTGTATATTTCTTTCAGGCGACAATTTTTTTCGATGAAATCAATTAGATACTCCCATTGCCTCACATCTGTATACCAAGCGTCGAGTTGCATGCTGGATGTTTGGTCATTGTTGCCGTTCAGCACTTGACGAGTCACAACCATGAAAGTTGTATTTTGCAACTCAGGGAACTTACCTCTCACTTTGTTGCCCGCACACTCTCCCAACTCCATCACCGGTTGCTTGTTGCCTCGCCTTCTCTTCTTCCTCACCTCCTGAACCTCGCTTGCATGTTTCTTCAACAACATCTCAACCCACTGTCGCCAAATGTATTCAGCATTATCGAAGTTTTTTAACGGCAGCCAGCTCTTGGAAGTCTCCAAAACTTCTGCAACCGCTGTCTCCCAGTGCTGGGGTTCCATCCCGCTGCTGTTGCAAACGGTTCTGTTCCAGAATACTGGACCGATGCTTCTTCCCCAGAAACCCAGCCACCCATACCTTCTTCCACTTGTTGAATGTACTAAAGTTTGGCTGCACCATCCTTTTGGGAAATTGCTTTGAGTAGAATTCTGTTTCCTTCAAGCTGATTGAGGGTTTGCCTTCAGCCCCACTCCAGTCTGACCAATTGTCACTCACATCATCTGCATTGAATTCGTCATAAGAAATCACTGTACATGGGGACAAATCCACAATCCCGGCAACTTCTGTCCTCCAGGGTTCCGAATCTGGCTGAAGTCGTTTTGCTGGTAGGCTAATAAGGTGGCTCGCTGGTGTCCCAGGACATTGTCTGTATTGGGTCGGGGTGGAAGATGTTGGCCAAATGACTGCAATGTTTCCAGGCGGTGCTTGTGGCACTTGAGGTGTACCTGGAGGTCATGGCCCCTCTCAGGTGAATTGCTGAGTGCGGAACATTTCAGGTCCACCATAACCTTCTTGGAGGACATCGTATCCTTGCCACAGTGGCCCATAACTCGGATATGGTAGGGTTGCACAACCCCTTGGTTGTGAGCTTGATGTCATGTTGAATGGGGCAGAGTGATAAAACTAGGGAGCACCTTGAAATGGAGAATGCGAAGGCAGGTAACAATACCCAAGTGGTGGAACAAACTGATTCGTGGGTTGCCCGAATTGAGTGTCATTGCTTGGGTTATTTCCAACATTAGTATCTAATGCTCTCACATTGTCATCTGGGCGTTGCTGTGAGCCAAACAGCCCACCCTTTGGAGCCATATTGGTTGGCTTCGGTGGAGAACTGTTCATTGACACTGTATGGGAACAAACCATGGTTGTAAACAAATTATGAATTCACTTTTCGATTTCGAATGAAGTGGCGAATAGTTGAACATAATGAAGGTAGCAGTAACGTTCGGTAGAATGAAGACCTCTGATTTTCATCCTATTTGTCATGAACATTGGTGTTTCACTGCACCTTTGATCCCATGAAACCGCGGTGAGAAAAAGAAATCATAACATACATATCCTGACTATCATTGTTATATTTGTTACGGGAGTGCTCAATCCCAAAAATCAATACAATATTTGTTGAATTAAGTACTGCCGCCAATCTAGTATTTGTCCTGCTCTCCTCGTCTCATCCTAAGACTCTATCTCTTGCAACTTTCTTGCAAGAGTGTTCAAATCAAGCCGGTGCCAATGCACGTCTGAAATATGAAGGAAAATTAAACCTCCCCATCGAACAACCACTGCTCGAAAAAGTCCTCGCATTGTAATACACTGCTGTTGAGACATCTCAGTACTAGGCTGTGGATATTCTCGAGTTTGAAGAAAGGATACACCACACCGTAGTTGTGGATTCAATGGTGCTCGGCTAATTTGAAACATAGATTGCTGAAAAATTCAACAACTCATTGCAGTGCATACCCTTGTTGATTGAACCGATGTCCAGGCATAGATTGCCCAGTCATATAAGAATAGTACAGAAGCAATGTTTAAAACAGAAAGAATTGTTAATAATGCATTAAGATTGTCTTCAGTGTTCTGATTGTTGACCGTGGATTGCTGCTTTAGCTTGTTCTGCTCATTGCCAGAGCAATGTCAATTCTTTATAGTTGTCGTTGAGAGTTTGTACGCCCATCCTTCGACGCTATGACTACATAGCTGCAAACACCATTATCCTGGTCGCGTCATTATATTTCTGCATGCATCTGGAATTAACATGCGATGTATCCTAGTAGATTAGTGTATTCATGTAAATGAAGTATCACCGCGTCACGCTCCTGATATGAATCACACCATCCATCACATGATATCATGTCAGACAATGCGTCAGATGAAACTTGAACATAAACATCTTACTACCCATTTGCCTCAGGAGTTGGAACATCAACCAATTATGTGTCGGGAAAACCTTCAGTGCAACTGTAACCGAGATTTATTATCCCTGCTACTTCTGTGTTACGGTTGCTTTGCATAGTTTTTGACTACCTACCATGTAGTATGACTGTTAGAGAGGAGTGATGAGAATGTCTTGCAAGTGTTACTGTATGTAATATCGAATTACAGAATGACGCAAATTTCTCATACTGCATGCATTGCATCCACCCCCTTTATTCAATCATGATCATCGCGAACATCACAATTACCAGCATCAGGTATTTTACGCTTCGATTATTCATCGCTGAACGTTATGTTACACCCCCCTACCGTTGAAGTCTGATCCACCGCAACCAGCTTGCTGCCAGCGAAGGCAGATTGGCAGAGCGGTGAGAGTGAGCATTCCACCGCTACCAACCTGCTCCCAGCGAAGCCACATCCACTGCTACCAGCAAAGCCAGATCCACCGCTACCAGCTTGCTCCCAGCGAAGCCAGATCCACCAGTAACAGCTTGCTCCCAGCGAAGCCCGATTGTCAGGGAGGTGAGAGTGAGCATTCCACGGCTACCAGCTTGCTCCCAGCAAAGCCAGATCCACTGCCCCCAGTGAAGCCAGATCCACCACTACCAGCTTGCTCCCAGCGAAGCCAGATCATCAGAGAGGTGAGAGTGAGCATTCCACCGCTACCAGCTTGCACCCTGCAAAGCCAGATCCACTGCTCCCAGCGAAGCCAGATCTACTGCTACCAGCGAAGCTATATCAGCCGCTACCAGCTTGCTCCCAACGAAGCCACTTTCACACTGACCAGTGAAGCCCGATCCACCGCTTCCAGCTTGTTCCCAGCGAAGCCACTGTCACTCCTACCAGCAAAGCACGATCCACCACTACCAGCTTGCCCCCAGCCATGCAAGATTGTCAGAGAGGTGAGAGTGACCATGTCAGAGCAGTGAGACAGAGCATAGCAGAGGTTGGAAAGTGAATATGTCAGAGTTGTGTGAGGGAGCAGATCAGTGGTGAAAGTGAGCATGTCAGAGTTGGAATGGAAGCAAGTATGGCAGAGTTGGAGTGGAAGTGAGTATGTCAGAGTTGGAGTGGAAGCAAGTATGTTAGAGTTGTTAGAGTGAGCATGTCAGAGTTGTGGGAGTGAGCTTGTTGGAGTCATGAGAGTCAGAGTGTATGCTTGTCAGTAGCAAATAAATACGTAACTCTTGAATATATAGTATAATCCGTAAATTGCAGTATATATTACATGCACTACTGTTGCATTACTGTGATAATTCAGGTGTACTATCAGTAAGTTACAGGTGTATTATCGTGGGTTATCAAAAACAGCTCTGGGGTGATTTGCATTATTTGGTGTTATTGGTTTTACTGGAGGTTATGGTAGACCATATAGTCTATGGTTGATTACATGTAACAGAATATATTATTCCTGACGTAGTCGGCCGTGCTTATCACAAACTAATGGCTCACCTCAAAGGCTATGTTGCTTGCGTCATAGATTGAATCGGGGACCAACTGATACTATATCAATGTAGAACTTGACGCATCAGCTTGTATCAAATGCAAGTCTCACGTTGCAATGCATACTAACTCAAACTAATGATAACAGATGCTTCAGGTCTCACATCTTCAGCCAACATCATAATTCCCACAGTCACTTAATGCTTAGGCCGAGACCATTCTCTTTGGCAGGGGACTGCTCTGGTGACTCTTGTCGCCGGAGGTGACAAGTCAGGAATTCCGCATACTCACATATTGACTAAACACAGCTGTGTCTGTGTGTAGGAGTGCTCTCTGGTCAATTCATACTTGTCCGGCTAGTATCAGGATATGTGAATGTGGTTGAAAACAACACCCTCACCAGATGTCACTTCTCTTGATCTGGCAGTGTTGCTGCATCGTCTTAAGTGACTCGGCTGAACAAGAACTTTCTTATTCAATTGACAGGCAACACCTATGTATCCCTGTTAAAGTACATAGGACTGGCCAACTTGCGCTGTCATACACCAGTGTTATGCATATCACGTAACTAGACCAAGAGTAACACCATAACATGTATTCACATATCTAATACATGTACAATTATACCTGTGAAGGGTGCACCGTTAAGAATATGCTCAAATTCATGTACTAGGGTCTTCTATAGAAGCTCACTTTTGTTCGTTTCATGACTGTGAAGGTCAGAGATGGGATTCGACATGATATTTCAAGGAAACCAACAGAAACTGTATCCGGTTGGAATGAAAGAATGAGTATGCATTTTACACTCCAAATGTGTGTGTATCACCTGCTACTTCATTCAATATCAGAGGTGTTCATTGAGTAGCAACAGTAATTACTTCCTATTAAGCTGCCTGTATAAACATTATTGTCACCTCAGGATCCGCCTACTGGTCCAAGATCGTTACTGGAGAAAACCTCCTACTAGCCTCTCAGTTCTCGCTCATCATTGAGTGAGCATACAGCTAGCTAGGAAACTTACGTATTTATTGTATTAAGCTGATGTGATATGCTACTTGAGATTCGAGGGGAGAAATAACCTGCACAATGCCACAATGACACAGTACACGATAATGCTGATCATAGTAGCACCTGGTGATCATCATTGAAAGTTGATTACAGTGATAACAAAATGAACTTTCTCTGCGAACGATTTTCAGTAGATGATGTGCAACATCATTATGCGGGATTTGAGAGATATTGTCCTAGTTTGTGAGGAAAACTGATCATGAGGTTAATTTGTTTTACCCCTCCTGTACATTTGGTGGAATGTGATGCGGCCTTGAAAGTGATACAGTAATCTGAGTTAGCTGGCTTTGACAGAAATATCCCTGAAGCTCAAGTTCTGCAACAAACCAGACCCCCTAAAGCATCATCCAAATTCGTCAGAACTCTGAGCATTTCTCAATTATGGACAACACTCACTGGCAACATGTTAAACACTTTATCTGCAAACAGGAGTAATGCAATGAGAACCAACTGGAAGATCACTATCAACAATATCCCCCAACATCAATGAATGGCGGGCTATTACTCAATGGGATTCTACCACCTGCAGTCTGGGATCACCCTGAGCTATCATGGTTTGACTACAGTAGGTGCACCTGAATGGCCAGCAACAAACTGTCAAATAACAATCGACTCACTGTCAATGTACTGTGTGCACCACCACCTGCAGGTTCTACCAACGAAGAACCTCGAGACTCTCAGCAACCTGAACATACCTGTACCCCTCATCCACCCAAGATAAAGGTCCTTGGGCAGGTAGTTGGAGTGGAAAATGTGGGGGGGACAGCATATGGCAAAGCAACGGGATTGTACAACAAGCATCGCAAGTACTCAGACCACTGGAATCCATGACATCCATTTCAGTCCACACATGACATTCAACATGCTCAGTTGTTTAGCCAGCAAACGAATGGGCGGATGGATCAAGATCACAGCCATGGACAAGATACCTACAAAATCAAAACATTGCAATCAGCAGATGCTCTACAAAAGCTGCTCTCTGAACTTGATTCCGGGATCAGCAATGATCATTGGATTTATGATGGCTCACATATAATCAGAACATTATACAACTGGGATATTTTCAATTGTATACAGTGCCTTTTGGCAAATCACCCATTTAAGGTGTACATCGATTTTGAACCGGCACCCATCACTAACTCTGAGGGTTGTCGAAAATACTGTGAAATGAACATAGGGAATTGGTGGTGGGATACCCAGGATCAACTTTGTGCCGGAGCGACAATTGATTCACATCGGTCCCACCATATCCCGATCTCTAGCTCTTCTTAGAACACTTCGATTCTTTGAAAAGTGGTACCAAGCACGGTAAAGAGATCTAAGGAAAGATCCGCACACTAGAAGTGAATTGCGCTCCAATTCATCACTGCTCCAGGGATGATGGAAAAACTGTGGCGGAAACAGCCTCTGATGAATTAGTGGTGGGAGCAGTGGAGGTATTATGTGAATACAAGCTATATATTAGCCAACAAAATTACTCAGATCTATCCCTCAACACACTGGACAATGCCCTCCAGCGATTTTACCTGCAGAAGGGTGTTTTTGGAGAAAAGAATATGTCAAAGTCTGCGAAGGCCAAAGTGGATAACTTGCTGGAAAGGGAATCACAACAGTTACGTGAACAAAAGGTTCACAAGATTCGTACTGCAATGGAGGCTGTTGAGTGTGGGGCTGACAAGGTTTCCACAACACAAGGTATGCAATTTCAGGTGTGCCTAAACAGAGCCTGCCAAGTGGGAACAACTTGGTCAGATGCTGATAGTCAGAAGCCCAAAGAGCGATTGGATTGCGACATACATCAGGTGACACATGCTAAGCGCAAGCTATTGGATAAATAATTCCATCATCATCAGCAACAAGTATTGCAGAATGTTGGGACTAAGGCAACTGATCCTAGAAGCAAATCTGCCAAAGAACTTGCCATAAGGAAAACTGCCACCGAAGACGAGGCTTACAGGGCGGCAAACATGACGGCTGACATGTGACTCCATTTTCAATACCACCAATCTGATGGTGAGCCAAAAGCCACGACCTGGAGCCTGGATTATAGAGAGCGGGTCACGAACCTGCTAGAGAAAGTGATTCATGACTTCACCTCGAATGAACAGAAGCGGCTCATGAAGGAATTCGCCATCCATTTGGTCGAGTTTGAAGCATGATGGGGGACAATTGTTCTTTGGACGCTCGAGAAAACCATTGAACAATGTGTAATGCATTTTGGATATCGAATGATACATCCTCTGAACAATATTCCTCAGTCAATTTAGCATATAGGTTTCGGTGACAATTTCACCACCGATATTTCCGAATGGCTACATATCGCCAATGTGACAGGCATTTCAATCTTGTAACAACGTCAATTACATTTGATAGATGATCATGCACAATAACTGGCATACCGGTCTTTACTATATGGAGGAGACACTCTCATATCTTGCACTCCAAGGCTGGGACAATATTGACTCTGCAAAGGTTTTCAACCAACTGTTCACTACCGATAAATTGCAAGTTCCACACAGAGCGCATATTTGACATCTCCAAACTATTCAGGGCAAGCCCATTATCTCCCCTGTATTACCGCAGGTATATCATTTGAGGGAAACGCATGTCTGCAGAATGTGCAGAAGTGTTAAATACATCTCACTTAGAGATACATCAGAAGACTTCAAAATTCATAATTATGGATAGTTATTTTGCGCGCGAATCGAAGATAACTGGTGGCACGAAGTTTGTGGACTTGTGCCCAGATATGATCAGAATGTACTCCTTGACAGTGTATTTAATAAAGTCCAGAATGGGCTGTTGTATTACCATCAACCATTTCAGAACCCTACTTCTGTTGAGCATCTGGGACTTGATTGCGAGGTAGAATATACCAATGCCAACCAAGGGATCATGCCTGAAGATCAGAACATCTGGGGCCAGAATATACAAAGTGAGGAGAATAACCTCGGTAACACCTTCCAAGGACAAGTTCCTTCTCTTTCTGTATTATACTTCCCCTGAACTCCACCAAATCAGATTCCCCCATCTCAGGAGTGCCTGCCAGCCAGGAAAGCATTATCGAACCTTTCCAAGAGGTGTAAAAAGACTCGACACTGGGTATTACGTCCTCAAGCTCAAGAATAGACGGTGGTGATTCCAACAAACTGCAAAGATTTTCATGGTTGGGCTGAATATGTTAAGGGTTCTTCCGGGTTGTCAAACAAACAAATAAGATGCCATTTGTACCTGTTGGAACAATAGTTTGACTGGCACCATTGGTGCAGGAGAATGCTGCATCGGGTGGCATCAACAGCGTATGGCTTGTAAGTAAACATGTTGATGTAGATACCTACTGGACTGTATATTAATTACATTTCAATGCCTGATTCAAGTGTGTAGCTGTGAGATACTTCATTGAATGCTACTACTCAATATAGACATTATATATCATCACTCCTGGGGAGTCTGGCTCCAGGTCCTCCAGATTCTTCTTGAGGACTAGTGATGTAGTGCCAGCAGCTCCAATATTTTGCCAACTTAAACGCATCATTTTATAGCAGTCTGAAGACAACTTCACAGTCTTTAGAATATTCTTGTATTTCGTTCCTTTACTTCAAAACAATTGAGAAGTAACTGAAAGTACTGTAAGAGGACCTGAGAGGCACATCGTGTTGCATTCAGCCAGTCTGGGAGCATCTGGGAGCTTCCCGAAGAATCATTGTGGGTGTTCAGAATACGTGAGTCATTGAGTTATGACTTCCGATCCATTTTTCATTTTGCTGATGTGTAAGGGCATTGGGGATAGTCAAAGATTCCGGAAAGAGGGGAATGCAAGAATCAACAGGCTTTTGGCCATCAGGGCAGGTTTAGCACAGTCACTTCAGAAACCATGTGCTGGAAGAGTTTTTCAATATTCTGAAAGTGACCATCATACAACAGCGAATACTGGCTATATTGATTGTGATGACACCTAGTCGTGGAAATGAATACATTAACTGTCAAAATGCTGGAGAATCAATCCCAGTTAGTGTTAGCAACAGGTCCCGGTAACCTGCCAGAGGTCCGGTTTTTGGCCGGCGTTTCGGTTCAGTTCCAATCCTTGCCAAAGACCCGAAGTGCTTTTTCTTGGCCGGGTTGTTACCCGGACCGGACCTAAACCCGCGGGTTTTGGCTGGGTTGTACACGGACCACGGTTCTATTTTTAAAGTTCCTGCAACTTTCGCTCCAATTAGGTATTTGAGTTCTGATCGTATCATGACACGATCAGTACGTACATTGTGCATTTCTAGTCACTCTTTCACCTCCAACTTTCAGATTTGCGATCCGACTGATATTTGTTGAGTGGCAGTGAAATAAAGACACATTTTACGCGAAATTACCGGGTTTTCGATAGCAACTCAACGAATATTGGTCGGATCACAAATCTGAAAGCGGGAGGTGAAAGAGCGGCTAGAACTGCACAATCGACGTACTGATCATGTCACAATACCATCAGAACTCAAATACTTAATTGGAGCCAAAATTGTGATGTTGAAATGCCGGGTTTTTGGTGGTAAAACCGGCCCATTTGCAATGGTCTGGGTTTTCGTGTGGTAAAGCCCGTTGGAACGGTTCGGTTCCGGATCCAACCCTAACCCAGAACCGTCCTAGCGGGTTGGAATCGTTGCTAACACTAATCCCAGTACTACCTGTTGTGGTTGTGAAGAATGAGTGGAATGTGACACGTGAGATGGTTGAGTGAGCCTACCAATTACGAGAATATATCTCCGGGTGGCTCAAGATTCCAAAAGTCAGTGCGTACCATTCCATTATCCTAATACAGAATGTTTAGAACATTTTCAACTAAGTCATGGACGTTGTAAGGCCATTCAGATACTGGACCATGTGGATGTCGAAAAGGCATACAGTTACCGTACATCCTATTTCTACAGTCCACAGTCGCATATTTGATTATCTGAATTGGGTGATGCAAGCGGTCACTATTGAGAAGACTCAATGGAAGAAAGATAGATACTTCGCTGAGAACTTTGCAAGACAGAATATGCCCAATTGTCACCCCGACCTTACTCCTTTGCCTGGTATGCATCCCATTACAGCACATGGTTACTATCATTTCCAGGTGATGCGATAATGTCTGATGTGAAACAAAGGATTGGCTACTAATCCTGAGGCTGGAACATCTTATACTACCCAATAGCAAGATGCATATCGAGAGCATCTGGAGAATGAATACTGTGCCAAACAGTGATTTGTGTCCATCATTCACCCCAAAACAATGTGGAGCAATAACCTCCTCTCCTGAAAAATGACTTATGAATGTGGTCAATCTTCATATAATCCCTATAATCTGTCGAGCCATAATGAAGAATTCTTTACACTGAAAAACTTGGCTGAAGCAACACCCTGACTCAGCAGCCATGCATCATGCTTATTGACTGCCAATTGGCTCCAGCTGAATTCACCACCTGAATGACCATTAAACTGGAGCCAAGTTGATCCAAATTATAATGATTGCTCCTCTGAACCCATGAGGATTCGCAGTACCTTAGGAATACCACTTACAATCCATTATTGGCACCAAAAAGAGGATACACATTCGAAGTATGCGGATCGCTCTAATGAGGCACATCACATATTCTGTATCATCACACATGGTGTATGAGTGAAGGCCTGTTTTTCTGTTCGGCGAGCCATTATCAGCAGAAGGAAGTTGATATCCAGCGGCGATACCACTAGCGAAGAAGTCACAGTAAGGGAGTTTGTTATAGCTAATAACGAGATATTGACAAACAATGACCCAGTTTTGGATACGATGGAAACTGAAAATTACTTTGAATTGACGAGTGAGGCTGACAAAAGTTTATTCCACAGAATGGCCAAGGTTCATGACTATTTGGAGATGCGGTTGGGTAGCAATAACCTACTAGCTACACAAAAGAACTCTCAGGCTCACAACAAGCAAATAACAGCCATAGGATACATTTCAGATACTGAGGAGATCATCATAGCATCCCTGATTGATTCAGCCAAGATGAGAGTCAAGTAAATTGGCTCAAATGGTGTTGATGACGGTCAATGCAATGGAGAAAAGGAGGAATAAGGGAAACAAGCAAAGCTAGAGCAGAATGCATCAATATGCTTTCACCAGGTTCTATGTATTACGTGACCGAGAAAATCATGTAAACAAATATTTGGGGAGAATTGTGAGCAGTCACGTGTAAATATTGAGTGTTGAACAGAACTACAGCAGGCAAAATGAATCATTCACGGATATATATGACTTTCAATAGACAGGGCGCTACCCTTACAAGAACAATACTGTACACAGCTTTGCCAAAGTGCTAAGTTACAATCAGCCAGAAAAGCAGCCAAAAGGGTTATATAATTATACTTACAGTGATATATGGCTCCAGATGATGACTGGAAAATAAATTAAAATGAGCAACAATTGAGTGTCATCAATTTTTGATATAGTAAGTAAGGTAATTGAATTTTGATCTGGTCACAGTTATGAAGAACCAGTTTATTAATAACCTTTATAGGCAAAAGGGAACCCAACACCATCACTGCCCCATTTTGAAAATCAGCATCAAAGTAGCATGAACAATGTTTGGTCCTATATTTAAGCCAATTGAAAATGGATTTGATCGCAGTCATGAATGACTGCCATCCTAGCAGTCTTTTCCGGGAAGGAAGGAAGCAACACCATCATTGCCGCAGTTTGACAATGATTTGCAATGGAATGTCAACAACATTTCATCAGCAAAATGTGAAATGGTTTGGAAGTCATAACTCAACAACTGAGCTTTGCTGAACAGCCACACCAATTGTTCCAGACGCTCCAAGAAGCTCCTGAATAGGCTGAATGCAAAACAATGTTTGTCTGAGGTACACTGAGACTACATTCAGGTGCTCCTCAATACTTCTGAAGTAGCGGAACAGAAAACACGAATATTCTAAAGAGTATAAAGTTGTCTTCAGAATTCTACATAATCATGCCTTTAAGTTGCTGAAATTTCGGACCTGCTAGGAATACGACACTTGTCTCCAGGACGATTGTGGTGCACTTGGAGCCAGACTCTCCAGGAGTGATGATATATAATGTCTATATCGAATAGTAAAATTTGATATACTATCTCACAGCTATACACCTGAATCAGGCATTCTAATCCAGAATAATATACAGTTCAGTAGGTATCTAAATCAAGATGATTGTTTACAAGGCTTACGCTATTGATGCCGCCCGATGTAGCATTCTTCCCCACCAAATGCGCCAGTCCAACTATTGCTCCAACATGTGCAATATGCATCTAATTCGTTTATTTGACAATCCAGATGAACCTGTAGACACAATCAGCCCACCCATGAAAATCTGTATAGTTTGTTGAAATCCCCACCACGTATAGTTGAGCTTGAGGACGTAATACTAATCGCTGAATTCTCTGGCACCTCCTAAAAACTGGCGATAATGCTTTCCTGGCTGGCAGGCACTTCTGAAATTGGAGAATCTGATTCGGTGGAGTCCAGCTGAAGTATAATACAGTAAACGAATAAATTCGTCCTTGAAAGGTGTTATTGAGATCATTCTCTTCACTTTGCGTATACTGTACCCAGATGTTATGAGTTTCAGGCATGATTGCTTGGTTGGCATTGGTATATTCTACCTCTGCAATCAAGTTCTAGACGCTCAACAGAAGTAGGGTTGTGAAATGGTTGACAGTAATACAACAGTCCATTCTGGAGTTTAATAAATATAGAGTCAAAGAGAACATTCTGATCATATCAGAGCACGAGTCCACTAACTTCGTGTCCCCATTCCTCTTCAATTTGTATGCAGAATAGCTGTTGAAAGTTGGGAATTCCGAAATCTTCTAATGTATCTCTGATTGAAGTTTATTTGATACTTCTGCACACTCCGCGGACATGCGATTCTCTCAAATGATATACCTGCTGTGATACAGTGCAGATAATGGGCTAGTCCTCTATTGTTTGGAGATGTAACAGATGGGCTCTGCGTGTACTTCGCGATTTATGGGTAGTGCACAGTAGGTTGAATACTTTTGCAGAGTCACTATTGTACCAGCCTTGGAGTGGAAGATTTGTCAGTGTCTCCTCCATATAGTCAAGACTGGTACACTGGTCATTGTGCTTGACCATCTGTTGAATGTAATTGACTATGTTGCTAGATCAATATGCCTCTTTCACATTGGCAATATGTAGCCTTTCAGAAATAGCAGTCGTAACAACGTCACCAGAACGCATTCGCTGCATCGATTCTGATATATGGCTTACAAGATGCATCCTTGCATATCCAAAATGTATCATAAGCTGTTCAATGGTTGCCTCGAGCGCCTGAATGCCAATTGTCTCCCTCCAGGATTCAAACTCGATCAAGCGGATTAAGAACTCCGTCTTCAACTGCTTCTGTTCATTCAAGGCGATGCCATGAATCTCTCTCTCTTCCTGCTGAGTGACCCGCTTGGTATCAGCGAAGCTCCAGGTTGTGGCTTGTGTCTCAGCATTGGATAGACGGATCAGAAATTGCAGTAGCATGTCGGCAGTAATGTTTTCCGCCCCATAAGCCTCATTTTCGGCGGTAGTTTACATTATGGTAAGTCTTTGGCCAATTTGCTTCACGAACCGATTACCCAGGTCCTGACTTTCTGCAATAGTTGTCGCTCATGAGGTTGTGATAATTTATACAAAAGCTTGTGTTTAGATGGTGTAACCTGATGGATTCAATGCTCCAATTGCTCTATTGCCATCTGATGATCAGCTTCCAACCAAGTGGTTGCGGCTTGTCAGGCTCTGTTTAGGTGCACCTGAAATTGCCTATGTCTTGTTGTGGAAACCTGTTCAGCTCCATACACAAGGACTTTCATTGCAGCATGAATCGTATAAATTATTTCTTCGCATAACTGATGGAATTCACATGCCAACAGTTCATCCACTTTGGCCTTCGCATACTTTGAGAATTTCTGCTCTGGAAAAATTCCCTTCTTCTGGTAAAATCGCATGAGTTCATCATGTAGTGCTTTGAGGGATCGATCCGAGTGGGTTTGTTGGCGAACTAGAAGAGAGAATTCACATAATGCCCGCACGGCTCTGACTAACATTTGATTGGAGGCGATTTCTGCTGCAGTTATCCCGGTGTCCTGGGAGTAGTCAAGAATTGGACCGCAATTCACTGCCAGTGTTCTGATCATTCCATCGATCTCTTGACCTTGCAAGGTGCCACTTTCCGATCGATCGAATGGTTCAGTGAAGTGCTGGAGTCCGGGATAGTGTGGCACGGATGTGAATCGATTGTCACATTGATTCTTGATATTTCTAGCTTTCACGTATTTGAGCAGCCAGTGCAAGAAGTCTTGAATTAAACCCATGAGCAGCTGATGCAATCGATCAGGCTGCCAAAGGCGATAGAAATTGCAGAGAGGGTATTGCCAGAACTTGTTACGGATTGGGTGGACACATTGAGTGTGATCAGCATCATAAATGTTGTCTTCCAGCAGCTCCGCGTAAAGATGCCGGTCTCTTGTGTTATCGAGTGCTCGAAAGGATGAATACCCCATCGGCGCACCTTTAGGAATTGAACACATCGGGCATGAACGAGAAGAGACCTTAGCAACCATGACATGTTCCCGATAATCCCTGACCCAGGGAGGCAAAAGAGGGTAACAATGTAGCTGTATTCTATTTTCACAATCCCATTTCAAGCCAGGGCCAGTTATGTCGAGATGCTTAAGGTGAGACAGCACAGTTCCAACCACGGATTGGCATGTCTCGGCAATGTCTTTGGCACCTCTCAGGGGACATGGGATCAGCCCGACAAGAATCCAGACGCGCTGTTTAGGTGTGCGGCGGATATCTTTTCAAATATTACCAATTGCGAGATACAGCGGCCACACATTCTGATCAGTTGAAATATTGGTTTAGTGAGCATTGTTGGATGCACATATGACTGGCACAATTCTCAATCCATTAGGAAGATGATCCTGTGGCCCCCGCTACTAATCCCGTCTGATCATCTCGCTGTGTATTCGACTACCCTCCAGCTCAGGAAGGCGCAGCGGTTCAATATTGGGGTGCGTCTGAAATGGGAGATGTGCCAAAAGAAAGTGGATACATTTGAAAGTATCTTGTAGTTTAGTGTTCCGAAGATATGTAAGCCATCATCGATGCAACTATCATCGCCAAGCCCAAAATCATGCTCAGAGAGGAGCTTTTGTAGGGCATCTCCTGATTGGAATGATTTGATTTGGAAGTCGTCCAGTCCATGCCTGAGTTGTTGAATAATCCAGGCTTTTGTTTGCTGGCTAAATGACTGAGCCGGGGGAAAGTTGTGTGCGAACTGAAATGGGTGCCATGGATTCCATTGTTCTGAGTACTTTCGATGTTTGTTGTACAATCCAGTTGCTTTGCCATACGCTTTCGCTCCCGCATTTTCCACTCCAACTACCTGCCTATGAACCTTTGTCCTGGTTGGATCAGGGGTACAGGTGAGATCAGGCTGCTGAGGGTCTATACGCTCTTTGTTGGGAGTATCTTCAGGTGGTGGTGCACCTGGTACATTGCCAATGGGTAGATCATTAATTGACAGCTCGTCGATGGCCATTCAGGTGGACCTATTGTCATCACACAATGATACCTCATGGTGATCCCAGCCGGCATGTGGTAGAAGCCCAGTGGGTAATAGCCGTTCATTCATCGATACTGGGTGGTATTGTTGATAGTGAGCTTACAGTGTGTTCTCATTGCTTAATTGCCTTTTGCAGATACAGAAGTTGACATGTTTCCGGTGAGTAATGACCATATTTTTGAAACGCTCAGTATTCTGATGAATCTCGATGATTCTTTAAGGGGTATGCTTTGTTGCTGGAATTGAGCCTCAGCGGTAGTTCTTTGAAAGCGAGCTAACTCAGGTTAGTATATCACTTTCAAAGCCGCATTATACCCTACCAAAAGTGGAGGAGGGGTAAAACAAAGTCACCTTACAATCAGTTTACTTTACAAACCAGGATAATATATACTGAAAATTGGTAAGAGTGAACGGTTCTTTTGTCATCACTGCAATCAACTTTTAATACCCTTCATCAGGTCCTACTACGAGGGGCCTTATCGTTTACTACGTCATTGCGGCATTGTGCAGATTATGTCTACGCTCGAGTCTCAAGCAGTGGATAATATGAGCTCAATACAATGAATAGGTGAGTTTCCTAGCTGGCTGTATGCTCGTTCAATGATGATCGAGAACTGATAGGCTGGTAGGAAGTTTTGGCCAGTACAGATCCTCGACTGGTGGGTGGATCCTAAGGAGGCAACGAAGTTTGCACAAGCAGCTCAACAGGTAGCAATCAATGTTGCTGCTCGACTAACAGACCTCATATTGAATGAAGTAGTAGGTCATAAACACACAATTTGAGTGTAAAGTACCTAGGGATGCTAACCTTCGAAACAGATATAGCTCTTGTGGATTTCCTGGAGATATCATGTCAAATCCCGTCTATGACCTCCACAGTCATGAACTGAACACAGGTGAGCTTCTGTCCAAGTTGCTATTATACGAACTCGAGTACATAGCAAAGAAAGGCTGTATGGGTGTGATTATGATTTCTTTTACTCAGCCGGGTTGTATGGATCAAGGGTGCAGTGAAACACCACAGTTCGTGACAAATAAGATGAATATAAAAGGTCTTCATTCTGCCGAAGGTCACTGCTACCTTCAATATTCTCTACCATACCGCGCCTCAGTGGAAATCACCAATCAAATTGATAATTTGTTTACCACCATCTATTGTTCACATACAATGTCGACGAATGGATCTCCACTGAAGAAAACCACTATGGCTCCACCGAGTGGCCTGCTTGAGTCACAACAACGCCCAGATGACAGTATGGGAGTATCGGATAATAATGCTGGAAATACACCGAGCAAAAACACTCGATAGGGGCAACCCACAAATCAATTTGCTCCACCACCGGAGTATAGTTACCTGCATTCTCATGCACCATTACCAGGTGCTCCCCTGTTCTATCACCCTGCCCCATTCAACATGACTCTAAGCTTGCAATCTAGCTCAGGTGGGGCAACCCAAGGATATCTGAGTTATGGGTCATTGTGGCAAGGATACGAGTTCCCCCAAGGGGGATATGGTGGACCTCAAATGTTCCCCCCTACGCAATTCACAGGACAGGGGCCGTCGACTCCAGGCGCACCTCAAGTGCCTCCAGCACTGGCTGGAAACATTTCGGCCAATCGGCCGACATCTTCCAGCGCTACTCCATATGGACTAATTCCCAGCCCAGCTGGGAGACCTCCCATTTGCCTTCCAAAGAAACGATTTCTGCTGGCTGTGGAAGTGCGCCAAACAGATATTGCAGGGATTGCTGATTTGCCTCCATTAGCAGAAATCTCTTATGACAAAATCAAAACAGACACTGAGAGGGATGATTTGTTGAACTTGGGTGGGGCCGAAGGCAATGTCCCAATCAGCTTGAAGCAGACAGAATTCTCCTTGCAGCAATTTGCCAAACGAATGGAGCAGCCCAACTTTAGCATGTTCAACAAGTGGGAGAAAGTATGGGAGGCTGGGTTCCTCGTGAACAACCATCGGTCCATTGTCCCGGGACAGAACCGTTTGAAACAGTTGCGTGATGGATACCTGCACTGGGAGACGCCGGCCACAGATTTTTTGGATACTTTTGTGATCTCACTGACGTTGAATAATTTCGATACTGCCAAATGGATTCGGCGACAGTGGGTGGAGCTGTTTTTGAAGTAATGTCCAAGTGAGGTTTGGGAGGCGAAGAACAATGGAAGGGGTCGTAACTAGCGACTGGCGACGGATTTGGGAGAGCAGGTAGGCAACAAAGCGATTGGTACCGTCCCAGAGTTGCCAAATACAGCATTTATGGTGGTAATTCGTCGATTGCGGAACGGCAACAATTGCCAGACATCTAGCAATCACCTTCAAGCTTTGTACACAGACGTGAGGCACTGGGAGGAGCTGATTGATGTCATCAAAAAACATTGTTTCCCTAAAGAACCATACTGACTGACTGCAATATACAAATGCAACTTGACGCAGGCAGAATTGGACGAAGAGTATATGGGATTATACCCACCTGGGCTAATGATGAATGACCTTCTATATGGTCATATATCATACAACAGTTCCTTTTCAAATGCCATTCAGTTGAAACTGGGGCACAATCTGAAACATTTTTTGGTAGAAATGACGGCAGCAACAGGGAAGGATAAAGCGGAGCACGTAATGAGACCAGCAAAGGGAATCCCCGCTAGCTTTGTTAAGGTTAGTTATTGCCACTGGTAATCATTAAACTTAGACTTTGGAAGAATTCGATGAAAATGTGCAAGTGCTGGATGATGAGGCAGGTGAGAAACAGATTAGTAGTATTAATGTAAATTCACATTGAGTAAATAGAATTGATTATATTCCTTATATGATTGGGTCCAAATGCTTATCTATGAAATACCTAACATCGCGATGAATTTCAGGAGCGCCGGAATATGAGCCTATCTGCCCAACTTACCACAGAGTAACTGAAAGAGATCATTGCGGAAGAAATGAAGACTGACCAAGGTGCATGAGAGGTTCAGGAGCAAGTGGAGCATGCTGAGGAGGTCCTCGATCCAGATACTATCAGTTCAGGATTGAGCAAGAATCTCAACAAAATCAACAACAAATTTGAACACGAGTGTCTTGACGCGGTGGTTAGGCTGCTGAATGCCCATCCTACTCGACAATGATCAGATGACCGTGTTCGAGGCCACAAGTATTCAATTCTAGGCCTGCCCGGAACTAAGATTGTGGCGCACCAGGTTTGGGCCATCTGGTTCATTGTCAGGAGATTGGTTTGTAATGGTGATATGCCAGGAGCACTGGTGGCAGATGAAATGGGTCTTGGAATGACTTTCACCTTGGTTGCAGTGGTAATGCTTTGCAAATTGGTGACTGAGAAAGTTGTAATGGGGTTGCCACTGTCCATTTTATGAGAGAATACCCTTGGAGGGTGGGTGATTTTGGTGGACAACAGCTTTCCCGGCATTGTTGGTGAAGCGTGGGGGTGGTATCTGCTCAAGAGATTGAATTCTGTGCCCTGCAGGTCGGTTGGAGATCCAGACAACAACCCCTCATGGGTATCCAGCACTTATATCGGCCCATGAACCAATCTTGGTGGTCAGAAAGCCCGGAGTTGTAGAGACCGTCAAGACTGTCATCGATGAGATGACACTTGGAACTTCTTTCAACCTGATCAACTTGTTGCACACGGAAAATGCGAATCTCACCGACAAGGATCTGAACACCAGTATTGATGAGCCAGAGAACCGATGGCATATCCACCTCGTGTCGTAAGATAGCTTAACATCCAGAGCGAAACCATCAAGCAATGGCCAACTCTCACACTGTTTATGGAGTTTTGGGATTTTTGTTCACTCTCATCAGTGCAAGATGAAAAATAGCGTGGGCTGGAGAATTGCAACCAACCCGAGAATTGGATTCAAACTTGAGGTCACTGGAATGCCGGGATTGCATTCACTCTATGACTAGTGTTATCAGGCAATGTGGCTGCTTTCAGGTGCGTCTGAAGATTCAGAGGACGAGACAGTGATAGAAATGCACGGCACAGATGTACAGTATTACGCTGTGAGGAGATTCATGCATGCCCTCCGGAATGCAGCCCAGGACATTTAGCAGGATGCGGCACACCAGATGCCCCTAATAGTAAAGGCCTGGACGATGAACAGGTGGTCAGAATCAAAACTCGCGAATGGGAAACCACTTGTTCAGATACTGAATGAGAATGCACACATTGGTGATCTCAAATGGACAGAGAACGAGCAAGGTAAACTAACGACTCTTATGGAGAGATACACTTCATGCGGTACTTCCGGAGCGTGGAGGGTACATAGATGGTGGCTGTCATGATTGACATTGGTGTTGGGAGACACCAAGGATCAGAATGACATTTCAGGACAATGGCACATTGTATAGCCACCAGATATTTGGGTGGATTCTCCAATTTTCCGGTTGCTGAGAGACACGTTTCTGCCAATGCTTGTCAACAAATTTGAGGAGTATCACGAGCCTGACAAGGAAGAAGCATCAAATAAGGCGCACCTTCACGCACCTGTACGCACCTGAAAGTCTTAAATGCACCTTGCCTTGTGCACTTCCTCCTCAAAAGGCGGTGCTATTTTGTTCTCTGCCAGGCCAGATTTGTCATTTAAAGTAGTGGCTTACAACGTTTTTTCCTAATATTTTGAATATATTCTACCTGTTTGTGGAAATGGGCAATGATGAGCACACAGAAATGCAGCTCAAATTCCAACATTCGCCAATTCCTTATGTGTTTGTAACTACACCCAAAGTGGGTGGGACAGGCCTCAATCTCACAGCAGCAAACCATGCAGTAATAAGTCAAATGTTCCGGGTATTGAATGAGCAGCGGCAGGCATTTCCATGGGTTGTCCAACTGGGGCAAAACAGAGTTCCACACACAGGGCTGCTGAATACTGGACCCAATGGTTATGATAACAGAGTGAGTAATCTTCACCAGCTCTCTGGATTGGCTCAAATCAGAGTCCTGCATGGTCTGATGAACCGACTGAACATCACAATGACAATGATATTCCGGAATCTGGAGTGTTGGCAGGCCCATATGAAGCGTGTTACAGCGAATAGAGACTTCATAAGTAGTGTTAGCAATGGTTGCGGACCGTCACTTTTGGTCCGGGTCCGGGTCAGAACCGAACCGTTGCCAAATTAGCGGTCCTGGTTGTCAACACACCCGAAATGTCAATTCGGGTAAGGTTCGATGCAAATCTCCCAACCCGTCTGGATTGGGCGGGTTGTCAACGCGTTGCCCAGCGGGTCCATCTGTAGATTTATACAATGTTTATCTTTTTGCAGTTGGATAATTGAACATTTTAAAATTAGGTATTTGACAGCTAATGATTTCTTTTTGGATGTTTTGCAATCTGCGACATTGATTATTTTGGATTACGGGTTTTGCCTTCTATCCATTGCATTTTTGGCTATAGAGGCGGTCAATAGTTCTGTTATGGGTGCACCTATGCACAGAAAGCCTTGATTACCCAGTATGCAAGATCAAATATTGTTGACGCTCCGTTGACGCTCAGTTTCATGATGGGGTAACATATGTGTCATGCGTTATTTCAATTGAAATGGCTGCCACCACTTCGTCTATGAGTTGTTAGCACATTGTGACACTTAGATTACCCAAGATCCAGCACCTATAATCCTTGACACTCCATTAACACTCATTTTCAGGATGGGACAGGGAGCATGTTGGAAATCTTTTGAATTTGAAAGGCAGCCAATACCTCGTTTTTGAATGGCTGCAACCAATCGCCACTTAGTTTTGCCAATGAAGGCTGCCATTACATCGGTTATGGATAGCAGTGACCAGGTCACTCTTCAATTACCGTACTTACAAGACTAAAAATCATTGACGCTACGTTGATGCTCATTTTCAGGATGGGGCAGGGAGCCTGATAGTATTATTTCTGATTTGGAAGGCAGCCAATACTTCATTTATGAATGGCTGCAACCAATCGGCACTTAGGTTACCCAAGATGCACAGCCAAAAATTGTTGACGTTCTGTTGAAGCTCATTTTCAAAATGGGGCAGTGATCGTGTCGTTTACTCTTTTGCCAAGAAAGGCCACCAGTATGCTTGTTACGGATAGTTCCAACCACATCACCATTCAATTACCGTACTTGGAAGACTGAAAAATATTGACGCTCCGTTGACGCTCATTTTCAAGATGCGGCAGGGAGCCTGATACTATTATTTTGGATTTGGAAGGCAGCCAATGCTTAGTTTATGAATGGCTGCAACCAATTGGCACTTAGGTTACCCAAGATGCACAGCCAAAAATCGTTGATGCTCCGTTGAAGCTCCTTTTCAGAATGCGGCAGTGATCGTGTCGTTTACCTCTTTGCCAAGAAAGACCGCCAGTAGGCTCGTTATGGACAGTTCCGACCACCTCACCATACAATTACCATACTTACAAGACTGAAAATCATTGACACTCCGTTGACGCTCATTTTAATGTCTGGTGAAGTCAAGATCTGCTGCCATTAATAATTGCAATCTTAAATATTTAAACTTTGTGGATACCTTTCAGCATAATCAGGACTTCGCTCTATGGCAAAGCCGAGCCCAGTAATATTCCAGCAGTGGTAGCTCTCATCCGGTTAAAATTTATATATTATGCCAAATAATGCATATTGCCCGCTACATTTTTATTTATTAACGAATCTTCTCTTGCGACTAGTCAACATTCTTCCAAAATAATTCTCTAAATAACGTTCACAGTCAAACTACATAATGAACTTGGTGATAATACATCGACGCATTCTGTCCTACTGTTTCTTGATACTCTTATTCCTCCTCGTTTCCATTATATTGACCATCAGTAACACCTTTTCAACCTTCTTCCTTGATTGTCGTATAGGCCGATTCAGTCCAGGAATATTCGGTACCGCACTCACATTCCACACCTCCGGGGTTTGTGAATCCACACTGCCCTTGTCCAGTTCCATATCTGATTCATTGTCCGCCTCCCAGTTATCTTCGCTGTCGTTTGGATTATCCAAGTCCCCATTCCAGTTAAGCAAATTTTCAGTGTCCGAAATGATTTTAGGTGATCTATCCTCATCACTTTCAGCAGGATGGCGGTCGATTCTTTTGATTTGGCGGATATTCAATACTTGAGTTCGTCGTCCAGTGAGGTTCTTTGCAGACAAAGCTGGTGGCACAGGTGATTTTTCCGACAATTTAAATGCAGCCTCACAATCATGATGAAAGTTTGACCAGGATGCTTTGACGATCTCTTCCATATCTGAAATGTAACCTACGGCAGTCATCTGTTTGTTTTGAGCGCAAGATTCCTTCTGTGTAGCTCGTAGGGTTTGGCTACCCTGCCACATCTCCAAAAAGTTGTGGACCTTGGCCATTCTGTGCAACTTCTTTTCCTCCACCTCTCTCTTCAGCTCCATGTCATTTTCAGTGCTGTTTGGAACCAATACTGGGTCGTCGCCAGCCAGTAATCTGCTATTGGCTCGAGCATACTGCCTTACTACCACTGTTTCGTGAAGTGTCTTGCCAGTGGTTTTCAACTGCCTCCACCCCATCACATCTCCCCCAAGGGAAAAACTGGCCTCTACTCCGACACCGTGAGGTATGATAGAGAATAAGTCCCGCGCCACATTGGAGAGATCGGGGTACTTTGAGTACGTTTCTTCTTGGTGCCGCCACCAGTCGGTGATATCCGGTAACCAAAATATACTACTAATCTCCATTCGGTCAGTGTGGTAATCAATAAGATTCGGATTAATTTGCCCCCAGTTCTGTGGTAATTCAGGAGGTGAATTCAAATAGAGCCTAGCAGCTGTCAATAGGAGTGCTGCACGATCGCTTTGCCCAGGTGTCGTTTCGGCCACATTGTTAGGCATTAAGTATTCATCATCATCGCTGAACAGATCATATGGATCATACGAAGATTGACCAGATCTGGAAGCCATTGCGGCGGAGCTGAAATTGTTGTTCGGCCTGTTTTCAGGCTTAGTGACCGGCAAACGTCTATGTTTCGCGCAGTATTCGTTCTCCACATAATTCAGAAAGGCCTCCTGGTATTGGGTAGCATAGGAACTCTCGTCATCAGGATTGATATCCATTCCCTTGTCCCACTGCCTGAAGGATCGCAACTTTCGGAGAGGATCAAGGATGTGAGCCGAAATGAGGAGCATACCGGTCGTTGGAGTCACTTCAGTTTAACAATTTGACAGTTTGTGCCGCGCACACTTCACAGCAAAGAATAAGTCCTCCTTCCATTGTGTCTTTTTCTTGGCCAAAGCTCGCATCACGCCATCCATGTGATCAAACATGGTATTGTAAACAGTGATGACATGATGCAGAGTAACGGTATGCCGTTTCTACATCCAAAGGGTCCAGCACCGGAATGGCCGTAAAACCTCCATGACATCCTTGACAACAGTCCACTCATCCTGAGTGGTGAAGAGCGGCCGGTAGTCGCAATATTTTGGATTTTAAAGCCACTCCCGGGTGAATTCACGCAATCGGTAGACACGCTCGAGCAACTCCAGTGTCGAGTTCACACGTGTCTTCACATCCATAATGGAAAGTACTGCGATCCGGACTTTGACTTTTTGACAGTGAATGAACTCATTTCGACGACCAGGTGTCAGCGTAATCCATACAGCAAGCATTCTCTGTTATATGAAGGTCAGCTTCAGCACTTTCAAAATATGTCGAAATACGTACTTTCTCAATTATCTTTGCTAAACCTGGTCTCATGGCTGACACCTTGTTGATTCTAGCATTGCCCTCTTTTCGAAGTCTTTGACTCTTCCCAATGTCTGTGCTTTCATTCTCTCCAAATTGCTGATCGCGCTCATGGGCTTCCCAAGACCTACTGAGGTCTTTTACACCCAGACAGCTCATGAATGCACCCAAAGCAAGCTGAATGACGTGCGCCATGCATGGTATGTGGTTCCTCAATACAGGCCACTCGATTCCAGAGGCCTCAAGGGTAGTTTGTAGTTCGCGAGTCATCGAGTAATTTGAGGAAGCGTTATCGGTGGTAATTCCAAGTAAACGGCCGTCAGTCAGTTCAAAACAATCAATAACTTTCATCAAATTTCCAGCTAGCGGTGCTCCCGTATGCTGACCCTTGACCTGTAATCCTTAATGAGCTTTGGAAATAGGAAAAGAATGGGCTCTCAACCTCATCAAATGACAGTTGTACTTCTCGCAAAGCCCAATTTCGATCCATATACTAAGCAATGACCGACGTTATTGCCTATTTGTTCGTCTATGTCCAACTGTCCAAAGCTAAACAAACTTTGTTTCTTGATGGCAATTGCTTCTTAATTGCATCCACTGTCAGTGTGTATTCCCTCCAGCAAATATTACTCAGGGTGCTGACGGACGGTAACACCAACTCACTTCGTAATGTGTTGTATGACCGTCGTAGCTTGAGGTTTGATGTCGCTTTCCATGGAATATGAGGTAAAACAAAACCTAACATGAGGTACCGATTCCAGGTGTCTTGGTGAAATTCGGCAGTTTGAAAGTCCTTTGCTGCCAGTTTAGAGTGTTTTTTCTGTCAATTCAGTAAGTGTACATAAAACTTGAATGGTAAATTTGATTTTCCTTTGTGAACTTACAATCGGAAATCCTCGACTTCTTTGCCGCTTCAGTATGGCCAAAGCTGTTTCAGTGACCGTTGAACTAGTCAATTCAGTCACGTCTGACACGGTTAATTCATTTAACTTTGCGATATGCGCTTTTGCCAGCAAGTGTTTACCCATTGAGCTGGTCCCATGTTCTAATGGATGGTGAAGAACTTGATGACGAACGATAGATATGATGCCGGGGCTGCCAGTCTCCTCATTTCCGCAATGTAAATAGAATTGCCACGAAGGCGCATGTCTAGAGTTATTCCAAGCAATAGGCCCCTTGGAGCCTACATTCATTGAGGCCCACCAAGCATCGAAGATGATTTGCAAAGTAAGGTTGCTTAAATCCCGAATAAAGACACGTTCATATTTTAAGATAACATAACCTCTAGTAATGAGGTATTTGGAGATTTTGTATCTGACATCGCGGTAGGAAATTGAACTCTGCGTAATTCAATTTGGGCGACCGTCAAAGGATAAGTTCTGGTCAGGTAGAACGCTGCTTCTTAAAAATATTTACTTTGAGCTACAATTAAGAAAAAAGTCAGACCTGTGAAACATCGCATACATATTTGTGAAGTGGAATACAGGGGTATACAAAGACGAGACAGTTGTGATATCATCAGTAGCATTTTTGCTCATAAAGGCAGCTGATAGTACGATTATAGATCAATGCTGCTGCATTGCTGTCTGATTATCCAAAATGCAAGCCCAAAAATCGTTGACGCTCCGTTGACACTAATTTTTAAGAGGTAGTAGCGATATTGTCACAAGCATTTTTGCCTAGAAAGGCGGCCATCATTATGATTATGGGTATATGCCGTTGCTTAGCCCTTGAATTGTACAAGATGCAAGACGAAAAATCGTTGACACTCTGTTGACGATTATTTTTAGGAGGTGGTAGCAATATGGTCGTTGGCTCTTTTGCCCATAAAGGCGGCCAATATTACCATTATGGCTTCATGCTGTCGCGCAGCCCAGTGATTATCCAAGATGCAAGACCAGAAATCGGTGATGCTCCGTTGACGCTCATTTCTCTGATGGGGTAACGAGCATGTCGCTTGCCGATTTACATTGAAAGCCGGTCACTAACTCCTCTTTGGATTGATGTGACTATGCAACCCTTTGATTGCCGAAAAGATCAAACTGAAATCGTTGACGCTCCGTTGACGCTCACCTTAGATTCGGTGGGCAATCATTTCACTTGAATGTCATACTGTCATTTCTGGCAGCCAATATGCAAGGTTTAGGTAGAATCTTTGTATCCAAAGGCATCAAGGCCTTTCAGTTTCTGAGCCACCGCTATTCACGTCATCAGTCTGATGAATGACGTAGTTCTGTCGCGTTTTAGCGCTTTCAGCCGGTAGGTTATGGCATACAGATCGATCAACTAAATTTGAACATAAAGAGCCTGACTTCCTGACATTTCTTTTTCCAGCTTGTGTTCCTCAATTTCCATGACGTACCATAAGCAATTTCCAAAATTTCGACCATGGGCAGCAGGTCTGAGCATACAGTTATGCAGTTAGCTCCATGAACTAATGCTGCATGACGGCTGCCATTGATCCAGGTTGAGACTGCGCAGTGACCACTCGTCCTATGACTCGTATGACATCACTGAACTAAATTTTGTCAGTAAATTTTGTCTCTACTTTAGGTTTTGCGTTCTAATGTAACCGTAACAGGCAAGTCAATATCAAGTTTGCTGGCCGTCTGTCCACCAGATTTGGAGTCTAGAACATTCGCATGGCCCGTACGACACTTGCACACGCTCTGATGAATTATCATATCTCACAAGGTGGTCACTGAAATCAGGACAAGGCTGACACGTAGCAAAGTAGGTACACAAATTGCTTTTCCGCGAGATAGATCTGCAAAACTAACTATTTGGCTCTCTAAACCTCCGGCGATGCAGGAGCCGTCACCATATCTTTGTCCGTATCTGATTTCTATATGGTAATTAACTAGGGATGCGTCATGCAGGGGTAAAAGCTTACCAGTTTAACTAGCGTTGCATCCTGCATCGGCGTCGAACCGGTCGCTGCGTCGGGCGAAAGAACCAGTATGAATTTGATTGACTGTGGTTTCTGCCAACCCAGCCTCATTTGACTACTTCCTGGTCGAGAAGACACTGCCGGCACTACCAATTGTCCTCGGACGATATCATGTGTCTGCATATGCTCTCCAGCTGTTTTGGGGGATGCTGAGGCTGCAGTCATGTCTATTTGAGGCGGGACAACAGCCGGAACATTCAATTCGGCAGTCCCGTACTTCATGTCTCTCTCACGAAAGTAGTTGGCTGCATCCCCCCATCCAGGTTGGGTCAATTCGTCAAGCATCATCTGCTTCTGCCGAAAATTCTCCATGCGGTGCTGTAACGTTTTGGAGATTGTGCCCATCACCCAGCCAGGTTCATCATCATCACTGAGCTTGCCGAGCTCTGTATCTTCTTCATCATCCTCCTCGTCTTCCCCATCCTGCTCATCGTTGGAACTTTCAAGATTGCTCAGACTGTCTCCGATAGCATTCAACATTTCTGCTAACGTTGTTTCAGGGTTTCCAGTTGCAGTAGTCATATCTTTCAGCTCTTGCATCATCACTGTCTCTGCGTCTTGAACTCACTTTCTTGCCACAGCGGTCTCTCTCTCTACAAAATCCTCGATCCATTTCTCTTTCTCTTCGTTGCATAAAAAGCGTGTTTGCTGTCATTCCTCCGCCACAAGCTTCTTTTTACATCATAAGCTGCGCAATTCTCCCAATGCTCAGACCCATTCTGCCTCCAACCCGCTCTTGCCCTCATTCGCTGGATGACGTCAACATGTGGCCTTCTTTGTAGATTGGCCATATTTGCCCCCCGGAAGTGGCGAAAAGTTCTTTTTCGGAGCATTAACCATTTTATCGTGTGTTGACCTTGTTGTTGGGCGAGATGTTGGATGTTGCAAGATATTGACCACATGGAGGGAAGCTGAGTATTTTATGTCAAGGTTCGTACGTTTGATAAACTCGAACAAAGCAAAATGTGCGTTTTGACCGTCATTTCAGCTGGAATTGTAACACTAATTGTATGATATGACATGATAGTCGGTGTATGTTTCATGTCAGATCCCGGCTATGTGTTGAGACAAACATCACCAGACGACCTTTCCATTGAAGAATTTGCTTTTTATATCTATCAATCACAAGATGTCAGCTGTCATTTACTTCAATGTATCCCTGCAAAGAAACTAACAATCATTATCGGACCGATTTACTGCAAATCGCGGGACCGTTGGAATCATCCCCAACTAGGATGTATCATGAGTAGAACGTGCAAGTTGACAGTCATTCATTCCTTTGTGACCTGTAGCCTACTATATATTCCTCAGGACTTTCCACTTTTCATTATCATCTTCCTCATCTTTTCCACAACAGCAAGTCATGGCTCCACAAACACCTCGGCCAGGTGTGATTCAATCCGAATCGAGCCGAACGCCGGGCGCTTCCTCCAATGCTCCTCTGGCTGAGACACAGCTGCAACGCAGACAACAGTTAGTCCACCGCGACGCTGCAATTGCAGCCACCGAAAATATGCCCCAGGACGTACATTTAAAAAAACTATGTAAAACCGGATGCAGCAATAATAGGCAGCAGCATGCAATCGGATGTGAGTAGCTCCATATCGCTATAGATGGCAGTCAACCAACAATAAAATGTACAGCTGGTGTACGTAGAGAGCTGCGTGACCAATTTATCGCTGCCCGCAATGGCAAGCCTCCATGGTCGACCAAGGCATTTGTCCGCACAGTCAGCGAAATCGAATATCATGATGTCGTCAGCTCTGGGATTTTGACAGACAAATTTCGTGATAAAGGTCCCCGGGAGTGGATCAAACAGGCTTTAAAGACCTTAGAGGAGGCTACGGAGTCGTATATGGTTGAGGTAATAGCCGCAGCCTCCTTTGTAAAGCAGCAACTAATTTCTTGTAGGTTTTCAACATGGCTGCTACTATGGCCAGGCAAGGAGGTCGGGTACAGCTGGAACAGTCTGACATGCGCCTTGCCTTGAATATGGCGAAAATGGCCAAAGGAGGGTTTTTGCGCGCCGCAGTAGAGAACACGCAACAACTGATCAAGAAACCTCGCAACGAAGTCCGAGAAGAGAAGAAGCAAGGAGTTGAGGTTCCTGGGCATATGGAGGTGAAGGCTACGATGGAAAGACACCAGGCAATGGTTTATAAAAATCATACGGCCAGCTGCCTTCTATGCCAAAATGGTACAGCAAAGAATCCACACACACGCTGGAGACACAAAGAAACCACTGCACCTCCACCAGAACCGGCCACACCTCTGCCCGGAAGGGCATCTCCGCCCAGAACGCCACCTGCACCACCAGGGGACACTGAGGGGAACGCCAGTTATGAAATCGAAGGTATGCCATCCAGGTATGTGTACATGCATTCTCCACTTCCACACACTCAAATTTTCAATCATAATGCATTTGCCAAGGATAGCAAGTGCGTTGAAGATAGTATTCCAGATTTGCTGAGTACACTATCTGCTGCGTGGAAATACCACTGACATTGATTTTGAAGATGACAACAGCCTTTTGGGCGAATCTGAGGGTGCGGATGAGAATTGATTGAAAGGAACGGGAGTTTTGAGTATTATCATTATCTACAATTAGCGGACACTTTAATGTATATTTTAAAGGATATACTTATATGCACAATGAAAGAACAATGTAGTGATAAATGAAAACATACATGAAAAGAATAAAACGACTGCCGAAACACAGTAAATGATGTTCTCTGCCAAACTGAATAGTTGCATAATGTGGATATGCCTGTGGCAAAATGAACGTCAACGGAGCTTCAACGATTTTTCGTCCTGTAAGTCAGGTTATTAGAATGTGAATTTATCGTTGTTACCTATAATCGTTGTATTGGCCGCCTTTTTAGGCAAAATAGAATTCTACACTCTCCCTGCCCCATCTTGACAATGAGCGTCAACAAAGCGACAATGTTTTTGGTCTTGAATCTTGGGTAATCTTGGTGGTAAATGATCGCAGACATCTATAAACAATGTTTTGGCATCCTTTATATGCTGATAAGCAAGAGGTCGTCCCGCCGCAGCCTCCTGGACAATCACAACTAACTTCATTTTCAATGCTGCAACTCAGTGATCCTGTACATTTTAGCCTATAAACCCGATCAAAACTCCATATATAGGCATTGGCTGCCATCTCACGCTTTGATTAACCATCCTGCAAGGCCAAAAATCGTTGACGCTCTGTTGACGCTCATTTTTATGATCAGGCAGGGAGCGTGTTGCTTTCTTTTTGGCCTGTAAAGGCGGCGAATACATCGCTTATACATAACAAAGGACAAGTCACTTTTCAATTACCTGACTTACAACACTAAAAATCGTTGATGCTCCGTTGACACTCATTTTCAGAATGGGGCAGTGAGCATGTATCTCTTGTTTTCAGTTATAAAGGCTGCCGATTCATCCGAAAAGAACAACGAGGTGCAAAAGTTAATATTTTGTGATTAACAGTAGGGTATCTAAATGCGACGATAAATAGAAAAGCCCGAAATACAGAACCGGAGATTGGAACCGACGAGTCTAGCCGAACACGGCAAAACCCGCAGGTTGACTGGTACGGGTCCAGGTTTGGCCCACCAAGACGCTGTGGGTCGGGTTTTGGACGGTTCTGGAACTGAACGGAACCATTTTCTGGTTCGAACCCAGACCTGTTGCTAACACTAACTCCACCGAATCAGATCCTGCAATTTCAGGTGTGCCTGCCCACCAGAAAATCAAGACCCACCTTCTCTAAGAGGCGCAAGAATACCCAACAATGGATATTACGTCCTCAACCTCAAGAATATGCAGTGGTAGTTCCCACAAAGTACAAAGATCCCCATGAATGGGCTGATTGTGTTGACAGGTTCATTCGGGTTGTCAAACAGACTGATAAGATGTCTATTGTACCTGTTGGAGCAATTGTTGGACCTACACATTTGGTGCGAGAGAATAATGCTGCATCAGATAGAATCGATAGCATATGGCTTGTAAATAATCATGTGGGTTTAGATACCTACTGGACTATGTATTAAAGATACAATGCCTGAAGCAAGGTGTACAGAAGAAAGTTAATTGAATTGTACTATTTGATATAGACATTATAATAATCACTCCCGGAGAGTATGGCTCCAGGTTCCAGTTGCACCAGAATAGTCTCGGAGATGCAGCCAATACTCCCAATCGCTTTGAAATTTGCGCATTCTAATAGTTTGTTCTGGAACCATTTTGAAGCCAACTATACACTGTTCGGAATATTCTTCGGATCTGATCCATCACATCCGGAGTATTCAGGAGCACCAGTGAAGTAGTCTCGGAGCACCTGAGAGCACATCGCTTTGCATTCAACCTATCTGGAAGCATCTGGAAGCATCAGGAAGCATCAGTGTGGCTGTTCCGAGTTGCTGAGTTGTTCGGTTATGCCTTCCAAACGATTTTACATTTTGCTGATGCAGTGGGACTGTGACAAAGTGATTATACCTTTGGGCTGTCATGGTGCGCTGGATGTTGGCAGTTGATCTTTTAGAAATGTTCACCTACATCTGATACTACATTCAGGCGTCAACTCGTAATCAGCGAATTGAAGAAAGTACAGACAATGCTGTGTCTATGTTATACTTGGTGATAACTCTTGACATTGAGACATTCGGAGGAATGACAGAATGTTGTGTTCAGCGATGATGGTAGAGCTGTGAATGAGAACGAGAGATGGAGGATGAAGACAGAAACCATACAGAGGATACTACCAGATATGAGCAATCAGTGGTAAGGCTTGTCTAATTGGGTTCACAAAACCTCCTATCGGAGTGATTATGCACTGTCTTGGCATTTATTCCTGCCGTATCAGAATTGTTCACTTCACCTGTTCATGCAATTCTCATAACTCCTAGTCTCTTATTCTGATACCCAATTTCCTCCTATCTCTTGCTTTCTCGTCCTCAACTCTATCAGCAATCAAGAATACCAAGTTTAGTTATTCAATTTCTATCTCTCCATGTCATAATCAGAATGTAACACTGATGACAACATAACCAAAGTATTGCAACATCCCACAATTGAATGTCTCCCACTCCGAACTAGTCTCACATCACTCTGCTATCAGCACAGCTTGTTGTACGCAGTTCTCCACATTCCCGCAATTATGATATACCCAACGAAAAGAATCTCAACTCCCATCGCTCCTCCCTCCTGATCATTCGCATTCAGAGCGATCACCCAAAGTGTATCCGCCAAGGGAGGGATTGTCTGTTGATTGGGCAATTCCCGATCGATCTGCAACAGATCCAGTTCCACCCGAGTAACCTCCTCCAGATTGATTACGTCCAAATCAACTTCCTCCATATCAACACCCTCGATATCGACTGCCTCCAGATCCACTGCATCCAGATCCACTACCTCAACATTGACTGCCTCCAGATCAACTGCGTTCAACTCTACTGCGTCCTGACCAACTGCCTTGTGATGCAGTACCTCCCGATCAACTGCCTCCAGATCAACATCCTCCAGATCAACCTCCTCCAGATAAACCTCCTCCGGATCAACCTCCTCCAGATCAACATTCTACAAGTACTCTGTCAATCTCCATCGAACATGGACTCCAAGTGCATCCCCACACTTGCACTATCACATGATCCAACTGTATCCCCAAACATGAATGAATACAGCCTCCAAGTACGCACAATCATTGCCTCCCCAAGTGCATCTCTAATCGTGCTCAATCATATCCATTAAATTCGTATAATCATAGCCTCCAAGTACTGCATCAAAGTCGCTGGTTTAAGACATCCAATTGAATCTCAGACCAGAATACTTTTGTACCACCAAGTGTAGCACGAAACTGACTCTGTTATGGCCTTGAAGTGTATTTCCTGTATTTACATGCTCTTGGCCTCTAAGTGCATCTCTAAACTTGCTCAATCACGGCTTCCAAATACATCTCTCAGTTCACATGATCACCTGGTCCAAACTGAATATGTGACACACAGAGCTTCCGGCTTGAGAGTCATGGAAATCAGGTAAGAGGCCATAAACGGGTACCGAGTGGTGAGGAACCACACAAAGTCTGTGGAACTTGGAAAGTTCAGCAATGGTGGGTAAGAAATTACCATCGGCAAACGTGCAAATCAACTATTGGCTGTGCTCTATCCATACAAGCACACATGCAGCCCCTAGCAACCTTCCCATGAACCCCTATGGGATGTGCCGCCAAAAGCCATCTATTGTTGATTCATTGAGATTTGCATGTGGGCCTATAGAAATATATATGGTGGCCAGCCAGTGATGAACATATACTTGTCTTTACAACCTGTAGTCATCACTGTTATACTGGTACTGCACACACTCCCACTGCAATTCCGCATGTGAGCCTGCAGGTGCATGGGAGTCTGCTCGAAAGCTTGCGAGAAAGCCTGCTCAAAACCCTGCTCAAAACCCATGTCAAAACTTTGCTCAAAACCCTGCTCAAAACCCTGCTCAAAACCCTGCTCAAAACCCTGCTCAAAACCCTGCTCAAAACCCTGCTCAAAACCCTGCTCAAAACCCTGCTCAAAACCCTGCTCAAAACCCTGCTCAAAACCCTGCTCATAACCCTGCTCAAAACCCTGCTCAAAACCCTACTCATAACCCTGCTCGCAACCCTTCTCAACACCCTGCTAGCAACCAAGTACACAACCCTTCTCGGAACCCTGCTGGGAGCCCTGCTGAAAGCCCTGCTCAAAGTTAGTGTTAGCAACAGATCTGGGTTACCTGGTTTCGGTCCGGGTTGGAACCGACCTAAAGGCCAATGTCCAGGTCAGAAACCACCAAATAACCCGACCCACTCTGTCTTGGCGGGGCTGTTACCTGGACCGGATATAAGCCCACTGTTTTTTGGCCGGGTTGAACCCAGTCTGCGGTTCCATATTACAGCTCTTGCACCTTTAGCTCCAATTAAGTATTTGAGTTCTGATTGTATCATGACATAATCAGTATTCAGATTGTGCAGTTCTAACCGCTCTTTCACCTCCCGTGGTAAGATTTGCAATTGAACCAATATTCATGGAATCGAAGTGAAATAACATCATATTTCGGGCGAAATTTGCGGGTTTTCGAAATCAACTTGACGAATATTGGTCTGACTGCAAATCTGAGCAAGGAAGGTCGCAGAGGGGCTAAAACTACACAATCTACCTACTGATCATGTCATGATACAATCAGAACGCAGATACTTAATTGGAGCCAAAAATGTGGACTGCAAATGCCGAGTTTTTGGTGGTAAAACCAGCCCAATGTCAACGGTCCGGGTTTGCCTATGGGAGGCCCCATTGCAATTGTTCAGTTACAGTTCCAACTCTAACCTCGACCCGTTCGAGCAGGTTAGAACCGTTCTAGCGGGTTGCAACCATTGCTAACACTACTCAAAGCCCTACTCAAAGCCCTGCTCCAAACCCTGCTGGAGGCCCTGTTAGGTGCCCTGCTCAAACCCCTGTGCAATGTCCTACTCGAATCCATGCTTGAAGCCCCGCTTGAAGTCCACTTTGAAGCCCTGCTTGAAGCCCTGCTAGAACCCTTGCTTGAAGCCCTGCTTGAAGCCGTGCTTAAAGCCCTGCATGAAACCCTGGTTGAAGCCCTGGTTGAAGCCCTGGTTGAAGCCCTGCTCAAAGCCCTACTCAAAGCCCTGCTCAATGCCCTGCTCGAAACCCTGCTCAAAGCCCGACTCAAAGCCCTGCTTGAATCCCTGCTTGAAGCCCTGCTCAAAGCCCTGCTCAAAGCCCTGCTTGAAGCCCTGCTCAAAGCCCTGCTCAAAGCCCTGCTCAAAGCCTTGCTCAAATCCCTGCTCAAATCCCTGCTCAAATCCCTGCTCAAATTCCTGCTCAAATCCCTGCTCAAATTCCTGCTCAAATTTCTGCTCAAATTCCTGCTCAAATTCCTGCTCAAATTCCTGCTCAAATTCCTGCTCGTATCCCTGCTCAAATCCCTGCTTGACGCCCTGCTGGAAACCCTGCTCAAAGCGCTGCTCAAAACTCTGCTCAAAACCGTCCTCAACACAATGTGCAACAACCTCCGCACAAGCCCGATCGAATGCCAGCTTCCGAGACATTTTGATAGAGCATCACATCGGGAGGAGTAGAGCTATCTGCGGAGAGCTTTTAGCTGATAGAAAACTCTGTCTTTAAGGAAGCTTTGGCTACAAGAAGGCTCTATATCTGTGGAAGCTTTGGCTAATGGACAGCTCTAAGTCTGTACAAGGTTGGATGCTAACATTGACATAGCCAACATACTTGTCTAAGTGCTTCTTGTACTACGATCACTATCACAGACACCATCACCATTGCGGTTATCACCATTGCCATCATAACCATTGCCATCACAACCATTGCCATCATAACCATTGCCATCACAACCATTGCCATCATAACCATTGCCATCATAACCATTGCCATCATAACCATGGCCATCATAACCATTGCCATCATAACCATTGCCATCATAACCATTGCCATCATAACCATTGCCATCATAAACATTGCCATCATAATCATTGCCATTATAACCATCTTCATCATAACCATTGCCATCATAACCATTGCCATCATAACCATTGCCATCATAACCATCTCCATTTTAACCATTGCCATCATAACCATCTCCATTATAACCATCACCATCATAGCCATCTTCATCATAACCATTACCATCATCACCATCACCATTTTCACTATCAGCCCCAGCCCAAATGCTCACACATATGCCCACATTCAGTGGGAAGCAGGCTGGAGATTCTGCAGGAAAATTTAAGTCAAAGATCTACTTTCCCCAAGATCCAATTGTCTACCTATCCTGCACAAAATAAGGCTGCAATTGTCAACACCATAACTAAGGGATATCGTCACATCTTGTCGCGTTGGGCGTGCTAAACATATGGTTCAGACTATAATATCAACTGACATTACAATATTGGCCACCATATGCTACTGGTCACCTGCCAACTGCCATCCGCCACCCGCCTCCTGGTGCCTGGCACTTACAACTCAGCAACAATCTGGATTGAGCACCCAGGAGCTTATCCGGGAGCATATAGTCAAGTGAGACTGGAAGTGTACTTGAAAGCGTACTTGGAAGTGTACATGAGAGTGTCATGAGAGCCTATTTGGGTCTGTACAGTCAAGCACGCTTGGAGTATGCGATTGAGTGCAATTGGAACCATCTTGAGAGCATACTTGTAATCACAAAGTCAAGCAGGCTGGGAGTGTGCCATCGAGTGCAATTGGAAGGGTCTTGAGAGATTACATAGAAACGTACAGCCAAGCAGGCTGGGAGTATGCCATCGAGTCCAACTGAGAGCGTCTTTAGAGCTTACTTGGGAAAGTAAGTTAAGTAGGCTGAGTGTGTACAATCAAGTACAATCAGAAGTGTACTTCAGAGCATACTATAAGTGTGCAAAGAAGTGCATTTGGCAGTTTTGATGAATGTAGCATGTAGAGTATCAAGCGCACATGATCACATGCATATGATAGTACTCTAGTCTGCTTGCAGGCCCATATAACGTCATAGCGCTACACATCTATTATGCTATGAATTACCATCCCGAAAACAGCTTCTCTATGAGCCACATGTTGTGTAAGGTCATTTTTCCTGGTGACATAACTCGTGTAAATCCATGAAAGCTTAGTGAGCGAGTATGGAACACAGAGCGATGAAAGCTATAGTGTCTATGTCGAATAATGACACGATGTCGAACTACCCTGAGATCTCTCAAATATATACTTCAACTCAATAAGTCTGCGTCCTGTTGCACAGTGTAGTCCCTGTCGATCAGTTCATCCCCATGAATCTTGTACCTTGACACCCCCCACAGGCCTCCCCCTGCCACACTGAATGGTGGCAATTGTGAGAAATGGATTTTTCCATTACAACAGCCTCCTTGTGCATCTGCATGTTCCCAGCTTCAATATAACTACATATAGAGAGACTTACATAATTCAGGCCATATAATGATGTAGCATATCTGGTGACAATAACAAAGATGAATATGGTACACAACATGCCTTGTGGTTATGTAGATCTTAAATCACCTGCAAAGATATTATAGTGCCAAGTCTCCCACAGAGCAGCATTGAGGACTCACTTGCGCTTGAAGTTCCCCCGCCAAGCTGCCCAGAGATCTCAGCTGCTTTCGATGTCTGCTTCAGACCTGCGCAGAGGATTGAGCTGCTAAAAGATGTCACTATCCTATAAGTCACATGTCGGAGCATCCTGAATTCACCTCCATAACCGCCGGTGCATCCAGAAGCAGTTGAGCATGCTCTTGCACAGTCTGAAGCCATATTGTGTATCCCTAGGAAAGACTTAAAGCATCTGGAAGGAATTTGTATCACTGGTGTGGTCGGCCACAGTGTCTGTGAGCATCACGTGTGGCTTTCAGACCAAATCAGATTTTGCTGATGATGTTGGTTCTCATCGCCATCCTGTGGCTATCCGTGGCATATGCAACAGCCTGTGAATTGAGGTTGTGAGTGGTGATGTGTACTGTATGATGGGGTTGTCCAAATCTACTCGGAAAATTGGGAGCAATGGAGATACATCCAGTACCACTAATGATGAGTGTTCAAATTTATTGCAACTTTCAGTGATCATCTCAAATCAAATCTTAGTCAATAATATGGGATACATCTCATCTTGCCCTGACTCAACAATATTGACTTGACAGCAGAGCATTCAAAATCTCGAAGATATCCCTTGACCTGAATGAACTCTAATGGGCTTATACTCCACTATGGGTGCCATTTTCACTTGCATATCCAATAATTGCGGTCGAAGCTACATTTCATCTGTTCACTCCCATCCTGTGACATATACAGACAGGTTAGTAGGTCTTTTGGTTACAGACTTTCAATGTAGTGAAGCCATTTGCCAAATTATCTGTCTCCTTGAGGAGCAAGATTATCGGGGAAGTTGGAGTGTATATAGTTTAGGTGCCAGAATGTTTGGAGTTTGTGTGATCTGCAGTGTATGTAATATCCTTCTGGTATTCAAGATTCACTCAGCTCTGGCAAAACTCAGGATGTGGGAATGAACATGTTATCATTCTCCAACTTTCAGTTATCAGAGTTCAGCACCTCAGCTGGCGTCCATATGAAATGTTGGAAGTTGCATGTGTCGCCGCTTTGTTTAGAAGAATGTCTGAACTGCTTTTATTTTGATGTGACTGCTGTGGTTGAGGCTTTTGGGTGTCCGGTTTGACGTCTGAATCTGTAGCACAGTCGTTAATCTCTTGTATACGGTTAAATTTTCCATTCTTTGTGGCCAATGGTTGGATCCTGCAATTAACTCATCGTCATTGTCCACTATAAAAGTTTTCATAAAGGTAGTTGTCATCTTGTTGAAACCATGCTACTGCTCTCCAACGTGCTTGTATTTCATAGGTGTACACTATCACTGGTGTATTCGCAACTTGTAAGAAGTTGGCCATATGATTGACTGCTATATTGGGTTTTCAGTTCTTATCACAGTACATCTTTGAGATGTCTTCTAATACCCCCTCAAAGTCTTCCAAATTGTGATTTCAGTCCCTCTGGAAGTCTCGAAGCCGCTCTACCTGATTGGCAATCCGTGTCTGTCTCTGTGCAGGGTCTGGATAACAGTTTCATATACTGTGAAGGCCATGAGAATGTTTAACATAATTAATATCTCCAGGCCGGAATCAGTTCGGAATTGTTTGGATGTCTGACTGGAACATGCCAATAATGTTGTGGAGCTCCCATCATCTACTGCAGTATGCATCTACAAACGGCGAAATTGGTTCCCGAAAATCGATACCACCCACTGATTCTTCTCCACTTTCTCCAAGCCTATTCTGAGTGACATGTTTGCCATAATTCACCCTACTTTGAAGCATTCAATGATGTGATCACATTGTTGCAACATTTTCAAAACTTGTTTTGCAATAAAATTAAGCTAATTCATGTTGCCTGTTTCTTTCACATTGATACACTAGATTTGAATTGTTTCCACAGTTTTTTGAATTGTTTCTATGATTTCATGAATATCCTTAACTATACAATCCCTTGAGATATCGATTGTACACAAGCATGCACAACTGCCATAACAAACATCAAGATGCCCAGAGTAAACACATCAGAATTCAATATGTCGCTGCTATGATTAGTTGGTACATCCAATCAAATCATCTACATTTAAAACAAATTGAAAGCATTCATGTCAATCATGCTGCTCAAGTACCACTGCATGCTATCTGGCTGCAGCATCCAAGGCAGCTAGTGTATTGCCCTTTGGAATGCTCTTATATCGACAATAAAAGTGGTTCCGATGCCAAAACAAGGCTGAAAAACGTAGCTTCCATTGTGCAAGGATAGCATCAGAGGTTCATGCATTTTATCAGCAATCACCATACCAGAAGTCTACCATTTGGACTCTGCTCCAGATATCTGAACGAAGGGGAGAATCCCTTCAATACACAACTCTGTGTTCTTGATCATAAATAAATCTTCATCCAAGTGGGAATGCATTTAGCAGTCGACTCGAAGTTACTATCCAGACTTGTTTCCATCCAGAGATACACTGTATCATTTGTTGGTGGCTTGTGCTTTCTCCACCTCATTGACCCAGTGCAACAAACGATATAAACGGCCTACTCTTCTGATGAACAGACCGTTGCTGGAATTGCTTCTGGATTGTACCAAATCTAGTTTGCAGAGTTAAAATGACTGAAATGTTGATCAGGATGGATGTAGTCTGTGAAGTCAACAAATCTCTTGAACCACCAAGCAATATGACTCTGCAACACCCCTTTTGACAATGTGCCCCACTTCGCCAAGTCAGCAAAGGTTTTGACTTCTGAATACGGAATTTTATTCATTCGCTTGATGGGCACTTTGGTTAGAGGCATTGCATTGTCACTACTATGTTTTGGGGCATTTGAATTCAGCTCTTACTACTGAAAAACCTCATGTTGGGCTTACGTTCAAAACATCTGGCTGGCAGCATGATGATGATTCGATTTTCCGTATGCTTGTGTGAGGTCCATCACCACTTTTTCTAGAAGTTCAGGAATTTCATTTAAGTGGTTGCCAAGCTGACAGAAATGGTCAGAGAAATCGTGCCCGAAACGCATCTTCCCAATGATGCAATCCGATTCATTGACATCATTTGGTGCGTTTTCTGATTCCATCTGAATTGTATCTTCATCAATGCAAAGCCACTTTGCAGCTGCAGAAAGTTTGATCCAAGCAGAGTCACTTTTCCATTCCTCCTGATTATCCAAAGTTTTCTGCAATTTCAAAGCTTCCGAGACGTTCTTTGTAGATATACTGAAGTGGAATTAACTGAAAATGTTTATTGGACAATGAAACTCCTCGAAAGAATTCCCCATGTACTCAATGGTGTCTTCAGTATGGTACTGGTACTGTGCCATAAGATGATACTTTACCTATATGTGAATGCACAGCAGGGCATCGGTGAAAGGAATCCTTTCGCTTCCAAAAGCGTTCAAAAGAGCCACAATGAGAACTGGAACAGTCATGTGCCGGAGTGCATTTATCTCTGGACCACTCAATTTCGTGAAAATGTCTATATGGCTTGTTGAATCGAGTAAAGCCAGGATATGGAGATACCATCACCCTGAGCAGGTCGAATTTGTTGATCCTGGAATGTTATTTGAGGAAATACATTACGGAACAAAACAACTCATTACTCATACCGAGTCAGACAGTATGAAAATTATAAGGTATGGCAGTAGTCATTGGGGTAATGCATATCAAATTCCAGAATATGCCGTCTGAGGTTCTGGCCACCTGATCATCGAGACATTGTCTTGCTTCACATCTCTCCTGCTCATCTCACTGAGTCGCCAGTATCATCTTTTGGATGTATAGCCGATACTCTGTTATTTACCACACAGGTGAATTCATGTCTCAAAAAACAGCTTTCTTCCCTTGAACACAGGGCAATCAGGCTGCTGGACCGACTGGAAGTGTTTGATTTCAAAGTAGTCAGCGGTCCATGCACAAATGACAGGAATGCATTTCTACATCCGACTGTCACAAGAAAGCATGCGCTTTGCCACTTTGTGTGGCACATGAAGCGGGCAATAAATGAGCTCAAAAATCTTCCTCAAAACTTCCCGATGGTGGATTTGATGTTTCTTCACAGCAAATGATTTGCAATGCTCATTAAGGTGATATTTGGGAGGAACAGCATGAATGGCAATAAGGATGCATGCAAGATTAAAAGGATTCGATCTAATTGTCAAGTCAAGGTTTCTGAGACACCAATATAATGCCCATTACTTTTTATGGCCCGCAATGTTTGAAAGATGTGTCTTGTCTGAACTGCCGCATAAGCGGACAATCCTAGCTCCCAGCTGCTGCCTTAGTGATTGAAGCGGTCAAATTTACTGTAGCTCTGATAACATTCAACTAATGTACCTGTTCATTCCACCACCAGTCGCTTATTTTCACAGATTAGTAGACATGATAATCAGCATCACTAAATGCCTTTGCTGGAGCATACGACATATGTTCCCTGAACGCAAGCTGCTGCATGTGGAACTGAATGCATTTAACAAGAAGGTGGTTGAATAAACATGTGAAATCATCATCGCGAAGGTTGTTTGAATTGGCCAACTGACTGTAACACACTCTACTTGAATTCCAAGCAATGATGCCCATTAGGTAGGACATTTCTTACAACCTTGGGAATACCATGCAGAAGTAAGTGAAGTCGCTGACGGTTGCCATCGTAGTGTTCCTGAAAAGCTCATTCATAGCAGGTCTGCTCAAGTTATACTTGACACACCAGTACACTAATCGATACTTCACCTTGCTGGAAAACCATCACCAGAAATCAATTTCATGGTCAAAGATAGCCAAATACTCATTACTAATAGGCTTGCCAGTGAGACAGTTGTTCAAGTAGAGAGTACCCCGAATCCGGGTCCCCAAATCCGGGTCCTCTAAATCGAGAATCATACTGTTGCTGTCAGCTTCTGTATCACTGGAACTAGAGTTGAAAGGCTGATGAAAAGGGCCATGATATGGTACTTCAATGAATGGAAGTGGAATACTATCGTGTTTGCTGACAGAATGATCTTCCGGCGGTGGTTCTTCTAGTACATATACTATCCTTTCTTCATGGTCGTAAGGGAGGGGCCGGACACAATCACCAATATAGGTGTAGTTCTTGAGCAGTCATGATACTGTTTGTGACTATCCATGTTGTATAACCAATGCAATATGTCACAATTACATTAAGAAGCATATTGACAGTATTTTAGCTACTTATATCATGGCAAGCCAGCTGGTCCTCAGAAAAAGCCACAGCTTAATTCACTTTGTCCATATAGGGATCCTTCCCCTCTTGTAGGATGTCTGTTGTACTCCTTACATGTTTGGAAAGTGTTTAATTGCTCTCACATTTTCAACATCCCTTGGATCCCGAAAAACATACTGCATCTCCATTCAGCTCATCACAGTGATTGTATTGCACCCTCCCAAGATCTTCTTATGCTCATTGTCAAATTAACGGTTGTGACTTTCATTTAGGTTCGTACCTTATATACACCTTGCATTCTCCGTAGATCTCGAACCAGCAACATCATTGTGGGGCATGAGCACGAGAATCAGGACAAGGGAGTGTGATACCACTGTGGAGCATGCTATTAGTTGGCTTTGTGATGAAGTTGAGAGTCCAGTCAATGAATCAGAGTGCTTAGATAATTCTAAGCAATATGATTCCTTGCTGAACTGCAGCCAAGATGATGTTGCCAAATCATGAAATCCTCTCCAAGTGAATATATGTAGTTGCCATGCCTGACCAGCTTACTGACGATCTCAATATAGTCAGTACTCCTCACGCTTTGTTAGAGTAACAAGAATTTGATATCCATGACTCAATCAATGACTAACATTGGAAACCAACAATTCAATATGAGGCCTCCAGGTTGGTGAAATCATTCCTTGCAGATACTAATGCAATCTGATACTGATTCTACTTGTCCACATCACGGCCAGAAATGCGGATGTAAGAGTTAGCCAATGGGCCCCAGATATCATGGGGATTTGGCAGGATGAGGGTGGCTTGAGAATACAATGAACAGATAATCAAGTGAGGGAGCACGTCTGGGGGATTACCCAGTCAATGAGCATGATCCACCACCAACTCTTCAGCCCCTAGCAATGGGATCTTTTCATCAATCATTGCATGACTGAAATTAGCAATCTGGTGTCTAATCGGTGGCTTTGGAAACGGTACATGGCACTCAAGTCTAACCTTGATGGTCAGAAGCTGCAAGCGACAGTGGATGAGTTTGGGGAGGTTGGTCTTCACCATAGGAACAATAGGATTGACAAAACCCCCATTGGAAAGAGGAAACTTGTGCACATTAGTATGTATTTCATAGCTCTGATGCTTCTATTGCTCTGCCAAATAATGTGTACATACAGAAGACAATGAGGAAGAAACCATGGGTAACAGGTCTTTGCCGATACAGGTGTTTTGCGATGCCTAAACCGATTCCCCTGTCGAGGCATTTAACTTTACTATCCCCTATGTGGATCCCGACATTGCTGGGACCAGAGTTGCTGAATCCAATACTCAGCAACTCTCATGTCACTAGCCTGGGGATGCTGAATCGATACTTCTGATGGTTACCTTCATCATTTAGGCAACCATTCTGACAATTATGAATGCCGCTATTGGTGGCCTACCAGGCCCCACCTGGATAGTCCGAGATCATTGGGGCTGCCGGGAGGAGCAAATCAGAGCTAGTGGTCTCCATGCCTGTAATGTCACACAAATCTTTAAGAACAATACTTCAATCCGTTGGGAGAGGCGATGACGAAATTATGCAACCCAAAGCGTTGATGGGTCATTTATCGTGCTCAACATGCTGGTGTTACAACTAGTGCCCAGACTCCTTTGCATGGTGGCTGTAGATACCTTCCCCTGGATGACATTTGCCAACCACCAGCCAAGGAAATGATCAACGATATCAGGCAGGAATCGGATGATAATGGTGAGACGCAGCACCCAAATACATGATGCTTTCCAACTTCAAACACAGGCCTCCAAAATTTCACAAAGAAAGCTTGAATGGAAGATGATGAGACAGCAGCGATACCTTCCAGTTGTCAGAAACTGTGCTCCTGGTCTTGTTACCGAATTTGAGCAAATTGTTGTTACTGAGGCAGCTGAGACTTCACAACGCTGGCACGATGACATTGTGAATTGTCCTGCTTTAGGCTTTTTGCCCAATACGACGTTTACAAGCAGCTGTGAAGCTGTATATTCGTCATTGTGAGAATGGAATACACTGGCGGAATGGTTCTTTAAGAATTTGCGTTGTGGGTAAGAATTTTTCTTGCACTTTGGAGGGTGCACAGATGGGCGATAATTTTTGGTTTTTGGCTGATTTTTGGGGTCTCTTTTTGATATTTTGTGTATATTACTATTACATCGTTCATACTGATGCATGATGGGCTGTGTTGCAAGCTCAGAATGTTGGATTTTATCTTCAAGACATTTTGTTTTGGGATAGACATAGTGGCACCAAAAGGACTCTGTGAAAGGCTATTATGCAATTGTTTGTTCAGTATCTTTACCCAACAGAAGTTTGCCCTACTGATTAGATAAATGCAAATGCTTTTGATAATATTCCCATAGTGATTTACGTCAAAGGAAGCCAATCAACAACACTGTCTCATAGTTGCCACCTGCCATTCTCAGTATCAAGTTCTCGTTCATCCATGGAGTTGGACGTCTAAGTGGGGGGTCAACCCAGAATCCTAGAATCGTTGCCATGATACAATGATACATCACGACAATGCTGTTTATTTTATCAATGCTTTCTTTTCTTTACACAATGCTTCAATTCATTTACAATCCATTCATTCATATTCCTCTCATCAGCAACAACTCTAGTTTCCATCAGAATCACCTGGGTGTTCCGAACCGCTCTGACGACTCTGACGGAACCTTGTACCCTCTGACGGAGAATTACACGCTTCCCATCGCATTGCATAGCATCAGCAAAATGTATTTTAGTCTCTAGAAGCCTCCAGGAGTGTCTGAGAGAATGTGGAGTGTAAACTTAGATGCGTCAATTTCAGGAGAGTATCAGACCCTAGGAGGGCATTCCTGCCAGCCTTCAGAGTAACTGGGAGCGCCGGCGACAAGCCTGGGAGCGCCGATGACATGTCTGGGAGCACCTTGAATCACAGTCATGTATTCAGTTTCTACTCTCATCAATGGATCTATGTATCTATATAGCTACCCATCTATACACGGTATATCTGGACTGGCTGCAGGCGGTGCTTGAGAGCAATTCCAGGTGCACCTGAAAATGACGATCAAGTGAACTCAGACATAGACTCCAAGGCTGTGATCAAGCGAGTTTGGAGATGCAATTGGAGATCAAGATTGAGTGAACTCAGAGATGCACTGGGAGTCCGTGATCAAGTGAGTTTGGAGATGCACTTTGAGGCTGTTACTCCGCGTCGCTCATTTCACCTTCGTTACCCCTGCATCTCCGTACACCCACCGTCGCTCCTTAGAGATATACTTGGAGGCTGTGATCGAGTGAGTTTGGAGATACACTTTGAGGCTGTCATCGAGCGAGTTTGGAGATGCAATTGGAGACCGAGATTGAGTGAACTCAGTGATACACTCCGAGGCCGTGATCGAGTCGAGATTGAGAGAACTCAGAGATGCACTGCGAGTCCGTGATCGAGTGAGTGTGGAGATGCACTTGGAGGCTGTGATCGAGCGCGTTTGAAGATGCGATTGGAGATCAAGATTAAATGAACTCAGAGATACACTCCGAGGCCGTGATCGAGCGAGTTTGGAGATGCACTTGTAGCAGGCAAACATCAAGCAAGATTGGAGGAGTACTTGGAGGTGGTCAATCTGGAGGCAGTCGATGGGAGGCGAGCCCGCTGCTGAGACTCTATTCATTGGTTAGTAAACTCGAAACCGTGGGAATGTGACAAGGTGACCGTACTTTTGAAGCTGTTATGGAGAACTGGCTAGTGGCAGTCGATCGATAGAGAGGTATGTCGGAAGTTGAAGCTTTATTCAGGGGTCAACGCGAAATCGTCAGAATGAATGGACGACAAACAATCTTGGTGTTTGCTGTACTGGGTGTATGCTGCACTCAGTGTTAACTCATGATGATAGCATGGAGAGAGAGAGAGGGATGCCTTAACTTTGTGTTCATGCGATGATGGTAGAGTTGTAGATGAGAAAGAGAGAGATGGGGGATAAAGATGAGAACGATATGGAGGATACGAGCGGCTATGAGAAATCAGGAGTACGACTTGCCAGGTTGGGTTTAGAAGACCTCGTATTGGTGTTATTAACTGCCGGATCAGGACTCGTACCTGTCGTATCAGGGATGGTCAATTGACTCGCACACGAAATTCTCTAAATCCCAGATTCTCATCATGATTTCCCCCATCTTCTCTGATCTCTCTCTTTCTTGTGCTCAACTGTACCATCATCTAAGAACACGAAGTTAAGTCATCCCTCTCTATCTCTCCATGCCATAATTATGAGTTAACACTAAGTACAGCATACACCAAGTACAGTATCATCCCAGGATCGACAGTCTCCTGCTCCCAGCCAGTTTCTGATCTCTCAGCGGATGTTGTACTCAACTCTCTACATTCCCACACTTACCAGTTAACCAATGAATAGTGTCTCAGCTGCCATTGCGCCTCCCTCGAAATCGACCGCCTCCAAGTACTCCTCCTATCTCGCTCGATTATAGCCTGCAAGAGCATCTCCAATCTTGCTCAGTCACAGCCTCAGAGTGCATCTCTTCACTCAATCTCGGCCTCCAAATGCATGTCCAAACTCGCACAATTACGGCCTCCAAGTGCGTTTCTGAGTTCACTCAATCACAATCTCCAATTGCATCTCCAAACTCACTCAATCATAGCCTCCCAGTGTATCGCTAAACTCGCACCATTATGGCCTCCAAGTTTGGACGATTATGGCCTCCAAGTTTGCACGATCTCGGTCTCCAAGTGCATCTCCAAATTCGCTCGATCACGGCTTCGAAGTATATCATTAAGGAGCAATGATGGTTGAATCCAGATACAGCGGTTACGGAGGTGGAATGAGTAACGCGGAGAATATATTCAGGAGACCCCGGGGTAGATAGACAGCATATCATTTTCATCTCATCTTGTCAAACAACGAAAATACACACTCTATCTTTCCCAACTTTTGGTCTCAGATCCATGCGATTGTGTGGATCGTCACGGCCGGGTAGTATCATATCTTCTCAGCTTCTTCCTACGCTCCTCGAGCTTAATGTAGAAGGAACGCAAGGAGAGACTTTTGCAGCATCACCCATCGCATTGCAATCCCGATACAAGCGTGTACCCAGTGAACCCATTCCGACGTATGGTCACAGTTAGCCCCAACGCCAGAGTGTTTGTTTAAAATTGGAGACTGGCAGAGCGAGAAGAAACGGCAATTGGAGGGCAATATGCATCATGACGCATGTTATTCATGCTGGGCACGCAGTATTCCGCCACCGGGGTGTCTCTGACGGCTCTGAATGAGTGCGTCCACTCTAATGCAGCCATTCCGCCTGGACGGAAATGTATTTTGCTGATGTTTAGTCACTTCTTCACTCTTTTTGTACATATCACTTACCACCTTTTCAAATCATGACATGAAGATGACACACTCCTCCTCCTCCTCCACCTCTTCTATCCAGTACCAGGGAAAGCAGATGATCTATCAAGGTCAAGAATCTCAATCACGATCTCTGTTCGATATCTGTATATTACAATGTTCATCAAGATGAAACTTCAGTATCCGACAATGAGCCTCTTTGGCAACCTTCCAGAAACACAATCTGCAACCACATCTCAAAACATTCCTTTCCTTCACCACTTCTGAAAGCATTTGCCACAACTCAATTAACTCTGACGTTGGCGTAATCCGTACATTCCAAGTGTCAGGAGGTGTATAATCTCTCAAGGGAGGAGGATGAATATGAGATTGCACTGCTCGCATGCAAGAAACTATTCAATTAAGCAATGAAAGATTATTTTCGCCACAAATGTATATATTGACTAGAAAAAGGATTCAATTGAAGGCAGTAAGCAATTGGTTGCAACCAAAGCTGGAATTCAGTGGGGTTATAAGCCATTTCTTGACAATGTGACAGGGCTCATTATTTGCACAGAATAAAATGCCCTGATAGCTGTTTCAGGCATTCCAGCAATGGTCATGGGACGTGTGATACCTCTAGCTATCAATTGTGTGATGTTTGTGAATCCCTATGTCATGAATGCAGTGAGGACCGCCCAGATCTAATGTTGGTGGTACGATGAAATTGCCATGATTAATCCAGCCTAGACAAACTCAGTCCCTCCAAGTGCCAACATTTCAGTGGTAAATGAATCATCCCAACGATTATTTTCATTGCTGACATTGTGCATCAGGATCTCGGAAAGATTACTTGCTCCAGTTCAACTATGGTAGACTACTGCAAGCCTTCATTTGAATCTATTTACAGATACCAATTAATGTCGCCTGCAGATATTAGAAAACTGGTTGCCTGGCTATTTCCTAAGGCCAGGATTCCATACGCCACAACCATTTGTGTGTTAAGTTCAATGTTCCTTTCTTGTGGAATTGTTGTCTTCAGAAACTGTTTAGGAGTGCAAGTTTCAATTTGCAGCAACTGAAAATGTGGATCATATTCACCGGACATACTTCTGTTGCGTACAACAGATGGGAATGAAAGATAGATGTTTATTTATAAAATCAACCCGAAATTCATTTCGCTTATTGTGATGTCAATACAATATCATTCGTCGCGCTGGAACACTGGTGAGTTTATAGTATAGCACAAGTTTGATCCAGGAGGTGAAGCACGACCTAAATGCAATACAAGAAACATTCATCACGTGGTGAATAATACATATAGGGATGTATATCATTACCTCAAGGTGGATTTTCCTTCTTCCTCCCCTAAGGTTCAAGCCACAAGGCATGACAATATTCATAGCATGATTCACCAATCGCTTCACTGAACTGGTACTAACCAAGGGATGGCACAACCCCACAACGATCAGGGCAGCTTTGATGGGAACTTTCTTGAGTATGTTCCAGGGGAGATGATAGAGCACCCTGACAGTTCTTTTCATTGCCTCAGCAGCTTTGTCACTGCCACTCAAGCTAGGATGCAATTCTCAGCTCTTCTCCCTATGGATGGGTCTGCCATTGCCTGTAGCAGCCAGTCTGTCCCCTGCAACAAAAGCAACAGCAACAACAACAGCAACAGCAACAGCACCAGTGACAACATCACCAACATCACCTATATGACCAGCGTTGGGAATGTGGGATCAGACGATAGAAGTACTACTGTCGAGGGTACACTATCGTATGGGGGTTAGAAATGGTGTCAGTAATCGGGTCTAGGATATTCTTTATGTGCAATGTTACTTTAGGTTTCATCAATATATTATAATAGTACCATATGTCATAGAACTGATAGTTTACTTAAGTCTGATCTCAAATCTGTGAAATGGTAATTGCAACAATACATAACCCTCCTGTGACGGTTGAACAACTGCAAGGTACTGAACCATCTTGTATCAACAAATTGAATACTGTGAACCACTTCTGCTCACTAACTGTCATTGGTCATATTAAGCTGGGATAGTCTTTAAAAGACAAGGACTACACACTTTATAAAAGGTAGAGCGCAATTACTATCATCATCGTAAGAACAACTTGAGTTTTGTGACAAAGGATTATGCTAAGAGATGATTTCTGACATTGCAAAAGGAAGTGTGAACAGTATGTCAAGTGCTCTACGTTACATTCACAGAAGTGGATACACTGGACATGACACCTGAAACCAGCATTATGACAACTCAATGCACACTCTGGAACATTAAAGCCATACCATATTTCAAGGAAACCTCAATTCATTTTTTTGAGTTATTGGGTACAACAAACAAAATACATTCAATGAAAGAAGTTTAGCTTTTGCTGATGTGGTTCTGGATGGGTCATATCAGGGATTTTTGCATCTATTGGTTCTGGATAAATAGACCTGCTGTGGTATGTCGAATTTGTTTCCATCAGGTTGGCGTTCTGCTAGCATACTGCAGCATTGAGTTGGATGGGATTATTGGGCATCTCTCGCTATTCCTCCACAATCTGTTCCATAGATATGTTTCTAAATTGCAGTGGGCTCAGACTGACTTGGGTCGCTGCCCAGATTGTTGCCCAGGATTGTGTCTATGTTGATAGTGTTAGATTTGTAGTCATAATTACTCTTGCTAATGATATCATTCTCCTGAAGTACATAGACTTGTTAGGTGGGAATCGGGGTTACTAGGCCCAGCTGAGATCTTAGGTACTCAGTGCTAGATTGAGTACTAGCCTAACTTAACTGACCTTTGTACAGCTACCCAAGATGATTGCATAGTGAACAATTGATGGTGAAATTGATGTGCAAGTTGTTTGTTTTCTGTTGGTTGTATTGTTATTGACAAAAGAGGTATAACTTCTATATTCTCATGAGAGAAACATATCTGAAATCTGATAAATTCAATATAGTGTAAAGACACATATGCCTATACTTGACCCCAGACATGTGATATAGATATACAGTTGCAGATGAGCATAAGGGAATATATAAGCATAAATGAGTGGTAAGATGTTGGATCCCAATCTATATGCTGTGGTGGCAAGCTCCATTCACTGGGGCTTACCCATCCTGGGGTCATGTAACGTAGGTACAAGACAATGCATTTTGATGATGTAGTAGTTAAAATCAATGAAATACTTCAGTTTTATCAATATCTGGAATATAAGTTGGTTTTCTTCCATATAAATTGCACTTCCGTATAGTAGTGTAAATTGTTATGATTGCTTTGTTATTTTGTACTCATTCAATAACAGCAATACACTTCTGCAGAAATATTACATTACTATGTATAATAACAAAAGAGTATTATTATGTAAAAATTAATGCATTGTAGATATGAATTATTATAGTCAACTAGGAAAATTCTGCAGTCAAACTGTTAAGTATTTAATGCAGATAAATACTTTCAACAGTAGTCAAATCTGATTGAATGTAATATTCCACTGATTAATATATTCCGAAAATTTTCAAATAATTTTCAATGAATATTGTATATTATTAGAAGATTTCAGATACCACTGACAGTGTCTCAGAAGTACATAAAAGCATCTGAATATATGTGGTAGCATGTGAAAGTATTTGGATACATTAGTATTATTGGCCTGAATATCTGTACTATTAGCAAGTAACATTTACTGATGCAGAAGTTATTCTTAAAACCTCAACCGTCCTCCTAGCAGCACGGTTTTCTTATTACCTGACTCCATTTGATATGAACAAAATTTGGGTGTTTCATTAAATGTTGTACTTCACAGTACCCATCTATCAATGTTTCACACTGTAGCAGGGTTTAAGACGATGCGACATATACCCTACCGTAAGCCTATACGCACACAGTTCCCCTTCACGCACACAGTTCCCCTTCTCATATTCGCAATGTCTACCATTGCATTGTCTCGAGCACGGTACTATATCGGGAGAAACCGCTCACAGAATGCGGTATGTGTAAATCGTGCCGAGGTCGGAGTTGCGCAATAGATCCGGGGAATGGAGGCGGGGCTTGCATGTGCATACTCATCTTGGTGTGAGGCGTTGTACGTAGTTGTGACGCAATGGAAATCGACCTTCGGGCAATACGATCGTCGGGCATTCGTCGGTAATGGAATCTCGTCACAAGCGAGACCCTCCCCACGTCCGACGTGGGCAGATGATTGATAAATGTAACGTTATTTGCCATCTGTTAGAGTGTGTTATCACTGTTGGTGTTTTTCCCTTTCTGTACTTTCAGCATACTTAGACTTAAAGCAATTCTCAGCTGCGCTTAAAATGTCTGCTCAAATTGAGTCCCTCCTCAAGGATGTCAAGGTTCTTGGTTCTATTAATGACTCCGCCAGCAAGATCCTCAGCAAGGATGCCTGTGTGTTCCTGGCCACACTGCATAGAACCTTTAACGAGACACGAAAGCAATTGCTACAGCGCCGCGTTCTCCGCCAGACAGAAATCGACAAAGGAATTTTGCCAGACTTCCTTCCCGAAACTAAGCACATCCGCGACGATCCTACATGGCGAGGAGCGGATCCTGCACCAGGGTTGGTGGACAGAAGAGTCGAGATCACTGGCCCTACTGATAGGAAGATGGTTGTCAATGCTTTGAATTCCGATGTTAAGACCTATATGGCGGATTTTGAAGGTAGGTTTATCTTAGTTGGAGCATTGGCGTCCGTTTGGTTCACAAACTCTTACTCATTGTAACCTAACAGACTCAAACTCGCCCACATGGGACAACATGATAAACGGCCAAGTCAATCTCTACGACGCAATTCGTAGACAGATTGATTTCAAACTTGCCGGAAAGGATTACAAGCTAAGGGACGATTGTGCTCTACCGACTCTTATCGTCCGGTATGTATCCATGAGAAGTCGTTCATTTAGCGCTTTCTTACTGTTTTATAGTCCTCGAGGATGGCACTTGGAAGAAAAGCATTTCGTTGTTGACGGTACACCGATTTCTGGAGGGCTTTTCGATTTTGGGTTGTATTTCTTTCACAACGCAAAACTACTAATCACAAATGGACATGGACCCTACTTTTATCTCCCTAAGATGGAGTCGCATTTGGAGGCAAGACTCTGGAATGATGTATTCAACCTTGCTCAGGACTCTTTGCGAATTCCCCGAGGGACCATCCGCGGAACCGTATTGATCGAGACTATTTTGGCTGTCTTTGAGATGGATGAAGTAAGTTTTTTTCGCAGAGAATGTGACGTTGGTGCCTCAATAGCACTTGATTGACCAAATCTAGATTATCTACGAACTCCGACAGCATAGTTCCGGACTTAACTGTGGACGATGGGATTATATTTTTAGTGTGATCAAGAAGTTTAGGACCAGTCTACATTTTGTCCTGCCTGATAGGAGCTGCGTGACGATGACTGTGCCATTTATGGATTCCTACGTGAAACTCTTGATCAAGACTTGTCACCGACGAGGCGTTCATGCCATGGGTGGAATGGCTGCTCAGATTCCCATCAAGAATGACGACGAGGCAAATAAGACAGCTATGGAAAGGGTTTATGCGGACAAGTTGCGGGAAGTCCAGGCCGGTCATGAGTAAGTAAAATTGGATTTTTGCTCTGGGACCCCGACAATCTTTACTGACTATTCGCGGCAGTGGAACTTGGGTTGCACATCCTGGTCTCGCAAAGATTGCATTAGATGTTTTCAATCAGCATATGCCAACTCCGAACCAGATTTTCCGGCGCCAAGAGCAAGTGTCGATATCTGCCACAGATTTGCTAAACATGAAGATACCAGGATCTGTCACGCAAGAGGGAATCCGCAAGAATCTTGTTATCGGTCTGAATTATATGGAAGGATGGCTTCGTGCTGTTGGATGTGCCCCAATCAACAATCTCATGGAGGATGCTGCTACTGCTGAGGTGTCCCGGTCACAGGTATGATATACCTTATCCATAGGCAAAACTCACCTAATTAATTTGGAACTTAGTTGTGGCAATGGTCACGACATGGTGTTAAAACCGCCGAGGGCACTACTGTTACTAAGGAGTACAACTTACAAACCCTGAAAGATGTTGTAGACGATCTATCTTCAAAGGCTCCAAAGGGCAATAAGTACCAGCTCGCAGCACGGTATTTTGCGCTCCAGATTACGGGAGAAGACTATGCGGACTTCTTGACCACATTGCTGTACAACGAGATCACCACAGTAAGCGGTTCTGCTGCAAAGCTATAAGTAATAGCCATCTTTGCAAGGCATATTATAGTTGCATCTCAGTTTGCCATCATTTGTATTTCTATTGTTCGTTATAGGGTAGGTTTTCGAACCGGAAGAATTAAATAGCAATGGCAAAGCGGGTCAATGAGTCATTACGGCCGAATTACCGATACTATGGCCAGTTTACCATTGGAAACTGGAACCTTGATGAAACAGCTTTGCTCGCTTCGTCATTGCCTTGAATTTGTGATCGAATAGTTGACGCTACTTATCGATCGTAAACTATCATACCCACTTTGCCCCAGCAATAACTGAACGCGCCCAACAAAAGCAATTGCTAAAGGCACTAGTGATAGCACCCCTAAGTGGAACTTTGCTGCTGTTCTGCCATGATCTCTTCGTTCTGCTTCTCGATTTCTTCTCGATTTCGCCGGTGCTCAGAGAAAGCAGCTATTTCTTGTTTTTTTTCTTCCTCGGCTATAGTAATCCATACTTCTGACAATCAAAGTTTGTCCACGATCCAAAAACAGTATGTGAGAACCTACAAGGTTTCTCGCTCTTTGAGTACTCGCGCAGCTTTGCGATGTATATGGCGTGGTCCTTTAGCTGCTGCTTCCTCCGGAAAAGAGCTTTCTGTTGAAGTTCCGAGTTGTAGCGCTACGATCGGCATCAGTACCAGGGTAGGTATATGGCGGGGTTCAGTTCCGACCTTGAAGAGTTCGTCGGGGTCTGGCTGCACCCATATTACGAGTGCTGGGCCACCAATACAGCAGACAAGACAGCTTGTGATAAATATCAGTACTTATGGAATATACAGATTTGGCTGAGGATGAACTGACGCTGCGCCCATCTTGAAGTATGTTGCAGATCGCATAGAAAAGTGGGAACAACCGAAATAGATACTTCCCGTATGAGTTTTTATTGCTTGCATGCAACCGAGACGACACCAGAGTTTGCACCATCGGCCAATTGACCTGAAATGGAAAACCATAACCTGAAGTGAATCCTAGATAGGTGCTTCATCTCCACCCACTTGACAAAGTCTTGTGAGTTTGGGGCACTTTTCAGCCAAAATACCATGACCATGAGCAAATTCAGCATTTTATAATTTATCTGGCTACCACACTCGGGATCAGGTTATATCTACTGAATCATATTACAAGGTAATAGGCAAGATACAACAACCCCGGGGATTTTAGATGTACTAGTGAGATACCAGAAGTAGGGCATGTTACTGTTGAATATATGTATCTAAACTGAAAGACTCTGATTGTATATGTAACTACATTCTACTGCTGGTTGAATCTTTCTACAGATATATACAGAGGATAAACAAATTAATTATCATCCTCTGAATAATAAATTTTAAGCCTGGTTTTTACAACCATTCCTTCCATTTGATTCCTTAATTTTATTTATTTAAACTTCATACAATCTTAGAAAGAAAGCATATTTCTTCTACTAGTCATGTATGGTTTGTCTAATATCTTATATTAGAGTATACTCAATATGAATTGAATATTCATAAAGTAATAGCAAACGTTATATATTACAGTGAGGAATTATACTGGAATATTTATGGATATGATAATTTTGTATATTGCATAAATTAGAGAGTACAACTGAAAGTCACAAAAGTATCAATGTATATGATTACTCTTCTACCCATAGTTATATCATAATTCTAAATGGATATATTTTCTACCAGTATCTACATATATAACTATATTATCTTTCTTACATTTCCTATTTTTATATAGCTTAACAAGGAATATATTCTATAATACCAAAATCAAGATATATTAAATCTTACTTATTTCACTTATGAGTTGATAGTGTTAGCAGCAGTTCCAGGTTGCCTGGCTGCGGTTCAGGTTGGAACCAAATCAGAGGTCCTGATAGAGGTCAGGCACTTCCAGGAAACACAACCAGGTGATTAGTACCAGGTTGTAACATGGAGTGCACATAAAATCATGGGTTTTTGGCCTGTTGAAGCTGAACTCCAGTTTCATTTTACAGTTCCGAAAAGTTTGGCAACAATTTTAATATTCAGTTCTAATTGTATCGTGATATGATTAAAACATAGCTTGTGCAGTTTCAGCAGCTTATTCACAACCCACATTGAGATTTGCAATCTGACCAATATTCTTTGAATTGCTGCGAAATAATGCCAATTTCAATGCAAAATTCACTGGTTTTTAATAGTGACTCAATGAAAATTAGTTGAATTGCAAATCTGACAGCAGGAGGCCAAAGAGCGTGTGAATCTGCACATTCTATATATTCATCATGTTATGATTCAATCAGATCTCAGATTCTTCATTGGAGCCCAAGTTGTAAGGTTTTAATGGTGGGTTGTTTGTAGTAAAACTGGCCCAATTGCAATGGGTTGGGTTTTCGATTGGTAAATTCTACTGCAACAATCCAAATGCAGATTGGAAGCAGACCCAATACTGAACTCTGAATATGGAACTATTCCTAACACTAAGAGCTGTAGAGATGGATAGTTATGTTTCTGTCAAATTACATTAGAAATATGCATATATAGTTGAATCTATGTAATATTCTATAAGAATCTTTAAAGCAATAATGTACCTTATTCTGCTACAGTCAATAATAATTCAGAAAGATTAACAAATAGATATTTGTGGATATATTGAGAAATTAACTTATTAATTAATTAAATAGCATCTTGTTAGTATTTCCAATTATAGAGTATGAATAAATCTATTTGATAATCAATGTATAATAGAGATGTAAACTAAAAAGAAAAATATGTACAAATAGAATATACTCTAAATGACCAATAAAAACTAATAAAAAAGTTCAATTTAATCTACCATTATTTTGTTGTTATATTTTGTAGAAATGTAGAAATTAGTATAAAAATACAGATATTCAATAGTGGCTACTAAATAATGTTTGTTGTTGTTGAAATTGGTACTATGTATATGTACATGGTATTATATTATCAGAATGCATACAGTTTGTAAGTTTTGTTGAAATTGGTGCTGAGAATACTGCTGTCAACAAACTCACAAAATTTGCTTTGTATTTTACCTAACTGGACGAAATGTATTGAATATATAGATTGACAAATCTATTACAATAGTTAATGTATTTATTTTTTGGGTTTAATTGAATATGGTTAACTGCCATACTGATTCTAACTAAGGGACAACTGTTAGCAGAACAGAAGATTTAAAATATAGCAGGTCAGTCAGAAGGTGGAGATGATTAGGGGTTTATTGTACTCTCAATATAGCAAATATAGCATTATTTACTCAATACATAATAGTAATACAAATACAAAATTGATATATATAATCCACAGTACTGTGTTGGCTAAATGGATATTTCTGTGGTAATTTATTATGAATCCAAGTTACAGTTTCACATGTAAGTCATGTTTGGGATAGTTTTTATATTAATATACACACAATGTAGAAGGTCCGAATATTACATGAAATTTTTTTTCATACACTTCTGTTAACTGGAATGGTAATTCTACCCATTTTCAAATACTTACAAACCCCCCTAAAGATTAAAGATGAACTTCTAGATACTGCAATAACTTTTTAGATATAGGTAAACGATCTTGCAGTTGAGGAGGTAAATTCCGAATGATATATATTTTGACTTCTAGAATAGTCAAATGTTAAAGCAGCTGAAACCCCTGTGCAATTCTCCAAGAGCAGTCTAAGCTTTGTCTATATTTTGCAGACAACAATCTGTACACTTCCATCAATATTCCATCTGTTATTTATCCTAGTTAGAATATTAAATTTCACTAATAGAATTGGATTTCCAATATTATATTATGGTATATATACTTAATTAATATTGTTATATATGTGTTTGAGTTCAAACTAACTGCAAACAGTATTTGAGTGGAATCAAAGGTTAGTATGGACATAGTGAGCAACTGAACATGAAGTTGCACTTAAAGGTGCAAATCAAGACAATATGGAGGCAGCAATTGATTGACTCTTGGACATCCATATGGAGAGTACATTACAGTCAGTTTGTAAGATACGCTTCAATACTATAATTGTGTAAGATTTGCGTTACCATTAAATGCCATCATGGTATGATCTTCAAAGTGGTGATCTGGTTGTAACGGGCGGAGTTGGACGTATGTGATATTGGTAACAAATAATGTAGTATGGTAAAACAAGACAATGGTGCTCAACATTGGCAAAAGCACAAATCGACTATAGACTTCATCACACACACAGACGCCCACACGCCACACATTGGAAGCTTTCTGTGGACCTCAGTGCGACGTACAGTCTATTGTTATCAATAGTTGATTCATACAGATGTGCGTGGGTCCATGGCAGTATATATGGCTGGTGGCAGGAGATGGACCTACCAAGTCTTCACTGCCTGCAGTCTTTGCTGCTATACCAGTACTGTCTACAATCACTGAGAGTCTGCTTGTGAGCCTGCTTGAGACCTGCTTGTGAGGTTGGCTGAATTGTCATTGAGAGCCTGCTTGAGAGCCCTCTTGAGAGAGCTTCGCATCGGGAGGAGTAGAGTATTCCATGCTAAGCTTTTGGCATATGGAAATCTCTGAGCTTGTGGAAGCTTTGGCTAATAGAATGCTCTCAGTTTGGGGAAACTTTGGCTACGAGAAGGCACTAAGTATGTGGAAGATTCGATGCTGACATTGATGTAGCCAACCTACTTGTCTAAGTGCTTCTACTACTGTAATCGCCATCACCGTCACCATCACCATCACTATCACCATCACCATTGCTATGATTGTTATCGCTGTCAGCATCACCATTACCATCATCACCATCAGTTACAGACCAAATGGGCATACATACTCCGACAATTGATGGGAAGTGGGCTGCACATTCTGCTTGAAAATCTGAGTTGGAGATTTGTTCTCCCCAAGATCCAATTATCTACCTTTCCTGCAGAAATAAAGGCTGCAATTGTCAACACCATGGCCATGAGGCATCGTGAGAGCATATTTCAATTTCCACAGTAAAGATATGATTGAGATAATGATGTTGACTGACGTCAAGATTTTGGCAGGCCACCACCTGCCACCCGCTAGATGCCTGTAGGTGTCTGGCAGCTGCAACGCAACCTGTGTCTAGATCGAGTATGGAAGAGCATAACCAGGAGGAGCAGAGTGTTCCATGGTGGGGCGGGATCATCCAGTTCTCACCACCACTGCCACTGAGCTTGGTAGAAGACTGAGTGACAATGGGTGTACAGAAATACATGTATGGCAGAGATGGACTGGGTGGCAGGGGTAACAGAGATGGATGAAGTGACATGGGGAATATATTCGGGAGACCCCGGCATAGATAGGAATCTGATCATCTCATCATACAATGAATAACACACCCAATGTTTTCCATCTTTTAATCGCAGTCGCTCTTTCTGTGATTACATGTATCCTCACAGACAGATAGCATCATACCCTGTCACCCTCTTGCTCTGCTCCTTGAGCGAGAAACAATTCTTCTTCAGAATCCCTATTGGTATGCTATGAGAGGTGATGAGGAGTGTTGATAATGTGCTCTCGGCCTTGTAGTTCTACTGTTTCTCTCAACAGGAAGCTTTTGGCCGATGGCAAACTCTGAGTTGGTGGAAGCTTTGGCTAATAGCAGGTTCTACGTCTGTGGAAGCCTTAGCTAACAGAATGCTCTAAGTCTGTGGAAGCTTTGGCTAATAGAAGGCTCTACATCTGTGGAAGCTTTGGCTAACAGTAGTGTTAGCAACGGGTCCAGTTTTGGACCCGGCCGGTTTTATAGGTCTCTGTGGCAACGGCCTTACCTCATCAAAAATCGGCGATTTTTTATGTGAACCATCACTTTAAGGCCACAAATATTGCTCAGAGAGTTTAGTGTTTGGTATGTAAAATATGCAGCTCAGCGCGGCGCAGCTTTTGGCCGTCTCCGATTTTCGATATCTTCAACTCTCAGCAAGCGATAGCCCAAAAACCTCGTTTTTCGGCCAAAAATGACAATAATTTCACAGCAGCATGCTGTGTTTTGAAGATATCAAAAATCGGAGACTGCCAAAAGATGCGCCATCTAAAGCTGCATATTTCATGTACCAAACACTGAATTATTGAATGAATATTCAAGGACTTAGTTGGGGGAACCATTTTGCACAAACCCGGACCAAGCCACCCGGGGCCGGGTTTTCTTGCAACCGGTATAGTTCAAACGGTCCGAAAACGGAACCGTTGCTAACACTAGCTACCAGAAGTCTCTGAGTCTGTGGAAGCTTTGGCTAATAGAAGGCTCTAAGTCTGAGGAAGCTTTAATGCTAACATTGACGTAGCCAACCTACTTTTCTAAGTACTTCTGATACTATGATCACCATCACCAACACCATCACCATTGCCATCATCACCATAGCAATCATTACCACAGCCATCAGTAGCCCTTACCGGGGACCAATTGCACACACATATACCCAAAATCGGTACGAAGCAGGAAGCTGATTCCTCAAGACAGTTTGAGTCGGCGATCTGTTTTCCCCATCTTGGAATTGTCTACCCATCCTGATGGATGTAAGGTGGCAATGGTCAACACCATGACCATAAGGCATCAGGGATCTCACAATGGTGGCTGCACTAAAAATAAGATTCAGACAATAATATCGACAGAGTTGATGATTTAGGCCACTGCCACCTGCCTCCTGCCATCTGCCTCCCAGTGCCAGGCGCCTGCTAGTCAGCAATTCTTTGAATCCAGCCCCCAGGAGTATATATGAAAGTAAATATTTACGTTGTCATGTCTCTTGAGAGTGTCATTCGGAGTGTATTCAGGACTGGGCTTGAGAGCATCTTGGGAGCATACTTGGGAGAGTTAGTCAAGCAGGCTGGGAGGGTCCCATCGAGTACCATCGGAAGCATTTAGAGAGCTTACATGGAAACATAGGGCAGAGCAGACTTGGAGTGTGTAATCGAGTACAATGGAGAGAGTCTTGAGAGCCTACATGGGAGTGTGGAATGCAGTGCATCTGGCGGTGTTGTTGACTGTAGGATGATGTATAGTATCAAGTACATATAATTGCATGTGAATCATATTACTCAGTTAAATGCGCAGGTTGATTGAACCTCATTGTGGCACGCATCAAATATGCTATGCTTTACACTCCCAGAAGCAGCTATTTCATGAGTTACACAACGTGTATGGTTATTTTTTGTGGTGAAGATTCAAGTCACAGAATTACAGGAAGATAATAGTTGGAGGAATATTTTATTTTGAACATGCGTTGCTATATAAGGGAACGATTAAAGAGAGAAGAAAATGCAATCCTCCAACCCCAAACAACCTCACCATATATACCATTCGTCTGTCACCCTCAAATTATTCGACATGCTTCATCAGCAAATTGTGAAATGGTTCAGAAGTCATAACTCCACAACTCAGCTATTCTGAACAGGCACACCGATCTTTCCAGAAGCTCCGAGAAGCTCCTGAACAGGCTGAATGCAAAACGATATGCTTTTCAAATACTCTGAGAGTACTTGCAGGTGATTCTCAATGCTTCTGAAGTAGCGGAATAGAATACAAGAATATTGTAAAGAGTATCAAGTCGTCTTTGGAATGCGATAATATCCAGGCTTTGAGTGGGTAAAATTTCGGAGATGCTGGGACAACGATACTTGTCACCAAGACATTTCTGGTGCACCGGGAGCCAGAATCTCCGGGAGTGATAATATATAATATCAATATCGAATAGTACAATTTGATAAACTATCTCACAGCTATACTCCTGAATCAGGCAATCTAATCAAATTAATATACAGTCCAGTTGGTATCTAAATCAAGCTGAATATTTACAAGCCATACGCTATCAATGCCGCCTGAGTTGGCATTCTCCAGCACCAAATGCGCTTGTCCAACTATTGCTCCAACAGGTAAAATGTGCATCATTTTCGTTTGTTTGACAACCCGGATGAACCGATCAAAACAATCAGCCCAACGATGTAGATCTTTATACTTTGATGGAATTATAACTGCGTATTCTTGAGCTTGAGGACGCAATACCCATTGGTGAGTCATCTTGCACCACTTGGAAAAGGTTGACAATGCTTTCCTGGCTGGCAGGCGTTCATGAAATTGGAGGATCTGATTCGGTGGGGTCCAGCTGAAGTATAATACAGGAAAAGAAAGAATTCATCCTTGGAAGGTGTTATTGAGGTCATTCTCTTCACTTTGTGTATACTGGACCCACATGTTATGAGCTTCACATATTATCCCTTGGTTGGCATTGGTATATTCTACCTTACAATCAAGTCCCAAACGCTCAACAGAAGTCAGGCAGTGAAATGGTTGACGATAATATAGTAGCCCACTCTGGAGTTTAACAATTATACTGTCTATGAGTACATTCTGATCATGTCTGAGTACAAGTGCACTAAGTTTGTGGCCCCTGTCCTCTTCAATTTGCGTACAGAATAGCTGTCAAAAGTTGGGAATTCCGAAACCATCTGATGCATCTATGAGGGAGGTTGATTTAATACTTTTGCACACTTCGCGGACATGAGTTTCTCTCAAATGGTATACCTGCTGTGATACAGGGTGGATAAAGGGCTTGTCCTCAAGTGTTGGGAGATGTAACAGATGGCCTCTGTGTGTACTTCACCATTTATCGGTAGCGGACAGTCGATTGAAACCATTTGCAGATTCAAAATCGTACCAGCCTTGGAGTGCAAGATATGACAGTGTGTCGTCCATATATTCAAGACCGGTATACTGGTCATTGTGCGTGAACATCTGTCAAATGTAATTGACGTTGTGGCTAGATGGATATGGCTCTTTCACGTTGGTGATATATAGCCGTTCAGAAATATCAGTGGTAAAATTGACACCGAAACCCATGCGCCGAATTGACTGTGATATATGGCTCATAAGATGCATCTTTGGATATCAGGAATGTATCACACGTTGTTGAATGGTTTTGTGGAGCGCCTGATGCCGATTGTCTCCCACCAAGCTTCAAACTCGATCGAGCAGATAGAGCATTCCTGATTGAAAATATTGTATTCATTCGAGGTGATGCTATTAATCTCTCACTCCAGCTGGTTAGTGACCCGCTCCGTACCAGCCAAGCTCCAGGTTGTGGCAACTGTCTCAAGATCACATACATGGATCTGAACTTGCTGTCACTTGTCGGTGGTCATGTTGGCTACCCCGTAAGCCTCGTCATCGGTGGTAGTTTTCATTAGGGCATGTTCTTTGGCGAATATGCTTCTGGGATCGATTGCCTGAGTCCCGACTTCCTGCAATAGTTGTCACTCATGATGTTGGAATAATTTATCGAAAAGCTTGAGTTGAGCAGGTATCACTTGATTGATCTCGTGCTCCAATCGCTCAATTGCCTTGTCACAATCAGCATCTGACCAAGAGGTTGCTGCTTGCTGGGCTCTGTTCAGAAGCACCTCAAATTGACTACGTTTTGTTGTGGAAACCATTTCAGGCCCATACACATGGGCCTCCAGTGCAGCACGAATCTTATGAATCTTTTGTTCATGTAACCAATAGGATTCCGTTGCTAACAGATCATCCACTTTGGCCTTCGACCACTTCGACATTTATGGATTTCGAAAAATACCCTTCAACCCGTAAAATTGCTTAAGTGTATTGTCTTGTGCTTGGAAGGATAGGTCCGAGTGATTTGGTTGGCTGACAGGTAGAGAGAATTCACATGATACCTGCTCTGGTCCCAGTAACATTTCATTGGAGGCGTTTTCCACCGCAGTTTTCCAGTCATTCTTAAAGCAGTCAAGAATTGGAGCACAATGCACTGCCAGTGTTCCGATTATTCCACGGATCTCTTTACCTTGCTAGGTGCCACTTTCTAACAAATCGAATGGTTTGGAGAAGTGATGGAGGCTGGGATACCGTGGCACCGATGTGAATCGATTGTCCAATTGATCCTGGACATTTCTAGTTTTGAAGTATTTGAGCAGCCAGTGCAATAAGTATATTAACCAGGCCAAGGAGCAGCGGATGCAATTCATAAGGCTGCCAAAGGCAATAGATATTGCAGAGAGGGTATTGCCAGAACCGGTTGCCGATTGGGTGGACACCTAGAGTGTGAAGAGCTTCAATATTATTGTCCTACAGCAGCTGTGAGTAAATATGCTGGTCTCTCGAGTTATGGAGTGGTCGAAACTTAGAATGCCCCATCGGTGTACCTTCAGGAATTTCACACATCGGCCATTAGCCATATGAGACTTGAGCAACCATGACTTCTTCCAGATAATCCCTGACGCAGGCAGCCAAAAAAGGGTACCATTGTTGCTGGAATCCATCTGCACAATCCCATTGCATGGTGGGGCCAGTGATGTAAAGATGCCTAGGTTGAGACAGCACAGTTCCAACTGCGGAATACCATGCTTCGTCAATGCTTTTGGCACCTTCTGGGGGACATGGGATCAGTCCAATGAGAATCCAAGGACGCTTTATATTTTTGCAGCAGATATGTTTTCGAATATTACCAATCGTGAGATACAGCGGCCACGCATGCTGGTTGCCCAAAACATTGATCAAGTGTGTTTTGTCAGATGTACATATGACTGGCACAATCATTGCTCCGGCCAGAAGTTGATTCTGAGTATCCCACCTCCAATGTCAAGTGTTCATCTTGCTGTAGATGCGACGACCCTCGGTGTCAGTGAGGTGCACCAGTTCAAAATCGTGGTGCGCCTGCAATGGGCAATGTGCCAAAAGGAACAGGATACATTTGGAAATATCCCTGTACTGTAATGTTCCAACAATATGTGAGTCATCTTCAATCCAACTAACATCGCCGAGCCCGAAATCAAGTTCAGAGAGGAGCTTTTGTAGGGCATCCGCTGATTGGAATAATTTGATTTTGTAGTTGGTCAGTCCACGCCTGTGATGTCGATTTATCCAGGTTTTCATGTCTGGGTTTAACAACCGCGCCTGCTAAAAGTTGTGTGTGGACCGAAATGGATGCCATGGATTGCATTGTTCTGAGTACTTGTGAAGCTTGTTGTACAATCCAGTTGCTTTTCCATACGCTTTCCCCCCCGCATTTTCCACTCCAACTACCTGCCTGAAAGCTTTTGTTTTTGTTGGATCAGGGGCAGAGGTGAGATCAGGCTGTTAAGGGTCTATCAGTTCTTCATTGAGAGTATCTTCAGCTGGTAGTCAACCTGGTACATGGTCTATGTGTAGATCATTAATTGACAGCTTGTAGATGGCCATTCAGGTGCGCCTACTGAAGTCAAATCATGATGGCTCAGGGTGATCCCATTTGCCATGTGGTAGAATCCTGTTGGGTAATAGCCCTTCATTCATCGATATTGGGTGATATTGTTGATAGCGAGCTTTCAGTCAGTTCTTGTTGCATAATTACTTTTTGCAGTGAAAGCATTTAACATGTTTCTGGCAAGTGTTGACCATAGTTGGGAAATGCTCAGTGTTCTGATGAATCTTGAGGATGCGTCAGGGGGTATGGTTTGTTGCTAGAGTTGAACCTCAGGGTTATTTGTTTGAAAGTGAGCTAACTCAGGTTAGCGTATCACTTTCAAAGCCACATCTTATCCCACCAGATGTAGAAGAGGGGTAAAACAAAGTCACCTCACAATCAGTTTTCTTCACAAACAAGGATAATATCTATCACATCCCACACAATGATGCTGCACATTATGTACTGAAAATTGTTAGCAGAGAAAGCTTCTTTTGTCATCGCTGCGATCAACTTTTAATACTGGTCATCACGTACTACTATGATCGGACTTATTTTCTACTACATCTTTGCGGCATTGAGCACATTTTTGTCTATGCTAGAGCCGCAAGCAGCAAACAACATCAGCTTAATACAATGAACAGGTAAGTATCCTAGCTGGCTGTATACACGCTCAATGATCATCGAGAACTGATAGGCTTGTTGGATGTTTTCGTCAGTAATGATCCTTGACCGGTGGGTGGATCTGGAGGAGACAATGATGTTTACAGAAGGTGCTCAAAAGGGAGTAATCACTGTTGCTGCTCGACTAACAGGCCTCATATTGAATGAAGTAGTTGGTCGTATACACAGATTTTGAGTGTAAAGTGCCTAGTCATGCTAACCTTGCAACCGGATATAGTTCTTGTTGGGTTCCTATAGAGATCATGTCATATCTCTTCTATGACCATTACAGTCGTGAACCAAACAATGGTGAGCTTCTATCCAAGATCCTAGTATACGAATTCGAGCATATAACAAGGAAAGGCAGGAATTCTGTGATTATGATTTCTTTTTCTCAGCCGGGTTTCTTGGGATCAATGGCGCAGTGAAACACAACAGTTCGTGACAAATAAGATGTATATAAGAGGCCTTCATTCCGGTGAAGGTCACTGCTACCTTCAATATTCTCAACAATACTCCGCTTCATTCAAAATCACCAATTGAATTTATCATTTGTTTACCTCTATCTTTTGTTCACATACGATGTCGACGAACGGATCTCCACCAAATCCATTCAATATGGCTCCTTCAGGTGGGCTGTTTGGCTCACAACAATGCCCAGACACCAATGTGGGAGCTGCAAATAATAATGCTGGAAATACACCCAGCAAAGACTCTCAATTTGGGCAACAATCGAACAATTTCATCCACCACCAGGGTGTAGTTACTCGCCTTCACAGCTTCCATCGCCAGACTCTCCCCAGTTCTACCACCCTGCCCCATTCAACATGACAGCAAGCTCACACCAAAGCTCTGCTGCAACCTAGGAATATCCGAGTTATAGACCACCTTGGCAACAATACGACTTCCCCCAAGGAGGTTATGGTTGACCTCAAATGATTCCCCCTCAGCAATTCACACGGCAGGGGCCATCATCACCAGGCACACCTCGAGTGCCTCCAGCAGCACCTGGAAACATTCCAGTGATTTGGCCGACATCATCTGCCTCGACTCTATACCGACAGCATCCCGGTGCACCTGGGACACACCCCAATACCCTCCCAACGAAATGATTTCAGCCACCTGCGGAACTGCGCTAGTCAGATGTTGCAGGGATTGCAGATTTGTCCATGTTGCCAGAGATTTCTTATGACGAAATCGCTCCTTATACTGAGAGTGATGATTGGTCGGGCTTGTGCAGGACCGAAGGCAATGCCCAAATCAGCTTGAAGCAAACGGAATTCTCCTCGAAGGAATTTGCCGAAAGGATGGGCCAGCCCAACTTTAGTACATTCAACAAGTGGATGAAAGTATGCATGGCTGGGTTTCACAAGAAGAAACATCGGTCCATTATCCTGGAACAGCACCATTTGGAATAGTGGTGAGATGGACCTCTGCACTGGGAAACAGCCATTGCAAATTTTTTGGAAACTTTCGCGATCTGGCTGTCTTTGGAATATTTTGATAATGCAGAATGGACTCGGCGACAGGGGGTTGAGATGATTTTGAAGAAATGTGGCAGTGAGATTGGGGATGGGAGGAAGAAGGGAAGGCAAGGCAACAAGCAACCAGCGACGGATTCGGGAGAGCACATGCGCACACAAGGGAGAGGTAACGTTCCATAGTTGGAAATACAACTGTCATGGTTGTGATTCGTCGAGTGCCAGGTGGCAACAATGACCAGACATCCAGCGATCAACTTCAAGCTTCATATACACATGTGAGGCACTGGGTGGAGCTGATTGATTTTCTCGAAGAAAATTGTTTCCTGATTGAACCACACTGTCTGACTGCAATATACAAATGCAACTTGAGACAGGAATAATTGGACGAAGAGTTTATGGGATTATGTGCACCCGGGCAAATGATGAATGGCCCTTTATATAGTCAGATTTCTTTCAACAGTTCCCTTTCAAATCCCTTTAAGTTGAAACCAGGACACAATGTGAAATGATTTTTGGTAGATATGAAGCCAGCGACAGGTAGAGTTAGCAATGGGTCCAAAATCCCGGGTCGGTTCCGGGTCCGGTTCCACCCGAAACTGGACCGTGGCAACAGGTCTTACCACATGAAAAACCCGGACCGTTGGAAATGGGCCGGTTTTACCACCAGAAACCCGGTATTCCAAGTTCACGATTTTCGCTCCAAATAAGTATTTGAGTTATGATCATATCGTGATATGGTCAGTACGTACATTGTGCAGCTTTAGCCGCTCTTTCACCTCCCACTGTCAGATATGCAATCGGGCTAATATTCGTTGAGTTGCTGTCGAAAACCCGCGACTTTTACTGAAAATATGGTGTTATTTCGCAGCGATTTTACGAATATTGGTCGGATCACAAATCTGAAAGCGGGACGTGTAAAAGCGCAAAGAACTGCACAATTTATGTACGGACCATATCACGATATGAGCATAACTCAAATACTTGATTCGAGCCAAAGGTGCAGGAACCGTATATTTGGAACTGCGGGCCGGTTCCAACCTGGCCAAAAACCCACGGTTCTATGTCCGGTCCCGGTAACGACCCCGCCAAGACAGCGCGGGTCAGGTTTTTGGCCGGGTCTGGAACCGAACCGAACCGAACCGAACCGCCAGTGAAAACCCGGACCACAGCCGGGTTACCCGGACCCGTTGCTAACACTAGTGACAGGGAAGGATATTGCCGAGCACGTAATGAGATTGGCGGGAGTAATCCTCTGAAGCCTTGGTAAGGTAAGTTATGCACACCACTTATTAGTATACTTTGGCTTAGGAGGTATCCGGTGAAAAAGAAAAAGTGGTGAATGAGAAGACAGGTGGGAATGAGATAGATAGTAGCAATGTAAGTTCTGATTGAGTGAATAGAATTGATTATGTTCCACATATTATTGGGTCCAAATACTTCTCTGTGAAATACCTAACATTGCGATGAATTTCAGAAGTGCTGGAGTATGAGCCCATCAGCCCAACTTACCTCGGAGCCACTGAAAGAGATCATTGAGGATGAAATGAAGCCTGCCCAAGATCTAAGAGAGGTTCAGGAGCAAGTGGATGGCGAGGGGGTCCTCGATACAGATAATACCGGCTCAGTATTGAGCACTGCTCTGAACACAAATACCAACAGAGCGGAACATGAATGTTTTGATGAGGCGGTCAGGCTGCTGAATGCCCATCCTATTCGCCAATCATCAGATGACCAGGTTCAGGGCCACAATAATTCAATTCCTGGCCTGCCCGGAACTATGTTTTGGGTGAACTTACTGTTAGCAACGGTTCTGGACTGTCACTTCGGGTCCGGGTCCAGGTTGGAACTGAACCATAGCCAGATTGGCAGTCTGCGTAGTCAATATACCGAAACTGTCGATTCAGGTACAGTTCAATCGACATCTCCCTACAAGTCTGAATTTGGCGGGTTCTCTGTGGGGTGTTCAGCAGGTCCCTCTGTAAATACATATAACATGCTTGCCTTTGCTATTTGATTATAGTATTCAATTAAAATCGATTATTTGACATCCAGGAATCACACTTTGCATGTTTTGCATGTTGCAAGATTGAGAATATTTTAATTCATGTTTTTCTTTTAATGATTTGTATTTTTGACCATGGAGGAGGTCAACTGTTCAATTATAAGCTAAAATATCCATGCGATGCATTCATTACCCGATCGGCATCACCAGCAATTAATGACCCTCAGTTGACGTTAGGTTGACGGATATTGATAGAATTGCGCTGTGACAGTCTCAGTTTCTCTTTTGCGCATACTGGGTGGTAATACGTTGGTTATGGATAGCAGCGAGCAAATTACTTACCAATTACCTTATTTACAAGACCAAAAATTGTGGAGGCTCCATTGACGCTAGAGGTGTAGTGGCATTGGGACAGACCATATTGCGTATGAAGGTTGCCAATACTTCGATTATGGGTAAATGCCGTAGCACAGCCCTTGGATTATATAGGATGCCACACACTATATCGTTGACGCTCTGTTGACGCTTATTTTCAGACAGGGGCTGTGACCATGTCACAATCTCTTTTGCTCATAACGGCTGCCAATATGTTGATTCTGGGTATATGCCATAGCATAGCACTTGGATAATACAAGATGCAACACCCAAAATCGTTGACACTCTGTTGACACTCTGTTGACGCTGGGTTGATGTCCTGTTGACGCTCTGTTGATGCTCTGTTGACGCTCTGTTGACGCTCTGTTGACGCTCTGTTGACGCTCTGTTGATGCTCTGTTGACGCTCTGTTGACGCTCTGTTGACGCTCTGTTGACGCTCTGTTGACGCTCTGTTGACGCTCTGTTGACGCTCTGTTGACGCTCTG